>Ga0070698_100009433_pt1 | contig 10453 bp, 6 predicted proteins | sample KBSK1502metaG_FD_65477 | JGI IMG/M metagenome (GOLD analysis project Ga0070698, IMG submission 65477) | Corn, switchgrass and miscanthus rhizosphere microbial communities from Kellogg Biological Station, Michigan, USA - KBS K1-50-2 metaG | ecosystem: Host-associated > Plants > Roots >... | reverse complement strand
CTCGTTTTGCGTGGCAACCGCTAGAACTGCGTCGACTCTGACCACCTGCCCAGCCGTCACTGTGACGCTGGTTGTGAACGGCGAAAAACCCAGGTAGCTAACAGTCAGGGTATAGGTGCCGGGCGCGACGTTTGTGAATGTAAATTCGCCTTGCCCGTTTGTCGTGACGACCGTGTTGCCGGGATCAATCTTCACCGGCGCGCCCGGCAGGACGTCGCGATCGGCGTCCATGGCGGTGCCGGCGATCGTGCCAGCGCCTGCCTGCGCACCGGCGGGAGAAGGCCAGAGTAGTTTCAAGAAAATAACCGCAAAAAACAGCGAATACAGACACTTCTTCTTCATGGTTGAATCCTTTTCCAGCATCCAGGTCACTGGATTCCACCTATCGGTTTCACTGATGTCTGCAATCCACATGGACGACGACCAAGCGGAGTTGCGGATTTTTGCTTAGGCAGGGGAAGAAACGTCGTGTTGTCCGCACTATCGTAGTCAGCTTATATGAATGTTATGTGACAGACAGTTAGGTGTTGGATTAAGGCGAGCGTAAAGAACGGCCAGAGTTCCCTAGCGAATATCCATAGCGCGGCGTTTCGCGAATTGCCCTATGACTCTCTCGAGGAGGGTTGCCCGGCCTTCATCGACGCTTTCACGTTCAAATTTCTCATCAGCCGCAGGAGTGAATTGGGGTGTATGCCGAGCGTCTTCGCCGCTTCAAGATAGCTGCCGTGCGCTTGTTGCAGTGCCTGCACGATCATCTGCCGCTTCATTTCCTTTACCGAGCGGTGGTATTTCGCAGCTTCGCCGGCCGACGTCCAGCCCGCTTCGAGAACCGTCTCCGGCAGGTCTTCAGGCAAAACCATACTGCCCGATCCCAGCACCACGGCGCGTTCGATCGCGTTTTCTAGCTCCCGCACATTCCCCGGCCAGTCATATTTGATGAGGCTGGCCTTTGCCTCCTCCGACAGCTCCTTCATCCTCGTCTTGCACTTTCTGCTGGCCTTTGACAGAAAGTGTTCCGCCAGGCGCGGAATATCCTCGATCCGATCGCGCAGAGCCGGCATCGTCAGTGTCACCACGTTCAGCCGGTAGTAGAGATCCTTCCGAAATTCCCCCGTCTCGATGGCCGCCGACAGTTTCTTGTTGGTCGCCGCAATCAGCCGCGTGTTGAGAGGAATAGCTCGCGTTCCCCCCACCCGTTCGAATTCCCGCTCCTGCAGCACCCGCAGCAGCTTCGCCTGCAGTTCCGGCGCGAGTTCGCTGACCTCATCGAGAAACAGCGTGCCGCCCTCGGCCATTTCGATTCTTCCCTTCTTCTGCGCCGCAGCTCCTGTGAACGCTCCTTTTTCATGTCCAAACAACTCGCTCTCGAGCAGGTTTTCCGCAATCGCCGCGCAATTGATGGCCACGAAGGAGTTCTCGGCGCGCGCGCTGTTCCGGTGAATAGCCCGCGCCACCAACTCTTTTCCCGTCCCGCTCTCACCTTCGATGAGCACCGTCGCATCCGTTGCCGCCACCCTTCGCACGAAGTCGAATACTTCCTTCATCCGCGCGCTGACCCCCACCATGTCGTGTTCGAGGTTCACTTCGGCCCGCAGCACCTGGTTCTCCTCCCTGAGCCGCGCCCAGTGCCGCAAGTTCTCGAGCGCCAGGGCGGCAATCGAACCCACGGCAGTCATCACCTGCAAGTGATCATCGTCGAATGGCCCATGAGCCCCGCTCCGTTCAAGGTAAATCGCTCCCAGCACCTCCCCGGAAATCACCATCGGCACGCACAACACCGAGCGGACCCGCGGTTCTTCGCTCCCCCCGTTTACGCCCAGCCCGCCCACTGCGTCCCCGGCCACCAGGCCGGCTTTCTCTCGGTAAACGCGTCGCACCAGTGATTCGCTTACTGTCACCGCATGCTCCGGCCCGCGCACGCGGTCCCACGCCGCTGTTGATTCGACTGCGCCTGTTTTATCGAAATACAGGACGGCGCCGCGTTCAGCCGACAGCACATCGAAAAGAAATCCGAGCAGTTGCCATTGCAAAGACTCGCGATCGCGAATTCCTCCGATGCCGGTCGCAATCTTCAGCAGCGACTGCAGGTAGCGCGTGAGCTCCGGCGTTCCCGGCAGCTCCGCAAAAATTTCTTCCGGTCGCCTCGCTGCCCTCTTTTCCTGCCATAACCGGATCGCTAAGCCCTGGACGTCCGCGGTGTCTTCGAACAACACTTGGTTCGTCCCTGAGGCGGCGCTCTCGGCTTCACTCAAGAACATCAGCAAGGACGATCCCACCGACAACTGGTCCCCGTGCTCCAACTGCTGCTCTTCGACCGGTACTCCGTTGACTCGCGTGCCGTTCCGGCTCCCCAGATCCCGCACACTGCATTTGGCGCCTTCGCACCTCACCACACAGTGCCGCCTTGAAAGCGAGCCGTCCCCTGCACACAACTGATTTGCCGCATCCCGCCCGATCGAAACCTCACCCTCGCTCAGGACGCACAGGCTTCCTTCGAGCGGGCCAGCAACACCAATCAAGCGGGGGTTCATTCCCTTTGCCTACGCTGTTGTTTATCACACTTTGCCGCGCTCGAGCGTCACCGGGGCTCAGCGGCGTTAACCCTTTCGCGGGCCTGCACTAACCAAGGGGTTAGTAGGCGGGACTCTTGACGCGTTTTGAGCTTGCGCCGCGTCCTCGGCTCATCTCCGCTAACTTGCCTGTTTCTCAACGCGTTATGCTTTACGCGAGCGAGCAACTCCTCTCCTCCCTGCGGCTGGCAATCGAACTGCATTCCTTCTCCACGTCCCTGGTTATCAAAACCAGCAGACAACACCAGAACGACGAAAGCAGTCCTCTTCGCCAGTCAGCATGCGTTGGCAAGGGCCTTCTCTTCGCCGTTTTTCGGAGGAGGTTCTATGAAGTGCTTACGCTCTGCTTTTCTGGGTTTGGGATTGCTTCTCACGGTTTCCGCCGCTCAGGCGCAAGAGACGCGGGTCAAGGCCAACATCCCCTTTGATTTCGTTGTGCGGAATCAAGTTCTTCCCGCCGGCGAATACATGGTGGTCACCACAGGGTCTGGCAACCAAGCGATCGTGATCCGCTCGGATGACGGCAAGCAGGCCATCCTGTCACTGACGCAAGCTTGCTCGTCCTCGGAGCCCTCGGACAAGACCAAGTTGGTTTTCCATAGCCTGGCTGGCCGCTATTTCTTGTCCCAGATTTGGATGGAAGGCTATTCAAGTGGCCGGCAGCTCCCGAAGTCCAGTACCGAAGTTCACCTTGCGAAGAATAACAATCCGGCCGAGGAGTTCATCCTCGCAGCCGTGATCACGCGCTGAAGCGTCCGGCAGCCCCTCTCCTCCATTCCTCAACAGCCCCGCTTTAGCCCTCTACCCCGCGGACGGAGGGCATGGTCCAAGGATGACAAACTCCAGGACCGTGCCCTCTTCCTTTTTTTCTCGATCGCACTTGTCCGCTCGCCCCAAGTCAACACAATTTCATGGTTCGCTTGTGGTTCGCAGAAACCATGATTTATTCGAAGCGCAGTGCGACCATGGGATCGACGCGAGCGGCGCGGCGGGCGGGGATGTAAGAAGCCAGAAGCGCTGCCCCAACAAGGAGCAGTGTCACCCCGCCGAAAGTCAGTGGATCGGTGGCAGTGACGCCAAAGAGCAGCGACTCCACGGTGCGTGTCAGGGCCAGGGAACCGGCAATCCCAATCGCGACACCAATGAAGATCGTGCGCAGTCCCTGGCTCAGGATCAGCCTCAGAACCTCGCCGTAGCCCGCCCCGAGAGCGACACGTACGCCAATTTCGCGCGTGCGCCGGCTCACCGAATAGGCCATCACCCCAAACACCCCTGCCGTAGCGAGCAGCAGCGCGGTGATTCCGAAGAATCCGATGAGAATCACGTTGAATCTCCGCGACCCCAGCGAAGCTGAATAGACTTGCGAAAACGTTCGGAACCTCGCCGGAATCTCCGGGTTGAGGTCCTGCAGGATTCCTCGCGCTGCCGATATGACTAACCGCGCGTCGGCATCACTGAGCATCGTTACGATGATCGCCGCGCGCGGTCGCTGGAACAGATCGACGTAAACGGTCGGACGCGGCGGTGCGTCGAGGCCATATTCATGCGTGTCGCCAACGATCCCGACGATGGTCAGCAAACGCAAGTCGCCATCCATGTTTCCGAACTCAATGGTGTGTCCGATGGGGTCCTGATTCGGCCAACGGTCGCGCGCAAGCGATTCGCTGATCACGGCAACGTGCGGGGCATTCGCGCCGTCGCGCTCGTCGAAGATTCGCCCTCGAATCAGTGGAATTCCGAGAACCTCGAAGTATCCGTCCGTGGCGACGCAGAAGTCCGCATTGCCAATGCGTTCCTTTTGCCGGAACAGCGCACCAAAACCATCCGTTTTCCTGGGGATCTCGTTCTGCGTCATCAGCACAAACATTCCGTCGGGAAGGCCCCCGTCCATTGGCAGGCCGCTAGTCGCGCCAACCTGGCGCACCCCCGGGATTTGTTTGAGCCGGTCAATCAGGCGTGAAAAGAAAATCCCCTGACCTGCCTTTACCTTCGGATCGTCCACCCACGGGAGCGAGACGCCCATCGTGACAATTTTGTCCACGCGGAACCCGGGATTCACTTCGAGCACTTTCATCAGGCTGCGCCCGAGCAATCCCGCTCCGACCACCAGAATCAACGTGATCGCGATCTGCGCCGCCACGATTACCTGGCCAACCCGCTGGCTGCCTTGCGAACCCTCTTGTCCTCGCCCACCTTCTGTGAGGCCCTTCTGCGGGTCCCCGGAAGTCGCGCGTGCGGCGGTGAACGCCCCGAGGCCCGCGGCCACCGAGGTGGAAAGCAGAAAGGCGAAAACAAGTACTGGAATACTGATCGAGACGCTGTCCAGCCGCGGCAGATTTTCCGGCGCCAGCGCAACCAATCCCGCCACGCCCAGGAACGCTCCTAGCACCCCGAGGCCGCCGCCGACCAGCGAAAGCAGGAATGCCTCGGTAAGAAATTGACGCATCAGCCGTCCGCGCGCCGCACCGAGCGCGCTGCGAATGGCGAGCTCACGCTCTCTCGCCGACGCTTGCGCCAGCAACAAATTCGCCACATTCGCGCAGGCCACCAGCAGCAGAAATCCCACCGCGCCGAGCAGGACCAGCAGCGGCGAGCGAGCCTTGAGGGTCATCGAGTCTTGTAGCGGGACGACAATTCCATCTTTGAGGAGATAATCGCTTTGCTCGCTCGATGTTTCGTGAATGCGCCGGGCTATCGAACTGATGTCTTGATTCGCTTGTTCGACAGTCACACCCTTGCGGAGGCGCCCGATCACGTTGTAGTTATGCGACGTCCTGCTTGGATTTTCGCCGTCCAAATCGGCCGGCAGCCACAGATCCACGTCTGCCGGGAAACGAAAGCCGGCCGGGAGCACGCCGATAACGGAGAAGACCGCGCCATCGATCTTCAGGTGCGACGGCGAGAGATCCCGCGGCGAGCCGAGATACTGACTCCAGTATCCATAGCTGACAAGAACGGTGGGGCCAGCCCCTTTTTTCGCGTCGTTGACGCTGAAATCCCTCCCGAGGATCGGCTGAATACCCAAGACCTTGAGAAAGTCCGCTGAGACGCCCGCAACCGTCATGCGCGCCGGCTCGGAAGCACCCGAAACGGAAACGATGTCCCCATGGTACTTTGCAAGCGCCTGAAAGCTGCGGTTTTGGTCGCGAAAGTCGTCGAAGTTCGGGTCCGCAAGACGTGACCACCCACCCTGCGAGTTGACCTCGAAGACGGCCATGATCCGGCTCGAATCGGAGTATGGCAGCGGCCGCAGCAACACGCCGTATACAACGCTGAAAATTGCCGTGGTCGCGCCGATGGCCAGTGCAAGCGTAAGGACCATGATCGCGGTGCCGCCGGGGTTCTTGCGGAGTTGTCGGGCACCATAGCGGCAATCGGAGAGCACAGAGCGGAGCCAATTGCCCATGCGTTCTTCGCGAACCTGTTCTTTCACCTGTTCAATGCCGCCAAGTTCCAGGCGCGCGGCGCGTAGCGCCTCCTCCTGCGTCATGCCGGCACGAATGTTTTCCTCGACCATCATTTCAAGGTGTGAATGAACCTCCTGGTCGAGGTCTACCTCCACACGACGAGACAAAAAGAGATTCCGCAGGAAACCGTGGAATTTCGCAAAAAGCGGCATGCTGAAGACCTCTCTACGATGCTTCGAAAACCTGAGCCACAGCCCAAGAGATATGGCCCCGTCGCTTGGTCTCGGCTTCGAGTGGTTTCCGTCCAGGCTTGGTCAGGCGGTAGTATTCGCCGCTGCCGTGGTTCTCGGAGCCTCCCCAATAGGAGGAAATCCAACCTTCTTTCTCCATTCGGTCGAGGGCGGGCAAGAGCGGGACGGGCTTAACAAGAAAAGTGCCGCGAGTAATCTGCTGGATTCTGCGCGAGATTTCCAATCCATGTATTGCGCCAGCCATAAACGATTTCAAGATCAGCAGGTCGAAAGTCGCTTGCAAAAGGGTCGTCGGTTCAGAATTCAAAATGTATCTCCTATCGGTTTCTGTCGGAATAATATCGGTCCTCATATAGAGCGTCAATATGAAGCGAGCATTCCACTGGGCGTTTTCAGGAGAAGTGATCGAACCTTCTAAGATTACCGCCAGAAGTCGCACTCGACAGCGTGGCTCCCGACTCTCGTTCGCGCTTGGCCTGACGCTGAGCTAGCCAGCTAAGCTAGCGTAGCTAGGTGTTGGATGTACGCGCCGATTACGCTACGAGCGACGGATGAGATGCAACCCCAGCGGTCCCCAAGAAAGCCAAAGAGGCATCGAGATCACGTCCGTAAGCATCAAGCGTGTTTGCCGCTAGACCTGGAATGAACGCCCGATCAGGCAGGATCAAGACGTTCGCCTCAGGTTGAGCCGCTCTCCTCGCGATGCTATCCTCGCTTCATGGCGGATCCCACGATTTCTCCGCCGGAGGCAGTTCCGTCCCCGGTGCTTGATCACTCCCGGCGTCAATTGGAAGCGCTGCTCGACGTCAGCGAAATCATCGCGCAGCATCGCGATCTGAAGACGCTGTTCCACGAACTCGCCAACCGTTTGCATTCCGTCGTTGATTCCGATTTCCTTACGCTCGTCCTGCACGATCCCGCCAAGAACGTGATGAGGCTCCACGTACTCGAAACGCGCCTGGAGACCGGCAAGCTTCTCGGAACGGAGCATCCTGTCGAAGGCAGTCCCTCCGGCTGGGTTTGGCAAACGCAGCAGCCATTCATCGTTGATGATGTCCTGACCGAAACGCGCTTTCGAGAGTTTCTTACGAGGCTGCGTGAGGAGGGCGTTCGCTCCTTCGCCGCGCTTCCGCTCACCACCGCGCAGCGGCGTCTCGGTTCCATGGGTTTTGGGCGGGTTCGTCCGCAGGCGATCTCCGCCTCTGACATTCAATTCATGCAGCGCGTCGCGGCTCAGGTCGCCGTCGCCGTGGACAACGCGCTGAACTTCGAGTCCACGCAGGCCTACCAGCGAGAACTGGCCGAGCAGCGCGACCGGCTGCAGGTCCTGCTCGATATCAACAATGTCCTGGTCACCAGCCGCGAGCTTGGCGACCTTTTTCGCGGCATCGTCTCTGCTCTTACCCGCGTGATCCACCATGACTACACGAGCCTGGCATTGCTTGATACCGCCACCAATCGTCTGAGGCTGCACGCGCTCGATTTCGACGGTTCTGACACACTGCTTGCGGGAAAGGAAGTCTCTGTCGCGCTCGACCAGTCGCCGGCCGGGCGCTGCATGATTTCCGGCAAGCCCACGGTCTTTCATGGCGCGGAGCTCGATCAATTTCCCGTTGAGCTCGTTCGCATCCTCCGTGAAAAAGGCCTTACGTCGGTATGCTGCGTTCCGCTTCTCAGCAAGGGCCGGGCGTACGGCACTCTCAACCTCGCGAGCCGCCGCCTCGATGCTTTTTCCGATGGCGACGCCGAACTTCTGAACCGCGTGGCAGCTCAAATCGCCATCGCTGTTGAAAATGCGCTGGCCTTCAAAGAAATCGATTCCCTAAAAGACAAGTTGGCCGTCGAAAAGCTTTATCTCGAGGAAGAGATTCGCAGTGAGTTCAATTTCGAGGAAATCGTCGGCGAAAGTCCCGCCATCAAGCGCGCGCTCTCGCAAGTGGAGCTCGCTGCTCCCGCGAACACCACTGTTCTGATCCTCGGCGAAACCGGCACGGGCAAAGAGCTCATCGCGCGCGCCATTCACAATCTAAGTCCGCGCCGGGAACGCACCTTCGTCAAAATCAACTGCGCCGCCATTCCTTCCGGCCTTCTTGAAAGCGAACTTTTCGGCCACGAACGCGGAGCCTTTACCGGAGCGATCAGCCAGAAAGTTGGCCGCTTCGAGCTTGCTGACCGCGGCACCATTTTCCTCGATGAAGTCGGCGACATTCCGCTCGAGCTTCAGCCCAAGCTTCTGCGCGTTCTTCAGGAGCAGGAGTTTGAACGTTTAGGTGCCACGCGCACCGTTCGCGTGGACGTTCGCGTTGTCGCCGCCACCAACGCGGACTTAAGCCGCCTGGTCGCCGAGCGCAAATTCCGCAGCGATCTCTATTACCGCCTGAATGTTTTCCCCATTCAGATTCCGCCGCTTCGTGACCGCCGCGAGGATATTTCGCTTCTGGTCCGTTACTTCGTCCAGAAATTCAGCCGCCGCCTCAACAAAACCGTTCAGTACGTTCCCACGGACGCCATGGACGCTCTGGTTTCCTACTCCTGGCCGGGCAACATTCGTGAACTCGAAAATCTTCTCGAGCGCGCCGTGCTTCTTTCTCCCGGCAAGGAACTTCGCGTGCCGCTCTCGGAGCTCCGGGACGGACCCTCGGCTCCTGAAATCGAAGAACCTCCGCTCGCCGCCAGAGCCGCAGCGCCGGTCGCCACGCTCGAAGAAGCCGAGCGCCAGCACATTCTTCGCGCGCTTCGCCAGACGCAATGGCGCATCGCCGGTCCGCGCGGCGCCGCAAATCTTCTCGGCATGAAGCGCACCACGCTGCAAGCGCGCATTCGCAAGCTCGGCATCCGTCGCCCGCTCTAGACGCTCTGTTTACTTGCCGGCCTTTAGAGTGGCCGCCCTTTGTCTCTACTTCAACTCCGCATTCAGCAGATTCGCCAGTCGTGCTCCGGCCAACGCCACCCGCTCTTTCGCCAATTTCCCGGCGCTCTTTTTGTATTGCGCTGTGAGCGTGAACGGCCCGTCCCCTGCGGCGATCGGGGTGGCGTAGACGGTCTGCTGCGCTTGCTCGAAACTTTCCCGAATCCAGTCTTTTTCGTCCGACTTTGCCGCCAGCGCCGCATCGGGCTTCGGCAGCTTTCCTGCCGCCTTCTTGACTGTTTTCAAATTGCTCTCTGTCCCGAGCAAACCATCCCAAAACGCGTGCAGTTCGCACTTCGAACAATCGAGCTTCACCAGATTTCCGCCCGCATCGCCGTCCGGATCCGTGCTGCTCACGCGCGTCGAAGCATGCAACGGCTGGTGAACATCGCCGACCAGGTGCAGCAGCCAGGCGAGATCATAGGATTTCAGCCCATCCGCTGCGCCCGTTGATCCGAGCACCGTGCGAAACAGCGCGATCCGGTCCTGCGCATTCGGCGTGGGGACCGCCGGCAGCGCAGTGCCGTCCGAGGTGAACGGCGTATCGATGAAGTGCCAATATTTGTGCATCAGCAGATCGTCGTAGCCGGTATTCTTCCCCGGATCAGGGCTCCCGTTCGGCCGGTTTCCGTTCTGGTCTCCATCCTTCTTGTAGTTCGCGTCCCGCTTGATCTGGTCCGCCCAGGTCGCAGCAATCATAAAGATCATCAAATTCTTGTCGTCTGCCGGCGCGTTTGGCACCTGCTCTTCGACCGTCGCCGCCCAGTCGTTATATTTCGGGTTGAGTTTCAACAACGCATTCACACGGTCCCGCGTCGCCGGCGTCAGGTGTTTGTACGCCACGTACGCTACGCTCATGTGGCCGCGGTCGTTCCATCCCCGCGCCTGTTCGCTCAGTCCCAGCGCCAGGGCGAGTCCCAACAGCGCTCCCAGCAGCTTTCTTTTCAGTCCCATGAATCCCCCGATGCTTCCTGTATGGTGGTTTGAAAGCCCCAAACGTTTCTTTGCCACTCTCTTGAATGGTGCCGCTCTTGGACGGCGCTCACTTTCTCTCCGGTTTCGTCCCGTCTCCGGTGTAAAATCATCCGTTCAACTTCACCCCAAAGGGCTCACACATGGCTAACGTCAGCACCCGCAAAGGAATCATCGGCATCCTCACCGGAGGCGGCGATGTCCCCGGACTCAATCCCGCGATTCGCGGAGTCACCTTCCGTGCGCTCCGTGAAGGCTATCAAGTCATTGGCTTCCGCCACGGATGGGGCGGCCTGATCGACATCGTGCGCGACAAATCCTACGACAATTCTGAAAACTTCCAGA
>Ga0070698_100009430_pt1 | contig 10457 bp, 6 predicted proteins | sample KBSK1502metaG_FD_65477 | JGI IMG/M metagenome (GOLD analysis project Ga0070698, IMG submission 65477) | Corn, switchgrass and miscanthus rhizosphere microbial communities from Kellogg Biological Station, Michigan, USA - KBS K1-50-2 metaG | ecosystem: Host-associated > Plants > Roots >... | reverse complement strand
ACGAGCGGAAGCACACGCTCACGAATCACAGCGAGCTGCTCCACGGGTGTCAACTCACCCGGCATCGGCCCGATATCGTCAATGTCCAACATCTCCTTGATGCCGGAGACGCGCACCATGAAGAATTCGTCGAGGTTTGAGGAGAATACCGAGAGGAATTTCAGCTTCTCGAGCACCGGCGTCGATTTGTCCGTTGCTTCTTCAAGCACACGTCTGAAGAACTCCAACTGGCACAAATCCCGGTTGAGGACGGACCAGGAAAAAAAGCGTTTCGGTTTGAGGTCACCTGATTGTTCTGACTGCATTAATCCCCTACCTGAAGTTTCCCGCAAAGGCGCTAAGGGAAGTAATCTAGTTTGAGCAACGTGCGTCGATGATCATCCGCGCTTTACGGACGAACTCTGTAGTCCATTCTTCAGCCGGACGATCACGTTCCGCGTTTCGCGAGGCACGGAAGACTTTCGTAATCGTTTTATTCTGTTGCTCGGCGTTGAGAAGCCGTTGCAAGTTATCTGCGAGCAACTTTCTACCTGCTTCGCTGATGTGAGTGTCACCAACACTCTTTGCTGTCGTCGTGCACGTTCCGTTCTTCGCCTCGATCGGCTTCTTATTGCGCCAGGCTTCCAGTCGCGCCTTCTTCTCGCTGGAACTCGAAAAGCCGAACGTCGATCCCATGTCGCTGACGTAAAAGACCGCTTCACCGGGCTCGCACGTGCGGGTATTGTCGCCGTTCCTTTTTGACTTCAGACATGCAAACTTGTGGTTATCCGTTTTCGTGTCGCCGTGATCTATGAACGCAAGCCAGAGCTTGAGTGCATCAACTTCTGCACGGGCGGTGCCGCCGGCCGACGACAGCTTCTGAAGCGACTCAGCCAGCGATCCTGCGTCTTTGCCGTTGCAGTTCACGTCGATGCCGCGCGCCAACGACAATTCGACGCCCGCTGCCGGTTGCGAACCTGTGAAACTCGCTCCCTGAAAACTCTTCGTGAGACTCTTCTCGCAGTCCGGGCAATTCACGTCGGCGACCCATTCGTCGTCCGCGAAAAAACCGAGCGCTTTCGAAAACCGCGACGACAAAAACTCGCCGTAGATCTCGCCGTTGCGCTTGTCAGGCGACTGGCCTTTAAAGTGCGGCTTGATCTTGTAACGAACGAGATTGCCTTCTTCGTCAGTCACGCCCGGCACTGAGCAATGAAACTTGGGCGTCGTGCCGGCGCCCGGCCGTTCGTCTTTGTTCGCAACACAGTTGATGGGTTTCGCAACCCCGACCGCATCAACGGGCGGTGCACCACGTCGCGGCCCGCGCGCCTTGGCGTAGCCGAGTGCCGGGTCATAATCAGGCATTGGGGCTCGCCAAACCTTAGCTGTTTGCTCGGCCCGAGCACGCTCCTGCGCCGTAAAACAGACCTGTTGGGCGTGAGTGATAGACGAAAGCAAGAGTGTGGCTAGAAAAATCAGAAGGGGATTCTGGCGCATTGCGTAAAGATAGCATGACTTAGCCACAGATTTTCACGGATGAATACAGATTGAGCGACCAATCCGTCTTTCATCCGTTCAATCCGTGGCTAACTAACTTTGGCAGGCTGCGGGCGGTTAATGCCGAGTTTTCGTAGACGATGATTGAGCGTCGTGCGATTCATACCCAGACGCGCAGCAGCACCCGTGGGACCGCCAATCACCCAATTCGCATCGTCGAGAACTTTGAGAATGTGATCGCGCTCGACTGTCTCGAGGGTCGATCCGTTTGTATGAATCGCTTGACGCGGAGCTTGTTTCAACTCAGTCAGCGGGATTTCCAAAGTCGAGCCGCGTGAAAGAATCACCGCCCGCTCCACGAGGTTCTGAAGCTCGCGAATGTTTCCAGGCCAGTGATAACCAACCAGCGCGGACATCACGTCTTTTGGAACACTCTCGATCTGCTTTCTCATCTGCTGCGCAAACTTGTTCGCGAAGAAATGGACGAGCAGTGGAATGTCTTCAGGACGTTCGCGCAGTGGCGGCACATTGATCGGGAAAACGTTCAGCCGGTAATAGAGATCGCTACGAAACTTCTTCTCTTCAACCAGTTGCGCGAGATCTGCATTCGTAGCCGCGACCACGCGGACGTTCACGCGCATCGTGCGTGAGCTGCCGAGCCGCTCGAACTCGTGCTCCTGAAGTACGCGCAACAACTTCGACTGCAAATCGAGTGGAATGTCTTCAACTTCGTCGAGAAAGATCGTGCCTTCATGCGCCAGCTCAAACCGGCCGACACGTCTATCAATCGCGCCGGTGAACGCACCCTTTTCGTGTCCAAACAGCTCACTCTCCAGCAGACCAGTCGGAATCGCCGCACAATTCACTTTCACGAGCGTGCGCTCGCGTCGCTCGCTCACATTGTGAATCGCACGCGCGATCAGCTCTTTGCCAGTGCCGGTCTCGCCGTAGATCAGAACTGTCGAATCGGTAGTCGCAACGGTCTGCACGTTTTGCAGGACGCGTTTGAGAATCGGACTGCTGCCGATGATCTCTTCGAAGTTGTACTCACTGCGAATCTCTTCTTCGAGGTACAACTTCTCCTTCTCGAGTTTGTTCTTCAGGGTCTCGATCTCGTTGTACGCGAGCGCGTTCTCGACCGCGATCGCGACTTGGTTCGCAACCTGTTCGAACAACTCGCAATCGTCTTTCGAGAATGCGTGCGGCCGCGTACTCTTAATGGCCAACACACCCAGCACACGGTCTCTGAAAATGAGCGGCGCGGCACAGCCTGTCGCCATCCCATGAACGACCGGGTCGTAGTCAATGACAGCAGTTTTCCGAGTCGTAAAAGCCTCTCCAATCGGATTGCCTTCAAACGGAATAACCTTGCCCGTAACACACGGATTCTCATGATCCGGAAAATCGAATGCGGCAACTTGAAGTTGATTCGACGGCTCGTCGTAGAGCGTCAATGCCGCTGCTTCGTGTGGCATCACCGTTCCGAGCGAGATCGAGATCGACTGCAACAACTCGCGCAGGTTCAGATTCGAAACGAGCGTGTTGTTCACCTGCAAGAGCAGTTGCGAGCGATCGCGCTCGCGCGCCAACTGTTCTCGATAAAACTGGCTTTCGACCGCAACTGCGATCTGCGAAGTCACGAGCTGCGCGAACTTAAGGTCAAACGTGTCGTACGCGCCGACCTGCTCGCTCCATAAGTTCAATGTGCCGAGTTTCTGATGAACGGTGCTTAGTGGCAGGCAGCACACTGACTTGATGTTCCTGTCGTGCAGTTTCTGCGCGAGCGGGAAACGGTCTTCCTGAGATAGATCGCGAATGATGAGCGGTTGCTGGGTGTTCCAGACATGACCGTTGATCGATTCGTCCACCGGAACCTCGGTGCGTTCCTGGTTGATCCACTGGTCTGACGAATCGCAACCCTCGAAGAAATACGAACGCATCACGTTTCGCTCGCCGTCGTGCAACATGACGGCTAGATCGCGAAACGAAAAGAGATTCCGCAAACGACAAGCAATATCGTGGAAAAGTTCGGATAAATCGCGGTGGGATGCGATGGCTTTCGACAGTTCAAGCAGCGTCAGGTATTTCTGCGTCTGAACATCGACGCTGGGGACTTGCGCGGCGTTGCCTTTCACTTCTACCTCCCTGAGCAAGGACCTAGCATAAACGATGGCGCCAAAAAAGCACAAAAGGTGCCTTGAGTATTTTTGTGGCTAGTAAATTGCACGGCGCTTCAGCGCATGGCTTATGAACTTATAAGAATTAGTTGTCACAGCGAAGCAGCAAACACGCGGCTGGTGCTGGAAGGAAAGTTGGCGGGCGCGTGTGTCGACGAGTTGGATAAATGCTGGCACGAAGCGCCGGAGAAGTGGTCTTCGCTGCTAATCGATCTCACGAGTGTCAGCTTCATCGACGATCGAGGCAAGCAACTGCTGAAGAAAATGCACGACAACGGAGCCAAGCTCGTGTCTTGTAGCTTGATGAGCAAATGCCTCATCGGTGAGATCTGTGACAACAAAGAGTGACCGCATTTCGTCACCTGACCAAGTATCGTCATCGACGACGACCGCACTCATTTCTAATTGGTCCAATTCCTTAACAACACGCAATGGCCAACCAGTTGCTTAGGTTGCCCAGCATAGTGAATGAAGCAAACCAACATTGAGCTTACACAGGCTAGGCGCAGCCTGTGTGCGGTGGCAGGTGAACTCGCGCCGAAATTGTGGGCACGGCAGCGAGTTCACCTGCTCGGGGGGATCATCGGAGAAAACAAATGACGAGATTTCGAATAGCCAGGTACTACATCATTTTAAGAAAACGCAAACTGGGAATTTTCCTGACACTCATCGGCGTCGCAGCCTTGGCGGTGCTGTTGGGTTTCGCACGCTCGAGCAAACCGGCACAGGCAGCACCGCCGGCGTTGGAAGTTGCAGTTGTCAAAGTCGAACAACAGAGCGTGCCGATTTACAGCGAATGGATTGGAACAACGGAAGGCATGGTCAACGCCGAGATCAAGGCGCAAGTCACAGGGTATCTGCTGCGACAGGATTACAAAGAAGGCTCGTTTGTAAAAAAGGGTCAGCTACTTTTTGAGATCGATCCGCGGCCATTCCAGGCCGCACTCGATCAGGCCAAAGGTCAGGGGGCGCAATATCAGGGTCAGCTCGCCCAAGCTAGCTCGCAAATCACGCAGGCCGAAGCCGAGTTGGCCCAAGCCAACAGTCAACTGTCACAAGCACAAGCACAACTCGAACAGGCACAGGCAAATCACGTCAAAACAGATCTCGACGTGAAGAAATACCAACCGCTTGCCGAGCAGAAGGCAGTCACGCAACAGGATCTCGACAACGCGCTTCAGGCCAACACCGCTTCGAAGGCAGGAGTCGATGCGCAGGGCGCAGGCGTCGAAGCAGCGCGAGCGCAGATCGCTCATGCGAAGGCGCAAATCAACACTGCGAAAGCGGGAGTCGCGACGGCAAACGGACAACTCGCGAATGCTCAAGCTGCAGTTAGGACGGCCGAATTGAATCTCGGGTTTACGCGGATCGTTTCGCCAATCGACGGCGTGGCAGGTTTGGCCCAGGCACAGGTCGGCGATCTCGTGAGCACGACAAGCAATGCGCTCACAACTGTTTCGACACTCGATCCGATCAAGGTCTATTTCACCCTCAGCGAGCAGGACTACCTGCGGTACACCAAGCCGTTTCTTGGCGAAGCTGAGCAGAATGGAAATCTCGAAAATTTGGAGTTGGAGCTGATTCTTTCCGACGGATCGACGTATCCCGACAAAGGCAAGTTCTATTTCGCCGATCGGCAAGTCGACCCGAAGACTGGTTCGATTCGCATCGCCGGAATCTTTCCGAACCCGAACAACGGTTTACGACCGGGACAGTTTGGAAAAGTGAGGGCGGTTACTAGTCTCGAACAGGACGCGTTGATGGTGCCGCAACGTGCAGTCTCGGAGTTGCAGGGCACTTATCAGGTCGCCGTTGTTGGGGCAGACAATAAGGTTGCGTTTCGTCCGGTGAAAGTCGGTGAACGCAGCGGGACGATGTGGGTGATCAAAGAAGGTATTGCGGCGGGCGACGTGATCGTTGCCGAAGGCACGATCAAAGTCAGACCGGGAATGACCGTCAAGCCCACGCCGTACGTGGCCAAGTAATTTGGAGTGCGGCGGCCTGGCGCCGCTTTGGTCTCGATAAGGCGTGTTTGATAACGAAGCGGCGCCAGGCCGCCGCACTCCAAAGGTTAATACATGATTTCACGTTTCTTCATTAATAGACCGATCGTGGCGATTGTGATCGCGATTGTCACCGTGATTGGCGGGCTGATAGCGATGTCGGGTCTGCCGCTGGCACTGTTTCCTGAAATCCTGCCACCGCAGGTCATCGTCTCGACCAACTACACCGGCGCTGACGCGATCACGATCGAGCAGTCAGTTTCGACGCCAATCGAGCAACAGATGAACGGTGTTGACAACATGCTGTACATGCAGTCAGTCAACGCCAACGACGGCAGCCAGCAGTTGACGGTCACGTTTGGCGTCGATACGGACGTCAACATCGATCAAGTCAACGTGCAAAATCGTCTGGCCCAGGCGCAGCCGAATCTGCCGACGGACGTGAATCAGTTTGGCTTGACGACGCGGAAGTCGACCGGACTGCCGATGCTCGTCTTCTGTCTCTACTCGCCAAACAAGACTTACGACTCACTGTTTCTCGCGAACTACGCAAACATCAACGTGAACGATGTGCTGTATCGCGTGCCGGGCGTTGGCGAAGTGAGAGTGTTTGGATCGAGTGACTATGCGATGCGCATCTGGGTAAAGCCAGACGTGCTCGCGAAACTCGGTTTGGGAGTTCCGGATCTCGCCGCGGCTGTACGCGAGCAAAGTAATGTCAATCCGTCCGGGCGCGTGGGCGCGGCGCCGGCGCCGGAAGGCATGGAGAAGACTTACACCGTCCGCGCAAAGGGACGTCTCGAAACGCCGGAAGAGTTTGGGCAAGTCGTTGTACGGGCAAACCCCGATGGCTCGGTGGTCCGTTTGAGCGACGTCGCTCGCATTGAGCTCGGCGCGCTCAATTACCAGCAGAGTTCGCGAATGAACGGTCAGCCGGGTGCGATCGTCGCTGTGTTCCAGTCGCCGGGATCGAATGCACTCGCAACGGCCGAAGGTTTGAAGAAAACGATGGCGGAGTTGAAGGAACGTTTTCCAAACGATCTCGACTACGCCGTTGTGTTCGACACGACGCTGCCGGTTAGCGAAGGAATCAAAGAGACTGTTCGCACGCTCATCGAAGCGATGGTCCTCGTGATCATCGTCGTGTTTCTGTTTTTGCAAAACTGGCGCGCGACGTTGATACCGGTGATCGCGGTGCCCGTATCGCTCATCGGCACGTTCGCCATCTTTCCGCTTCTGGGTTTTTCAATCAACACGTTGTCGTTATTTGCGTTCGTGCTTGCGATTGGACTTGTAGTTGACGACGCGATCATTGTGGTCGAAGCAGTCGAGCACCACATTGAGCAGGGAAAGTCTCCGCGTGAAGCGACGATCCAGGCGATGAAAGAGGTCGGCGGACCGGTAATCGCCATCGCGCTGATCCTTTCGTCCGTGTTTCTGCCCGTCGCCTTCATGGGCGGCATCCAGGGACGACTCAACAATCAGTTTGCAATGACGATCGCGATCGCGATGCTGATCTCTGCGTTCAACGCGTTGACGCTCTCACCCGCGCTCGCTGCGATGCTGTTGCGACCGCGAAAGAAGTCGAGCGGAATACCCGCGCGCTTTTTCGGCTGGTTCAATCGCGGTTTCGACAAGGTGATGCACGGCTACCTGAACTGGAGTCACGCGATATTGCGCAAAGCCGTGATTGGCGTCGTGATTATCGCCGGTTTCACGCTCGCAGATGCATTCATGGGCCGCACCCTCCCGACGAGTTTCCTGCCGGAAGAAGACTACGGCTACGCGATGTTGCACGTACAACTTCCGCCTGCCGCTTCGCTCGAACGCACTGATGAAGTGTTGAAGAAAGTGGAAGGCGTTCTCGGTCACACCGAAGGCGTGCGCTATTACACCGGCATCGGTGGCTTTAGTTTGCTGAACCGCATCTCGGCCAGTTATCAGGGCTTTTTCTTCATGAGTTTTAAGCCGTGGGATGAACGCACGTCGCACGAGCTTCAGGCGCAATCGATCATTGCCAAGATCAACGGCGAGCTCGCGACGCAGATTCCCGAAGCGCAGGCGTTTGCTTTCATGCCGCCGTCGATTCCGGGTCTTGGCAGTGCCGGTGGTTTTTCACTGTGGCTACAGGATCGCAGCGGTGGATCGGTCGAGTTTCTCGATCAGAACCTACAGGCGTTTCTCGCGGCCGCACGCAAGCGGCCAGAGCTTGCGGGTGTGATGTCACAGTTCTCCGCAGATATCCCACAAATCTACGCCGACGTCGATCGTGACAAAGTGTTGAAGCAGGGCGTCGCTGTCGGCGACGTCTATCAAACGTTGCAGGCGTATCTCGGCGGGCTTTATCTGAACCAGTTCAATCGATTCGGCCGGCAGTGGCGTGTGTTCCTGCAGTCCGAAGGCGAGATGCGGCGCAGCGAGGAAGACATCGGCAATTATTACGTCCGCAACAACGAAGGGACGATGGTGCCGCTTTCAGCTTTGGTGACGACGCGGAAGATCAGCGGGCCCGAGTACACGAATCGATTCAATCTCTATCGGAGTGCACAGGTTCTTGGCGCGGCGGCGCCGGGATACAGTTCGGGCCAGGCGATGGACGCGTTGGAGCAAGTCGCGCGTGAAACGTTGCCGAGAGAGATTGGATACGACTGGGCCGATCTCTCTTATCAGGAGAAACAGACGTCGGGTGCGGCATTTAAAGCGTTGGCGCTGTCGCTTGTCTTCGTGTTTCTGATCCTGGCGGCGCTTTATGAGAGTTGGTCGCTTCCCTTCTCTGTTTTGTTGACGGTGCCGATTGCGTTGTTTGGCGCGTTCATGGGCATCTGGTTGCGAGGTTTCGATCTCGGTGTGTACGCGCAGATCGGATTGATTGTGGTGATTGGACTCGCAGCGAAGAATGCGATCCTGATCGTCGAGTTCGCGAAGATGGAGTTCGAGAAAGGGCGTGGGCTGATGGAGGCGGCGCTTGAAGGAGCACGACTGCGACGACGGCCGTTGCTGATGACGTCGCTGGCGTTTATCGCGGGATGTTTGCCGTTGTGGTTTTCGAGCGGGTCGGGCGCATCGGCGCGACAGATACTCGGCACTGTGGTGATCGCAGGCATGTTGGCGGACACGCTAATCGCGAGCTTCCTGATACCGGTAAGTTTTTATGCGGTTGAGAAGTTCTCATTGCGGTTTGGAAGGAAGCACGCGCCCGAACCGCAGTTGGAGCCTGTGTCTGGAGATTAAGATGAAAATAACGCGAGAATCAGGCTTCACTTTGGAGTGCGGCGGCTTGGCGCCGCTTTGGCCTCGACCAAACGTGATCGATAACAAAGCGGCGCCAGGTCGCCGCACTCCAAAGTGGCGCTCAATAGTCGCAGCAGCTCTTTTATTCGTCACTACCCTTTCTCCACGCGGTATTCAAGCTCAGAAGTATCAACCGGCGCCGATCAAGACGCCGGACAAGTTCCGTGGCAGTGAGTCAATCGATCAAACATCGATCGGCGATCTGAAGTGGTTCGAGGTTTTCAAAGATCCCGAGCTGCAAAACCTGATCAAGACGGCGATGGTCCAGAACTACGATCTGCGCACTGCAGGCGCGCGGATCAACGCGGCGCGCGCGAATCTCGGTCTCGCACGTTCGGATCAGTTTCCACAGTTTGACGCAAGCGCAGATCTGACCACCAACCGTCTTTCACAAAACGGTCAACTGGCCGGCTCAGGTCAGGGCGGCCAGCGTCGCAGTGTCGGCAGTGTTCTCTTAAATCTGCTGACGTTCGAGATCGACGTCTTCGGCCGTCTCCGCAATCAAACCAAAGCAGCACGCGCTGACTTGCGTGCGACGGAAGAAGATCGCAAAGCCGTGATGACGACGGTCGTCGGGGACGTCGCAACCGGTTACTTCAACCTTCTCCAACTCGACAGCCAGCTCGACATCGCCAAACGAACACTCGCCACGCGCGAGAATTCGTTGAATCTGATCCAGGCACGCCAGCAAGGTGGTCTCGCGACGATGCTCGATGTGCGACAGGCTGAAGAACTCGTTTACCAGGCGTCGCAAACAATTCCCGACACCGAACGCGCCATCGAACAGACTGAGAATCAGATCAGTCTCATTCTCGGCAACAATCCCGCGTCGATCGCGCGTGGAAAGCCGCTCGCCGAACAGGAAGAACTACCTGCGGTGCCCGCCGGTCTGCCTTCATCGTTACTCGAACGCCGGCCGGATATCAGGGCTGCGGAAGAAAGTCTCGCAGCACAGCGTGCGCTTGTTTCCGCTGCCAAGGCAGCGTACTTTCCGCGGATCAGTTTGACCGGACTACTCGGATTTCAAAGCAATCAATTATCGAGCTTGTTCACCGGACCGAGTCGTGCGTGGAGTTTCGTGCCCCAGATAACGCAGCCGATCTTCACGGCTGGAAGGCTCAAGTCGAACGTCAAGTTTGCGAAAGCAGAACAGGAGCTCGCGCTCGTGGCGTATCAGCAAACTATTCAGACCGCTTTTCGAGAAGTTTCTGACGCGCTCGTGCAGTATCGCAAGGTGAAGGAGATCCGGACTCAGCAGGAGCTACTCGTCAAGACACTCCAGGATCGATCGCGTCTGGCGCATCTGCGGTATGAGGGAGGTGTCGACACGTTGCTCAACGCGCTCGATGCCGATCGTGATCTGTTTAGTGCGGAGTTGAATCTGACGCAGACGAAGCGGGATGAGTTGGTTTCGGTGGTTCAACTATACAAGGCGCTCGGTGGCGGTTGGCAATAGGTTAAGGTACGAATTGGGCGTAACTGTAGGGGCGGCCCTCCGTGGCCGCCCTTG
>Ga0070698_100009429_pt1 | contig 10457 bp, 10 predicted proteins | sample KBSK1502metaG_FD_65477 | JGI IMG/M metagenome (GOLD analysis project Ga0070698, IMG submission 65477) | Corn, switchgrass and miscanthus rhizosphere microbial communities from Kellogg Biological Station, Michigan, USA - KBS K1-50-2 metaG | ecosystem: Host-associated > Plants > Roots >... | reverse complement strand
GAGGTGGAGTCGATGATCGTCCTGTCTTTGGTGAGGGCGCCGCGGCGCTCGCCGTCCTCGATCATCGCCAGCGCGGCGCGGTCCTTGACCGAACCGCCGGGGTTGAACCACTCCGCCTTGGCGTAACCTCTACCCGCGGAAACTCACGCTCGAAAAGGCGCACGCGCACAAGCGGCGTGCTGCCGACGAGCCTTGTGATTCCAGGGTTCACGAGGGCGGCCACAGGGTTACAAGGATAGGAACGTCTTTCAGGCCGCGAGGTGGGCCAGGATCGCCCCACTCAGGACGAACACAGCCGCCACCCCATAGCCGATGAGCGAGCGTCGGTAGACGCTGCCGCCCTCCGGCCAAAGGATGTTCAGGATCGCTTTGGCGATCAGGAACCCGCCGCCAAGGAGCGCCACCGGCGACCATCCCTTGAGGACCCCGACCAGCAGGATCAGGCTCGCGACCACGACCTCGAACAGCTGCAGCAGGGTGTAGGCGGCCAACTAAGCCGACAGCGCTTGAGAGAAGTCGGCGACTATGTCCTCCGCATCTTCGATCCCTACCGATACGCGCACCGTGCCTGGCCCGACGCCCAGCGCCGCGCGTTCCTCAGCGCTCATCGAGCGGTGAGACGTGATCTCGGGATACGAGATCGTGGTCTCCACGCCGCCGAGGCTCGCGGCGAACGTAACCAGCCGGAAGCGCGACATCATCCGCTGCACCGCCTCGCGCCCTCCCACGAGGTCGAACGCCATCATTCCCCCGGAGCCGTTCGGCAGCGTGCGGTTGGGGCTGTCGAGCAGCGGATGGTGGACATGAGCGACGCCCCGCATCGGCCGCATCGCGCGCGCGAGGGCCAGCGAGTTCTCGCTGTGGCGACGCATCCGCACGTCGAGCGTGCGCAGGCCGCGCAGCGCGAGCCACGCGTCGAAGGGACCAAGGGTCGTCCCGGTGCGCGCGGAGCGGGTACGCGCCGCGCCCATCGTCCTGGCGTCGCCCACGATCACCCCGGCGACAAGGTCGGAATGCCCGCCGAGGTACTTGGTCGCGCTGTGCATGACCACGGTCGCGCCCAGCTCGAGGGGGCGGCACAGCAGCGGCGTCGCGAATGTGTTGTCGACGAGAAACGGCACTCCGCGATCGAGCGCCATCTTTCCAAGCGCCTCGAGGTCGGGCACGCGACAAAGAGGATTGGTGATCGTCTCCGCGATGAGGAGTCCAGCGCCCTGCAGCGCGCGGCGTGTGGCGTCCAGGTCACCGAGGTCAACGAAGTGTGCTTTGTATCCCGCGGGTTCGAGGTCCTGGCGCAGCATTGCGGCCGTGCCGCCGTAAAGCTCGCGCGTGGCGACGATCGTCAGCGGCTTTGGCGCGAGCGCCAGGATCGCGCCATGGAGCGCCGCCATGCCCGAGGCGGTCGCCACTCCCGCCTCCGCCCCCTCGAGCTCCGCGACCGCGCGCTCGAGCATCTCCCGGTTGGCGTTCGAGTTCCGGCCGTAGTAGTAGCCGGGCCGTTCACCTCGCGCGACGGCGTCGTAGTCGTCGAGGTCTGTGTAGACGTGGACCGAGGCGGGGCTCAGGTCTGGCGCCAGCGGGCTCCGGGCCGACAGCTCGCGGCCCGCGTGCACGGATCGCGAACCTGGCTTCAACTGGTCACCGCCAGCCTGGTACGCCCCGCGTAGGTTGCTTGCCCGCCACCCTCGCCGAGCTCGGCCTCGATCTGCAGCAGGCGGTTGTACTTCGCGACGCGATCCGACCGCGCCGGCGCGCCAGTCTTGATCATGCCCACGCCGGTCGCGACCGCAAGGTCGGCTATGGTCGTGTCTTCCGTCTCGCCCGAGCGGTGCGACATGACGGCGCTGTAACCCGCACGCCGCGCCATGTCGATCGCCTCCAGCGTCTCGGTCAACGTGCCGATCTGGTTGACCTTGATCAGGATCGAGTTGGCGACGCCTCGTTCGATGCCTTCCTCCAGCCGCCTGACGTTGGTGACGAAGAGGTCGTCGCCGACGAGCTGGACACGCTTGCCCACCGAGTCGGTCATGCGTTTCCACCCGTCCCAATCGTCCTCGGCCATGCCGTCTTCAATCGAGACGATCGGGTAGCGAGAGATCCAGTCCTCGTAGAGCTTTTGCAGTCCGTCGTCGTCGAGGGTCCGACCTTCGCCTGTGAGGACGTATTTGCCTTCCTTGTAGAACTCGCTCGAGGCCGGATCGAGCGCGATCGCGACGTCCTTTCCCCGCTCGTAGCCGGCCTTGTCGATTCCTTCGACGATGAGCTTCAGGGCGTCCTCGTTCGAGCGAAGGTCCGGCGCGAATCCGCCCTCGTCTCCCACTGCGGTCGAAAAGCCCTGCGCCTTGAGCACGCCCTTGAGCGCGTGGTAGACCTCGGCCACGGCGCGGATGCCCTCGCGGAAGCTCGGGGCGCCGACCGGGCAGATCATGAACTCCTGAAGGTCGACCGACGTGTCGGCGTGCACGCCGCCGTTGAGGATGTTCGCCATCGGCAGCGGAAGCACCGACGCTGTGTCGCCGCCGAGGTGGCGGTACAGCGGCTCCCCTTTTGCGTTCGCGGCCGCGTGGGCCACCGCCAGCGAGACGCCGAGGATCGCGTTGGCGCCCAGGCGTGACTTGTTTGGCGTGCCGTCGATCTGGATCATCGCCTGGTCGATCGCTCTCTGGTCTTCGACGTCCACATCGCGCAGCCGGCGTGCGATCTCGCCCTCGACGTTCGCTACGGCCTTGAGAACTCCCTTGCCGCCGTAGCGTTTGGGGTCGCCGTCGCGCAGCTCGACTGCCTCGTGCACGCCGGTCGACGCGCCGGAAGGGACGATCGCGCGTCCACTCCCGATATCGGTGAATGCGGTGACCGCGATGGTCGGATTCCCGCGCGAGTCGAGGACCTCGAGAGCCTTCAGGCCCGTCAGCCGGGTCACGAATCCGAAGTCTAGCTAGAGGAAGAAAGCGGGCCGAACACGCCGGTCGGGTGGACACGGAACCCGTAGTCGAGCAGGAGCGCCGCGTCCGGGGTCGAGTACCCGGTCGCGTTCAGCACCACCGCGATGAGGTGACGCCCATAGCGCGTCGCGGTGGCGAGCATGCAGCCACCGGCGTTGTCGGTCAGTCCGGTCTTCAAACCCGTCGCGCCTGGATAGCTCGAAAGGAGCCGGTTCATGTTGTGCGGGTAGAAGGCCTTGTGGGTCGCCGTCGCGGGAATGAAGATGTCCTTTTTCGCGGCGATTGCCGCGAGCTGCGGATAGTAGGTGTCGAGGTAGGCCGCCGTGTGCGCGAGGTCGTGCGCGGACATGGCATGCCCCGGTGCGTCGAGTCCGCTCGGCGTGACGAAGTGGGTAGCCGTCAGGCCGATGCTCTTCGCCTTCTGGTTCATCTGGCGGATGAACCGATCTCGGGGCACGATCCCCGTCGCCAGCGCTTCCGCCGCGTCGTTGCCCGAGTCGAGGAACAGCCCTTCGATAAGCTCCCTGACGGTCAGCTGCTCTCCCCCGGACAGGCCCATGAGGCTCGGCACGACCTCCGTTGCCTGCCTGGTCACGGTGAGGGTGCGATCTAGCGAGCCGGCATCGTCGACCGCGACCATCGCCGTCATCAGCTTGGTCAGGCTCGCCGGAGCGCGCGACGTCTCCGGGTCGCGCTGCCAGAGGACCTGCCGCGCGTCGAGGTCGACCAGGTAGGCGGCCTGGCCGTGGATGGGGAGGTTCGGCTGGCCGTGCAGAGCGAGCCAGTAGGTCGAGAAATAGAAGTGGTCGAAGGTCTGCACAGCGGGCGCGGTGGAGCTCTGGAGGCTGAAGTCGAAGGGCGTGGTCCGGCTGCGAGCGACGTAGACCGTGGTCGCGATCGCAACGACGATCACGCCTACGGAGACGAGAAACGTCAGCCGTTCGCGCCTTTGGCGGCGCCTGGCTCGCGAGAAGGTCCTTCTTTCTGAAACGTAGGCTGGGACGGTGAGAACCCTCCTGGGGTTTTGTGTCGGAGATTTTACCTAAGAGGGCGGCGCGTGCTCCGGCGCGGTCGCGGGCGGGGGCGGCATGGCCGGCACGGGCGTCGTCGTCGGTTCGTGCAGACGAACCGCGAGCTGATCGCTCGCCGCCTCCATCGTCTGCAGCGCTGTGGCGTCGTCCCTCGCGTTCATGAACACGGGCTGGCCGTAGTCGTAGATCCGGTACGCCTTCCAGGTCGCCGAGACGAGCTGCGTGCCGTAGAAGGTGTAGGTCCCGATCACGCCCTCGCGTGTCTCCTCCGACCACATCTGGTCGAAGACGAAGTTTCCGTGCGCATATGTGATGAGCTTCCCGTGGTAGATCTCGATCCCCTGGTACCAGTGCGGGTGGTTTCCGATGACGATGTCGGCGCCCCAGTCGATCGCGTCATGGCCGATCACCACCGGGTCGTCGGGCGTCGGCACCCCGCGGTCGGGCATGGGTTGACGCTCGTACTCCTTGCCCCAGTGGAACTGCACGACGACGATGTCGGCGAGCTGGCGGGCGCGCGCGATCCCAGCCTTGAGCGCGACCTTGTCGATGGCGCGGCCCACGCCGTTGAAGCCGATGAACCCGAACTTGATCCCGCGCACGTCGATCACCGCCACGGGGCCGAGGCCCGAGGTCTGAATGCCGTGCTGGTGTAGTAGCTGGTCGGTCAGCGCAACCCCCTGCGCGCCGTAGTTGGTCAGGTGGTTGTTGGCGAGGTTGGCGACGTCGGCGCCCATGTAGGTCAAGCCGTTGACGAACCGCGCGTCGCCGCAGAACGTGAAGCTCGGGCCCGGATTCACACCGCAGCCGGCGAACAGCGGCGACTCGAGGTTGATGTAGGTGATGTCCGCGTTCTTGGTGTAATCGGCGGTGCGGCGAAATGGCCACAGGAAGTCGTGGCGGATGGTCGCGTAGTAGTCGACACCCCGCGCGGGGATCACGTCCCCCGTGACGAGCAAAGTGCGGATGCGGCTCGGGTCGTTGGGCACGAGATAGCTCGGGTGAAACAGGCTCTGCAGGCTCAAGACCGGCAGGCGACCGGTGCGGTCGGCGAATGACGGCTGGTCGCCGAACTCGGGCGCGGCGACCAGGATTCGCGGCCCGGAGGCGACGTTCGTGCTGACGCTCGGCGTGGCGGAGCTGTTGCACGCAGCCACGACCAGAAGGGCGGCGAGCAGCCCCCGGGACCTCATCTGACGGGCAATTTTGCCAGTAGATCCTCGATCGCGATCAATCGAGCCACGTAGGAACGTACTGGCTCGCCCAGCTCGCCCGCGGCCCTGAACACGCGCTCGTTGCCCTCGGCGCGGCGGGTCTCGACCATCGTCGCCAGGTTGCGGTCGAGCGTGCCGCGCGCAAGCGCGGCCTCGACCACGCTCCCCACCCACGACGCGTAGAGCGCGACCTCCTGGCGTCTGGGGTCAGGGCCGACGGCCGGAGCCGGCGAGTGGATGTGCTCATTCCACAGGCGGCGCAGGCGCCGCTGGTCATCCGATTCGGCTCTCAAACCGCCTGGGCTTTGAGCTGGGCGATCACCGCGTCGGCCACCTGGCTGGTGCCCACCGCGGTCGGATCGTCGCGATTCTCCTTCAGGTCGTAGGTGACGTTTTCGCCGAGGGCGATCACGTTGGAGATCGCCTTCTCCAGCGCGTCGGCCGCCGCGGTCTCCTGGAGGTAGCGGAGCATCAACACCCCGGACAGCATCACCGCCATCGGGTTGACCTTGTTCTGGCCCGCGTACTTCGGCGCGCTGCCGTGCGTGGCCTCGAACACCGCGCCGTTGGTGCCGATGTTGGCGCCGGGCGCAAGTCCGAGCCCGCCGATCATGCCCGCGCCGAGGTCGGAGATGATGTCGCCGTAAAGGTTCGGGCAGCACAGGATGTCGTACTCCTTGGGCCGCAGTACGAGCTGCATGCACATGTTGTCGACGATCCGGTCCTCGAACTCGATGTCCTTGTTCCGCTCCGCCACCTGTCGGGCCACCGCGAGGAAGAGCCCGTCGGTGTGCTTCATGATGTTCGCCTTGTGCACGGCGGTGACCTTGCGCCGCCCGTTGCGCCGTGCGTAGTCGAACGCGAATTCCACGATCCGCTGCGACCCGCTGATCGAGATCGGTTTGATCGAAAGCCCGCTGTCCGGGCGGATCTTCTTCTTGAGCAGGCCTGAGATCTCTTCGATCAGGTGCTCAGCGTCAGGCGTGCCCATCTCGAACTCGAGCCCGGCGTAGATGTCTTCAGTGTTCTCGCGGACGATGATGAAGTCGAGGTCGTCGCGCAGGTTGCGCGCTCCCTTGTACGCCTTGACAGGGCGCACCAGCGCGTAAAGGTCGAGCGCCTGGCGAAGCGCGACGTTCACGCTGCGAAACCCGCTGCCCACGGGCGTCGTGATGGGTCCTTTGAGTGCGACGCGGTTCTTGCGGATCGAGTCCAGCACCTTGTCGGGCAAAGGCGTGCCGAACTCGGCGATCGCGGCCTCGCCCGCGTTCTGGACGTCCCAGTCGAACTCGACTCCGGTTGCTTCGAGCACCCGGCGGGAGGCTTCGCAGATCTCCGGGCCAACACCGTCGCCCGGGATCAGCGTTACGACGTGCTCAGCCAATCCGTTGAAGTGGGCGTGAGCTCAGAGGCCCTGTCGGGGCCCATTGGCGAGAGATTCGGCGATCCAGGTGGCTCAGATTCGGGTGAAGCGACGAGCAGCGCAGCAAGCGCATGGGGCATGCGAGCGCGAGCAGCGCAGGAGCTGAACCCGAAGATGGGCTGCATGGGCGCCGAAGCTCCGTCAACTGGCGCCCCGACAGAGCCTCAACTACCGATTCTTGAAGTAGTCGGCGTTGATCTGGATGAAGTTGCGCCACTGCTCCGGCACTTCATCCTCGGGGAAGATCGCGTCCACGGGACACGGATCGACGCAAGCACCACAGTCGATGCACTCGTCCGGGTCGATGTAGTACATATTCGCGGCGTCGTCTGTGTGGATGCAGTCCACCGGACAGACCTCCACGCATGAGGCGTCTTTGACGTCTATGCAGGGCTGAACGATGACGTATGCCACGTTCCGCAAGGGTACCATGCACCGTTGATGCCCGAATCCGAGCCCAAACCGAAGCTGATCGAACTCATGGGACCCGGCGCCGGCCAGGGCTGGAAGGCCGTCCTGAGGAACGGCAAACCCGCGGTGGTGCACGAGATTCCGGTGCCGCAGGCCGAAGCCACGGCGGCCGTTCCGCGCCTGCAGCGGCTTTTCGACCATCGCCACCCGGCCCTCTCCCCCATGCTGGCATGGGGCACGGACCAGAACGGCGTCTGGGTGGCCGTCGAACCGAACGAAGGCACGCCGCTGAGCTCGATCCTGAGCCGCGGTCCGATGACCCCGCCGGCCGCCGCCGCGCTCGGCGCGGCCGTCCTGTCCGGCGTCGCGGCGCTGCACGAGATGGGCATCGCGATGGGTGGATTCGGGGCGACCGCCGTGCGCGTGACGTCGAACGGCGAGGTGCGCATCGCGGGCCATCCTGCCGCGGCCGTGCGCGGCGCACCTTCCCAGAGCGACCTGAGGGCGGACGTCCGCTCGGCCGGCATGGCGGTGTGCGCGGCGTTCGGCGTCGACCCGGCGGGGTCTCCAGCCCCGCCTACGATCCCGCCCGGCCTCGTGGTCACGATGCGCTCGATGGCGAGCGGCGCCATGGGCCCCTCGGCCGACCGGGCCCAGGGAGCCCTCCGCGAGATGGCCGCTCCCCTGCTCGCGCCCGACCGCCAGATGGCCGCCCAGTCGGAGCTGGCCACCCGGGCCGGCGGCCGCGAGGTCCCAGCGATCACCCCGTTCCTGCCCGCGGCCGACGCACCGCCCGCCCGCCAGCAGCCCTTCACACCGGCCGCCGGCGTTCCCGCGGCACCGCCTGGTCCGCCTCCGCCGGCGCCGTTTCTCTCGGCCCCTCGCCGCGAAGAAGGGTCCTCGCGAGGCTCGGTCTACGAGGCGCCCGACCGGCCCGTGCAGACCTACCCCTCGATGCCCGCGATCACCTTCCCGCCGCCTCCGGCTCCTCCGGTTCCTACACCCCCCGCCCCATCCATCGAGACGCCTCCTGGCGTCCCCGCCGTGCCCACGTGGGCGGAGGCGTCCGCCCCGGCCGCGCCTGCCGAGGCCGCGCCCGAGCCGGCCGTGACGGCCACGAACCCTCCCGCGCCCTCCCTGCCCGCCCCGCCCGCCGCGATGCCGTGGGACGTACCGGCCAAGGAGCCTGCCCAAGAACCGGCAGGGGACTCGGAGCCGCCCAAGCCGCCCTCCATCCCGACCTGGGAGCCCATAGCGCCCGCGGCCGCTTCCCCGTTCGCGACCTCGCCTCCCGCCGTCGAACCCGCGGCCCCGGCGCCGCCCGGTCGGCCGCCTGAGCCGACACCTCCGGCCCCACCCCCAGCCCAGACCTGGACGCCGCTCGAGGCGCCGGTCTGGAAGCCCGGCGAGGCCGTCCCCGCCGAGCCGCTCGGCACCGGCTACGCGATCGAGGCGCCACGGCTCGACCGCGCCACGACGCCTCCGCCGCCAGCCCCGGTCAGAGCGCCCACGCCGGCTCCGGCCGCACGCCGGCCCGCCGTCCCCCGCCCTCGCCTTGGCGGCATCGGCCCCGCGGAGCGCCCGCCGTGGCTTGTCCCCGCCGCGGTCCTGGTGTTGGTGGTCATCCTGCTCGGGATCTTCGGCGTCGTCGTCCTCGGCAGGCTCGGCAGCAACGGCAACGTCGCTTCGCGCACCACGCCGTCGGCCCACGCCTCGGGCTCGCCGAAGGGCAGCCCGAGCTTTTCACCGGGCGGCAGGGTGCCACAGACGGTTCCGACCTTCGGCCCCGCCTCAGCGGCCCCCGTGACCAAGGTCCAGTTCTGCACCACGGCCACGCCCTGCAAGATCGCGGTCGGGATCGCGGACGAGACCGCGACCAGCTGTGACTTAAACACCTCGTGCTCGGTCGAGGTGGCGATGTACTTCTCCACCGGGCAGAAGGTCCCCGTCCACTACGACCTGAAGTTCTTCGACCGCTGCACCGGCCAGACGACCGACCTGCCCGGGCCGCCCGACTACACGCCACCCGGATACGCGGTCGTGATCCCGCGTGACCACTGGACGGTGAACCTGCCGACGGGGGTCAAGTCAGGCGCGCTCGTCGCGATCACGTCCAAACCTGCCGTCGCCGCTTCCGTGCCGCTTCTGCTCGGCTCGCAGGATTCCTGCTAGCCCCTCAGCCCGTAGCGCAGGAACAGGAAGTCTGCGTGGCGGCGCGCGCTCAGTAGCCGCGACCAGAGCCCGCGCCCCGGCAGCAGCTCGACGCCCTGGACCATGCCCAGCCGCGCCTCGTGGTCGCGGCCCGCGATCACCGGAGAGACCGTGATGAAGGCCTCGTCGAGCAGGTTTGCCTTGATCAGGTCACCCACGACGTGTGGACCGCCCTCGGTGAGGATCACGTCGTAGCCGCGCTCGCGCATCTCGGCCACCGCGCGCTTCATGTCGACCGACCCCGACTTCCCCACCTCGACGACGTCGCACGAATCGGGCAGCTGGCCTTTCAAGGCGGCGGCCCCGGCCCCGGTCGTGACGATCGTCGCGCCTCCGACCACCGCGCCATGCGAGACCGGAACGCTGCCGCTCGCCGTCAGCAGCACCAGCCGCGGCCGTGGCTTAAGGCCTAGAGACGAGCGCAGATCGGCAAACGCCGGCGCGAGGTCGGGAAAGATGTGTTCGGCCGTCCAGTGATGTCCCGGCGTCGCGCGCAGGGTCCCGGCGCCCAGCAACACCGCGTCGGCGCACGCGCGGAGCAGGCCCATGAGGAAACGGTCGGCCTGGTTGCGCCCGCTGATCTCCGACCCGGCTGACGGCTTCGAGCCCAGCGTCACCACGCCGTCGAGCGATTCGACGAAGTTCGAGTAGACGACCTTGTCCGCGAACCCGAGCTTCCCGTAGATGTGCTCTAGGTCTTGCGGCAGGGCGTAGTGAGGCAGCTCGGCCTCGTAGAGGACGTCGAACGGTTCGATCAGTGCTCAACCCGGGAGTTCGCCGTGCCGAGGAACTCCGCCCGCAGCTGCGGGTCGTTCTCGTAGTTTCCCCGCCAGTACGACGTCCACGTGCGCGAGTGGCTCTCGCGCACTCCACGCATCTGCGTGCACAGGTGCATCGCGTTGAGGTGGACGGCGACGCCATGGGGTTTGAGCACACGCACCAGCTCATCGGCGATCTCGACGCCCACGCGTTCCTGGACCGTGAAGCGGCGCGTGAACACGCGCACAAGCCGCGTCAGCTTGGAGATGCCGATGATCTCCTCGTGCGCGATGTAGCCGATGAACGCGTGGCCGTGGAAGGGCAGGGCGTGGTGCTCGCAGAGCGAGTAGAACTCGATCGGTCCCTCGATCACCTGGCTGATGTTGCAGTCAGGGCCGCCATGGCACTCGGTCGGGAACGCCGTGAGCAGCTTGGGATCGCCCTCGTAGCCGGCGGTCGACTCGAA
>Ga0070698_100009428_pt1 | contig 10458 bp, 9 predicted proteins | sample KBSK1502metaG_FD_65477 | JGI IMG/M metagenome (GOLD analysis project Ga0070698, IMG submission 65477) | Corn, switchgrass and miscanthus rhizosphere microbial communities from Kellogg Biological Station, Michigan, USA - KBS K1-50-2 metaG | ecosystem: Host-associated > Plants > Roots >... | reverse complement strand
ACTTGTCACTTGTCAGCCGTTGTTGATTTTGTTCGCGGCGTTAAGCGCGGCCACCTTGTAACACTCGGCCAGGGTGGGGTAGTTGAAGATGGTATCCAGGAAGTAGTCCAACCCGCCGCCCAATCCCATCACCGTCTGTCCAATATGCAGGAGCTCGGTGGCCCCGGTGCCGATGATATGCACACCCAGCAGCCGCCGGTCATCCCGGTTGAACAACATCTTGAAGAACCCGCTGTCGTCCCCCAGGATCTGGCCCCGCGCGATCTCCCGGTAGCGCGCCACGCCTACTTCGTAGGGAACCTTGTTGGCCGTAAGCTCATGCTCCGGCGCTCCCACCATTGAGATCTCCGGAATCGCGTAGATCCCCACCGGGAAGTTTGTCGTCATGGCCTTGGGGCTCATACCCAGGGCGTGACAGGCGGCGAGCCGCCCCTGTTCGCTCGACGTGGCCGCGAGGCTGGGGTAGCCGATGACGTCACCCGCCGCGAAGATGTGCGGGATTGCGGTTCTGAAGCACTGGTCGACGACCAGCCGGCCCCGGTCGTCCGCCTTGATCCCGGCGTTCTCCAGGTGGAGCTGGTCGGTGGCGCCGACCCGGCCGACCGAGAAAAGCACCATGTCGGTCACGATCCGCTTGCCCGATTCCAGCAGCACCACCACCTTGGGCGGCGCGCCATCCCGCATCTCCAGGGTCTCGACCGCCTCGCCGCTCCGGAAGGTCACGTTCCGCTTCCGCATCTGGTGGATCAGCTCGTCCACGATTTCGGCATCGAGAAACTCGAGCGGCCGAGTGCGCTTGTCCACCAGGGTGACTTCCACGCCCAGCGCGGCGAACATGGAAGCGTACTCGATACCGATCACCCCGGCGCCGACGACGACGATGGACCGGGGGATCCGGGTGAGCTTTACGATTTCGTCGCTGGTGATGACGCTGGTGCCGTCTACCGGGGCATTGCCCGGCGGCGCGGTGGGATGGGTCCCGGTGGCGATGAGGATATTCGCGGCGGTGACGGTGCGGACGCCATCACCCTGCTCGACCCGGAGGGTATGGGGATCCTGGAACGAGGCGTGGCCAAGGATGAGGTCGACACCGTTGCGGCGCAGCTGATTCTCGATGACCGAGCATTCCTGCTGCACCACCCGTTCGACCCGCTTCAGCAGCTCGGCCGCGGTCGGCCGCTGGGTCGCCCCGGCGGTGCTGCCCTGTTCGAACGGATGGCTGGCCCGGCTGAAGGAGAGCACCGCTTCCCGGAAGGTCTTGCTGGGGATGGTACCGGTGTCCACGCAGACCCCACCCAGCATGACCCGCTTTTCCACGATCGCGACCCGGCGGCCAAGCTTGGCGGCTTGCACCGCGGCCCGCTGGCCCGCGGGGCCGCTGCCGATACAGACGAGATCATATTGGAAAGGCGAGTCCATGGGCGACAGCGAACATGGCTCTCTTGACACCCTCCCGCAAGTCCTCATCTTGCAAGCCCGTCCCCAGCCCCCGACCACCCTTGTAAAGGAGAACTCGAATGCGCTTGACTCGCCTGACCCTGTTCGCGGCGACACTGGCCCTGACCGGTTTCGCCTGCCAGAAGAAGGCCGATACCGCGGCCGAAGAGAAAGCGATTCGCGATGGGGATGCGGCATGGAATGCCGCGATCGCCGCCAAGAACGACTCCGCGGCCGCCGCCCTGTACGCGGACAATGCCACCCTGATGCCGCCTAACGAGAAGACGGTGAGCGGGACCGCGGCGATCCGGTCGTATTTCGCGATGTTGTGGCCGATGAACGCCACCCTGGTCATCACCCCCACGGAGATCACCGTTGCCAGCTCGGGCGACATGGCGACGGACGTGGGAACCTACAGCATCAGCGCCGGGCAGATAAACGACACCGGCAAGTACCTGGTCCACTTGCACAAGATCGGAAATGACTGGAAAATCGTGAACGACATGTGGAACAGCGACATGCCGATGCCGGCGATGCCGATGGCGGCGGATAGCTCGGCGAAGAAGTAAATGGCGACGCTGCCCTCACCCCAGTCACCGGTCGCGGGTGAGGTGCTGCACGGGGCGGCCAACCGCTGGTTGGCCTGGCTGGTTCTGGAGGGGTGGCCCGGCCTGATCCTCGCCGTGATCGGCGCGGTGATCGCCGGAGCCATCTCATTCACCATCCCCAAGCGCTACACTTCGGAAGCGCAGTTCATCGCCCGCGGTTCCGGCTCGACCTTGCTGCCCAGCGCCTTACAGGGCCTGGCGGCGTCGGTCGGGCTGGACCGGGGGACCGATTTCAGCCCCAAGTTCTACACCGACCTGCTGACCAGCCGCCCCATTCTGCTGAGCGTGGTGCACGACAGTTTCCAGGTAAGCCAGGGCCAGCCCCGGCAGAGCTTCTTCGAGATCGCCGGAATCCAACCGGGAAAGAATCCTGCCCGGGCCGAAGAGGTCGCGCTGGCGAAACTGCGAAGAGCCGTCGCGGCGCGAGCCGACGTGCGCAGCAACATCGTCACGGTCCGCGCAACCGCGCACTCCCCGCTGGTGAGCCGCGACGTGCTGCAGCGCCTGTTGCTCGCCCTCGACTCGATGAACGTGGGTTTCCGGCAGCAGCAGTCGCGGGATCTCCGGGTCTTCTTCGAAACCCGCGCGCAGGAGGCGCAGAACGAACTGGACCAGGCGGAGAACGAACATCGCCGCTTCCTGGAACGGAACCGCATGATCCAGGGCTCCCCCATGCTGGAGCTGGAAGACCAGCGGCTCTCCCGCCAGGTGGACATCAAGGCCGCGGTATACCAGACGGTGATGCAGCAGTACGAGCAGTCCAAGATCCAGGAAGCCCGCAACGTTCCCATTCTCACGGTGCTGGCTCCACCAATGGTGCCGGCGTCCAAGTCCGGCCCCTCCAAGAAGGGGATCGTGCTGCTCGGCGCGGTCCTCGGGTTCCTGGCCTGGGTCGGCATCCTCGTCATCCGGTTCCTGCTCCTGCGTTTCATCCGGGAGCAGCCCAGGGCAGCCCGCGTCCTGCGGCTTGACCGATCAATCCGCCGCGAGGTCACCAAGTAGCCGCGTGAAGTCAGACCAGGAATGGAAATACTGGGGCGCGACGGATCCGCTCTTTGCGGTCGCGTCCTGGGAAGGCAAGCAGGCCGGCGCACGGAATGCCTGGACCCCGGAGGAGTTTCTCCAGCTGGGCCGGTCCGACGTAGCCGACGTCGCACGCCACTGGCGGGACTTTGGCCTGCGGGAGGGGCGCTGCGTCGAGATCGGCTGCGGGGCCGGCCGGATGACCAGCGCGCTGCTCTCGGTCTTCTCCGACATCGACGCGCTGGATGTCTCGCCGGACCAGATCGCGACCGCCGAGAGACTCCTGGGTGGCAACGTCTCCCGGGTGCGCTTTCACCTGGTGGACCGCCCCGCGATCCCGCTGCCCGACCAGTCCTGCGACGCGATGTTCTCCAGCCACGTCTTTCAGCACTTCTCCGACTACGCAGCCATCGTCGCATACCTGGAGGAAACCTTCCGGGTTCTCCGGCCCGGCAGCAGCATCTGCTTTCACATCCCGGTGCCCGGAGCCCATCTCACTTCACCCGGTTCCCTGCCCCGGCGGATCGCCAGCCGGATCAAGATCTCGCTCAAGCGCCTGCTCGGCATGCGGCGGGTGATGGAGTATCATCGCTATCCGGCGGACCGGGTGCTGCGAACGCTGGCGCAGGTGGGATTCACTGGCGGGGAACTGCGGATCTTTCCGATGACGTCCAACGGGGACTACCACTCGTTTTTCTTCGCCCGGAAGCCATAGGGAGCAGAGCGCGCGGAGAACTTCTCCGCGCGAACCACCCTGATCGCCAAGACCGGGGTGGTTCAAATTGTTACCGAACTCGGGCCAAGCACCGACTCGCGATCACCGGCAAATGATACCTAGACCGGGCGCCGCAAGCGACGTGACAACCAGCTCTGCACCGTCGCCAGGTTCGCCCGGACATCGCCCGCGGTCGGCAGCAGCAGGGCCCGCACCGGCACCCCAGTGTCCCGGGTGAACCCCACCACCTTGATGGTCAGCAACCCGATGTAAACCACGCTGGTCACCACCGCGGCGCCGGGCGCGCCGTAACGGGGAACTACCAGCAGGTTAAGGCCGATCTTGGCCCCCAGCGCCAGGGCCACCGACCAGATCGAGATCGGGGGGAAGCCGCGGCCGGCAAACCAGGAATCCACGATCAGGTGCAGCGCGATCGCGGCCATGCCCGGAAGCAGGAGCAGGAAGAGCCAGCTCGCCGGCCCGTACGAAGGGCCATAGAGAGTCACCACCAGCCAGCGGCCGACGACCAGCAGCACCAGGGTGACCGGCAGCACCAGCAGCACCACGGCGCGCGCAGCCCGGGAGATCTGCCCAACCACCTCGGGTCCCCGATCGGCCGCGGCGGCCGCGAACAGCACGCTGGCCAGGATACCAGGGATGTACCAGAGCCACTCCGCGAGATAGGTCGCCACCGAGATCTGGCCCACGGTCGCGAGGTCGAGCAGCCGTCCCAGCATCCAGATGTCGCTGCGCACCAGCAGCAGGGTAAGGGTGATGACGGTGACGGCCCGGAGTCCCCGCCCCAGGGTTCCCATCCAGCCGTCCCGGATCAGCGCCCCGGTGAGGGGGACGGGATCCGACCGCCGCCAGATCCAGATCGCGCTGGCCAGGATGCTCAACGCCGCGGCGCCGGCCCAGCTCAGGGTCACCCGCACCAGGTTCAACCCGATGAACACCGCTCCGGCCGCCACCAGCAGCAGGTAGCCCAGCCGCTGAATGAGCGTGGCGAGGTTGTAGGCGGTGACGTGATGCTGGCCCAGGTTGATGCCCCGCGCCATCAGCGCCACGACTTCGAAGGCCAGCACTATGGCAAACACCGCGACCAGTCCCTGAGTCTTCAGGTGCACGAGGGATGACACCCAGGGGCCAAGCGCGAGCAGAACGGTCATCACGATGAATCCGTGCAGCAGCGCGCGGACCAGCAGGACCCGGCCGGCGGTGGCCCGGCCCTGCGACGTGAGCACGTTGCTCTCGAACTGGCCCAGCGTGGCGATCGTGCTGCCCAGGCCGATGCCGGCGGCAAACACCGAGTAGGTTCCCTGCCCCGCCGGTCCCAGTGCGCGCGCGATCAGCACCCCGGTGGCGATCGAGGCGCCGGATTGAAGCAGCTGGGTACCGAAAGTTTGAACGAAGGCGGAGCCGACGCGCATCGGCCGGTCAGCCCGCTTGGGGAAGCCGGCGGCGCGAGGCGATCAGCACCACCAGCAGAAGAGGATAGGCCGACCCGGTGATGGTGGAAGTAAACATGTTGAGTTGCCCAATCTGCGCGAAGATCGCCGCCACGGCAATCATGGCGACGAACACCGCCGGGACCGTCCCGGCCTCCAGCCCCAGGCTGCGCCGATCGATCCAGGCGATGAGGAATCCATAGAGCAGCGCGCCGGCCAGGGAGCCCCACCATCCGAAGTTCATGTAGAACTCGCCATACAGTCCGATGCGCTGGCCGGTATCGGTCCCCATCGCGGCCGCCATCACATTGGCGCTGTTGTTTTCATATACGGCGTCCTTGTCGACCCCGAAAAGCGACCACAGCTTCCCCGGCAGCAGCGGCACGACCACGCTCGGCAACGTGCTGCCGTGGGTGAAGCGCTGGGTCCCGTTGAAATAATCCATGGACCAGGCGAGGTCGCGGAACTCGAGGAAGGACCCGTACAGCGCGATGCCCAGGGGTGACACCGACTCGATGCTCCGGCTGCCCTGGCGCAGCGACCCGAGCAGCGCGAGCACGACGGTAACCGGGACCAGGACCGCCGCCACGGGAAGCAAGCGAATGCGGCGGCGCACCAGGTCCCAGAGCACCACGGTCACCGCGAGCGGGTACACCACGTAGAACCGGGCGCCATAGACTCCCAGGCAGGCCAGGCTGACCAGGCCGGCCAGCCAGGTCCAGCGGCTCGCCCTGCGCGCGGTGATCAGCACCGCGGCCATCAGGACCGATACACCGCCCAGGGTCGAGAGCCGGAACCAGATCCCGGCGATCGCGGGAAACTCCACCCGTTCCGACGTGGGGTCGCCGGTGATGGCCGGGACGTATCCGATCCGCCGCAGCGACATGAACGTCGCGACGACGACCAGCCCGGTCAGCCCAACTGTCAGCACCTGGAGCCAGGGCCAGTCCCACTGCAGGGTGAGCCGCGGCCTGGAGCGAGGCGGACCCAGCAGCAGCCCGGCGATCCAGGCCGTCGCGAGGCTCACGCCGGTGCACAGGGCGACGAGCACGGCGGCCAGCTCGATGGGGACGTGGTAGTTGGGATTCAGCACCTGGGTGATCCGGTAGCTCCCGGTACCCACGACAGTCATGGCCAGTGAGAAGGCGACAACCATCAGCGGCATGCGGCTGACGTGGAACGGGCCGCCTATGCCATAGGCCAGGATCAGCAGGTTGACGCCCCAAAGCGCGGCGGCAAGAAATGCCTGGCGCCACTCCGGCCAGGCCAGGTTGAGCACCCCGGACCAGGTGAATGCCGCCAGGGCGAGCATCGCCCAGAAGACCAGCACCGCGACGGCCGTCTTCAGCGAGGCCCTCCCCCTCAGAGATAGCGCGCCAGGTCCACCGCACCCGACTTGAGAACGTACACCTCGCGCATCCAGTCGCAGGTCTTGGGAATCCCCTGGGCCAGGGTGATCAGCGGCCTGTGGTCCAGGTCGCGCACCGCCTTGTCCAGGTCCACCTTCTTGTCCTTCGTGGTAAACGGCTCCTCCGGCAGGTATTCCACCAGCCGGTCGCTCTTGCCCAGGTACCCGAGGATGAGGTCGGAGACGGTCCTGATGTCGTGGTACTCGCTGCCCCCGATATTGTAGACCTCGCCCGGCTTGAAGTTGTTGATGATATTGGCCAGGGTCTCGCAGGTATCGGTGATGTAGGACGAAGTGCGATGATGGCCCTGGTAGACCTTGTATGGGATATCGAGCAGGGCGCGGTAGATGAACAGGCAGATCACGCTGCGATAGCTGCTGTAGTACTCCCCAGGGCCATAGGTATTGAACAGCCGGACTCGCACGCTTTCGGTCCCGTGCATGGCGGCCGAGTTCTGGATCTGGGCTTCGTTGACCCACTTGGTGAGGGCATAGTCGTTCAGCTGCTTGATCTCGACCTGGTCCATCACGTTTTCCAGCATCACCCCATCGTAATCGCCGTACACTTCCGAGCTGCTGAAGTGGATCAGCCGGAACCCGTGCCGCTCCTGCATCCGCAGCACGTTCTTCATCCCGACCGCGTTGGACATCCACAGCCGGTCGTAATAATCCTCCCCGTTCCAGCGTCCGAACTCCGCGGCCAGGTTGTAGACGAAGTCGAAATTCCGGGTTTCGAAGACCCGGGACAACTGCATGTGGCTGGCGATGTCACAGCGCACGTAATCCGGGTCGTGATTGTGCTCCAGGTCGAGCACGGTCACCCGGTGCCCGCGGCCGCGCAGAGTGCGCACCAGCACCGCGCCCACAGTCCCCAGCCCGCCCGTCACGAGAACATTGGCCATGTCGAACCCGATCTCCAGCTACGAGGAAGAAGGTACCAGGCGCTGCTCGATCAGCTCGGACATATCGCGCCAGCGGTCCGTCCAGGTCTGCTTGAGCCCGAACTCGGACAGCCGGCGCCGCTCCGCCGGAGTATCCGCCGCGACTGCGAGCTCGATCTGTTCGACGAACTGGTCCGCCGTCGCCCCGATCCGCAGCAGCCCCTGGGACTCGAGCCGGCGCAGGTCGGCCGAGAACGGGGTGCAGATCGGGATGATCCCGGCCGCCAGCGCTTCGAAGATCTTGAGCGGCACGATCCGCTCGGTGAGCGGGATACAGCGAAACGCGACCAGGCTCGCCGCCGCGCGGCGCAGGATTCCCGGAATCAGGGAGCGATCGCGGCGGCCCAGGAAGTGAACGTTGGGGCGGGCCTTGAGCGCCGACGCATCCACCCGCACCGGGCCCACGAACAGGAACTGGACCCGCGGCAACCGGGCGGCTGCCGCGTCGAGTAGCGGCAGGTCGCACCACTCGTCGAGCACGCCCACGAAGATGACCCGGGGCGCCGGGATCCTTTCGATGTCCGCGAACGCGGCCGCCGGGGGCTCGTTCGCGAACGCCGATGCATCAATGGCGTTCCACACCGTATGGGCATTCGAGTTCAGCTGCGCCTTGTGATCGCGCAGCTGTTCCGCTGCCGCGAACACCAGGCCCACCCGGCCCAGCATGTCCGCCTCCAGCCGCTGCATGATCCGCGCGTTGCTCTCCTTGAACGCGCTCGGCTCGTCCGCGACATGATAAATGGACAGGGATTCCCCCATGGTCCCCGGCGCGCAGGAAAACATCGGGTTATCCATCCAGAGCACCCGGCCACCCTCCGGCGCGGGATCGGCCCAGCGGCGGATCCAGCGGCGCTGGATCGCCCACTCCAGCCGGAACAACCAGGGCACCTGGTGGCCCATATGAAACAGCGGCAGCGGCGCGAGCACCCGCAGGTGCGGCCCCTGCGACCGCGCGCCGGCCATCCAGGCAAACAGCCGCTTCCAGAGCCGGGGATAGCGAAGAATGGTGAACAACGAGACATGGCGCTCCACGTAGAGCACCGGCTCGTGGCGAGCGATCTCGTCGCAGGTTGGCTGCTGAATGATCCAGAGGCCGTCCCAGAAGTTGCTGGAGAGATACACGTGTTGCCGCATCGGACTGCAAGGTAGAAATGGCGGCATCCGAACGGAAGCTCAGGCCCCGGTCGCAGCCTGGTAGACCAGGGTGATTTCCCGCGCGGTGGCGGCGAGTTGGAGGAACCGGGGAAGGTAGCTTTCGGCCCGCGGCAAGGGAGCCAGGGAGCCAATCGCCCGGGCGAGCACGCCCGGGTCCGCCGCGGCCAGCCTGGTATGCTCCGGGACATCGCTGAACAGCTGCAGGTCCCCCACCGGCACCGACACCACCGGAAGTCCGCATGCCAGCGCCTCCTTGGCGCTGCTGGGGCCGCCTTCGCGCGCCGAGGTCACCAGCATGACGTCCGCGGCGGAGTAATACCACGGCATCTCGTCGGCCGGCTTGCCGTTCACGATCCAGAGCTGGGCATTGGGCACGGTGCGCTTGAGTTCCGCCACCGCGGCCTGGGCCAACCCGACCCGCTTGGTCGGTTGCGAGATATCATGAGGGAACAGAACGAGAAAGGCGCCGGGGTCGACGCCAAGGCGGCGCCTCGCTTCGTCCCCGGGATGGGGATGAAAGAGCCGAGTGTCCACCGCGTCGCGCACCACCACGGTGCGTGCACGGAGCGAGGCGAAGCGTAGCCGGTCTCTCAAGGATTCCGACACCGCAATCGCGCGGCGGCTTCTCCAGGCCGCGTAATGCGAGATCGCGATTCCCACCCGGCTGCTGAAGCTGAGGCCACCGGCTTCATCCATGGTCCCGTTCAAGTCGTCGCCATGGAACGAGGTGACGATCGGGACCGGCACCCGGGGAACCGCGAGGATACTGTAGCCGAAATGCACGTGCACCAGATCGGGCCGGAACTCCGCCACGGCCTGGCGCACCCGGGGGCGGGCCCTGGTGTAGCGTCGGGGCCCTCGCTCATCGGAGAGCCGCACCCAGCGGATTTCCTGCCCCGCTTCCTCGAGCGCTTTTGCCAGACGCTGGATGATGATGCCTCGGAGCGGAAAGCCGGGCGTCGGATGCATCCCGGTAACGAACAGAACCTTCAATGGGCGGCTCCGGTCGCGGCCCGCAGCCAGGTCTCCAGCACATACAGGGAAAGGAGCTGCCTCCCCCGAGGCTGACCCTCGCCGACCTCCGTCAGCACGGGACGGAGCAGCTCCGGCCGCAGGTATTCGGGCAGGCGGGCATTGGGTCCCAGCAGGAACAGCTCGGCCTCCCGGGTTGCCCAGTGATCGAGCCATTCATCGACCGGCGTAGTGAACCCGAGCTTCCGGCCCATCCCTCCGCCCATCCCCCCCAGGTTCGCTCGCAGGGCGGGCGGAAGTAAGGGAGTGACCGCCCGGCGATACAGCCATTTTCGTTCGCCCAGCGGCGAAATCTTGAACCGCGATGGCATGCGTTCCAGCAGCGCGAACAACTCCAGATCGAGGAACGGAACCCGGAGCTCGACCGAGTGACTCATGGCGGTGTGGTCCGCCACCAGGAGCAGGTCGTCGGCCAGCGAGAGCCGGGCATCCACGGCGAGGAGGCTGTTGACCGAGTCGCCCTCGGAATCCGGTGGGAGCCATTGGCGGACCGGGTTCACCAGGACGTCGGAGTCGCCCGGCGTTCGACTCATCCGGCTCGCCAGCGCGGGTGGGAACACCGCAAGGATCTCCGCGAAGCGGCGCGCCTGGTCCGGCTCGGCCGCGAGTCGTCGCACCCGGTTCACCCGATCGCTCCGGGCCCAGCGCTCCGGCATCAGGCCCAAGAGAGGGCCGGATCGCCGCATCCAGG
>Ga0070698_100009427_pt1 | contig 10459 bp, 8 predicted proteins | sample KBSK1502metaG_FD_65477 | JGI IMG/M metagenome (GOLD analysis project Ga0070698, IMG submission 65477) | Corn, switchgrass and miscanthus rhizosphere microbial communities from Kellogg Biological Station, Michigan, USA - KBS K1-50-2 metaG | ecosystem: Host-associated > Plants > Roots >... | reverse complement strand
CGAGGCGGGGGCGGAAGGAACGATCTGGAAGTGGGCCTTGCGCTGCGCGCCGCCGTCGTGCTTCACGACCGTGCGGCCCACGACGTAGCCGAGGGTGGCTCCCGCGAGCACGTCCGACAGGTTGTGGACGTTCTTGTCGACGCGGGCGGCCCCGATGGCGGCCGCGGCCAGGTAGGCGGGGATCCCGACCTTCGCGCCGTAATGGGCGTTCGCCACGGTGGCGAGGGCGAAGGCGTTCGAGGTGTGGCCGGAGGGGAAGGAGCGGTTGTCCGAGAGGTCGGGACGCGGGCGGCCGACCGCGCGCTTCAGGACCTCGGTGTAGGTTGCGGTGACGATGAAGGCCTGGGCCATGTCGTAGGTGGCGGACCGGAAGGTCTCGTTGTGGGCGAAGCGACCGCCCAGGAACATCGCGCCGACGAGGGGCAGCATGACCGAGCCCCCGCCCGCGGTGGAGCCGGGGCTGGCCAGGAGCCCGCCTGTGTTCGCCCCGTACTGGGCCGCGATCCTCTTGTCGAACGCCGAGCCGGCGCCGCTGATCGACGCTCCGATGAGGAACGGCGCCAGGTTGTCTTTCGAGAAGACGCCCACGAAATTGCGACCGAGGTTCTGCGCGAAGTTGCCCATGGTGCGGCGCCCGTCCTCCGCGAAAGCGTCCCGGGGAAGGAAGCGGGAGAGATCGCCCCCGCTGGGCGGCAGGAGGGATGGGGGCTCGGATGTCTGCGCGGACAGGGGTGCGGCGAGGATCAGGCCCAAAAGCAAGAGAACCCCGGTCAGCCTCATCATCCAACCCCCACTTCGGCGCGACGACAGCCCGCAGGATAACAGCGCTCCAGCGTAGCACGGGCCCGCCACGTTCTTTCGTGCGGTCGTGTGAAACGTTGTCAGAAGGAGACGCTGACCGCGAGACCCGTCCCCGTACCATCCAGAGCCCTCGAAGGTTGGATCGACAAGGAGGTCCCGCGCGGAGCGTCCGGCTCTCCGTCCCGGCGCGTGACCGTCCGCCCCACGAGGGTGCCCAAGGTGGCACCGGCCAATACGTCGGTCAGCCAGTGCTCGTTCCTTTCCATCCTCCCGACCCCGATGGCCCCGGCCAGGAGGTAGGAGGGCAGGCCGAGCTTCCAGCCATAGTGGTGGGCCGCCACCGTGGCCCAGGCGAACGCGTTCGAGGTATGACCCGAGGGAAAGGACAGGTGGTTCGAGGCGTTCGGACGCAGACGGTGGGTGGGGTACTTGATGGCGGTGGTCCAGACCGCGTTGACCAGGAAGACCTCGCCGATGTCGTAGGTGGCGTCGCGGAAGCGGCCGCTCCTGGCCAGCCGACCGAAGCCGTAGAGGGCGCCCGCGAGCGGCGTGAGGACGATGGGCCGCCCCAGGGTATCCGCGAAATCGCCGAGCGCCTTGAAGCGGCGCCGCTCCGCGAAGTAGTCGTGGACGTCGTCGTCGAAGGGCAAGCCCGCGGCGGTGACGGCTCCCCCGACGAGCAACGGGACGAGCGATTCGCGGGAAACCACCCCCACCACGCCGCGGCCCAGGTTGGCGAGGAAGCGTCCGGTGGTGCGCCGGCCGTCGTCGTGGCGCGGCGGCGGGGAAGCCGGCGTCTGGGGCTCCTCCGCCCTCCCCAGCCGGCAGAGCCCGACCAGCAGCAGCACGGGCACGATCACGCGCGGACGACAAATCATTCGACCGCGGGACTACTCGCCTCCCCCGCCGCCCCCCTGCTTGCGCAGGAAAGCGGGCACGTCCAGGTCGAAGCGCCCGGCCCCCGCCGCCGCCGCCTTGGGGTTGGGGGTCTTCCGGTAGAAGCCGCTCGCATCCCCCGCGGCCATGGAGGCGGCGGAAGGCACGGGCGGGTTCTTGAAGTTGGCGAGGTCGACGGGGGTGGTGGCGGCCTTGCGCGGCCCCTTGCTGAAGCCGGTGGCGATGACCGTGACCTTGACCGCGTTGCCCATCGACTCGTCGGTCACGATCCCGTAGATGACGTTGGCCTCGGGGTCCGAGACCTTGGTGATGAGGGCGGTCGCCTCGGCGGCCTCGGCCAGCGAGAGGTCGGAGCCGCCGGTGATGTTCACGATCACCCCCTTGTCGCCCTCGATGGAGCTGTCCTCGAGGAGCGGGTTCGAGATCGCGCGCTGGGCCGCCTCCGTGGCGCGGTTCTCCCCCTGGCCGATGCCGGTCCCCATGACCGCCTGGCCCATCCCCTTCATGACCGCCCGCACGTCCGCGAAGTCCAGGTTGATCTGCCCGGGCACGGTGATGATGTCGCTGATCCCCTGCACCGCCTGGCGGAGCACGTCGTCCGCCACCCGGAAGGCCTCGGAGACCGGCGTGTTGCGGGCCACGCTCTGCAGCAGCCGGTCGTTGGGGATCGCGATCACGGAGTCGACGCACTCGCGGAGCTGGGCCAGGCCTTCGGTGGCCTGGTGCATGCGCCGCTTCCCTTCCAGGCCGAAGGGCAGGGTGACCACGGCCACGGTCAGGACGTTGCCCGCGTCGCCCCCGAGCTGGCTGGCGATGGAGGCCACGACGGGGGCCGCGCCCGTGCCCGTCCCGCCCCCGAGCCCGGTGGTGATGAAGACCATGTCGGAGCCCTCGAGGGCGTCGCAGATCTTCTCCGTGTCCTCCACCGCCGCCTGCCGCCCCACGTCGGGGTTCGCCCCCGCCCCCAGGCCCTTGGTGAGCTTGTGGCCGATCTGGATCTTGATGGGCGCGCGGTTGGCGCGCAGGGCCTGGAGGTCGGTGTTGATGGCGATGAACTCCACCCCCTGGAGGCCGGAGGCGATCATGCGGGAGACCGCGTTGCCGCCGCCTCCCCCCACTCCCACCACCTTGATCCGGGCCCCCTGGGTCTCCTCTTCGGCGAACGTGATGCGGCCGGGTTTGTCGTTGTGATTGCTCATTCTCAAATCCCTTCCGAGCAGCCGGTCATGAATCCGCAGTGCAGACAGATCCGCTTGCAGTGGTAGGCGACCACCGGGCATCCGCACATCTCGCAGGGCAGCTCCCCGGCGTCGCGGGAGAGGAGCTCCCCGCGGCGCGCGTCGCGTACGCGGGCCCCGGTGATGGGCACGGGCGGAAACGCGGGTCCTTCGGACTTCACGTCCATGTTCCCCTCCTTCGTTTGAATCCCACTTCGCTCGCCGCCCGTTCTCAGAAAAAGTCCGACAGCCATCCCATGAGGCGCCCGGTGACCTTGCCGAAGGTCCCCGTCGCCGCGGGCCGGGGAGAGCCGAGACCGCGACCCGCCCGGTTGCGATAGCCACAGAGCACGAGACCGACCGCGGTGGAGTAGACGGGGCTCGCCACCACGTCCACCAGCCCGCCGATGCCCGCCGGGGTGCCCCGGCGGACCGGCATGTCGAAGATCTGCTCCGCGATCTCCGGCATCCCCTCCAGGATCCCCCCGCCCCCGGTGAGGACGACCCCGCTGTTGAGGCTGCGCTCGAAGCCGGCGCGGCGGATCTCGGTGAGCACGAGCTGGCAGATCTCCTCCGCCCGGGCCTGCACCACGTCCCCCAGCACCTGGCGGGCCATGATGCGGGGCTTGCGCCCGCCCACGCTGGGCACCTCGATCGCGTCCTCCTCCGGAATCATCGAAGTCAAGGCGCAGCCGTTCTTCTTCTTGATCTTCTCCGCCTCGTTGACGGGGGTGCGCAGGGCCACCGCCACGTCGTTGGTGAAGTGCTCACCCCCCACCTGGAGGACCGCGGTGTGCCACAGGGAGCCCTTCTCGAAGATCGCGAGGTCGGTGGTGCCGCCCCCTATGTCCACCAGGGCCACTCCCAGCTCCTTCTCGTCCGGGGTCAGGCAGGCCTCCGCGGCCGCCATCTGGGTGAGCACGGTGTCGATGACCTCGAGCCCCGCGCGGTTCGCGCAGGTGATGGTGTTCTGGGCGGCGGTGGAGGAGCAGGTGATGACGTGGACGTTCACCTCCAGGCGGGTCCCCGTCATCCCGGTGGGATCGCCGATGCCGTCCTGGTCGTCCACCACGAACTCCTGGGCGAGCACGTGGAGGATCTCGCGGTCCATGGGGATGGAGACCGCCTTGGCGGCCTCGATCACCCGGCGCACGTCCTCCCGGTCGATGACGCGGTTCTTGTTGGAGACCGCGATCACCCCCCGGGAGTTGAAGCCCTTGATGTGGGTCCCCGCGATCCCCACGTAGGCGGAGCCGATCTCCACCCCCGCCATGAGCTCGGCCTCCTCCAGGACGCGCTTGATCGCGTCCACGGTGGCCTCGAGGTTGATGACCACCCCCTTGCGCAGGCCCTTGGACTCGGTCTGGCCGATGCCGATGATGTCGAGCCGCCCCTCGTCGGTGATCTCCGCGACGATCGCGCAGATCTTGTGGGTCCCGATGTCGAGGCCGACGATGTAACGGTCTTTCTTCTTCGCCAGGGCTACCTCCTGTCAGGGGATTCCGCGGTGCGCGCGTAGATGCGCCCGCGGAAGCGCAGGTCGAAGTACTCCGCCCCCGGGGCCCGCGCCGTCAGGTCCTTGCGGAGGCTCAAGAAGGCGCCGAAACGCTTCCGGTACGGGGGATCGCCCAGGAGCAGCACCTCCCCCGGCCCGCGCAGGACCACCCGCAGGTCGCCGGACGGCTCGACGTAGACCTCGGAGATCTCCGAGGCCTCCTCGCCCAGGTCGCGCAGGAGGGCGCCCGCGCGCTCCGCCCGTCCGCGCCGCGCCTCCGCCTCCACTCCCTGGAGTCCGCGCACGATCGGCAGGTCGAAGCCGGCGGTCTGGGGGCCGTAGACGTCGATGAGGCCCCCGTCCCCGTCCATCAGGTAGAGGCGCTCCATCTCGGCGAGGGCGAGGGGGACGCGCTCGCGGATCTCGACCTTCAGGGTGTCGGGCAGGCTCCGGCCCACCATCGCGTCCGCCACCCAGGGGGAAGACCGCAGCCGCGTCTTCAGGGCATCGATGTCGAGGCCGAGGATGTTCTCCCCCACCGCGGGGCCGAGCAGCTCCCGGACCTCTCCCTCCGAGAGGAAGTGGCACCCGCGCACCTCCACCTTGCCGACCTTCATGCGCTCGCTCGCCATCACCTTCGCGTAGCCGGCCCAGACCGCGGCCACCGCGAGCAGGCCCGCCCCCAGGAGCTGCAGCGCGAGGACGGCCCGGGCGGTGAAGCCGCGGCGCGCCCGACGCACGCGCGTGCGCTGCTTCGGCCGCAGGAAGGCCGGCTCTTCGGCGAGCGGGTTCAGGGGAAGGTCCAGGAGCTCGGGAGGCGGCGGTCCCACGGGAAGTCCCCGGCCCCTCATGAGCGCGGCCTCCAGACCTTCACTTCCAGCTCCAGGTCCACACCCGTCTCGCGCCGGACCCGCTCCTTGAGCAGGTCGAGGAGCGCCAGCACGTCCGTCGCGGTGGCCTTCCCTTCGTTGACCACGAAGTTGGCGTGGCGCGCGCTCACCACCGCCCCCCCGACGCGCGTCCCTTTGAGCCCAAGCTCGTCGAGGATCCGGCCCGCGGGGCGACCCTCCGGGTTCTTGAAGACGCAGCCCGCGTTGCGGCCCCGGGGCTGGCTCTTCGTCCGCTGCAGGGTCAGCTCGCGGGTCTCCGTCTCCAGGGCCCGGGGGTCGTCGCGCCGCAGCTCGAGGGTGATGCGGGCCACCACCGCCCCCTCCGGGATCGAGGACCCCCGATAGTGGAAGCGCCAGCCCTGGGGGGGCTCGGCGCGCTCGCCCGCCTCGTCGTAGACCACGATCTCGCGCAGCACGTCGCTGATCGAGAAGCCGTAGGCCCCCGCGTTCATGACCGCGGCCCCCCCGATGGAGCCCGGGATTCCCACCGCGCTCTCCATGCCCCGGAAGCCCGCCCGGCAGCAGCGGACCACGGTGAAGATCAGGTTGGCTCCCCCCTCGGCGGTGACCTCCCCGTCTTCCCGGATCACGACCCGACGCACCTCGGCCGTGTTCACCACGAGCTCGTCGAGGCCCTCGTCCACCGCCACCAGGTTCGAGCCGCCGCCCAGCACGCGGTGCGCCACCCCGAGCTCCGCGCGCAGGCGCAAGGTCTGCCGCAGCTCCTCGGAGGAGCGCGGGAAGGCCATGACCGCGGCCGGGCCGCCCACCCCCATGGTGGTGTGGCGGGCCAGAGGCTCGTTCTCGCGGAACGGCACCGCGGCTTCGCGCAGGGCGCCCGTCATGCGTGGATCCATGTCACGCGCCGCGTCTCCGCAGCAGCTCCTCTCCCGCCGTCCACACGCTCCCCGCTCCGAGGGTCAAGACGACGTCCCCCTCGCGCACCTCCCCGGCCAGCCGCTCCGTCGCCTCCTTCAGGTCCCCGGCGTAGGCCGCGTGGCGGTGGCCCCGCTCCGAGATCGCGAGGGCCAGGGCCTCGGCCGTGATCCCCGGGATCGGCTCCTCGGAGGCGGGATAAATGTCGGTCACGAGCAGGAGGTCGGCCAGGTGGAACGAGCGGCAAAAGTCGTCCCACAGGGCCTGGGTGCGGGTGAAGCGGTGGGGCTGGAAGAGCACCACCGTGCGCCGCCCGCCCGCCCGCGCCTTCAAGGTCTCCAGGGTGACCTTCACTTCGGTCGGATGGTGGCCGTAGTCGTCGATGACGGTCACTCTCTTCGCCTCGCCGCGGAGCTGGAAGCGCCGGTCCACCCCGGTGAAGGCCTCGAGCCCCGCCCGGATGGCGTCGAAGGAGACCCCGAGGTCCACGCCCACCGCCACCGCGGCCAGGGAGTTCAGGACGTTGTGCGCCCCCGGCACGAGAAGCGCGATCGTCCCCAGGGCCTCTCCCGCCACGGTCGCGGTGTAGGTCGAGCCGAGCGGCCCCACGCGCGTCTCCCGGGCGGAGACGTGGGCCTGGGGCGACTGCCCGTAGGTCACGATCCGGCGCTCCACCCGGGGGAGGATGTCCTGCACGGGAGCGTCGTCCAGGCAGAGGACCGCGGCCCCGTAGAAGGGGACCTTGTTGACGAAGCCCAGGAACGCGTCCTGGATGTCCAGGAGGTCGCGGTAGGTGTCGAGGTGCTCGCGATCGATGTTGGTGACCACCGCCATGGTGGGCGAGAGCTTCAGGAACGAGCGGTCGGACTCGTCGGCCTCCGCCACCATGAATTCCCCGCGGCCGAGACGCGCTCCCGAGCCCAGGACACCCAAGCGGCCGCCCACCACCACCGTCGGGTCGAGGCCGCCCTTGTCGAGGACCAGGGCCACCATGGAGGTGGTGGTGGTCTTGCCGTGGCTCCCCGCCACCGCCACCCCGTACTTGAGGCGCATCAGCTCGGCCAGCATCTCCGCCCGCGGGATCACGGGCACGCCGAGCCGGCGCGCCTCCACCACCTCGGGGTTGTCGGGCTTCACCGCGGTCGAGGTCACGACCACATGGGCGCCCCGGAGGCGCGCGGCGGCGTGTCCTTCCGCGAAGCGCGCGCCCAGCGAGACCAGGCGGTCGGTCACGCTCGAGCGCTTCAGGTCCGAGCCCGAGACCGTGTAGCCCAGGTTCAGCAGCACCTCCGCGATCCCGCTCATCCCGGAGCCGCCGATCCCCACGAAATGGACGTGCTGGATGCGCCTAAGCACGGCGCCCCTCCAGCAGGTCCGCCACCCGGGCCGCCGCGTCGGGGCGGCCGAGCTTCCGCGCCGCTTCCTCCATGGCGTCGATCCGCGCGGGCTCGTGCACCAGCTCCCCGATCACCGCGGCCAGCGACTCGCCTCCGAGGTCCTTCTCCTCGACCACGCGCGCGGCACCCGCCGCCTGGAGCGCCTGCGCGTTCCGGCGCTGGTGGTCGTCGGCCGCCTGCGCGAACGGCACCAGCACCGCCGCTTTTCCGGCGGCGCAGAGCTCCGCGCAGGTCGTGGCCCCGCTCCGCGAGCAGACGAGGTCGGCTTCCGCGAACCGCCGCTCCATGTCGTCGAGGAACGGGAGCACCTCGGCCTCCCGCCCGGCTCCCGCGTAGGCGGCCCTCACCTCCCCGTGCATGGCTTCGCCGGTCTGGTGGACGATGCGCAGGCGATCGGCCTGCGGAAGGTGGGGCAGCGCGGCCAGGAGCGCGCGGTTGAGGACGCGGGAGCCCTGGCTCCCGCCGAACGCCAGGAGGGTGAGGGGCGGGACGTGGGCCTTCTTGGGGAGGGACGCGAAGCCCCCCCGCACGGGGTTGCCCGTGAGCACGCCCTTGGCCCCGAAGGCGCGCAGGGTCTCGGGATACCCGCAGGCGGCGCGGCGCACCACCGGCCGCAGGACGCGGTTCGTGAAGCCGGGCTTCGCGTTCGGCTCCAGGATCACCGTGCGCACCCCCAGGAGGGCGGCCGCCAGCACGACCGGCCCCCCCGCGTAGCCGCCCACCCCGAGCACCGCCTCCGGGCGCAGGCGCCAAACCAGCGCGGCCGCGCGGAGGAGACCCGCGGGCAGGGCGAGGAGGCCCCGGACCATGCGCAGGAAGCCCACCGCGTTGAGGGGCAGGATGGGCAAGAGCTCGAGCGGGTATCCGGCGCGGGGGACCAGGCGCGACTCGAGGCCCCGCGGCGTCCCCGCGAAGACGATGCGCCGGCTCGCGTCGCGGCGCCCGAGCTCCTCCGCCACCGCCAGGCCGGGAAACAGATGGCCGCCGGTTCCTCCCGCCGCGATGAGGATCGGCCGCGCCATTCAGTCCGCATGCTGGGAGACGTTGAGCACGAGGCCCACGCCGAAGAGGGCGAAGACGAGCGAGGACCCTCCCGCGCTGATGAAGGGCAGGGGGATCCCCTTGGTGGGAAGGAGTCCCAGCACCACGCTGATGTTGATGAAGGCCTGGATCACGATGGACAGGGTGAGCCCGGCGGCCAGGAACATTCCGAAGGCGTCGGGGGCGTTCCAGGCCGCGCGCAGGCCACGCCAGAGCAGGGCCACGAAGGCCAGGAGCACGAGGAGCGCCCCCAGCAGCCCGAGCTCCTCGCCGATGACCGCGAAGATGAAGTCGCTGTACGGGTAGGGGAGGTAGAAGAGCTTCTGCCGGCCCTCCATGAGGCCCACCCCCGAGACGCCGCCCGTCCCCACCGCGATCAGGCTCTGGATGATCTGGTAGCCGGCTCCGCGGGCGTCCGACCAGGGGTTCAGGAAGACCTCGATGCGGTCGCGACGATAGGCGACCGTCATCACCGCCTGGTAGAGGAGCGCGCTGCCGGGGACGGCGAGGGCCGCGAAGTAGCGCAGCCGCACCCCCGCCAGGAACAGCATCACCCCCGCGGTCATGACGATGGTGGCGGCCGTCCCCAGGTCGGGCTGGATATAGACGAGGAACGCGAACCACCCGATGAGCAGGAGGGCGGGGAAGAGCGAGGGCAGGAACTCGTTCACCCGCTCGGCCCGGCGCTCGATGTGGTAGGCCAGGTAGAGGATCACCGCCAGCTTGGCCAGCTCCGCCGGCTGGAAGGAGAGCGCGCCCAGGCGGATCCAGCGGTGGGCCTCGTTCACCGGCTTCAGGAAGAGGACGACGATCAGGAGCAGGGTGGAGAGGATCACCACCGGGTAGACGACGGCGGGGGCGCGAAGCTTCCGGTAGTCGATCTTGAGCGCGGTCACCAGGCCGAGGAGGCCGATGGCGGACCAGATGGCCTGCTTGACCAGGAAGAAGTAGGCGCTGCCGTGCCGCTCCTGGGCGAGGGCCGAGGACGCGCTCCACACCATGACCAGGCCGAAGCCGAGGAGGGCCACCGTGACCGTGAACAGCGTGAGGTCGGACGACAGCTTCTTAGCCACGGCCCACCTTGGCGTCCAAGAGCCGCCCCACTTCCTCCTTGAAGGCGCGCCCGCGATGCGCGTAGTCCTCGAACATGTCGAAGGAGGAGCAGGCGGGAGCGAGGAGCACGGTGTCGCCCGGCACCGCCGCGGCCCGGGCCCGCTCCACCGCCTCCCGGAGGGTGGCGCAGCGGTCCACGGGCAGCACGACTCCGAGGCTCTGCGCGATCCGCTCCTGGGCCTCGCCGATGGCCAGCACGCGGCGGCCGCGCTCGCGCAGCAGGGGCGCCAGGCCGCCGAAGTCGCCTCCCTTGTAGCGGCCGCCCAGGATCACCAGGATCGGCCCCGGGAAGGCGAGGAGGCTCTGGCGGGCCGCCTCCATGTTCGTGGCCTTGGAGTCGTTGTAGAAAGCCACCCCGTCGATGGTGGCCACCCGCTCGAGCACGTGCTCCACCCCCTGGAACGCGGCCACCGCCCGGGCGATGTGCGCGGGCTCCGCCCCCCGGACGCGCGCGGCGGTCGCCGCCGCCAGCAGGTCTCCCCGGAGGTGCGCCCCCGGCAGGCGCACGGAAGCGAGCGGGAAGAGCGTCTCCGCTCGTCCGTCGCGGACGAGGCGCGCCTCTCCCTCCGCGAAGAACGCCCCGTCGCCCTCCACGATCGGCTCCCCCGTGGCGCGGAAGGGCACCACGCGGGCCTTGGCCCGGCGCGCGAGGGAGAGCACCGCCGGGTCGTCCGCGTTCACCACCGCCCAGTCCGTCTCCGTCTGGTTCGCGAAGATCCTGGCCTTGGCCCG
>Ga0070698_100009425_pt1 | contig 10459 bp, 11 predicted proteins | sample KBSK1502metaG_FD_65477 | JGI IMG/M metagenome (GOLD analysis project Ga0070698, IMG submission 65477) | Corn, switchgrass and miscanthus rhizosphere microbial communities from Kellogg Biological Station, Michigan, USA - KBS K1-50-2 metaG | ecosystem: Host-associated > Plants > Roots >... | reverse complement strand
TCGCCCAGGCTGGCGATGCGAAGCCCGACGAGCCCAAGCCCACCGCGCCGAAGAAGCCGGTCAAGAAGAAGAAGTAGCGGCCGCGCGCTCCATCGCCGCCTTCGACATGCGCACGAACCGGCGCTGCAGCGCGCGAACAATCGGATTGCCCAAGCGCGCCATCCAATACCGCGGTTGCGAAAACGCGCGTAGGTCGTACCAAACGCTATCGTCGTCGAGCCACTCGACGGAAAACCGTTCCTCGCCGCGCTCGGCGTGCCCGGGCAAGGTCCCATACGCGAAGCCAAACCGTCGCGGCTCGTCGATCACGTACACGATGCGCGCAGCATTGAGCCACCACACGCCGGCCGCGTGAATGACGACGCCCGCCACTTCGCCGACGCTGATCGGAATCTGCGGCGGCTCGATCCACGCGAGTGGTGCGGGAAACATCTGCCACGCGCGGATCCCATCGCACGCGGCGGCAAAGCACGCCGCGCCGCGCCCGAGCAGCTGCCGATTGTGATCGTGCGCGAAGCCGCTCGGCGCGCGGTCATCGCGTGTCGCGCCGACGGCGTCGTACGAAAAAGGCAGCGCACGTTGCGCATCGATGAAAGCGCGCACCGTGTCGGGCGTAGGTCGCGAGAGCGTCCACACGGAGCAACCGTATCGCAACCCGCACACATCGGCGCGTTTGTGTACGGCGCCCGAGACTTCGAGACATAGCGTCGAGAGCGTGAGCAGCGCTGACACCTATGCGTCTGCACCTGCTCAAGCAGGTTCGACGTTTCGGCGTGTCACGCCGGCAGGTGATAGCCGAGTGCGGACTCGATCTCGATCGTCTTCCGCACGGCCGACCGCTCCATCATGCGCGCGTAGTGCCGGTCGAGATTCGGAAACCTCCCAGGCTCCGGGTTCAGCGAATTGAAGAAGCGCCAGCACTGTCGAAACAAATGGATATCGGCGATCGAGTAGCGGTCGACCGCCCAGTCACGCCCGCCGAGGCGCTCGTCGGCAATTTTGTAGATGCCCTTCGCATATTCGAGTCCCTCCCGCCGCGCCGCATGCACGGTGGAGGCGAGGAACGACATCCACGAGATCACGTGCGTCTCGGCCGCGATGTCGTCCGGGAGTAGGGCGGCCCCGGGGAACGTTCTGGCGAGATAGAACAGGATAGCCGCGACCTCGGTCAGCGGCCGACCGTCGATCACGAGCACGGGCACCTTGCCTTCGGGATTGATTGCCAGAAACGACGCCTCGCGGCGCTCGTCGGTTGCAAACGATAACGGCCGCGCTTCGAACCGCGCGCCGATCTCATGCAGCGCGATGTGCGGCGCCATCGAGCTTGTTCCGGGTGCGAAGTGGAATTCGAGTCTGGGCATGGGGCTATCGCGCCTCGTCGAAATCAAGATCCCTGCCGAACGTCTCGGGCAGGACGCGGAGTGCGAGCAACGCGATGACGACACACATTGCACCAACAACGAGCGCTGCGTTTGGGAGCCCGAGCGAGCCCTGCATGGCATGGATCGAGAGCGTCATCGGGACGACAGATGCACGCATGACGTTCGGCGCGAGCACCGTGGCGGTTCCGCGTATGTTGGTGCCGAATTGCTCGGCGCAGTTCGTGAGGAAGAGGACCATGTAACCGGCGCCAACGCCGCAGAGGAAGAGCGCTGTGACGAGCAGCAGCTTGGAGCTCATGAACCCGAGCAACAACAATGAGGCTGACGTCGCCACGAGATAGATGCTGTGGCGGATCGGTCGTTTCCGGCTGTGCAGGCGCTGACTCGCAAGTCCAGTCATCACGTCGCCGATCAGTAAACCTGCGCCCACGATCGACGTCGCTGCGGGCGCGCTCAGTCGGAGCGATAGGTCGAGCGACGCCGTGAGCTCGGGTGCGAACGGGACGATCGTCAGGATCACGTAGAAGATCGGCAATGCGATCGCCAGCGCGAGGGTGTACCTCGTCACGTGCTTGCGATTGGTGAACAAGGCCGTGAGACCGCGCCGGAGGTCACTTCGCCGCGCTGACCTTTCGAACGTGCTCGACTCGAACGCCCGCGCGCGCATGGCGAGCAACAGCAAGCCGCCGATGCCACCGATGAGGTACGCAGCTCTCCACGAAACGCTCAGTGCGAGACCGGCGCCAGCGAGCGCGCCCGCGAACCCGAACCCAGCGCACAACGTTGTCCCGTAGCCGCGCGTCCGTGGCGGCAGGATCTCCGCGATCAGTGCCACGCCCGCGCCGAGCTCGCCGGCCAGACCGAAGCCGCAGATGAAACGCGCGAGCGTGTATTCCGGCACCGAGCGGACGAATGCGGAAGCAAGCGTCGCGATGGAGTAGACGAGGATCGACGCGAACAGCACCGCTTTGCGCCCGCGCCGGTCGGCGAGCGAGCCCCACACGAGCCCGCCGAGCAGCATTCCGACGAGCTGCGCGTCGAGAATCAGGACGCCCGTGTCGAACAGCGTGGCGTTCGGAACACCGAGTGCGACAAGGCTTGGGACGCGGACGTTTTGGAACAACGTCAGGTCGAGGACATCGACGAAGTTGCCAACCGCCGCAACCAAGACCACTCGATTGAGGACGCGCATGGCAGCGTCTATGCCGGCCCGCCACCCACTGGCTCTGGCCGAAGCAGAGGACCGTCCGTGTTCGGCAGAACGTCCGCGTGCCGATGCGCGACGCGCCATCGACCCGCTTCGCGGCGGTAGATCTGGGTTGCGCGCAGTGTGTACACGCGCGGCGTTCCCTCGACCGTGGTGCGGTTGTGTTCGTACGCGACGGTGTACGCGAGATCGCCTGAAGTACCCGCAGCGATCAACTCGATGTCGTACTCGACCGAGTCACGAAACCACGACGCGACCTCGCGAAACATCCGCTCCAGCGCAGCCCAGCCGCTGCCGGTCAGCTTGGCTCCGAACAGGGTTACCGGATCCTCGCGCGACCACAGCGCCAGCCGCGGCTCGACATCGCCGTCGTGGATCGCCTTCTCGGCGACTTTCAGAGTGGGCAACACCTCGGCCAGGAACTGTTCGACCTCGCTCATCGTGGCCTCCGAATTTCCGTTGGTAGTAGTTCAAATGTGTTCAATACAGTTATACTGTGACGAAATGTCCAGCACGGTCAAGAGGAAATACAAGTCCCGCCGTCGCGAGGAACAGGCCGCCGAGACGCGGACGCGTATTCTTCGCGCCGCACATGATCTGTTCGCCAGTCAGGGGTACGGGCTCACGACGATCGTCGAGATCGCCGACGAGGCGGGGGTCGCGGTCGAGACCGTCTACGGAGCATTTCGCAACAAGCCAACGCTGCTGCGCCAGGCCTGGTACCTGACGTTTCGCGGAGACGAGGTCGATGTTCCGCTCTTCGAGCGCGCCGAGATGCAGACCATCTTGGCCGAGCCTGACCTCGCGACTCGGATCCGCAAGCACGCTGCCTTCTGCACGACCAACCATCGACGCATCGCGCCGCTGTACACGGCGTTGCTCGGAGCTGCCGCGGCCGAGCAAGACGCTGCGGATCTACTCGCCTGGTTCCGCGATCGTCTCTTAGACGTCGCGACGAAGTACGCGAAGGCGGCGGCCAAGACGGAGCAGCTGGCGGTCAGCGAGCAAGAATGCAGGGACATCGTGTTCGCGTTCCTGGACGGCACGCTGTGGCAGCGCCTTGTTGTCGACCGCGGCTGGACGGACGCGCGTTACGCGGATTGGCTTGGCGAGCTTTGGATCTCGCAGCTCGTGAAGCCTCGCCCCCGTCGATCGTCTCGTCGACGGGGGTGAATAACCAAATCACCGTCACTCATCGCAGCCGCGATCACGTTCCACCGAAACGGGTGAACAACATGGGCGCAAAGGCCTCGTGTCCGTGGGTGATGCCGTTGTGCCGTTGGAAAACCTGACACACCCACCGAAATGCTGCGCGCAAGGCTAACGATCCGGTCATTCAGTTCGCCGTGTTTCTTCGGGAATACGTCGGTCATCGCGAGGAACCGTGGACGAAACCGTGGACGCGAGCGGGAGGCTTGACCGTCCTGAAATTTTGAGCAAAGGTTGCGCAGCTCTGCGGGATTAACTCAGCGGTAGAGTGTCAGCTTCCCAAGCTGAAGGTCGACGGTTCGAATCCGTTATCCCGCTCGATTGTTACGACGGCTCAAGCAGTGTGGAGTCTCGCGGAACGCCTCTTGTCGACGCTCATTCGTTCTGCGCCGGCTTCTCGATGCGTTCGAAGCTCAGAGTGAAGTACATGCCGCTCTTCCCCTGCTTCTCGAAAGCACGGACCGTATAGGCTGCCTCGTCACTCACGATGTCGCCGGACCAGGCGGGCGTGGGGTGCGTGGGGTCGGTTTCCTTCGAACCACGTGCACCGCCTCTGGCGGATTTCGCCGCCGGCACTGGGTCGAGCGCGCCGCGAAACGCATCCGGCGGGAACGTGTTCTTGTCGCCGCGTGGAGGAGCGAGGCTGAGCACAAGCTGATCCTCGCGATGCCAGCCACGGATCTCGTAGGCAGTCCCATCAATGATGCAGTCGCCGTGGAAGTCTGGCTGGCTGGGCTTCTGCTTCTGATTCTGCGCGTACTCGAAGAGTTTGCCGCGGTCTCGGGTGTGCTCGTCCGACATGGCAGGCAGACGTAGACCACAGGTTAGCGCGCGAAGCATCCACCGAATCCAGCAATCGGCATGGCGCCGTGCTCGCGCTGATCAGGGCTTCGGTTTGCTCGCGCGCTCGGCCTCTGCGAGCTTGGCCTCGACTTCGGCGATGTGAGCGGCGTCGAGCTTGACCCGCATCTCGCCGAGAGCGCGGCGGCCTTCCTTCGCGGTCATCGCATTCTTCGCGAGCTCGATGCAGATGAGGCACATGCCTATACTCTAGCCCCTCGCGAGGCGGATGTCGGCGCCGCCGGTCGCGTCGCGCAGCGCTTCGTAGGCGGCGCGGGAGCCGGGCGCGCCGCGGCGGAGTGCAACGATCAGGGTGTTCTTGCGCGTGTGCTCGGCGGGGACGAACTCCATTGCGGAAACGTCGTAGCCGGCGGCGGCGAGCAGCGCGACGCGCATTGCGTCGGTGATGTCGGCAGCGGCCTCGCGACGCAGGTGAGGCGTGCGCCAGATCGGCGCGAACGCGCCGTCGCGATCGGCGTGCGCGGCCCACGCGCGTGCGAGCTCGGCTTGGCAGCACGGTGCGACCGCGAGCAGGTCGGCACCGCGCGCGATACCCAACGCGAGCGCGTCGCAGGTCGCGGTGTCGCACGCGTGCAGCGCGACAACGCCGTGGATGTCGAGCGGCGCGCTCGCGGCGATGTCGCCGACCTCGAAGCGTGCGACGTCAGAGAGATTCGCCAGCTCGGCGCGACGGCGCGCCTCGGCGATCACGTCGGCGTCACGGTCGATGCCGATCACCTCGAGCTGGTGGTTCCATATGTGCCGCGCGCACCACGCGAGCAGCAACGTCAGATACGAGCGGCCGCAGCCGGCGTCGAGCAGGCGGATCGTCGGATGGCGCGTACGCAGATCGCGGAGCGCGGGGCCGAGCAGCGCGACCATATGGTTGATCTGGAAGTACTTGCGCGTCTGGAGAAGAGACGTGTCGTCGCGCGAGAGGCCGAGCGCGCGCAGCAGCACCGCACCGTCGCGCGGCGAGATCACGGGGCGCTTGCCGTTCAGGAGCTGCGCGAGGCGCTCGTCGGTCCAGTACGCGCGGGCGCGCGCCTCGATCTCGTCGACCCAGCGCGCGCGCGTCATTCCTTCGCCTCTCCGAGCGCGCGGCGAATAAGATCCTTCGGCACCGTGACCTTGGGGACGCGCACGCGGCCGTGCTGGAAGAATGAGCGCGGATCGCTGTCGAGCCCGACGCCGTGCATGTAGTTGTAAATTGCCTTGCGAAGTCCTGCGGCAAACGCGTCGTGATCGCAACCAGTCGGATCGTCGAACGCGATGTCGTTCTTTGCGAACGTTGTCTTCGGCGACTCACGCAGCTGGATCTGGTAGACATCCGGCGACGTGCCGACCGGGCTGTGTGCGGTTGCGGCAAATCGATGCCAGAACGCCGAGTGCAGACAGCCCTCGGCGAATAGCTGGCGCACGCGCTCGAGCGAGTCGATCGTTTCCTGTCCGGTCTGCGTGGGGAATCCATACATCAGATACGCGTGCACCATGATCCCGGCGTCGGCGAACGCACGCGTGACGCGCGCGACCTGCTCGACGGTCACTCCTTTGTTCATGAGGCCGAGCAGGCGGTCGGACGCGACCTCGAGCCCACCGCTGACCGCCACGCAGCCGGAGCGCGCGAGTAGCGACGCGAGCTCGGGCGTGAACGACTTCTCGAACCGCACGTTCGTCCACCACGAGATCACCACGCCGCGCGCGAGCAGCCGCTCTGCGAGTGCCTCGAGCGCGGCCGGGGGCGCCGCCTCATCGACGAAGTGAAACCCGGTCTGCCCGGTCTCGGCGGTCAGCGCCTCGATGCGGTCGACGAGCAGATCGGCGGGCGCGCGGTCGTAGCGCGCGATGTAGTCGAGCGAGACGTCGCAGAACGCGCACTTCTTCCAGTAACAGCCGTGAGCGATCGTGAGCTTGTTCCACCGGCCATCGGACCACAACCGGTGCATCGGGTTGAGCATCTCGAGCAGCGACACGTAGCGATTGAGAGCCAGGCCCGCGTACGTCGGCGTGCCTGCGGCGACGATCGGCACATCGTGGCGGGCAGCATCGGTGACCAGCTTCACCACGTTGCCGACGCGCACGAACGTGCGAAACAGCGGCCGCGTCGGGTCGCGCAGGTGCTCGATCAGCGCGAGCATCGGCGCCTCGCCGTCGTCGAGCGTGATGAAGTCGACGTAGTCGAACACGCGCGGGTCCGCGAGGTCGCGCAGCTCGGTGTTGACGTAGCCGCCGCCGAGCACGACGCGCGTTGCCGGAGCGAGCGCCTTCGCGGCGCGGGCGATCCGCAGAGCGCCGTAGACGTTGCCCGGGAATGGCGCGGTGAGCCCGAGGACGTCGGGACGATGCCGCGCGACGAGCTCGGCGGTGAGCTCGTCGAGCATGTCGTCGACGAGCGTGGGCGCGCCCTCGAGCGCGTCGCGCAGCGGCTCGAACGTTGGCGCGCTCGACGCGAGCCGCTCGCCGTAACGCGCGAGCTCGAAGTCGGGCGAGATGCCCTCGCGGATCGCGTCGGCTAGGTCGTCGATGTACAGGCTCGCGAGGTACTTCGCACGGTCGGCGACGCCGAGGGCGCCGAACGCCCAGCCGAGCGGATCGGGCTCGCCGGCGCCGGGACCCTGATCGATCGCGACGAAGCGTGGCCCCTCGGGCAGAAGCGTGCGACCGGCGATGCGCAGCGCGAGCCCCGGATCCCCACCTTGCAGGAAGCGCGTGACCGCGTCGACGGTGTCGACGTAACGCGCGCCGTGCTCGAGGAAATTCGCGATCGACGATGGCATGTCCTCGTCGGTGTCCTCGGCGCGCGCGGTGAGCTCGTCGAGGATGCGCGCGAGGCCGGCGCGGGAAAACACGCGCAGGAACAGCTCAAGCGATGCGTCGACCTGCGCGAGCTCGAGGTCGAGCGCGTTGGCGTGCTGGCGCAGAAAGCCCATCAGGTACGCCGTCGCGGGGTACGGCGTGTTCAGCTGGGTCATCGGCGGTGTGACGAGCAGCAGGCGCACGGTCAGCAAGGTAGCCCACCTTGGGGTAGGGTCGACGCTAGAACGTGCGACTCAACAAGTACCTGAGCGAGAGCGGCGCATGCTCGCGGCGCCAGGCCGACGCCCTGATCGCCGACGGCCGAGTCACCGTCAACGGCAAGCGCGCTCAGATCGGCATGCAGGTCGCCGACGGTGACGACGTCCGCCTCGACGGCGATCGTGTCGGTAAAGCGCGCAAGAAGCTCAAGCCCGTCTACATCGCACTCAACAAGCCGGTCGGCATCACGTGCACGACGGAGCGGCACGTCGCCGGCAACATTGTCGACTTCGTCAACCACACCGAGCGCGTGTTCCCGATCGGCCGGCTCGATAAGGACTCCGAGGGCCTGATCCTGCTCACGAACGACGGCGACATCGTCAACGAGGTGCTGCGCGCCGAGCACGGCCACGAGAAGGAGTACATCGTGCGCGTCGATCACGCGATCACGCCGGACTTCGTCGAGAAGATGGCCGCGGGTGTGCGTCTTTCCGATGCGACGACCCGGCCGTGCAAGGTATTCGCGCTGGGGCCGAAGGTCTTTCGCATCGTCCTGACTCAGGGCCTGAACCGGCAGATCCGCCGCATGTGCGAGGCACTCGAATACAGTGTCGAGTCGCTGCAGCGCGTGCGCATCATGCACATCAAGCTCGGCGAGCTACCGCTGGGCCGCTGGCGCCAGCTCTCTCACACCGAGATCGCGCCCCTACTGCCGAAGCGACGCTAAAAGCTGCAGTGGCACCTCGCTCGAGCTCCGCCGCATCGACCATTTATGCGAGCGCAGCCGCACGCATCAGCGCGTCCTATGCCCGCTCGGCGTGCACGTCGGCGCGTCGTCGATGACACGACACGCCTTGCAACGCTTCGCGACCACGAGACGGCCGGTGCGACACGTGAGCAGCGACGTGCCATCGGCCGAGCATGCATTGGCTCCATCGTTACATCGATCGTCGACCTCCGCGATGTTGCGGTCGCACGCGATGGTCGTCGTGCCCGCGCTTGGATTCGGGATCACGCGGCACCCGGTCGGCCCATGACAGCTGGCCGCGATCGCGAAATGGCCGCCCTTGCACGTGAGCACCGACTGCTTGTCCACGGTGCACGCGCTGCGCCCGTTGTCGCTGCACAGGTCGCCGTTCTGGGCGATGTGATCGTCGCACGTCAGCGTGTTGCCCTTCCCGGAGGGTACGACCGTGCAGCCATCGGTGCCGCCGCACGTGGCGATCTTGACGAATTTCGTCTGATCGCAGCGCAGCTCTGCTTTCTTGTCCGTCGAGCACGCGAGGTCGTCGACCGTACACGGATCATTCTCGTCTGCGAACGTGTAGTCGCACGACGCCGACGCTCCATCGCGCGTTAGACGGCAGCCCTCTGGTCCCTTGCACGTCAACGCGACAATGAACTTACCGTCGACGCACAGCAGCTCGGCGCGCTTATCCATGGAGCACGCCGCACGCATTCCGTTGCAGGATTGGCCAGCCACGCCCCAGCCGCGCGGCGACGAGCTCCGCGAGTCGCTCGAACGCTGTGTGAAGTAGAGGACGGCACCGATCACGAGCGCCACGACGATCAGGCCCGGGATGATCGCTGCGAGGTAGTAAGGCGCCGTCCTCAGCGACGCTGCGGGCGCATCCTGCGTGATGAGGCGCGCAGCCGAGCGCGGCATCCACAGATAGAACGGGCTCAGCAGCGGATGGAGTTGGCGCCACACCTCGGGCTTGAGCAAGTTGTGAGTACTGCAGAACGCGCACGCCGGGTTTTGGCTAGTGCCATCGACGACGAGCTGTGCGCCGCAGTTCGAGCAAGCGATGTTTACCGTCCTGCTCGCGAGTCGCTTCACATGCTCGCCGACCACCGCGGTGAACTGGGTCGGCGCGATGTAACTATCCAGCGGGCGCAGTGGCAGATTGGCGCGACAGCTCGCGCATGCGACGGAGGTGCCGCGTGCTTCGACCGCCGCAGCGATCGCAGCCTCGCCAATCGTCGCCTCGCACGCGGCGCATGTCGGCAGTTCGGTCGCGGTCTCACCGAGGATCTGTTCGCCAGACGCGACGGTCTGATTGCCCAGCCCGAGTATCCACCGCCACCGATCGGGAGCTAGCTCGCCGGTCCATCCGCATGCGTGGCATACGACGGACGTCACCAGGCCGGCGAGTGGAACGGGCGTACCGCAACCGACACAGTCGATGTGAATGATGACGCGCCTGGACGGCATCTCGGGTCACTCTACTCCAACGCGGCCTCCCGCTAGAATTCGTGGTTGGAGAACGTTCCATCGTGATGCCATCCTCGACGAGGCGACGCTGTTCGAGGCTGGAGATTTTCGCATCGACATGGTGCGCGAGGGCCGAGCCAGCACGTTCCACGATTCCGGCAGCTAGTCGTCCAGCCGGAGCTCGGGCTTGTAGCGAACGTGCCCGGGCCTCTGGTCGCGATGTACTTCGCAGGCGCGAAGCTGATCGAAATGTGGCCGGTCGTTCCGATCACCGGAAATCTGCCGCTGGCCGCAGGTGCGTTGTCGTACGCCGGTCAAGTCGTGATTGGCATCGTGGCCGATACTGCAGCATGCCCGGAGCCGACCTATTCGTAGCGGCGGTTCAGCGTTCGCTCGATGAGCTTGCGACACCGGATCAGGCAGCGACCGCCGCGTAGCGCGAAGATCAAATCCGTCGAGCAGCGCGAGGCCTCGCAGTCTGTCGATCAGCACGAGCGAGCCGAGACGCGCCGCGAAGCACGGCTTGTGGGTGATTCGTGCACCATGCACCCATGAGGCGCGAAACACGCAGGAACTGCGCGCGCCTGCAAC
>Ga0070698_100009424_pt1 | contig 10459 bp, 11 predicted proteins | sample KBSK1502metaG_FD_65477 | JGI IMG/M metagenome (GOLD analysis project Ga0070698, IMG submission 65477) | Corn, switchgrass and miscanthus rhizosphere microbial communities from Kellogg Biological Station, Michigan, USA - KBS K1-50-2 metaG | ecosystem: Host-associated > Plants > Roots >... | reverse complement strand
CATGCTTCAACGCGACGTTTTTATTTTCATTCGCTTTTTTCACTTTCGCCTGATTCCGGCAACTGTCATAATTTCTGTCGATTACAGGCGAAAGTCGATGCCATCCCTATAGTCCCGCATCTGCCGCAAACACCAGCGGCTTTCTCCTTGCCTCCTTATCGAAAATGCCTCGGATCGACGTCCGGATTCACGGGAGGCTTTCCACCCGAGGCATTTCCGATCAAGGCTAGCGACAACTCGGCAGTTAAAACCCGCATACGCCACAGGCATCGCGTCGGCTCACTCGGACGCACAAAAAGCTGTGCCATTACGCGCTCGACAAAGCGCGCGATCGCGTGCCCAAAACCGAATGGCTGCAGCCGAATTTTTCGAGAAATGTCGCTGGGTAAGGATTCTCGCTACTGCAGCGCATCCATCAATCGCGTAATCGTGCGGTTCAGCTCTTTATCCGACCGCCGCATCTCTTCGATTTTGTTGATGGAGTGCAACACTGTGGTGTGATGTTTGCCCCCGAATTGCCGCCCGATCTCCGGTAGCGACGCCGTCGTAAGCTGCTTCACGATATACATCGCCACTTGACGCGGAAACGCAATCGCGCGCGTATTGCTGCGCACCTTCAAGTCTTGCTCGCGCAAATTGAAGTGCTCGCTCACGCGCTTCTGGATCAAATCGATGGTCACGCGTTTTTCCTGCGACGCAATGATATTGCGTAGCACCTGTTGCGCCGTCGCCAGCGAGATGGACGCGCCCGTCAGCGATGCATACGCCATCAGGCGCGTCAGTGCCCCTTCCAGCTCGCGAACGTTCGATTTGATCGCTCGCGCGATATACTCCGCCACTTCGTCAGGTAAGGGAAAGCGGTCGTTCTCCGCTTTCTTCTGCAGAATCGCGATCTTGGTTTCCAAGTCCGGCGGCTGAATATCCGCGATCAATCCCCACTCGAAACGCGAGCGCAATCTCTCTTCAATCGAATTGATATCCTTCGGCAGGCAGTCGGATGAAATCACAATTTGTTTCTGTTGCTCGTACAGCGCATTAAACGTATGAAAAAACTCCTCTTGCGTTCGCTCTTTTCCGGCGATGAACTGAATGTCGTCCACCAGCAGCACGTCCACGGTATGAAAGCGGTCTCGGAAGCTGATCATGCGGTCGAAGCGCAGCGAGTTGATCACTTCGATCGTGAATTTCTCCGCGCTGACGTAGCTCAGCCGCATAGCCGCATTGCGCTTCTTGATTGTGTGCCCGATGGCGTGCATCAAGTGCGTCTTGCCCATGCCCACGCCGCCGTACAAGAACAATGGGTTGTAGGCCTTGGACGGCTGCTCGGCCACCGCTCGCGCCGCCGCATGCGCGAACTCATTGGACTTGCCCACCACGAACGAATCGAACGTGTAGCGCAGGTTCAGTTGATGATCGCTGCTCTCGAAATCCAGCTTCGATTGCTTTGTAGGAGATGTGGCCGGTGACGCTGCTACGGGTTCTTCTTCCGTGCACACGTAGTGGACCCTGGCATTAGGCGTCCCGATCTCATGGAACACCGCCTTCACGATGTCACCGTATGTGCGCGTCAATACCTGCCGGAACACGGCGCTGGGAATCTGAATGTAAAGGGTCTCGCCTTCGGCGCGGTTCAAGCGTGTCGGTTGGAACCAGGTCGTGAAAGTGTTGATGCTAACCCGGGACTTTACATGTTCGAGAAACTTATCCCAGGAATTGACTTCTTCGCGTTCCCGTCCGGCTTGAATCGCTGTCGTCATCGCTTGAGAAAAGCAGGCCCTATGCTATTTCCACAAGTGTGAAAAAGCTGTGGAAAGCAGGCCCGTCTGCGTCTTCCTTCTGTAGACTTCGGGGTTCTACCCTCGCTGGAATGTCTTGCGTGCCCCTGTTGCCCCGTCACCGCGAAGGCCAACTTTGCTGGCCCGCGCGCCGCCCTGCTAAGACAGCGCGGGATTGTCGCCGATTGATGCGAGCGGAGCAAGCGAAAAGTGTTCGAACAGAGCGGTGATCTCTCACACCCCGTACACAGTTTTTCCACAAGCACTGAATTTGTGCACGCGCTCTACAAGTCCGCGATTTAAAAGGGAATTTCACGAAAATTTCGCATGCAAAATAACGTTTTGGCGATCAGCCCCCAAAATCGCCTGAGGAAAACTCCTCGCAACTACGGAATTTTCTTGTCCGGTCGATCGAATTCGTAGAGGCCCAGCGGGTCGCTTCCGATGATCAGCTTGTCTGGCTCCACCAAAATCGTCTTGGCCTCTAACCGCGCTCCCTCCGGGGTATAGATCTGATAGCTCGCGCGCCTGTTCCCTTCTTTGTCGAAGCGCATCAGCGTGTTACCTACAGCCATCCATATCTCGCCGGTCGAGCGGTCTACACCCGTCCCTGTGAGTACCCGCTTGAATGTCGGGGCCTTTTGCCGTTTTTCCTGCCGCTGGATCTCACGTCGCACCGCCTGTGCTTCCGGCGCGGCTTCCAGCGCCGTGTATTGGATGTCCGGCCCGGTGCTGTAGCCATTGCGGTCAAACTGTCGCACGGTGGGCTCAGGGGTATATGCAAAACCGTAGAATAAGTGGCCCTGCGCATCGGTAATCAGTTGACCGGCATTCAGGAACCGGTTGAGATCTGTGCGATCCGTGATCTGTTCGGGGTCTCCAAAATCACGGACTTCCCGTCCGTTCTTATCAAAGACGATTACCAGGCGCGGCTCGCGCAGCGTGGCCACCGCGACCTCACCTTCTCCCAGCGCCGCCACGGATACCGGCGCCCCCACTTTCATGGACCGCAGCAGCGCCCCGTCCAGCGAGAAGACCTCGACGGCGTTGCCTCCGCGATCCGCCACATAGAGTCGATGTTCCGCGTCAACGTCGCAGTCTTCCCCAAACGTGATCGGTCCCGCTGCGGCTTTAGGGTCGGCCGGCGATCCCCCAATCGTCAGTTCCCGCTTGCCCTGCGGATCAAAAACCATTAACCCGGGTGTGGGTGACGCCAGCACGTATGTCCGCTTGTCCGTACCGCGCTTCACCGCGCGCAAACCCGGACCTACATCGGGAAGCAGCCTTCTCCTGGCCGTCAGCTCCCCTTCCGCTTGCGCGAACACTGCCGGGCCGCCGCACGCCACGAGGCACACGATTGCAAGAATCTTCGACGCGAGACCCCACTTTTTTCGCATGAACCCTCAGATCGTCGCCGCCGCTGCAGGGTTGCCCTTGCATTGCGTCATCCCCGGCCCGCAACGATACATCTTCCGCACTAGGCGCTCGACATTAAGCGCCATCAATCGATCCAGAATTTCAGCCGCTCGATCGCGCGCGCCCGCAGTCGGCCGGCCGCATTACGCTCTCCCTGATCATCCGTATCGATCAACACGCAATTCATCTGCACATCTCCGGATGCCACATCGAACCGCGCGGGCAGCCCGTCCAGGAATCGCCGAATGATCCCCTCGCGGTCCATCCCGATCACACCATCGTGAGGACCCGTCATGCCCACGTCGGTAATGAAAGCCGTTCCCTGCGGCAGCACGTGTTCGTCGGCTGTGGCTACATGTGTGTGCGTCCCCACGACTGCGCTGACGCGCCCGTCGAGATACCATCCCATGGCGACTTTCTCACTCGTCGTTTCCGCATGGATGTCGACCAACACAAACGCCACGTCTGCGGGAAGCTTGGCCAGCTCGCTATCGGCCTTACGAAACGGATCGTCGAAGGGCGTCATGAAAACTCGTCCCTGTAGGTCCAGGACGCAATATTTAACACCGATCTTTGCCGTGCCCACATACACGCCGCTTCCCGGATTGCCCTCGGGAAAATTGGCCGGCCGTAGCAGCCGCGGCTGATGCGGGATGTACTCCAAGATTTCTTTACGGTCCCAGCTATGATTTCCGCCTGTCAATACGTCGATACCCAGTTGCAGCAGTTCGTCGGCAAGGCGTGGCGTGATCCCAAAGCCTGACGCCGCATTCTCGGCATTCGCGATCACCAAATCGATCTGCCGCTGCGCAACGATGTCCGCCAGCCGGTCCTGAACGATCCGCCGGCCAGGTGAACCTACAATGTCTCCGATAAAAAGAACGCGCATAAGAGAAGAGGTGCTTAGCTTTCCGTCAGTCCGGAATCAACATTCGCACCTGGCCATAAAGCGCCAAAGACTCCAGTCTGTATGGATGGCTGGAATCTGTATGGACAGCTGAAAAACTGAAAACGGAGCACCCGAAAAACTATGCGACGTCAGGTCCAGAAAAACTATGGGAGCGGACTGCTTGGCCGTGGAGAACTAGGCCATGAACCTCTGAATTAGGTGGGCGCCACGAGCCAACCATTAGGCTTTCCTGCCCCGCTCGCTTCCCGTTTGTTCGGGCGGCCAGCGGGACAGGCCGTGCGCACAGGCTGTCTTGCCGCGGCTCCTCAGAGATTCGTCATTGGTTCAAATGGCTTTCGTTCCCGCACCTGCTTCGAAGTACCGCTCCGCCGGATATTCTAGCAGGATGCGAACGGCGCAAGCACTCGTGCCTGCGCTGACAGAATCTCTACCGTGCAACGGGACTCGTGGCCCAGACAAATCCCCGCGCTCAAAAAAGCGAGGACGGAGAACCCTCCATAACAATGTGGGTCCGCGAGTCCTTACAAGTGCGCCGTAACAAAAAGCGCGAGCCGCCGCACTCCAAAGGGACGCTGGCATGCAGCCTCGCAAAATTCCCGCCCTCCAAAACCGAGGGCAGGGCACCCAAAATCTCCTTCTTACGGGAAACCAAACCAAGTCTTCTTTTCGCTCATACGAGGCGCCGCGTGAGACGTATCCAATAAAATAGTATCTTGATAGTACTCCTGTAGTACGGAATGGTTTCGTTTTGGTTACGGGTGAGGGTGAAGTTTCTCCTGACGGCCGAGCGGCGTGATATCGAGGTAGCTCCAGTGCTCCCCATCGCCTCGTCGGCGCGGTTGTTGATGAAGTATGTGCGGAACACCTTGTCGCGGTCGCGGATGAATGCATTGTGGCCGTGCCATTGATCGACGCCGAAATCCACATCGAAGCTGTCTGTGATGGTGTACCACGGCATCTTCCAACCCATTCGTGCCTTCAGGCGCTCGATGTCCTTCTGTGGCGCGCGCGAGGCGTACGCGAGCGTGGTGTCGCGAGCGTTCAGATGGGCCAGGTGAGCGACCTGATCGGCGCCCAGGGAGCAGCCGCGGCAGGCGTGCTCGGGCCAGCCGAACACCCCGGGCTCGAAGAAGGCGCGATAGACGATCAACTGCCGGCGGCCCTCGAACAGGTCGAGCAGGCTAACCTTGCCCTTGGGTCCGTCGAACTCGTACTTCTTGTCCACAGCCAGCCACGGCATCCGCCGACGCTCGGCCGCCAGGGCGTCGCGGGAGCGGGTCAAGGCCTTCTCCTTCACGAGGAGCTGCTGGCGCGCAGCCTCCCATTCCTGCGGCGACACGATCGGGGGTGTCTTCATCGCGAGATGCGCTTTGCGGTGCTCCATGTCTCTCCTTGCTTGTTGCCATTTTATTTCTCCTTGATTTTCTGAAACAGACCGAGACCATTCGCCCTGACAAATTGTCTGAATTTGCCGATGCACACCGCCAGAATTCCTCCCGTGAATCCCGCTCCAGCGGCCATCACTGCTGCACTTACGATGCATGCGGGGCACATATTTCTCTGCTCTGAACTTCTAAGTCGTCCTGCCTCAGTGGGGACCTGCAACTACAGCGATGGTCTGAAGCTTTCTCATCTGGAGCTCCCTTAAGTTTCAAACGGCCTATCGAATTAGTTTTGCGTTGTGTTCGGTCATTGCGCTTGGTGCGTTTTCGGTAAGGGGCACGCCAGCACTGACGTGCCTGCGGTGTCGTTTCGCCCAGCGGCACATACCACCGAGTGGAGCGATAAGTGTCCTGCCCAGTTGGGTCAAGGAATACTCGACAGCAATGGTCTTCGATCTGGTCACGCGCTTGGTGATTAATCCCGTGGATTCGAGATTGCGGAGAGTTCTAGTCAGCATACGCTGGGAGACGCTTCCGATATGGCGACGCAGCTGCCCGTGCCGATAAGGCCTGTCTTTTAGCGAAAACAAAACCTTGGGTGTCCACCTGCCGATGAAGATCAGGGGAACCATTTTCGATTCCTGCATCCTCTTCACGGTGTCGTGCCTGCTGCGAGAACTTCCCGGTGAGACAACCTTTCGAATTCACCTTTCACGCCTTTCTCTCGCGCTCAGCACCATCTCACCTTGCCAGTCCTTGCGCGCCGCGCGCAATTAGGAACATATCTGTCCCTAGGCCTGATTAGCTGGTGTGGGCCGTCCGACTCGGAAAATGATGTGACCTGATGGTTGGTGCTCATGAGCTATATTTAGCGGCGGGTATCGAAACGGTGGGAGTGACAAGTGTGGCAGGATTCCAGTGGACTCGCTAATCACGACCGCGGCGCGCGCGCTCGCGGCCGGTGATCCCCTCGGTGCACTGAACCGGGTCGCGGTGCGCGACGACGCGCCTGCGAAAGCGCTCGAGGCAGCGCGGGCGACCCTCGAAGAGCACGAGGACCAGGTGAACGCCGCGCATGCGCGGTATCTCGCGGTCCGGCGCCTGCTACTGATCGGGCGCATCGACGAGGCCGAGCGTATGCTCGCCGAGCTCGACCCGACGCCGTCCCCGCCCGCGTTGAGGACCGCTCACGAGCTGGTCGTAGCGGGGATCGCGATGCGACGCCTCCGAACGAAAGCGGCGCGAGCTGCGCTCGCTCGGGCTGGGCGCGCCGCGCGCCAGGCAGGTATCCCTGCGCTGGCGGCGGAGGTCGAAAGCGCATGCTTGGCCCTGAACACGCCCGCGGCGCGCCTGATAGCGCGTGGCGAGGAGCGAGTCCTCCTGCTTGAAGGGGTCGAAGCGTTGCTGGCGTCGAGAGCGCTCGTATTAGATGCGTGCCGTCATGTCGTGCGTGACGCACGCACGGTGGTTTCGCTGGCAAGACGTTCCGTCTTGTTTGCGCTCGCACGAGCGCTAGGCGAAGCGTGGCCCGGAGACGTGCCGAGAGACGTACTCCTTGCGCGGGCATTCGGAGCGAAGCTCGCCGATGAATCGCATCGCGCGCGTTGCGGGTCGAAGTCGGGCGGCTTCGCAGGGTGCTTCGGATGCTGGCCGGGGTCAGCGCGACCAAGCGAGGGTTTGCACTTGCGCCGCACCGCGCGCGCGAGGTCGTCGTGCTGGCGCCGCCGGTCGATGGGGAGCGTGGCGCAATGCTTGCCTTCCTCGCCGACGGTGAGTCGTGGTCGAGTTCAGCCTTGGCGCTTGCGCTTGGAACGAGTCAGCGCACCGTGCAGCGGGCGCTCGACTCGCTTGTAGCAGCAGGCAAGGTGCAGTCGTTCGGTCGCGCGCGAGCTCGTCGTTGGATGACCCCGACGGTGCCGGGATTCACGACGACGTTATTACTTCCCGCGGCTCTGCCGATTGATTAAGGGAGAACTATGAGTCGATCAAGCGCCGAAATCGTCCGTGAGTATGGACCCTTTCCGGGTGTCGAGCACGTGCATAGCGTCACGTATGACGGTCAGCACGTGTGGTTTGCTTCCGGAGATAAGCTGAACTCCTTCGATCCTGCGAGCGGGAAAACGGTCCGGTCGATTGATGTTGCCGGACGTGCAGGAACGGCATTCGACGGCGAACACCTTTTTCAGATCGCCGAGGATCGTATCCAGAAGATCGATCCGAAGAGCGGTCGCGTGCTTGCGACGATCCCGGCGCCCGGCGGCGGCGGTGACTCGGGGCTCGCATGGGCCGAAGGGACGCTCTGGGTGGGGCAGTATAGGGATCGAAAGATCTATCAAGTTGATCCCGAAACCGGGGCGATTCTTCGCGCGATCGAGTCGAAGCGCTTTGTCCCGGGGTCACCTGCGTCGACGGAGAGCTCTGGCACGGGACCTGGGAAGGTGACGAGAGCGATTTGAGGCGAGTCGATCCTCGAACGGGAGAGGTCCTGGAGGCGCTCGAGAGGCCGCCTGGAGTAGGTGTGTCGGGGCTGGAGTCCGATGGCGTCGATCAGTTCTTCTGCGGAGGAGGAAAGAGCGGGAAGGTCAGGGCGGTGCGGCGGCCGCGGCGAGGCGCCGCGAGCGGCAGCGGCTCCAAGCTCCAAGTCGAGTCCACGAACAAGTAATGGAAGCGGTCCCGGGCGAGCTTCGATACGTCGACGAGCAGGTGCTCTCAGAGCGTGCAGAAGATCATCCGTTCTGACCTGCTACCCAGCCGAATGGCGACAGTGGTCCTTGGCTGTGGCGTGGTTCGGACTATAATGCCGGACGAGTGCGGTGATTACACGTCGCGATTTCGCGAAACTGGCCGGCTTTAGCGCCGGAAGCTTGCTTGTGGCTCGCGGGACCGAGTCACAGCAAAAACAATCTGGGGCCGCAAATCCGGCTGCTGTTACGAGCGGCTTTGTTCAACGAGCGAGCGCTGAGATCTACTATGAGCGGACGGGCAGCGGCCCAGCGATCGTGTTTGCGCATGGACTGGGCGGGAATCACCTTTCCTGGTGGCAACAGGTCCCGCACTTTTCACAGCGCTATACGTGCGTCACGTTTGCTCATCGCGGATTTTCACCATCGCGCCTTGCGTCGGGCAGCGTCGATCCCACGTTGTTTGAAGCCGACCTGCTGGCGCTGGTGGATCATCTGGAGCTTGCGGAGGTTCGACTGGTTGCGCAGTCCATGGGAGGGTGGACATGCCTGGACTTTACGCTACGCCATCCGCGCCGCGTGCAGGCCTTGGTGATGGCGGCCACCGGAGGAGCCGTTGACCTGGGCACACTCAATGAAACAGACCGCAAGAGCATCGAAAGTTGGGCTGCCGCGCATAGTGGAGCGGAGACGGAGCTTCGCAAGCGTGGCATTCATCCAGCTGCGGGAGAACGAATGGCGAGCGAGCAGCCTGCGCTGGAGTTCCTCTATCGCGAAATCGATCGCTTGAGCAGCGGATTGGATAAAGAAGCGCTTCGGACAAAACTAATAGCCGCGCGCACTCTGCCGGCGGCGGATTTAAAGCAGGTGACCGCGCCCGTGCTATTTATCTCCGGCGCCGAAGACGTCGTTTTTCCGCCTCCGGCAGCCGCCGCTCTGGCAAAGCTTGTTGCCGGGGCTAAACTGGAATCGGTTCCGGCGTCTGGGCATTCCGTTTATTTCGAGCGGCCTGCGACCTTCAACCGGTTGGTCAGCAACTTCTTCGAGACGGAACGGAGCCGCGCGACCAGTCCTTCGTCCTGAATCCTCTCGATCGCGGCACAGTGTCGACGCGAGAACACAACAAAGCTAGTATTTGCGTATGAAAGAACGCACAAGGTATGTTCTGGCCGCGCTGATTGTCGGCGGCGCGCTCATCGTTGTGTTTCTTATGTATTGGGCAATTACCCACACAACCGCGATTTAGGTGCGACTACGAAGCTCATAGAGGTTACTCGCCATTTGGCACCCGCTTGTGTGACTTCGCTTGGGACTCGCTGCGCCGGCGTGAAATGCATAATCGTAGACAGGCCGGGCTTCGCGGCGGATATGTGCGGCATGGCGATCGCGACAATGGGCGGAGCTAAGCTCGGGTGCGGGCGTCTTCGGACTGGGCTCGGCAAGCGGCGCAATTGCGGCAGAAGCGATGATTGAGGAGGTGCGAGCCGGCGATCATGGCGGCGCCGGAGGCCTGGATATAATGCTGACTTGCCGAACCCTTCAGGACGCACACGGTCCCGATGATGATGGCGATGCCGGTTATCGCCACGCCTGCCGCAAACAGCGCCCGTGGACCCGATAACCTCCACGATGGGCGGTGAGCGCGATTCCTAGCGCCAGGGCCACCATCCCCCAATCGACCCACGGCGAATCGAGCCAGGCCAGTCCCAGGGCAGGCAAGGCTGCGAGCGCTATTGGCAACAGGGCGCAGTGCACGGCACACGCCAGGGATGCGGTCAAGCCTGCTCGATCGAGTGGAGCTGTGGAATCGATATCGTGTTTGTACATATCGGTTCAACACCGTGAAGCCACCCTCGCGAAATTCTCCTTGGACCGAGGGACGTCGCAAACAACAACACTTCACAGGACGAGGCAGCTCGTCCCGTGAAGAGTTGGGCTTGTTGTTTCTGGTTAGAAGTGGAAGCCGAGTTCGGCGGTGTAGGCTCGCGGGCTCACGAAGTGCGTGCCGCTGAACGTCGACAAGAAGTTATATAGGGCCGTCTTGTTCGTTATGTTGATGGCGGTCAGGCGCAAGCTCCACCTATAGTGGTCGCCGCGGAAGATATTGTCGTCACCCACGCTGAGATCGAACAGGTTCCGGGGCTGGACGCGCGTCGGATGGTGATCCAGATTAAATGAGGGGCCGGCAATATTGAGCAACTTTGATCCGGTCTGCGTTGGGTTAGGTCCGCAAATCGTACCTGGGCCAACAGCAAGAGGCGTGCTTAGTGATGCCGTGTGATTGATGCCGAGAGC
>Ga0070698_100009423_pt1 | contig 10460 bp, 9 predicted proteins | sample KBSK1502metaG_FD_65477 | JGI IMG/M metagenome (GOLD analysis project Ga0070698, IMG submission 65477) | Corn, switchgrass and miscanthus rhizosphere microbial communities from Kellogg Biological Station, Michigan, USA - KBS K1-50-2 metaG | ecosystem: Host-associated > Plants > Roots >... | reverse complement strand
TCGCGCTCGATACTGGCTGCGTGTGGGGCCGCACGCTGACTGCGATGCGCCTCGACGACCGCAGCGTGTTCCAGGCCAAAGCCGCCGAGAGCTAGCTTTTCGGCTTGGGCTTCGTCAGCTCGATCGGCTCGACGCCGGCATCGGGCTTCGAGAATTCGATCTCGGTCGTGCCCTTGCCGCGCGTGCGGAATTCGCGCACCGCCTCGCCGAGCGCGGTCTGCGGATCGATGCCGATCGCCTGCTTCATCACCTGCGAGAGTGCGTGCGCGAACGCGGTCGCCGATGCGAACCGATTTACCGGATCGGGCGCGAGCGCGACGTCGAGCACGGCGGCGAGCGAGGATGGAATGTCACCGCGGATGTCGCCGACCGGTGGGATCTGGCACGCGCGGATCTTCTTGAAGATCTCGACGTCGTTCTTGCCGTCGAAGAGGCGCTCGCCGGAGAGCGTCTCCCACAAGACGCTCGCGACGCCGAACAGATCCGACTGCGGCGTGTTCGCTTTGCCGTACGAAACTTCCGGCGCGAGGTAGCTCAGCTTGCCCTTGACGGTGCCGGGCGCGGTCATGCTCGACACGCGATCGCGTGCGCGCGCGAGACCGAAGTCGGTGATCTTGACGACGCCGTTGACGCCGAGCAGCACGTTGTGCGGCGTGACATCGCGATGGATGACGGGCGATGGTGTGCCATCGGGCGCGATGCGCGCATGCGCGGCGCCGAGCCCGCGCAGCGTGCCGATGCCGATCGCGACGACGAGCGGCCACTCGACGTGAAGGCCGGCCTCGCGATGGAGGCGGATGAAGTGGCCGAGGTCGATGCCATCGACCCACTCCATCACGAGGTAGTAGGAGCCTTCTTCGGCGATGAAGTCGTGAACCTGGACGATGTTCGGGTGCGCGAGCTCGGAGCCGACGCGCGCCTCCTCGATGAACATGTCGACGTAGTTCTTGAGCGCGCGGTACTCGGGCTTGATGTGCTTGATCGCGACGGTGCGCTGAAACCCGGCGGCGCCTTTTTGCACCGCCTTGTAGACGGTCGCCATACCGCCCTCGCCGACTACTTCGAGGAGCTGGTATTTGCCGTCGATCAGCTGCCCACCAGGCTGCACGAAGCTGAGTATCGCGCGCTCGCCTCCCGACGAAAAGCTGCCGAGGCGATTCTGACCGCGTCAATTCTGTGCTTCGAATTCTGATTTGGCCGTCTCGAGTTGGGCCATCGCGCTTTCCCAGCGCCCTGTCAGCTCTTCGAGCTTGTCCTGGGCGGTCTGGTAGTCGGCGAGCAGCTTGTTTCGGCGTGCGGCATCGTCGTAGACCGTCGGATCGGCTAGCTCGGCTGACCGCACCTTCTGCTCGGCCTCGAGGACAGCGATGCGCTCCTCGAGCTGCGCGACCTGTTTTTCGAGTGGCCCGAGCTTGGCCGCGCGTTTCTGGCGCAGCTCGGCCTCACGACGCTTGCGCGCCTTGTCATCCTCGCGCGTCGATTTGGTAGGCGCGGCCGCTGGTTTTACGGCAGCCGGCTCGGCGCCGCGGCGTTGGGCCATCGAGTACATGTATTCGTCGAGCGTACCGGGATAGGTCTCGACGCGGCCGTCCTCGACGTTCCAGACCCGCGTCGCGAGCTGACGAATGAGGCTTCGGTTGTGGCTGACGAACACGAGCGTGCCATCGAACGTCGTCAGCGATTGCGCGAGGCTCTCCGACGAAGCGAGGTCGAGGTGGTTCGTCGGCTCGTCCATCAGCAGCAGATTGCCCGGCGCGATGCACAGCCGTGCGAGCGCGACGCGCGCACGCTCGCCACCCGAAAGCACTTTGACGGGCTTGTCGATGTCATCGCCGGAGAACATGAACGCACCGCACATCGAGCGCACGCGCGCAGGCGGTGACTCGGGTGCGGCGCGCTGCACGGTTTCGTAGATCGTCGCGGTCATGTCGAGCGTCTCGGCGTGGTGCTGAGCGTAGTAGCCGACCTGCACGCCGCTGCCGATCTTGATCGTGCCGGCGTCGTGCGGCAGCTCGCCCGCGATCATGCGGAGCAGCGTCGTCTTACCGGCGCCGTTAACGCCGATGATGCCGATCTTCTCGCCGCGGCGGACCGTCAGATCGATGCCGGGAAACACGACGTGATCGCCGTACGCTTTCTTGAGCCCCTCGATGCGGACGACATCGGCGACCGAGCGCGGCGTCGGCGGAAACGAAAACCGCATCGTGCCGCGCTTGTGGTAGGTCTCGACGTCCTCCATCTTCTCGAGCACCTTGATGCGCGATTGCACGGCGCGCGCTTTGTTCGCCTGCGCGCGAAACCGATCGACGAAGCGCGTGAGCCGCTCGCGCTCGCGCGCGAGGTTCTTCGCGCGCCCGGCGAGGATCATCTCTTCTTCGGCGCGCGCGGCGACGTATTTGTCGTAATTGCCGGCGTACGTGCGCAGCCCCTCGAGCTCGAGGCTGATCACGCGCGCGATCTGATCGTTGAGAAACTCGCGATCGTGGCTGATCAAGATGAAGCAGCGATTCCAGCGCTTGAGAAACTCGCCGAACCACGCAACGGATGGCAAGTCGAGGTGGTTCGTCGGCTCGTCGAGCAGCAGCACGTCGGGACGCTGAAACAGCAAGCCCGCGAGCACGCCGCGCATCTTCCAGCCGCCCGAGAACTCGGCGAGGTCGCGATGCTCGTCGCCGGGCGCAAAGCCAAGGCCCGCGAGGATCGTGAGCGCTTCGTGCTCGCCGAAGAAGCGATCGAAGTGATCGATGCGCTCGTGCAATTCGCCGATCTCACCGGCGAGCTCGAGCAGCTCGTCTTCGGGGAAGTGATCTTTGGTCGCCTGCTCGAGCGCAGCTTCGGTGGCGGCGAGTCGGCCATCGAGCTCACGCCGACCCGGCACGCTCGACAGGATCATATCGATCAGCGAGCGGCCGCCGGCGATTGCGAGATCCTGCGGTAGCCAGCCGATGCGCACGCCGTTCGCGCGCGTGACGCTGCCATCATCGATCTCTTGCTCGCCCGCGATGACCTTGAGCAGCGTCGTCTTGCCAGAGCCGTTCGGACCGATGAGCCCGAGCCGATCGCCGTGGCCGAGGCGGAGGTTGATCGCGTCGAAGATCATGCGATCGCCGAAGAACAGCGTGACTTCGTCGAGTACGACCAGGCTCATGGCACGATCGACTCAGCGCTGCGTCTTCGCGCGGCGGTCGCTGCGCGCGACGAGTGTGCTCGGCAGCGAGCCATCGGATTCGTGGCGGCGAATCTCATCGCCGAGCGGTTTGATATGCGTGAGGCTCGCCGCGTCGTCGCGATAGCGATCGACGAGCTCGCCGTACGCTTCGCGAACCGTATCCGGATCGACGTCGATCAGGCCGCGCACGACGGCGATGCGCCAGCGCAGCGCGAGCTCGCCACCGATTTCGAGCGCAAGCTGATCGCCCGCGTCGCGGTCCTGCGCGAGCGCAGCCGGATCCGCTTCGAGGCGAGCCACGAGCGTCGACAGGCGCGTATTGGCATCCGCAGCCACGGGGCCGAGCGTAGCACGTCAGCTATCGTGGGCGACGGTCACGACGATCACCGCGTTCGTGCGCTCGTCGCCGAATGCCGGCGCGCCGAGCCCGGCGAGCAGCCGCCACCGGTCCGTCGGCTGCCAGTGCAGGCCGGCGCGAAACAACACGTGATCGAACCCGCCGTACCAGCCCGCCGAGATCTCGGCGCCGGCGGAGAGCGCGAGGCGCTCGCGCAGGTGCCATGCGAGATCCGCACCGGCGCGAAACGCGACGCGCGAGGTATCACCGCCGAGCGACGACGCGACCATCCCGACGCCGCCGAGCCGCCCGTGCAAGACGAGTCTATCTGTGAGGCGATCGCTGATGATGGCGGCGAGCTGGCCGCCGAAGTGCATCGTGTCCATCCGGTCGCGCGTGAACGGCAGCTCGAGTTGGAGCAGAACGCCGGCGCGTGCGGCACCGAGCGGCGTGGTGGCGACGCCGCCGAGCACGACGGGACCACCGCCGATGTGCGTCGCCTTGTTGACCGCGTTTTGCACGTAGGTGACGTCGACGACGCGCAGCTGCGCCGACAGCTCGTACGCTTTTTTGATCGAGAACCGCACGCCGACCAGGAGGTCGCCGCCGAGCACGCCGTGAAAGCCGGGCGTGTCGATCAGTGCGTGCGCGAGCATGCCCACCGCCACGTCATCGCGCACGCATGCGGCGCGCTGCGCATCGAGCGCGACGTCGCGCACCGGGGTGATGACCGGATCGGCGACGGTGAATTCGCACGGATCGTCTGCGTACGCGAGCCCGGGGATGAGGAGTAAGAGCAGCGCTTTCACGGCAGCCCCGGTGCGTTCCAGCCGTTGCCGTCGACATCGATGAACAGCGGGTTCGCGAAGCCTTCGGGCCACGCGTGCGGCGCGATGCGCGAGATGAGGAAGCGCGGGTGCGCGGGGTCGAGAGGATCCGGCGGCGCTTGGATCGGCCCGGTGTCTTCGCCCTTTTCAACGTCGGCGTCGTCGACGATGCCGTCGAGGTTGTTGTCGGTGGTTTCGACGACGCCGTCGTTATCGAGATCAGCGGCGAGCGGATACGCGAGGCCCGCCTCGACGATGATGAAATCGTCGGCGGTGAGGATCGAGGACAGCGCGATCTGACCTTGGTAGCGGATGAGCCCGGTGTTGCCGAACGGATCGGGTTTGGGCAAGCCGGTCGCGATCACCTGCGTGCCGCGCGATGTGACGATGCGAACTTCGTCGACGGGGATCCACGGCGCTGCCTTGACGGTGATATCGAGGACGTCGCCCGGCTGCGGCGCGTATGGCGAGAAGCCAAGCCCGCGCCGCGCGCCGCCCGCTGGGCCGACCTCGACGAGCACGATCACGCCATCGGACGCGATCATGCGGCCGTCGCGCAGCGCCGCGTTGAACGCGTGCGGATCAAAGCCGATCACTTGCGTTGCGACTTGCACGTAGTTGCGCGCCCAGCCGAGCTGGCCATCGGTCATGCCGTGCGAGTCGCTGTTGCCGGCGCCGGGCGCGATGAAGCCCTGCGCGAGCAACGAGTGCCACAGCGTGCGCGCCTTCATGAGCTCGCTCATGTCGGGACCGTTGATGATCTCGATGATGTTCCAGTCGACGTTGCGATGCTGGCCGGCGGGTTTGTCGAGCAAGACGGCGTTCGTGCCGGCGTCGATCGGTTTGCGCGGGTCGAACTTCACCGCGCGCAGGTAGCCGAGGTCGCGCCCGAACAGCGGCTCGTCCCACGGATGGTTGAGCATCATCATGCCGTCGTCGCCGACGAGCGGCGCCATGATGTCGAACAGGCCGCCGGGCTCGACGAGCTCGTCCCACGGTGCGCCGGCGCGCGGCGCGCTCGGCACGCGCACGAGCGGCCAGAAATTGAAGTGGCCGATCACGCGCGGCACGCTCTCGCCCGGCACCGAGAGGTGCGGGATCAGCTGCGTCGTCTCGAGGCCGCCCATCACGACGACGCGATCGTCGAGGCCGAGCGCGGCAACGGTGTCGGTGTAGTCGCCGATCACGTCGTGATCGGTTGCCGCGATCACCTCGACGCCGGCGGCGACGAACGTGCGCACGCGATCGTCGTCGGGAAACCCCGAGTCGAAGCTCGCGCGGCCGTGGACGTGAAGGTCCGCCGAGATCCAGCCGGCTGGAATGAGGTCGAGCTTCTCGACGTGCAGCGCGATCGGCACGATCTCGCCGGGCTGCAGCTGCACGTGGGCGGCGGCGAGTGTGTGCTCGGGCCCGGCGGTGCCGAGCACGAGGTAGTTGCCGGCCGGCACTTCGACCTCGGTGCCTTGCGGCGCGACGATCACCTGGTTGCACGCGGGCGATGGGCCGTTCGGCGGGCCGAGCCACGGCGCGCAGGTGTCTAGCTTGCCGTGAAACGTGCCGGTGACATCGGCGCGCGTCGCGTCGTCGTCGGGTGTGAAGACGGCGATCGCCCACGCCGCTTCGGTGCGGTTGGCGACTTTGCGATCGATGAGGAGCTGTACGTGCGCGGGCTCGGGCACCTCGATGTCGCCGAGCTCGGCGGTGTTGCGTTCGGCGATCTTGCGGCCGAACGACCAGACCTCGACGGTGAGCGGCTCGTTCGCTGGCACGCTCGCGGAGAACGTGCCGTCGGCGGCGGGGATCACGGAGGTGATCGGGCGATCGCTGACGCGGATGAGGATCGAAGCGCGCCGCACGTCGCCGCCGAACGGCATGCCGCCGGCGACGATGCGACCGCTCACCGTTTGCGTCGTGCTGCCGAACAGCTGCGCACGCGCGAGCAAGATCTGATCGATCGCCGGCGCCGCGCCATTGCCGGTGCCACCGGTGACGAGCATGCGCTCGAGCACGACCGTATCGCCCGGCTCGACGTATTCGATCGGCGTGCCGAGCGCCGAGAGCTCGAGGCTGTTGACGCCGTAGAGCTGATCGCGATTGCACGCGAGCGCGCCGTAGCTCGGTGTGTCGTTATCCGGTGTCGCGCCGCCGACAAAATCGAGCGGCGACCACTGCGCCGAGAGGTCGAGCAAGCTCAGCGCCGGTTGATCGTAGCCTTGTCCGCGCAGCGGCGCGAACGGCGCGACGCGACGCTTGCCCCAGTGCATGCCGTCGGCGATGAAGAACGCCTCTTTGTCGGCGCTGCCGTTGAACAGCTCCGAGTGCACGCGAATGCCCGGATCGCACGACGACAGCTCGTAATGCGTGACGACCGGAACATCCTTGCGGCCGTCGAGTGTGCCGCGCAGGGTGATGCTCACCGAGTCGGTGTTCTGGTGCGTGTCGATCGAGGTGTACGCGAACGCGTCGGCGGGCAGGATGCCGGCGATTTGATAATTGAGCGTGATGTCATCGATGCCGCCGGCGGGTCCGAAGTCGATCAAGTTGCCGCCCGTCGGTGCGAGATCGTTCGGCGCGTCGAGTGCCGAGATCACGGCGGTGACGCGACCGTTGGAGATCATGATGTCGCTATCGGCGCCGTTGCCGCGGAGTAGACGCAGCGCGGCCGGCGCGGCGCCGACGCGACCGATGTAGAGCGTCGATGGCCCCGTGCACGTGAAGGTCAGCTTCTCGCATGGCAGCTTGCAGCTGCCGCGCAAGCAACTGTCGTCGTGGCAGCCAACCATGCAAAGTGCCGCGAGCGCGATTCGCGCCGTAACCGCCATCACGCGGACAGTAACATCGCTTGCATGTCGGTTGCCGCGCGCCTACGTTCCGGGGATGGCTGCGCGTATTCCTCGTCGAAGTTTTGCTACGCCGTTCGTCGTGACGCTCGCCGCGGCGCCGGCATGTTACGTGTCACCGTCATCGCCGCCGCCACAGCAACCGACCGCGACATCGGAGCCAGCGCCTTCGCCCGCGCCTGCGCCTGCGCCTGCACCTGCGTCTGAGCCTTCGAAGCCGCCGCCTCCGGTCGTCTCGAATCCGCCGCGGCCGGCGCCGGTCCAGCAATCGGAGGCGAAGTGGACCGTGTACAAGAACAAAGATGGTTGCATGGCGGCGATCAAGGTCGAGTGTCAGCCGAAGGCGACGTGCAATCCGCCGCCGCCGTTCAAGTACGCGTGTCCGGAAGGCATCTCGCTCGACTCGCCGATCACCGTCGCGAGCTATGACAGCGGCGCGACGTGTTTCGTCGAGCAAGCGATGCCGAAGTGCCCGCCGAACGTGATGTGCAATCCGCCGCCGCCGAAAAAGGTCACTTGCCCGAAGCGGTGAGTGCGCGGGTTCGCGAGGAATGGCGCGCGCGGATCGCGGCCGAGTACACATCCGCAGCGATCACGCAGGCGCTCGTGCTCTGGCTCATCCAGGCCGGCGCGCCGCCGGATCTGATGGAAGCGGGCCTCGCGATCGTCGCCGACGAGCTCGCGCACTCGCGCATGAGCCACGAAGTCTACGCGAATGCCGGTGGCACCGAGCCGCCCGCGATCGATCGCACGCAGCTCGGCCTCGCGCGCACGCACGAGATCCTCGAGCACGACATCCTGCGCGCGGCGGTGCGGGTGTTCTGTCTCGGCGAGACCGTCGCGGTGCCGCTGTTCCGCCATCTGCGCGAGCGCTGCACCGAACCAAGTGCGCGGGCCGCGCTCGATCGCATCTTGCGCGATGAAGTGCGCCATCGCGATTTCGGCTGGGACCTCCTCGATTGGCTGTGCGCGTCGCCGATCGGCGACGAGGTGCCCGCTCGCGTCGCGGCCGAGCTCCCGGCGATGTTCGGCGAGCTCGAAGCGAGCTACGGCAAGGCGAACCCGACCGTCGCTGCCGATGCCGGCGAGATGACCGAGGCGGAGCGTGCGTGGGGTCTCGCGCCGCCGCGCGAGTACGCAGAAATTCTCGCGCAAACCATCGAAAAGGATTACCGGCCGCGCTTTGCCGCACGGGGTATTGTCATTCAGATGTGACAAACGAAGGGATTGGCTCGATGCTCGGACCAAGGCTATGAGCTTGGTGATGCGGAGCTTGGGACTCATCGCGCTGCTGGCGGTCTGTGCATGCAGCGACCCCTACGCGGTGCAGACGTACGAATTCGGTCCGTACTCGATCCATCCCGACGAGGACATCACCGATCAGTGCGTGCAGATCACGCTGCACAACGAAGAGCCGGTCTACGTCAATGCCGTCGAGCTCACGACCGGCCCGGGCTTTCACCACTCGAACTGGTTCTACGTGCCCGAGCACGTGTTCCCGGGCGAAGACGGCACGTACACCTGCGACGACCGCTCGTTCAACCTCGGCACGGCGGCGATCTACGGCGGCGTGCTGTTCGCGCAGTCCACCCAATCGACGCACGAGATCCAATCGTTCCCACCAGGCCTCGCGATCAAGCTGCCGCCGAAGTCAAAGCTCGTCTCGCAGATCCATTTGTTCAACCGCGGCGACGACACGCTGCAAGTCGCGCCGACGATCGCGATCACGCCGCTCGATCCGAAGGACGTCACGACGACGCTCGCGGGCGTCTCGTTCGAATACCACCCGCTGAGCCTGCCGCCGCGCATGCAGTCGCGGTTCTCCGTCGACTGCGATATCGCCGAGCTTCATCAGATGAATCTCGGCACGGAGCCGAACTTCCACCTCTTTTACGCGCTCGCGCACTATCACGCGATGGGCACGCAGCTTTCGTTCGAAGCGCTCACCGCCGACGGTCGCGCGACGACAATCTATTCGACACAAGGCAAAGTCGGCGACGCGCTCGGCGGCCGGCTCGATCCGCCGTTCGACATGACGGGCTACACGCGCATGCGCCTGACCTGCGATTACTACAACAACACCGACGCGACCGTGTACTACGGCAACGGTGCCGGCGAGATGTGCGTGTTTTTGGCGTTCTCCGATTCGCCGCGCAACTGGGCCGGTGGCTCGCTTGATATGGACAACCCCGATCCATCGCTCGGTATCGACGTCGGCGGCGTGATGACGTACACGCGCAGCTGCCAAGTCTTCACGACGGACGCGATGCACTAAAGCTTTCGGCAAGGATTCCTCACCGCTTGGGATTCCGATCACGTCGTCGAGCTGATTGCCGCTCGATCTCTCGCGAATGCCGTTACACTGGTCTGGTGGCGCGCGTTCCCGGTGATGGACTCAGAGCGTTCGTGCTCCTCGGCTGGGCGGCGATGCTCGCGACCGCTGCATGCTGGGGCGAGCGCGCAGCCGCCGCGATGGCCCTCCTCTCGACGCTGACGTTCTTCGTCGGGTTCTTGATGGCGCTCGCCGACCTGCTCGATGCGAAGGACGACCAGCGCACGATGAAGGCACCCTGGTTGCGGGCGCTGCTTGCAACGGTGGTCGCCCTCGCGATCGGCGGTGCGCTCGCCGCGCCGAGCATCCGCTCCGGCTTCGCGATCCTCGGTGGCGTGGCCGCACTCGGGCTCTATCGCCCGACGCCGCGCCGGCTCGGTGCCCTCGTGTTCGCGGCGTGGTGCGCGTGGCCCGTGCTATCGGCGTGGCTGTTCGTCGACCTCTATCACGACGTCTCCGCGTTCGCGCTCAGCGCACTCGCGGCGATCGCCGGGCTGACGATTTTCCTCGGTCGCGCTGCTGTCGCGGCGCGGTCGAGCGAAGCGATGCCGCTGCCCCGCGCGCGTATCAAGTAGTGGTCGCGCGCGCGTCGTCGTAGCGGCGTAGCCGTGCACTTTGGGTCGAGCGACGTGAACATCGGGCTCGTTCTCTTCTTCCTCCGAAAATGAAACTCCTCCTGGTAGCGGTAGGCCCTGTGCGCCTGTGCGGCCTGTGGAGGACCGCGAATTCGGCGCGGTGCGCGCGATGACGCGGTCCTCCAAGGGCTGAGTGCAACTGCCTAGCGTCACGCGGTCGTTCGTCTCGTCTAGCGATGCGGGGCAGTTGTGCTCAGCCCGTCAGGACGCACAGGGCTCTGGGCGGCGAGCGCGTTTAAGCGTAGCTGCGAAATCTAGTGGCGGCGCGTGGCGGGAATCTCGTTGATCGAAATGAGACCGCGTTTCGCGCGCCGCCATCC
>Ga0070698_100009422_pt1 | contig 10461 bp, 12 predicted proteins | sample KBSK1502metaG_FD_65477 | JGI IMG/M metagenome (GOLD analysis project Ga0070698, IMG submission 65477) | Corn, switchgrass and miscanthus rhizosphere microbial communities from Kellogg Biological Station, Michigan, USA - KBS K1-50-2 metaG | ecosystem: Host-associated > Plants > Roots >... | reverse complement strand
CGCAGCCTTGGCTGTGCTTGCCGACAAGGACCCATCCAGCGTGATGTTGGGTGGGTGCGTCGCTCTCATCGCCGGGGCACTGGTGACCTTCGCCTCGATCGAGACTCGGACGCCGGCGGTCCTCTTTGTCGGCACCGCTGTCGCCGGCCTTGGCTTTGGACCGGCGTTCCTGGGCGCCTACCGCTCCACGGTCGTACTTGCCCCCCCAGGCGACCGGGCGGGCCTGATCACTGCGATCTACATCGTGAGCTACCTGGCGCACAGCATTCCGGCCGTGATCGGCGGCATCGCGACATCACACTATGGCCTGCACGACACCGCCCTTGTCTACTCGGTTGTCGTGGCCGCGCTCGTCGCGGTCGCGCTCGGCCTCTTGATACGTCGGCTTCCTCGAAAAGCCCCGCAACATCAATGAGCTCTCAACCGGGGACGTGGAGGCGCTCCCGCTATGGGCAGGACAGAGCGTCGCGCTGGCGAAACGCCGACTGCCAGCTGCCGATATCGTCGCCGAGCTCACGTCCCGCCTGTAGGCCCGGTGGTCACCTCAGAGTTAAGCTGTCGATGAAGCAGTGATGGGCTTGATGGGCGTCTGGCGAGGAATCCGGGTGCTGGCCGCAGACGTGGCACGTGTCCAAATGATCGTCTAAACGGGAGCTATCGCAGAGGGTTGTAAGGACTGAGATATCCACGGGTCAGCCCCGGCCTCAGTTGGCTGGGAGGTCGTGTGGACGTTTGCGACCGGGCGGGCGATCGCAGGGCGGCGGTCCTGCGTCACCCGGCCGCAGCTGCTACGGACACGGCGTAGTGCCGGGCCGATGGCCGTAGGCTCCCGGCGGGACCGCGCCGCACCGCTGAGAGGCCGTAGCCGTGAGTTGCGAGTGCTTGGCCGACTTCTTGACGCTGTCCGGTCCGGCGAGAGCCGGGTACTGGTCGTACGCGGTGAACCGGGAGTCGGCAAGACCGCGTTGCTGGACAGCCTGGCTGCGCGGGCGTCGGGATGCCGTGTGGCGCGTGCCACCGGCGTGCAGTCGGAGATGGAACTGGCCTTCGCCGGGCTGCACCAGCTGTGCGCTCCGATGCTGGACCACGCCGAACGCTTGCCGGCTCCGCAGCGCGACGCGCTGCGGACAGCGTTCGGCATCAGCGCCGGACCGGTACCGGACCGGTTCCTGGTCGGCCTGGCCGTCCTCAGCTTGCTATCGGAGGTAGCGGGGGACCGGCCGCTGATCTGCGTGGTGGATGACCAGCAGTGGCTTGATAGCGCGTCGGCGCAGGCCCTGGGGTTCGCGGCGCGGCGGCTGGCAGCGGACCCGGTCGGCCTGGTGTTCGCGGCCCGCGATCCAGGCGACGAACTGGCCGGGCTGCCGGAGCTGACGGTCGAGGGGCTAAATGACGATGATGCACGGGCGCTACTGGACTCAGTGCTGGCTGGGCCATTGGACGCGCGTGTCCGGGATCAGCTCGTCAGCGAAACGCGGGGCAATCCCCTGGCATTGCTGGAGCTGCCCCGGGGGCTGACACCGGCCCAGCTGGCGGGCGGGTTCGGCCTCGCCAGTGCGCGCCCGCTGTCAGGCCGGATCGAGGAGAGCTTCCGGCGGCAGCTCAAGGTTATGCCGCCCCAGACGCGGCGGCTGCTGCAACTGGCTGCGGCCGATCCGTCCGGCGACCCGCTGCTGCTGTGGCGAGCGGCGGGGAAGCTGGGCATCCCGGCCCAGGCGGGGGCGTCGGCCGTGGAGGCCGGACTGGTGGAGTCCGGCGCGCGGGTCCGATTCCGGCATCCGCTAATGCGCTCGGCAGCGTACCAGTCGGCGTCGGTTCGGCAAAGACAAGACGTGCACCGTGCGCTGGCGGAAGCCACCGAGCCGCAGATCGACCCGGACCGCCGCGCCTGGCACCGTGCTCAGGCGTCAGCAGGCCCGGATGAGGAGATCGCCGCTGAGCTTGAGCGGTCGGCTGGCCGGGCGCAGGCCCGCGGGGGACTGGCCGCGGCAGCGGCGTTCCTGGAGCGCGCGGCGATGCTGACGCCAGAGCCAGGCCGCCGGGCGCAGCGGCTGCTCGCAGCGGCACGAGCCAAATGCGGCGCCGGCGCCTTGGACGCGGCGCTGGGGCTGCTGGTCGCGGCCGAGGCCGGGCCGCTGGATCAGCTGCAGGCCGCCGAGGTGGACCGCCTGCGCGGGCAGATCGCGCTGGACCAGCGCTGCGGTACCGACGCAGCCCGGCTGCTGCTCCGTGGGGCCAGGCAGCTAGAGGCAGTCGATGCATCCCTGGCACGCGCAGCGCACCTGGACGCCCTCGTGGCCGCGTGCTGGGCCAGCGACATGGGCAGTCCCGTCCTGCGGGAAGCGGCCAAGGCCGCGCGCACCGCGCCGCGCGGTCCCGACCCGCCGCGGGCGGTTGATCTTCTGCTGGACGCGATCGCGCTACGACTGACCGAGGGATACGCTGCGGCTGCCCCTGCCCTTAGCCGGGCGCTCGAGATGGTTCTTGCGCTGGACGTCAGCTCCGGCGAAGCCGGCCGCTGGCTCTGGCTGGCTGGCGGGAGAATAACCCAGAACGTCGCAATGGAGCTATGGGACTTCGAGTCCTGGCATGGCCTGGGCGTTGGCCAGGTCCAGTTCTCCCGCAAGACAGGCGCGCTCATGCACTTGGCCTATGCGCTTAACTACCTCGCCAGAACCCAGATTCTCACCGGCGAGCTCGCCACGGCAGCGCGGCTGGTCGAAGAGGACTACGTGATAGCGGAGGCGACCGGGAACGAACGGATTGCTGACACCGCGATGATGCTCGCGGCCTGGCAGGGCCAGGAAAAGGAGACGTCTGAGCTGGTCGAGGCCGTCTCGCAGGAGGCGGCTGCACGCGGAGCGGGCAGGCTGGTCAGCCTCGCGGCCTATGCGAGTTCCGTGCTGCACAACGGCCTGCAGCAGTATGCGGTCGCATGCGACGCCGCGCGGCGGGCATTCGAGCACGAACCACTGGGGTACGGGTCCCATATCGTGCCCGAACTTGCCGAGGCGGCGGCCAGGACCGGTGACATGAAGCTGGTCCGGGTCGCGCTGGTATGGCTGACCGAACGCACCAGGGTGACCCCGACCGATTGGGCGCTAGGCATCGAAGCCCAGGTCCGCGCGCTGCTCAGCGAGGACGAGGACACCGAGCGCTATTACCGGGAGTCGATCGAGAGGCTGGGCCGGACCCGGGTCCGCGCACAGCTGGCGCGGGCACACCTGCTCTACGGCGAGTGGCTGCGCCGCGAGCGCCGTCCGGGTCAGGCGCGCGAGCAGCTGCGGACCGCGCACCAGATGCTGGAGGCGATGGGCATCGGTGCGTTTGCCGAGCGGGCCCGGCGCGAGCTGGCAGCCTCTGGCGAGGCTGCCCGCAAGCGCATCGTCGAGCCCGTCGTGGAGCTGACCGCTCAGGAGGCCCAGGTCGCGCGGCTGGCCCGGGACGGGCTGTCCAACCCGGAGATCGGCGCGCGGCTGTTCATCAGCGCGCGTACGGTCCAGTATCACCTGAGCAAGGTGTTCACGAAGCTCGGCATCAGCTCGCGCAGTCAGCTCTACCGTGTCTTGCCCGGCGACTCGGACACCATCCCGCGGCGCTAGCCTTGCCGTACCGTTCCCTGCCGAGGAAGCTGGCGTGGTGAGCAGGAGGTGACCGCTGCGGGTACTCCCGTACCGGCATGGTTGCGCGACCTCGCCGACGCGGCCCGCGGGATGGAGATACCCCCGCTGTTCCAGCCGCCCGCCAGCGGCGGCAGGGCGTCGGCCGTGCTGGTCTTGTTTGCCGCAGGCCGGTACGGCCCGGATCTGCTCCTCATCCAACGCAGCAGGGGCCTGCGGCTGCACGCGGGCGAGCCTGCGTTTCCCGGTGGCACCATCGACGCCACCGACGACGGGCCGGTCGCGGCGGCCCTGCGGGAGGCCGCCGAGGAGGTGAGCGTTGACCCGGGCGGCGTCGACGTCGTCGCAACTCTTCCCGAGCTGTTCATTTCGCCCACCCGCTTTCGGGTTGTCCCGGTGCTCGCATGGTGGCGGCGACCATGTGCGGTCGCGCCCGTTGACCCAGGCGAGGTGGCTGTGGTGGCACGGGTCAGCGTCGGCGAACTGGCCGATCCAGCCGCGCGGCTGATGGTGAGGATGCCCATAGGTGCCATGTCGCCCGCTTTCCAGGTCAGGGGAATGCTGATCTGGGGGACCACAGCCATGCTCATCGATCGCCTGCTCGCGTTCGCTGAGTGGGAGCGGCCGTGGGATGCCGCCAACATCATGGACCTATAACCTCGTCCGGGGCCTGTTCAGGCCGACAGCTTCACCGTCGGCCCCAGCGGGCGGCTAAATTTTAGGCCGCCGCGGGCGGGGCTGTGCCGGCGGTCAGGGCAGCGGTGTGGTTGGCGATCGCCTCGTGCAGGCGGTCATGAGCGGCGCTGATCCAGGCGGTGACGCCCGTCTACCGGGCGATGTGCAGGGCGACTTCCGCGTCATACAGGCGCCGGGCGGCGTCGTCGGCGAGTGCTCGCCGATCCTCCCGGGGCGGAGTGCTGGCTAGGGTGGTCATGTCTCCTCCCGGACAGGGGAAGGTCAGGCGGCTCTGCGCCCGGCCGGGGTGCTGCAAGCGGCGCCGGACGTGCCGCGCGCTGCGGAGAGGGTCCGCAGCTGCCGCGGGCGACGAGCTCGCCGCCGCCGGCGCCGGTCATCGGCTTCCAGCTCCTCATCGGGCCTCATGAACAGCTCCGCGAACACGGGGTGCATGGCGTCCTCCTAGGCTCTGCATCGAGCTTGCCGCTAAAGGTGAGCGGCCCACCTCGGGCAGAAGCCCTATTTCTGCGGGGCCGGATGCCCTAGTCGGACAGCCCTTGTCAGCCTGGCTGGTAGGCAAGGTCGGCCACGGTGAGGCCCTCGAGTGCCATGCCGAGCTGGGTGGCCTCGGCCATCCGCCGACTGAGGCGCTGCCGCACGGTGACGGCCAGGTACCGGGTCAGCAGTTGCGGCCGCGCGGCCAGGCCCTCGGCCAGCTCCAGCGCGCGCGGCAGCACCTGCTCCAACGGATGCACCTCGGCGACCGCGCCCCACCGCTCGGCCTGCTGGGCGGTGAAGTACGCAGGCTCGGTCATCGACATGTGAAGCTCCTTGTCAAAGGACGACATGTCGATGAGTGTCGCGGCGCCCCAGGAACCCCACACCACCAAGGAGAGTAGGTCTCCCGGCGGATATTCACTCTTTTTGCCTGCCGGGCCCGCGTTGCCCGGGGTGGGCCCGGCGGTATCCGGAAGCGTCCAGCCCGTCCCGCACCAGCGGGCCAGGTTCGCGGCCGGCGCCGATCAGCGTCACGGCACCGCGCGCCTCGTAGAGCAGGTATCCGACCTGCTCGAGATCGCCCACGCCCTTCTCGCGCAGCAGCGCGTACACGTCCGCGGCCGTCAGCCCGGCCCGGGCCAGCTCCCCTCCGCGCAGCTCGCCACGGGCGACGAGGACACGGGGCGGATGGTCGATCAGCCGGACGACCCGGCTGTGCCGGCGGCCGATCGCAACAACGCGATGCGCGACCAGGAAGGCGACCAGCGCGACCGCCGAGGCAGCGAACGACGTATCGGCCGCGGTCGCGCCCCGGCCGATGATCGCGCCGATCGCGACGGCGACCGCGAAATCGAACGCGCTGAGCTGGGCCAGCGTGCGCCGTTCCCCCAGACGCAGGCCGATAACGGCCACCGCGAAGAGCAGGACAGCCTTGACCGCCACCCATCCCAGGCCGCTCGCCCCGCCGATCAGTTCAGACACCAGCATCACCCCTGCGCTCGTCACCCGCTCGATGCGGGGCAGATGTAGCAACGGAATGACCAGTCACGGTAGGAGCCCGACCGAGGCAGTCTTAGCGTGACTGGCCGTTCCAGAACCACATCGAGCTTTAGGGGTGCGCCCGCGGGGGCCGTGGCCGTTCCGATGCAGGTGGATCACGGCTTACCGGTCACGGTCCGTCTTTCCCTCTCGAGAGGGTTTCTTCGGCTGGCCGGCGATGCTACGGCTGGTGCCACACGACGGCGATCACTGCCCCGGCGAGCTCGCCACGCCGTGCGGCGGCCCAGGCCGCCTTCGCGACGCGGCAGGGGTCATCGACGCCGGCCAGGTCCACAGGCCCGGCCCACAGCGCCACGGTGCCCAACACCAGTGGACTTTAGGCATTTGGAGCATCCCGGATTTCGTGCACACCTGGTTTTGTGTGACGCAGCTTCGCCAGGTGGCTCTGCTGTGATGAGGTTACCGCGGCTGGAACCCGGGCCTGCGCCGCGCGCCTGGCCGGGCAGGCCCTTGGCCTGACCGCGTGTCCTGCCTGCCAGGGGCCGCCGAGGTCTCCAGGGTCAAGGGCAGCCCGCACGGCTGTCGCGCGCAGCGCGATGCGCCAGCACCCTTGAGGCCGGAAGAGCGGCCCCGTAGCCTGCGCGGCGCCGGGAGGTGAACGGCGGCGCAGCCGCCTCCTTTCATGCGGCGTCCTTTGCCTGCCGGCGGTAGTGTTCCGCCTCGGCTTCGGCCGGGGGCTTGCGGCCCAGCCGGTGCATGAGCCGGGCGGTGTTGTACCAGTGCACCCAGGCGCTGGTGATCTCCTCCAGGTCAGCCAGGGTCCGGATGGGGCCGGCGCGGAACGGTGACCCGGCGCGGGCGCATTCGGTCTTGTACAGCCCGATCGTCGTCTCCGCCAGCGCGTTGTCCAGGGCATCCCCGACGGTGCCGACCTAGGGCGTCAGCCCGGCCAGCAGCAGGGCCTGGGCGAACCGGACCGAGGTGTACTGGGCGGATTCAACCGGTCGTCGCAACACCTCGACCCTGAGGAGTTGCGGTGCGAGAGCAAGAACGGCGCTGACTGGACGCGGTGGGGTGGTTTCCGATGCGGTCGCCTGGCCGGCCGAGCGTGGCGCAGCGAGACGAGCGGCAGCGCTTCTGGGCGGCGCTCGCGCGCGGGCTGCCGAGCGAGATGCCGCAGTGGGTGCCGGCGTATCGCCAGCGGTCGGCACGCGGTGGTTCCGCGAAGCTGGCGGCATGCCGCCGATCACCATAGGCCCCGTGTCGGGGCGTTACCTGTCCTTCACCGAGCGGGAGGAGATCGCGATCTTGCGGGCGCGTGGGTGCGGGGTGCGGGAAATCGCCCGGCGGGCCGGCCGTTCGGCTTCGACGATCTCGCGGGAGCTGCGGCGCAACGCCGCGACCCGCGGCGGGTGCCTGGAGTACCAGGCGACGACGGCCCAGTGGCACGCCGATCGGCGCGCCCGGCGCCTGAAGGCCGCCAAGCTCGCCGTGAATGAGCCGCTGCGGCGCTATGTGGAGGACCGTCTGTCTGGTGTGGTGCGGCAGCCCGATGGGACCTGCGTTGAAGGCCCGCACGTCCATTGGATTGGCCGGCGTCACGGCCGCCGCCAGGACCGGCGCTGGGCGACTGCGTGGAGCCCCGAGCAGATCGCGAACCGGCTCCGGGCCGACTTCCCCGATGATGATTCCATGCGGATCTCCCATGAGGCGATCTACCAGGCCCTCTACGTCCAGGGTCGCGGGGCGCTGCGCCGCGAGCTCACCGCGTGCCTGCGCACCGGGCGGGCGCTGCGGGTTCCGAGGGCTCGGGCACCGAGCTGGAGGTGCGCGTCACCGGCATCCCCGCCGGGACGCGATGCCAGTTGCTGGTCACCGGCACGCGAGGGCAGGGCGTGGCCGCCGGCGGCTGGACCGTCACGGCGGGCCATCGAGCAACCTGGTATCCGGCGTTGGCGCCGTTCCCGGCCGCCAGCGTGCGCGGCTTCGAGGTCACCTCGGGCGGCAAGGTCCTGGTGACCCTCACCCCCCGGCACAGCCTGAAAATCGGCTCCAGGCGGTAAACGAACCGCCCGCAGCGGTCCTGTCCGCGGCAGATGCGGACCCGGAAGACCTCGGCACCGACGCGAAGGCCAGCGCCAGGACCGCGAGCAGGCCCACAACCGCTCTCTTCATCCCGCTGTTCTCCTATCTCGGTCCAGTGGTGGTCGTTGAGCTAGCTGCGTTCTGCGCGTAGCTGCCGGAGGCCGGGTCAGCAGTTGTACGAGGCGGCCCATCGGGTCGGGTTAGAAAGGATGATGACCGCGCCTTGCATGACCGCGATGTTGTCGTTCGCTCCGGCCATCGTGCCGAGCCTGATGGAAAAGTTCCCCGACTGCCCGGACAGCTTGAAGGAGCCGAGGTTCACGCCCTGGCCCGCCGACAGCCCACCGTAGTTCACGGCGAGCTTCGTGCCGTCTGGCAGATTCGCCGACTGAACCTTCACGGTGAGGGTGCCGAACTGCTTAGGGAGCTTGCACTGGTTGACCTCGGCCTGCCCAGTCGGGACTACGCCGTTGACAGCGGGCCCGGTCAAGGTCGTGGTCTGAATCGGGTAGATGGCGAGCGCCGGGGCCGCCGAGACCGTGATCAGCACAGCGGTCCCGCCGGCCAGAGTGAGCATGAGCGCGCCCCGGGCAAGCCCGGCACGAAGATGGATGAGCATGGCAGTCCTCCGATGCTGGTAACCCTGGCGGCCGCATTGGCGGTGCGGTAAACGCCCCGATGACCACTGCGGCCTCATCACTTTCCGCCCCCGGGGTAGTGCCGCCGGCGGGACGGGACTTGAGCCTGCACTGGTGACCCCTTCTGCGCGAAAAGCTTGAACGAGATAGGGGTAGTGCGCGGCTCTTACGCTGGTCGAATTGCCTCCGCTGCCCGGCACGGTCACCCGCGCCGAGGCCGGAGGCGTCAACCCGGGCTGGCGTAGCTTCTGCTGGTGCCCGCCCGGCCGGTTGATGACCAGATTGCGCTGCCGCCAGCGGGTCACCGCGGCGACGCCGGTCATGCCGGCTAGAAGAGGCCTCACAAAGACCTCCTTCATCGGGATAACCCGCTCCAAGGTGAAGCCCGCGGCAATCCCCTCCGAGGGAGCGTGGGGAGCCGTCGGCTGCCTGGAGGCCTCCTCCCTCATCACGTGCCTGGGATCAGTCCGGTTCACCGCGCTCACGTCAGTGGCGCATCTGCCCCAGGTATGTCCGGCTTGGCCGCCCCCCATCGCCTTACCGGTCGTCCGCGGCTGAGAGGCCGCATCTCGTTGTCAGCGATTCGGTCATCTGGCTGTCGCTGCGGCGGTGCGGATCGGGCCAGTGCTTGGTCCGCGGCTGGGAGCTGGGGGGGGTTCACGTAGCGTGCTGGGCAGGCGCGGCACACGTAGCATGGGGCCGGTGGGTGAAACCCGCGACTGCGAGCACTGCGGCGCCGCGTTCGCGCCGCGCCGCGAGCACGCCAGGTTCTGCTCCGCCCGCTGCCGGATCGCCTGGAACTGCCAGCACATCACCGACCTGGCGGCCGGGGCGAGCGCCCTGGAGTGGTCGGTCACCGCAATGCGGGAGGTGACCGGGCAGCTTCTGCTCAGCGGTGCGCCCTGACGAGCCGGGTGCGTTCACGCTGATCAGTGAGGCGGTCTGGTGGGTCACCATTGTCGACGCACGCTGGTGCGCCACCACCAGGGAGCCTACGACGGCGTGGCGGCGAGCCTGGCCCCGGCGGAGCGGCAACTGACCGAGGGAACGCTGACCGGGCTGCGCTTCGTGCGGAATCTGCTGGGTAATGACGTGGACCCTGCTGATTTCATACGGCCGCGCGGCGGCCGAGTCGGTCCCGGCGATGTCAGCGTCACGGCCTGGACGTGGAAGTCAGCGCCGGCGCCGGCGCTCGCGTCGCTGTCCTATCGCGGGCAGGCGTGGGCGCTGGCCCGGTAACAGGCGTATCAGGCTCGTCTGGCAGGCCACGCCGTCGGGGACACCGTCGGACGGTCGCGGCCTTCCTGAACCTGGCCGCCGCGAAGGCAATCCCGAGCACCGGTAGCGACGTGCATACCGCCCGCTGACAAGCGGGGCTACTTCCGGCGTCAAGCTCAACGCCCGGTCCCATCCCGCCCCCGCCCCGGCCGTGGCCTATCGGCGTCCCCCGCGTATCCGGGAACGTCTACCTTCCCGGACACCCTAGCCACCAGCCCCGACACCATCCGCAAACCCCCGTCCAGAAACCCCCGGCATCCCGGGCCGTGCGTAGCGCACCCGGCGAGGGGCCCCCGGCAAGCGTCTCCTCCAGCTGCCGGGAGCCACTCCGGCCATCACGCCGTCGAGATCATCACTAGCGCCGGGGGTTAGAGATCTTCCAGTCAAATCCCTGGTGGCCTGGTTGTGCCCGGCGCTGCCAGACCGGCCCAGGCCGCCGCTGTTCCGGCGGGGGCCGGGAAGGGTACCGATAGGCGGCCGCGGGAACTGCGCGCGGTTCCTGTCAGGTACCGGGCCGGGGGACCCGGGGCCGGACGGCACCGAGAGAATCGCCCAGGGTCCACAGCGCCGCGCCGACCAGGACGAGGTCCTTGATCAGGAACTGGCCGGGCAGCACCGACAGCACCGGGAATCCGCCGGCCGCGGTGACCCCCGGCGTGCTGAACAGG
>Ga0070698_100009421_pt1 | contig 10461 bp, 12 predicted proteins | sample KBSK1502metaG_FD_65477 | JGI IMG/M metagenome (GOLD analysis project Ga0070698, IMG submission 65477) | Corn, switchgrass and miscanthus rhizosphere microbial communities from Kellogg Biological Station, Michigan, USA - KBS K1-50-2 metaG | ecosystem: Host-associated > Plants > Roots >... | reverse complement strand
CGACCTCGAACTGCGGCTTGACCAGCAGCAGCAGCTCCCCGTCCGACCGGGTCGCCCCGGCCAGCGCCGGCAGCACCAGCCGCAGGGAGATGAACGACAGGTCGGCGACGGTCAGGTCGACCGTGCCGCCGATCGCCTCCGGCTCCAGGAACCGGACATTGCAGCCGTCGTACACCTCGACCCGGGGATCGCCCCACAGCCGCGCGTCGAGCTGGCCGCGGCCGACGTCGACCGCGATCACGCTGGCGGCGCCCCGCTCCAGCAGGACGTGGGTGAAGCCACCGGTCGAGGCGCCGGCGTCCAGGCAGCGGCGTCCGGCGACCTCGATGCCCAGGCGGCCCAGCACAGGGGCCAGCTTGTCGCCCCCGCGGCTGGCCCAGCGCCGGCCGGGCGAGGCGAGCTCGATCGGCTCGGCCGCGGCGACCATCCTGGAGGGCTTGGCGGCCGGCGCGCCGGAGACCAGCACCCGCCCGGCGGCGACCGCCTCGGCGGCCGCCTCGCGGCTGGGCACCAGTCCGCGGCGGACCAGCTCCCGATCGAGTCGGACCCGCGCAGGCACGACCAGCTCCTAGAGTCCTTCGAGCTGTTCGAGCTCGAGGAGCAAGGCCCGGTTGACGGCCTCGAAGGCCTCGGGGTGGCGGGCGAGGTCGGTCTCGTCCAGGGCCGCCAGCGCGGCCTCCACCCGCTCCGAGGGCGGGCCGTCAGGCTCGCCGAAGGGAAGGGGAACGCTCACCCGAGTCTCCTCCAAGGCATCCAGTCGCAACCGGGGACGTGCACGGCAGGCGATTCCGAGCCGGCCTGGGCCCGGACCGCGGCCCGGACCAGACTACTCGCCCTCGCTCGTCTCCTGCCCGGTCTCGGGGGAACTGCGGCGGGTTGTCCCCCTACCCCTACCGCCAGCCGGCCGCTCGGACGCGGCGCCACCGGACCGCCCCGAGGCCGCGCCGCCCGACCGCCCGCCACCCGAGGCCGCCGCGCCCCTGCGCGTGGTGGTCCCGCTGGAGGCGCTCCTGGAGGAGGTGGAGCCCTTGGGTGCCGCCGCCCGGGAGCTGCCGCTCCTGGAGGACGTGCTCCTGCCAGCGGCACGGCCTGGCGTACCGCTCGGCCGCTCGACCGCCTGCTCCAGGGCGCGGACGCGCTGCTGGAGGCGGGCGACCTCGTCCCGGGTGGCGATCCCGAGCCCGCTGAGCTGTCGCTTGACCTCGCGCTGGACCAGCCGGCTCATGGTCTCGCGGTTGCGCTGGGTGCGGCGGACGAGGTCCTCCGCGAACCGGCCGACCTGGCCCGACTGGAGCTCGCCCTGCTTGACCAACAGCGAGGCCAGGCGCTCCGCGCGCGTCCTGGTCATCTCCGTGAAGCTCGCCATCGCCTGGAGGTACTGCTCACGGGCGCTCGCCACCTCGTCACCTCCGCACGCGTCGAAAGAGTGGAACGTGGGCAGATCGTGCATGATGTGCGCACGGATTCTCCAGCAGGTACACGAGCCGGTCAACGAAGACAGCCCGCGGGCTCATGGGAGCCAGCCGGGGTAAGGAGTCCAGGTGGCGAGCAAGGTCGAGGTGAGCAGAGCGATCGAGCGGCTGATGGCGCGGCTGGACGGCAACCAGGACAACGTCCGCTCGGCCATTCCCGGCCGCAAGGTGATCGGTTGCCTGGTCACCGACCTGGGCGCCGGCTGGTACTCGGTGATCGAGGACGGGCGCGTCTCGCCGCCGACCGAGACCCCGCCGCCCGGCGAGCAGGTCACCGTGCTCCTGAAATTGCGTTCCGACGACCTGATCGACCTTGTCGAGGAGCGGACGTCATTCATGTCTGCGTTCCTGTCGGGTAAGGTCCGTGTGGACGCGAGCCTGACCGACCTGCTGCGACTGCGGACGCTGTTGTAGATGCTGAATCTCATCCCGATCCACGACGAGAACCCGACCTACCGGACAGCGTGGGTCACCATCGGGCTGATCGCCATCAACCTGGTGGTGTTCCTGCTGGAGCCGGTGGCCCTGTCGATCAGCGGCAACCCCTCGTCGGCGGCCGACGTGTGCCACCAGGAGGCGTTCTTCCGCCGCTGGTCGGCCATCCCCAAGGAGCTGACCACCAACCGGCAGCTCCCGCTCACGGTCGCCGATGCGCCGGGGCGGGTCCAGGGCAACCAGGTCGCCTGCCCGGTGACCCGGCCGAGGTTCGACAAGATCCCGGCGCTGTCGGTGCTGTACGCCATGTTCCTGCACGGCAGCTGGCTGCACATTCTGGGCAACATGCTGTTCCTGTGGGTGTTCGGCAACAACATCGAGGACCGGCTCGGGCGCCTGCGCTACCTCTTCTTCTACCTGCTCTGCGGGTACATCGCGACCTACGGGTTCGCGCTGGCCGACCCCAACAGCACCACCACGCTGATCGGGGCGTCCGGGGCGATCGCCGGAGTGCTGGGCGCCTACCTGGTGCTGTTCCCGAGGGCGCGCGTGACCAGCCTGGTGCCGTTCCTGCTGTTCCTGCCGGTCTGGCTGCCCGCCTGGATCGTCCTCGGCTCCTGGTTCGTGCTGCAGTGGTTCTACGCGGCGGGAGCCTCGGTCGGCGCCGGGGCGGGCGTCGCCTACCTGGCGCACGTTGTCGGCTTCATCGCCGGCATCGTGCTGATCATCCTGCTCGGCGGCCTGTCGCAGCGCCGCCGCCCGCCTCCGACCTGGCAGCGGTGGCAGACCCCATATCGATAGGATTCGCCGGACCAGGCGAAGGGAGCCCCCCATGATGACCTCCAGTTCGTTGACGGAGCTGCGGCAGGCAGCGCTCGCCATCTGGAAGCACCAGCGGCAGGACCTCGAGCGCACCGCCGCGCGGCAGGCCGCGGAGCGCGCGCTCGACGTCTTCGGCGACCAGGCCGGGCCGCTGTCGGACCCCGAGTCCTGGCAGGGCAACGCCGACGGCGACGCGGTCGCGCTGCCCGCGCTCGACGAGGAGGGCGAGGACAAGCTCGAGTACGACCACACCTTCGACGAGCAGCTCTGGCTGCGGAGCGACTGCCCGGCCTGCGGCGGGATCGGCACCCGCATCACCCCGATCGGGTCGCTGCTGGAGCTCGGCCAGGCGCTCGAAGGCCTGCAGGAGGCCCGCGGCGAGGACGACGAGGAGCAGGACGGGCAGGACGACGGCGAAGAGGAGGTCATCGCCGAGCGGGACGGCGAGGTCGTGGCCGACGGCGACGGCGAGGTCCGCGAGGAGAGCGCCGGCCCGGGCGGGGAGGTCATGGCCGAGGTGGACCCCGACGACCTGCCGGGCGCCTGCGACGACTGCGACGAGGCCAGCTCCCCGGCGCAGCGGCTCTACCGGGCGGTGCTCGACGCGGTCGAGGAGGCCGGCGAGAGCGAGGACGAAGACGAGGACGAGGACGAAGAGCAGCTCACGGAGCGCCCGGGGCGAGGTCGCGGCTGAGCCCATGGGCGTCGCCGGCGAAACCCAGGGCCTCCAGGAACCGCCGAACGCCGTCCGGGCCCGCCGTGCCGGCCTGTGCGGGTTGGCCCGGCGCGGCGGCACGGGGCTGATCGGGCCGGGCGGGAGCGCGGAGGCGGGTGGGGTTGGCGGTGAGCCTGCGCGCGCCGGCGGCGCGGAGGCGGACGGCGGCGGTCAGCAGCAGATGGGCGCCGACCAGGCGCCCGCGCCACTCGGGCTCGACCCACAGCTCGTCCAGGCGCGCCGCTGATCCCTCCCATTCGCACGACAGCCAGCCCACCGGCCGCCCATCCTGCTCGGCGACCAGGCGCAGGCGGCCCGGACCGGCGTCGTCGCGGATCACCGGCCCAGGAGGCTGCAGCAGGCCGCCCACGTCGGCCAGCAGGTGGTCCGGCACGATCTCGGCGTCCAGCAGGTCGCGCGGGCGCGTCACCCCGGTGAGCACCAGCGCGGTCGTCCAGCCGAGCGGCCGCGCGCCCGCCAGGTCGGTGTCCACCCGGTCCCCCACCATCAGCCTGGGGCCGGGCCCGAGCGCGGCGGCGACCGTCTCGAACAGGACGCGCTGCGGCTTGCCAGCGATCTCCGGGCGCGCCCCGGTGGCGGTGGAGAGCAGGGCGAGCACCGAGCCGGCGCCCGGCCATGGGCCCTCCGGCGTCGGCAGGCTCGCGTCCGGGTTGCTGCCGACGAAGCGCGCGCCCGCCGCGATCGCCAGCGTCGCCGCGCGGGCGCGCTCATAGGTCAGTTCGGGGTCGAGCCCGGCGACGACGATCTCGGCGGACCGCCAGGCATCGGGCTCGAGCAGCGTTGCGCCCGCCCCCGACAGGGCCTCGCGGAGGCCCGGACCGCCGACCACCAGCACGCCCTTGCCGCGCAGGCCGGCCTCGCCGCCGAGCAGGCGAACGACCGCCTGCGACGAGGTCAGGACCTCTTCCACCGTGGCCTTGACGCCGAGCCGGGACAGCTTCTCCACCACCGCGGCGGGCGGGCGCACCGCGTTGTTGGTGACGAAGCCCACCCGGACGCCCAGCTCGCGGACGCCACGGATCGCCTCCGGCGCGCCGGGGACCACCTCGTCCTCCAGGTAGACGGTGCCGTCGAGGTCGAAGGCGATGCAGCGGTAGCGACCGGCCAGCGGCGCCGGGTCGGTCACGGTCCGCCGGGCCGCATGCGCTCGGCCCGCGTCAGCGCGTGCTGGTAGTCGTCGACCTCCGGCCGCATCGCCAAGGCGAGCCGAAGGTGCCCGATGGCGACCTCCACCTCACCCGCTCGCAGCAGGCAGAGCGCCAGGCAGAAGTGCGCGTAGTCGTTCGCCGGGTCGAGCTCCAGCGCCTTGGCGAACCGCTCCCGCGCGGCCTCCGGCCGGCCCGACTCGTAGTACGCGCGGCCCAGCGCCTCGCAGACCGAGCCCCGCTCGGGCTCCATCGCCTCAACCCGCTCCAGCACCGTGGCGGCCTGGTGCGCATGATGATCGGCGAGTAGCGCGGTGCCACGGCGGAACAACTCGTACGCCTCTGCCTCGATCCCGATCCCCTCCCTTCGCTGCTCCCAACTCCCTCGGGCTCCCCTTTGGCACGCCCTGCGCTCCCCGGATCCCGCCGGGCAGGGGGGCGGCTGGCGACGATCCGTGCCGGCCTGCTACAACTCCAGGGTCATGACGATGAACCCCTTGGCGGCTCCATGGTAGCCGTCGCCCCCTTCCGGGGGTTGCGCTTCGATCCCGCGGTCGTCGGCGACCCGGGCCGGGTGATCGTCCCGCCCTACGACGTGATCACGCCCGAGGCGCGGGACGCCTACGAGGCGATGAACCCCTACAACGTCGTGCGGCTGATCCTGGCCCACGGCGGCCGAGACGACTCCAGCCGTTACGAGCAGGCCGCCAAGCTGCTCGAATCGTGGAGCGAGGAGGGCGCGCTGCTGCTCGACCCGGTCCCGTCGCTCTACCTCTACGAGGAGGAGTACGTGGTCAGGGGCGAGCGGCGGGTCCAGCGGGGGGTCATGGCCAGCGTGACCCTCGACGACACCGGCAAGGTCATCCTGCCCCACGAGGGCACCATGGTCGCCCCGGTCGTCGACCGGCTCCGCCTGCTGGAGGCCACCCGCGCCAACCTGTCCCCCATCTTCGGCCTGTACGCGGGCGGAGGGCGCGCCGCCGTCGCCATCGAGCACGCCACCGCGGCCGCACCGGCCGTCGACGCCCTGGACGAGGCCGGACTGGCGCACCGCCTCTGGCCGATCAGCGACCCGGCCACCATCGCACGCTGGAGCGAACTGCTCGCCGACCAGAAGGTACTGATCGCCGACGGGCACCACCGCTACCGCACGGCGCTGGCCTACCGGGACGAGATGGCCCGCGACGCTGAACGCTCCGCCGCGGCCGGCGAGGCCGGCGTGGCGCCGTGGGAGCAGACCCTCATGCTGCTGGTCGACGTCGACCAGCAGGGGCCTTGCGTGCTGCCCGTACACCGGCTGCTCGCCGGCGTCCCGGCGCGGGTCGTGCTGGACCGGCTCCAGGAAGCGTTCCAGATCGGCCCGGCCGCGACACCCTCGGAGCTGGAGGCGCGGCTGGAGCGCGAGCCCCGCCACGCGATCGCCTTCGGGTTGTACGGAGGCGGGGAGAGCCGGCTGCTGGTCGCCCGGGACCCAGACGCTCTGCGGGCCAGGACCGGCCTGGATCACCCTCCACTGGACGTCGAGGTCCTCCACCGCACCGTGCTGGAGGGCATGCTCGGCATCCGGGACCTGGAGCGCCAGGTCGCCTACTCGAACGACCTGGCCGCCGCCTGCCGGCAGGTGGACCGGGGCGAGTTCTCCAGCCTGGTGGTCCTGCGCCCGGCGCCGTTCTCCGGCGTGGTCGAGGTCGCCCAGCGTGGCCGCATCCTGCCTCCCAAGACCACGTTCTTCCACCCCAAGCCCCGCGACGGTCTGGTGCTCCGCCCGCTGCACCCCGAGACGTTCGCCGCGCCGTCCAAGCGGTAAAGGAGGACCCGCCCGTGAGCGTGCTCGACGCACTGCCCGACGGCGTCATCGGCATCGACACCCACATGGGCGGGCTGCCCGAGATCACCGCCGGCTACCTCGTGCTCGGCGACCGGCCCGCGCTCATCGAGACCGGCCCCTCGCGCGTGGCCGGCGTCGTCGCCGAGGGCATCGCCAAGGCCGGCCTCGAGCCGCGGGATCTGGGGTGGATCGTCCTCAGTCACATCCACCTCGACCATGGCGGCGGCGCCGGCGACCTCGTCCGCACGTTCCCCAACGCCACCGTGGTCGTACACCCGTTCGGCGCCAGGCACCTGGTCGACCCCGAGCGGCTGCTGGCCAGCTCGGCGCGCGTCTACGGCGAGCTGATGGACACCGTCTACGGCGGGCTGACGCCGGTCGAGGCCTCCAGGATCAAGGCGGCCGAGGACGGCGAGGTCATCGACCTGGGCGGCCGCCGGCTCGAGCTGCTCCACGCCCCCGGCCACGCCCGCCACCACATCGGCGTGTTCGAGCCGGACGCCGGCACGCTGTTCGCCGGCGACGGCGTCGGCGTGCTGCTGCCGAGCACCAGCGTGCTGCGGCCCGCGACCCCGCCGCCCGACTTCGACCGGGACCTGGCGATCCGGAGCCTTCGCGCCTTTGCCGCGCGCTCGCCGGCCCACCTCGTGCTCACCCACTTCGGCCCCATCTCGCCGCCGGCCGAGCGGCTCGCCGAGGCCGAGGAGCGCCTGCTCCGCTGGTGCGAGACCGCCGAGGCCGCCGCCAGTGAGCACGGCCCCGAGGTCGACCACATCGAGGCCGCCCTCCGCGAGCGATTCGAGCGGGAGGAGGGCCACGAGTCCGGCGCTCCGGACAACTTCCGCCTGCTCAACACCTACGAGTCCAACGCCGCCGGCCTCGCCCGCTGGATCCGCCAACGCCAGACCCCGGCCGACCAGCAGTAACGGGGGTGGGGCGGGTCGCCCGTCCGCCCGCGGCGGGTCTGGCCGGGCCGGGCGGGGTCACCCGGGCCGAGTCGGGCGGGGGCCATGGGCGGCGGGCGGGGTACGGGCCCGTGGGCCTGCCGATGGGCCTGCGCGAGGCGGCTGCTGGATCCGCGCGAGGCCGGTGGGCTTCAGTCGGGCGCCGCGCGCTCGAGGCGCTGCAGGCGCTCCGCCGCGTCGAAGAAGCCGGGGTCCGTACGGGTCACGCGCTCGAACGCCTCCTTGGCGGCTTCCACGTCACCCGCCCGCTCGGCCAATGCCCCCTCGGCGTAGGCGATGCGCAGGTGATGGTCGGCCAGGTGGGCCGGCCAGCGCGCGTGGCGGCGGATCAGCGCCACCCCTGCCCCCGGCTGGCCCATATCGCCGTAGGCGGACGCCGCCACGACCAGGAGCTCCGCCGCCGCGTCCGCGCTCATATGGGTGCGCTCCGTCGTGCGAAACAACTCGATCGCCTGCTCCGGGCGACCCGTCGCCCGTTCCACGTCCGCGAGCATCGCCGTGAGGTCCAGATTCCCCGAAATCCGCTGCGCCGCGGCCAGCTCCGTCCTGGCCGCCTTGTAGTCGCCGACCTGGTAGAGGGAGATGCCCAGCAGCTCCCGGACCGCCCCCGAGCGCGGCGCCGAGCCCTTCGCCTCGCGTCCCGCCGCCACCGCCGCCTCCGGGTCGTCCTCCGACAGCGCCAGCACCGCGTCCGCCAGCGCTCGCGCCGCAACATTGAACGCATGCGGCCGAGCCGTCTGCCGCAACTCGTCGAGGATCTCGTCCGTCAGCACCTCGGAAACCTTCGGCGCATCCTCCTCAGCCAGCTCGTCAGCATCCCTGCCCACCGCCGGCTCACGCCCGCGCCAAGCCTCACGTTCCCGAGCGAAGTCCGGGCCGCGTGCGGGCGCCCGGTCCCGCCCCGCCTCACGCCCGCGCGAGGGTCCCGCGGGCCCACGGTTTAGCGCCCGGTCCCGGCCCGGCGCACGCCCCCGCGCAGCTCCCGCGGGCCCTCGGTCGGCCGTTCGGTCCCGTCCCGGCTCACGCCCGCGCGCGGGCGCCCCATGCCGAGGTGCCCGGCTATCATCGACGCCGTCCGAGCGACCCGGCTGGGCGGTCGACCGTGATCCACCACCCCGCGCGGACGGAGCGCCGGCGGCGGGCCGCCCGCCAGCTACGCCCGGCCGGCGGTCACGGGCGGGGGTGGACCGGCGGTCATCCGTTTGGGGTCGGCGATCCGAGCCGACCCGACGGTCGCCGGCCCCCTCGCGGCGGTCAGCCTGGCGACGGCCGTTCTCGTCCGTGCCAGGCCCGCGCGTCCTCGCGCTCGGACGACGCTCATCAGCGCCCGAACGCCGGGCACTTGGCCCGGCGCCCTCACGGCTCCTGGCGGGCCCCCGTGCAGGTCCAGCACCTTCGCGGACACCGCCAGCCCTTCTCCGACTACCCGTGGTTCCACGGCCCGTTGTCGTCCCGCGGCTGCCGGTGCCGTCCGCACGCGCCGTCCCCCCGGTTCCACGAGTCCCATCGGCTCTCGCACGGCCGCCCGCAGCCGCCCGGCCGGCGGTCCCCCGGTCGGTGGTCGTCCCGCGGCCCGTCGTCCCGCGGCCAGTGGTCCCACGGCCAGTGGTCCCACGGCCAGTGGTCCCACGGCCAGTGGTCCCACGGCCCCTGGTGGTCCCTTCGCCGCCGCTGGACGCCGAAGCGCGCGAGCCACGGCCGCCGGTTCCTTGACCATCTCTTGGCCCGGCGGTCGAGGAAGGACGGCGCTGACCGGCGCTGGCCGCGGGATGACGGGCATCGCCCTGGCGCGCGTCCTGTGGGCCGCGCCGAGGTGCGCCGGCCGGCCGGCGTCCTCCACCCCGCATCTGATCTCTTCGCTCGTTCACGGCCACATCCTGCCCCAAGGGCACCGGAAGGCGCACGTCCACAGCGCCTCGTCTTCAGGCTCTTCAGAACACCCAGAGAAACCAAAAGCGCCGCCTTGGAGGCAGCGCTTCTGGTTAGTGTCCCGGCGGCGACCTACTCTCCCACCCAGCTTCCCGGGCAGTACCATCGGCGCTGGAGGGCTTAACTTCCGGGTTCGGAATGGGACCGGGTGTTTCCCCTCCGCCATAACCACCGAAACGGCTTGAAGAAGCTCTCGAGGTCGGGAACCTCCAGAGCTACACAGCGAGCGCGAGCAAGTTTGTGGTTGCCAAGTCCTCGGCCTATTAGTACCGGTCAGCTCCACGCATTGCTGCGCTTCCACTTCCGGCCTATCAACCCAGTCGTCTAGCTGGGGGCCTTACCAGGTCAACCCTGTGGGAGACCTCATCTTGGAGCAGGCTTCGCGCTTATATGCCTTCAGCGCTTATCCCTTCCGAACGTGGCTAACGAGCAGTGCCGTTGGCACGACAACTCGCACACCAGAGGTTCGTCCGTCCCGGTCCTCTCGTACTAGGGACAGCCCTCCTCAAGTCTCCTACGCCCACGGAGGATAGGGACCGAACTGTCTCACGCGTGTTATCCCACATTACTGCGGGCACAGACTATACCTTCACCCTATTTCTAGGGGCCGGCGTGTTATGGGACTCACATATTTGCCTCGGATCAATGTCCGAGACGGGAGGCCCATCTCCTCGGTCGAGCGTGACCGAAGAAGTCGTTACGGGGACCGACACACCCATGCTGCACAGATGTCGCTCAACATCTGTGGCGGAGATCCGCTTCGTCTTCGAACAGTTTAGGGTTGCGAAGGCGTCGACCTCACGTGCCACCCGCAGGAATTCCTGGGGATCGCGGAGTGAATCGAGCTGTGGCAGCAGCCACAGCGCTCGGCGCACGTGCTCTCGCTTGAAGACCACGTACGGCTCCACTTCGCGGAGAATCATCAACAACAGCGGCCGACTCGTGACCACCAGATCACTCATGCCTGTGCCACGATCGCGCAGATACCCGCCGCCGATGAGCTGCTGGAGGTACTCCAGCCCACTCCGTGCGGCCGTATGCTGCGACAATGACAGGCTCGCTCGGATGTAATACCCGAAACGATAGCCGCGCTGTCTGACGAGTTGGAAGTGGATGCTTCCATCTCCGT
>Ga0070698_100009420_pt1 | contig 10462 bp, 7 predicted proteins | sample KBSK1502metaG_FD_65477 | JGI IMG/M metagenome (GOLD analysis project Ga0070698, IMG submission 65477) | Corn, switchgrass and miscanthus rhizosphere microbial communities from Kellogg Biological Station, Michigan, USA - KBS K1-50-2 metaG | ecosystem: Host-associated > Plants > Roots >... | reverse complement strand
CGGCCATCCCAGTATTTTCGTGAACTCGTTGTCGCGCATTCCGCCGAGTCTAGCCGAACTGCCCTTACGACGGAAAACCTCTCTTTTATGGGGTCTCTACGAATTCCTGCTCAGAGCCGAAAAAGCGATCAAACTGTTTTTGCAAACCAAAAGGGTCGCCATTCCAACAAAGAGAAACCTCTCGAAATCAGGAATCAGAGACATTGAAAAGGGCTTGAGCCTCAAGCTCCCGGTGGTCAATTACACCAGCAACAGGGAAACCAAGGATTTCATTGTGAGGGAAGCGAAAAAACTTGTGCCCGACTTAAAAAGAAAATCAGGGGCACGCTATCGCCTCAATCGCTGGCGCGAAGAGCAGCTTACCAAGAGCGTGAAGATCACCTACGGAGACCTGGTGAAACAATACGTCACGCTCAATCAGACAGAGGAGAGGTTCGCTCGTATCCCGTCAGGACGATACATCAACTTTCTCAGTGACTTTCTCTCGTCAGAAAACGGCGCAACCAAAGACGAGGCACTTAAGGCGTGGAGGGAACTAAAGAACCTGGATGCTCCCAAGAACTATCAAGCGTGGAAGCAACATCGCAAGCGGTGAGTGGTGGCCGCGGGACGTTTATTCGGATAATCGACCGAAGCGGCCCGGCGAGACTTAGACTGGCTTTGCTTCCACCACGTTGATGGTTGTTGCTGTGGGAGTGATGGACTTGAGTTCGAAACAGGATGCTTTCAGCAGTGACCGGAACTGGGCTTCGCTACGTTCCTGGCCACCGGGGAAGGTGAGCATGGTCATGTCCATGTCTTTGGACAGACACGGTGCGTTGCCGGCGGGAACCACGCAATCAGCGATCAGCAGCTTGCCATTGGCGGGAATCGCGTTGCGGCAGTGGCCGAGGATCTGGGTGCACTGTTCGTCGGTCCAATCGTGAATGATGTGGCGGAAGAGGTAGGCGTCGGCTCCGGCGGGGATGCTTTCGAAAAAGCTGCCTTCGATGACGGTGCAGCGCTCGGCCAAGCCGGCCTTCAAGTTTTCCTTTGCGCGGCGAACGACGTGGCCCAGGTCGAACAAGATCCCCTTCCTATTGGGATAGCGAGCGAGCACGGCGGAGAGGAGCGAGCCGATCCCTCCGCCGATATCGGCCAGGACAGTTATGCCGGTGAAATCGTAGGCGTCCAGCATGGCGGAGGTTTCATAGCAATCCAAAGACGTCATGCCGGCGTCGAAGATAGGACCCATTTCCGGGTGTGCCTGAATGTAATCGAAAACGGGTGCGCCGAAAACTTTGTTGAAGCCGGGCTCGCCCGTTTGAATGGAGTGATGCAAGCCGTCCCAGGCGGCAAATATGTGGTGGAACAGTTGCGCGCCCGCGCGGTAGGAGCCCGGAGCATCGGTGCGCAAGGCGGCTGAAAGCGGCGTGTGGTCGAAGTGACGATTTTCGGTTTCCTGAAACAGGCCGTGTCCGGCTAGGAAGCGGAGGGTTCGATAGAGCGACGGCTCGTGAGTCTTGCTAGCTCTCGCGAGGTGTTCGACTGGCTGTGGCTGGCCGGTTTGCACGAGATCGGCGACGCCGAGCTCGGCGATTGTGCTGACGGCGCGGCTGAGGGCGGCGCTGATGATAATACGGCTGAGGTGTTCGGTTTCTTGTTGCCCCGTGATTTCCGACCTGGAATGCTGCAGGACGCTATCACGCGCTAGGACCGGACGGCAAGAATTTAACTTTTGTGTGGCCGACGAATCATGGCCGACGATCCGCTGGGTACGCGAGGAAGCCGCATTTTGCGGAATGGCTTCTATTGTGGTTCCTGGGCACCGTGCTCGAGTTGACGCTGGTATTCGGAGCTATCGAAATGGCCCTGCGAGGAAGCAATGAGTCCATCCGCTCCCATCTGCCAGAGCTCGAAGCCACTGATGCGAACCCGATGTCCAGTGCCTCCCGGTCCGTTGTTGGTGCCGATCAGAGTCCAGTGATACTGAGCGCGATCACCCCGCATAAGCACCTTGTTCATGACTATTCTCAGATCCGGGAACGTAGTCATAAAGGACTGAGCGACTTCGGTGATTGCGGTGCGCCCAACCGCTGGAGGGCCATCATTGACGGAGAGCGAGCCATGGGCGGAATGGAAGGCGGCGACGCTTGCGCCGTCGTGGCTGCACCACGCGGCGGTGTAACGCTCGGCGAAGTCGCGCAATTGGTGCTCTTGCATTTTCACACCGGCTCGTTCTCGTAGATCAAACGTTTTCGCATGCTCAAAGGTTAAGAAAACGCTTGTTCTGACATCCGCGATCCCGCGCTATACTCGGGGTACTCGACTTCTTGTCGACATCGGCTTTCTTGCCGAGAAGGAGGTGATCCAGTGAGGTACGGTTTACGTTGACGCAGTAGAAGAGGCGCTTGTGACGTTACCGAGCGCCTCTCTCCTTTTTCCCCGCCTGTCGGAATCATCTGTGATTTTGACGAATATATTCGGCGTGTCATCCCTAGCCACAGCCTGGTAGACGCGGCTACCGGAGAAGCGAAAGCTGTGGCTAAGCAGGCAGAGACGCAGGCCGTCATGCTCTTGCGAAAAAGCAATTGCTTTGCGTTAAACGGCCTTCGCCCGGGCACCAGCGAGCTCGTAGGCGCCCTCCCAGGTGGCTTCGAGAGTTGTGGCCGAGGTCAGCTTCGTCTTGAATGTCCCGCCACCGGTGATGCCTGCGAAACTGCCTTCGCCGCCGGTGTATTGCCACTTTCCGTCGACGACGGGTTGCCCCGCGACAACTGAGACGCTGCCTTCGAAAGTGCCACGGTCGAGGCCCGCCGAGCCGTGGTCGTTCACAAAATAGCCTCGCTGGAGGCCCTGAGCGCCAACCGCGTCTGTGGTCGCCCAGTAGTTGATCGCGGAGTTGTTCCACTTAGGGTCTGTGGTTTTCTGCGTGCCAGAGACTTCAGCGAGACTGAGAGTGTGCTCAGGTTTGTCTGGGACCGAAATAATGGCTTGTGTGCGGATGTTTCCGGAGAAAGAGCCTGAGAATGCCGGCATGGATTGCCTCCTTTTTGTGAATACCGGTCCGGCGCATCGTTGCGCCGATGCCGATTTTGTAGTGAATCCGAGAGAACGAAAAAATCTTTGCGGGAATTTCCGATCTGAGCGTTTCTCTGCGCGAACCATATGCGCGCCACGGGCTGGTGTCAAGCGGAATTCTTGATCTGGGGGGGGCAGCTATTGAAGTTAGAGCGACACCGCTGAAGCAAGAGGCAGAGTCAGTACGCCGGGAGTTGTTGTTTATGTCCAGCTGGCGGCTTCGATGCCGCCACGTTTTGGTCTTGTCATTCCTGGGAAGATGCATTTAGCCGGACGATTGCCTGGGCCTTGCTGCCTTGTCTTAGACGTTGCTGAAGATGTTGGATCGCTCGTTGGAGTTCGTCGACACCTTTGGATTCCTGTTTCACGCGGCCGGAATCGAAGTCGGCGATGACTTCCAAGCAGAGATTGCTCGCGCGCCGAATCCGGTCTGCAGCGAGCGCGGAAAGCTGTTCGCCGTTTTCCAGCCCTCCGAGCTGCCACTTTCGCAGCCGCTGAAGCGTCTCCATCGTCGTGCGGATGTAATCGACGGCGTCGCGATATTCCCGCATCAGCTGAAGATCGATGTTCTCGCATCGCAAGGCGTTTTCGAGATTTTGCAGTTCGACAGCCATCTTATTGACCTGCAAATCCACGCCCCAAAAGCTCTCGCTTGGAACAATCAGTTCGACGGCGATGCCGTTCGCGACCCCTTGGCGCGAGTCTGGCGCTGCAAGGACTCTCGCCTCGGCCGTCTGTGCAGAGAGGAAATTAGCCAGCGTAACCCTGCTACCCGACGCCGGATAATTGGACATCTTCAGGAAACCACCATTGGCGTTGACTTGCCGAGCGACGGCGTCCTCTTTGACCGCCATACCGTCCCTACCACGCCAGCTCACCTCAATCGGAACGACCACGGGGAAGCGGCGGCTCTTTCGGCGCTCTACGCTCGTGCCATCGGCAGTCATCGGACGCTTCTTGATTGTCACAGGGTTTCCTTTTCGCCGCAGGATTTCCCAGGGCTTTTGAGGAATTGCGTCTGGCGGATCACAGACAAGGGCGTTTCTTGTGCCCGCAAAATAGGGTAAAGCCTGGCGTGCCGGGGCGCTACTGGTCGGAAGGACAGGGTTGCTCATTCGGGCGGGGGAGTGTCTGGTCGGCTGGTCTCGTCGCGCCCGGCGCCCGACCCAAGGACGGAGCGAGGATTTCGGTCGGGACGACAAGGATGGGGTGGCTGGGGATGGAGGACAATCCAGCAGCACGCAAAGCGTAGGGGGCGATGTGCCTGTTTTTATTCGTGCCTGAGCGCGGCCATCGGATCGATCCGGCTGGCTTTCCATGCGGGAATCCAGCAGGCCAGCGTCGCGACGCCCAACAAAATCGCGGGTACACCGATGAACACCGGAAGGTTGACCGCGCCCTTCGTAATGGCGTGCGTGGAAATCACGAGGGCAAGTGCACATCCTATCGCCGCGCCCCAGGTGATTGCGCCCAAGTTCTCGCGAATAATTTGCAAGACGACGCGCCTGCTGGTGGCCCCGAAAGTCAGCCGCACGCCGATCTCTCTTGTTCGCCGGGCCACGGCGTAGGAAACCACGGAGTAGATTCCGGTTGCGGCGAGGCCGAGCAGCAGTGGGCCGAGCACGGCGAACATCCGCGCGGGAATCCGGCGAAGGTAGAGGTTTCGTTCGATGTGCTGGGAGAATGTTCGGACGTCGTAAAGAGGGAGCATCGCGTCGAGATCGCGGAGAACGGCACGCGCTTCCGAAGTGAGAGCGGTTTCGTTGCCGCTGCGTGTCTTCAGGTGAATCTCGCCTCGGGTCGCGGGAATGTCCCTGTACGAGAAATAGACCGCTGGCTGCGCGGGCTCGCCGAATGCGTCGTAGACCGAGTTGCCCGCCACGCCGATGATGGCGAAGCTTCCCGCGCGCGTCTGTATGCGGCGGCCGATGGCATCGGCGCCATGCAGGTAACGGCGGACAAACTCCTGATTGACGATGGCCTGTGCGGGCGCCGCGCTATCGCGCATCTCGGCAAAGTCGGTCCCCTCCAGGAGTGGGATGCCCATCACCTTGAAGTATCCCGGCGTGACCGTGTTGGAAATGGCTCTATCCTGTCCGGGCTCCGTGCGCACGCGGCCTTGCACGGTGAAAGACCGCGTTGGAATTCCATGCAAGTCCAGCGGAACATTCGTTGCGATGGCGGCCGCCTCGACGTCCGGCAAGGACCGCAGCCGTGCTAGCAGGCGCGCGGCAAATTCGCGCTCGGACGCCTGGTCGGGATTCCGGCCGGTTAGGTCGTAGGCGGCCAACAAAACGCCCTCGGGCCGGAATCTCGGATCCGTTTGGTGGGCCGAGCGAAAATTCTCCAAGAAGAGCGCCGCTGCGATCAGGACGACCGTCGCAACTCCGACTTCCACGCCCATAAGAACTTTGCGCGCACGGCTGCGGGGCGGCGTGTTGGAACTGGAGCGAAGCGCGTCCTGCGGATCCAGCCGTGCCAGATGGGCCGCCGGAGCGGCGCTAAAAATCAAACCGCAGCCAGCACCGAGCAATATCGCGAAGGCGAGGGTGAGTCCATCCACTTTGGTCGGATACAGGATCGGAAATGCGCCAATAATTGGCGCCACGCGCAATGCCGTAGTGCCCCAAACGGCGATGGCTGCGCCGAGGCTAGTTCCCAGGAGAGCGAGCAGCATATTTTCTGACAGCACCAAGCTGATAATGCGCCAGCGTCCCGCGCCGAGCGCCACGCGCACGGCCATCTCGTGCTGACGGGTGCTTCCACGAGCGAGCATGAGGTTTGCGGTGTTCCCGCAGACCGCCAACAGAAGAAGCAGCATAACGCCTTGCAAGATGGCGAGCCCGCTGATCATCAAGCGCTGCGGACCGCGCGGGACGTTCCAGAAGAGAAAAATCTCACCCCCAATTCCTGCGCTGGCCTCCGGATAGTCGCGCGCAAGCTGAGCCATCGCCGTACTGAACTCGGCCTGCGCTTCCTCGCGTGTCGCGCCCGGCCTTAACATTCCGATCAATGAAAAAGCGCGGATGCTGCGATCTTCGAGGTTGCGCGTTCCGCCGAGCAACGCCGGCGCGAGGGTAGCCGGCGCCCACAGTTCGAACTTCAAGGGCGGCGTTGTTCCCTGGAATTCCCTAGGCGCCACGCCGATGACGACAAGGTCGCGCTCGTTCACGCGCACTTTTTGTCCCACTGCCCCCGGCGCGCCGCCGAAGCGTGTTTCCCAGTAATCATGCGAAATCACAAGGACAGGCTCAGTTCCGGGCCGCTCCGCCTCGTCTGGTTGAATAAATCGACCGATCACAGGCTTCAGTCCCAGCGCAGAAAAATAATTGCCGGAGACGAGTTGCCCGAAGGTGCGCTCCGTCTGGCCGGTCTCTCCCACGTTGAACGGCACCATCTGAAATGCTACGAGGTCCCGCAGCGCCGGCAGTTGCGTCCGCAAGGCGCGATATTCCAGCCAGGAAGCGCCCGGATACCCGCCCGTCTCTGTGCGAGGCTCGACCAGCAGAAAGTTCGAAGCACCAATTACGCCGGGCAACGGTTGCAAGAGGATCAACTGAATCCATGAAAAGATCGTTGCATTCACGCCGATTCCGATAGCAAGCGAAACGATGATCACGGCCGCAAGCCCTGGCGTGCGGCGAATGGTTCGCGTTGCGTTTCGGACGTCCGCCAGGAGATTCTCGATGAATAGAAGATTTCGCTCGGCTCGATAGTCTTGTTTCATCGATTCTACGCCGCCAAACTTGAGCATGGCTTGGCGCCTTGCCTCGACCGGAGATAAGCCGGCGCGAAGATTTTCGGCGATTTGCAGAGCGATGTGCTCCTCGATCTCTTCGCGCAATCGTTCGTCTTGTGTGCGCCTGGCCGCCGAGTTGATTACGCGCGTGAAGAACCGCCTGAGAGATTTCATGGCAAGTCCTCTGCATTTATATCGAAGAACGGGCCGGATATTTTGCGGGTCATAGGTTGTCGTTTTGGTTTCCAACAGGAGGATGGCACACTTCCTTTGGGGAAGCAACAGGTAAGTCGGCGGGCATCCGGCTGAATGAGGATTCGAAGAGAGTTTAAGAGTGGTCCGGCACCCCGGGCGAAGAGAAAGACGAAGATGCCCGCGACGGTCCGCCGGCGCTACAAAGACTCGAGTTTATTCACGGCTTCAATGGGGAGTGCGGCATCCGCTTGCTTGTTGGTGATTCGCCTATTTGCGGGAGTGCTTGGAAATCGTTGGCGAGAGGACCTAGAATCAATCCGGAAGAACTTTGCATCTAAACTGGGTCCCTGCCAGTCCTGGGCTCGATTCGGAGACGAACATCGTGAGGGAACAACGCACTGGAGCAACCGCCACAGGTCAGGCTAGCGCCGTAAGATCGCCGCTCGACTCGCAGATAGATGCGCTTATCGCGGGCCGCAATGCGGACCCGTTCGCAGTGCTTGGGCCGCAACCTGTTGAGGGATCTGGAGCGCGCCGCTGGGTGATTCGCACTTTTCAACCTGGGGCAGTCGCGGCCAGCATCATCTTCTCTGGCTCCGCGGTCGCCATAGAAGCAAAGAAAATTCGGCCCGAAGGGTTCTTCGAAGCAGCGCTGCCTGACAGTTTCCGAGACCGCCCCGATCCCGGCAAGTACCGCATTCGTTTTCAAACCGACGCCGGTACTTCCTTTGAGCGCTACGATGCGTACGCCTTTCCCTATCTCCTCAGCGAATTTGATTTGCATTTGATGGGCGAGGGGCGGCACTACGACACTTACGAAAAGCTCGGAGCGCACGTTCACACGGTGTTGACCGTTCCGGGCGTGAATTTTGCGGTGTGGGCACCGAGCGCGCGGCGCGTCAGCGTAGTTGGCGATTTCAATCAGTGGGATGGCCGGGTAAACCCTATGCGCGCCCGTGGGTCGTCGGGCATATGGGAGTTGTTCCTCCCGGAGCTGAAGGAAGGCGCGCTATACAAGTACGAAATCATCGGCCCGCGCGGCGAACTTCTGCCTCTCAAGGCAGACCCCTATGGCTTTCGCGCCGAGGTCCGTCCGCACACTGGATCGATCGTGGCGCGCCTGGATACATACGAATGGAAAGACGGAGCCTGGATTGCGCAGCGCAAGGAAACAAATTGGCTGGAAAAGCCAATCTCCATTTATGAAGTTCACCTGGGTGGCTGGAGGCGTGTACCGGAAGAAGGCAATCGCTGGCTAACGTATCGCGAATTGGCCGATCAACTAATCCCCTACGTCAAAGAGCTGGGCTATTCACATATCGAGCTCCTGCCGATCATGGAGCATCCTTTCGATGGCTCGTGGGGCTATCAGACCATCGGCTATTACGCAGTTACCAGCCGCTACGGAACTCCCGCGGAGTTCATGGAGTTTGTGGACCGCTGTCATGGCGCGGGCATCGGAGTCATTCTGGACTGGACGCCGGCGCATTTTCCGCGCGACACGCACGGCCTCGCTGAATTCGACGGCACGCATCTGTATGAGCATTCCGATCCGCGGCAAGGCGCTCATCCCGATTGGGGCACGCTGGTCTACAACTACGGCCGCAACGAAGTGCAAAACTATCTCATCTCGAACGCGCTCTTCTGGCTCGACAAGTATCACATTGACGGCCTGCGCGTGGACGCGGTCGCCTCCATGCTTTACCTGGACTATTCCCGCAAGGAAGGCCAATGGGTGCCCAATGAGTTCGGCGGACGCGAAAGTCTTCACGCGATCGCTTTCCTGAAGCGCATGAATGAGGTAGCGTACGAACGGTTTCCCGGCATCCTCACCATTGCCGAAGAATCGACGGCCTGGCCGGCGGTATCGCGCCCCACGTATCTCGGCGGTCTGGGTTTTAGTCTCAAATGGAACATGGGCTGGATGAACGACACGCTGAGATATTTTTCGGCCGATCCGGTGCACCGGAAGTACGAGCAGAATAAGCTGACATTTTCCTTGTTGTATGCGTTCACCGAGAATTTCGTTCTTCCCTTCTCACACGATGAAGTCGTACATGGCAAGAATTCATTGCTGCACAAAATGCCTGGGGACATGTGGCAGCAGTTTGCAAACCTGCGGCTGTTGTATGGCTATCAATATGCGCATCCCGGGAAGAAGCTGCTCTTTATGGGTGAGGAATTTGCGCAACGCAGCGAATTTAGCGAAGCCCGAAGCCTGGAGTGGCACCTGTTGCAGTATGAGTCTCACCGCGGCGTTCAGAATTTAGTGAGCGATCTGAACAAACTGTTCGCCGCAGAACCGGCTTTACATCAGGTCGATTTCGACTGGCGCGGCTTTGAGTGGATCGACTGCAATGATGCGGACAACAGTGTCTTTTCCTTCATTCGCCGCGGGAAGAAGCCCGAAGATGTGATGATTGTGGTTTTGAACGCAACGCCGGTAGTTCGCGAAGGCTATCGCGTAGGCGTGCCGAATCCTGGCTACTACAAGGAAGTTTTGAACACGGACGCAGCAAGGTACGGTGGCTCAAACGTGGGCAACATCGGCGGGCAGGCCGCGGCGACTGCTCCGTACCAAGGTCGTCCCTATTCCCTGGTGCTGACCTTGCCCCCTCTCGGTGCCATCTTCCTCAAGCCGCAACCTGCTTGAGTGGAAGACTTCTATTCTTTGTGCCCGGTCTGATCCATCGCGCGACCTGAAAGTCTCCAGCTTTGCACAGCCACTAGCGAGATCCGACCAATACCTGCTGGATCTCAGCTAGCATGGCCCGCGCCTGATCGCTATTGGGACCGCTCGGCTTGAGCTTGAGATACGCGTCGAGATCGTTTTGAACCAAAGCGTAATTGTTCTTTTTGATGTGAACGTTGGCTAGCAAAAGGTAAGCACTGGCCTCGTTGGAGTTTCTTGAGAGTGCTGCTTGCGCATGTTTTTCCGCTTCGTCCAAGCGGTTCAAGCCATAAACGGCCTGCTCCAAGAATAGGTAACCCTGAGACGAGTTGGGATCGATTTCCAATCCCCGGTTCCGAATTGGGCCCGGCTGGCCGGTGAATAGAGTAGGATGACAAGCCCACTAGTAAGGATGGGACCCGCGAAGTATCGGAAATGAAGAAATCTCTTGGTGCTCTGGGGGTGCATCGACAACCTCTCCTTGCGCCGGCGCTCGTAAAGGAGCTATCGGCCGGCGGCCTCAACGGTTTAGGGAATCGAGGACAATGGGTGTCGAGAACACACTGTCGAAAGGAGGTCCGCAGAAGTGCTGTTTGATTTCTGCTGCGCGCCGATGCCTCGCCCTCTGGCGCGAGCCAGCCTGCATTGGCTGCAGGACCACTGTGGCGGCGCCGCATCTGCATGCTCCTTCGGCTTAGTAACCAAGGTGGCGAAAACATGCCAGGACTACGCGAGGCGGGCGGGATTCAACGCGAGGCAGGGGTCGTACCTGCTGCCAGTCTGTCCAACTTGGTGAC
>Ga0070698_100009419_pt1 | contig 10463 bp, 8 predicted proteins | sample KBSK1502metaG_FD_65477 | JGI IMG/M metagenome (GOLD analysis project Ga0070698, IMG submission 65477) | Corn, switchgrass and miscanthus rhizosphere microbial communities from Kellogg Biological Station, Michigan, USA - KBS K1-50-2 metaG | ecosystem: Host-associated > Plants > Roots >... | reverse complement strand
GTACCTTGACTCCAATTTTCAGCGTCAGCAGGCCCAGCTCGATTTGCTGCAGACGGCGGGGCAGTTGGATAAAGTGTGGCAGTAAATGAGGGGCAGCATCGGCTGCCACCATCTCGTTGCTGATTCGACAATTCCTCAGCAGAACCGCCGTGGAGATTCCTGTCCTCGTTAAAATGGCCTTAGCCGTCGTTAGGAGACCCACTTAGAGTGAAAGTCGGGTACCTGATTGGAATTCTATTTGTATTCGTGTTTCCGGTTACGATGGTGTCTCTACCGATTGTTCCAAGTGTGGTAGGCCGCGCCGTAGCTGTATCGAGCTTCATATTCTTCATGGCAGCCGCGAGCTTTTGGTATGGGCTCAATCCAAAAGTTAGAATGACCCGGCCGGGACGGAAGCTTAACGAACCGCGCTTCGATGTTGTTCGCCCATACATAGAAATAGCTTTGCATGCCCTTGTCGTTTGGGCTGGTTTTTTATTTGTGCTTTTGGTTGCGGTGCCACTTGCTGCGGACCTTGTTCAGCCGGAACGCGGCGAGAAACTCGCCAAATTTACGGCAGAATAATTCGAAGGACGTCAGGATTCGGCGGCTTACTCCTCGGCGAACGCTCGGTGCAATTTGTGCGTGGTGGAGAATCATACTATTTGTTTTATCGTTGGAGAGCTTCGCTCCATGCTGGCCAGACATACGAATTCACTGTCTTGCCGCGTTCGAGGATGATTTTGGATTTCCACGCGCCCGGCACATAAATGCCGTGGAAAGACTCGGAGAGTTTACCGCTACACTGTATCCCGTTGTGCGAATTGAGCTCACGCGTCAATCTGCGGGGTCAACTCTTGCAACTCGAGCAAAAAAGTCTAGAGGCCTTCCTCGCCGCAGCCAAAAAACTTGACGCCGGCTTTGCCACCCTACCCGACTACCACTCGCGCGCGCCGGCCATGCAACATCTCGCGGAAATTCTCGACGCCACCGCCGAACGCCTTCACGACAATTACCCTTACTTTCATCCTCTCTACGCCGGGCAAATGCTCAAACCTCCGCATCCGGTCGCCAGACTTGCGTATGCCTTGGCTATGTGGATCAACCCCAACAACCACGCTATCGATGGTGGCCGCGCAACTTCAACGATGGAAAAGGAGGCAGTCGCGGAAATTGCCGCTATGTTCGGATGGAAAGATTTTCTCGGGCACCTCTGCGGCGGCGGCACGATGGCCAATCTCGAAGCGCTTTGGGTTGCGGGTCAATTGCAGCCCGGCAAGAAGATTCTCGCGAGCGAGCAATCCCATTACACCCATCGGCGCATCAGCAGTGTTCTTCGCCTCGAGTTCGAATCTGTCGCGGCCGACTCCCAAGGCCGCATGGATGTCGATGCGCTCGAAAATCGCGTTCGCCGCGGGGATGTCGGCACCGTTGTTGCCACGATGGGCACCACGGCAACCGGCTCGGTCGATCCTCTCCCGGAAATCCTGGCACTGCGCGATCGTTCCGGTTTCCACGTGCATGCCGACGCAGCCTACGGCGGCTACTTCGAGCTGACTCAAAATCTTGCGGATCACGCGAAGTCCGCCTTCGCGCGAATTGCCGAAGCCGATTCCATCGTGATCGATCCTCACAAGCACGGCCTGCAGCCCTATGGCTGTGGCTGCGTCCTTTTTCGCGATCCCGGCGTCGGGACTCTTTACAAACACGACTCGCCCTACACCTATTTCAGTTCCGCGAACCTCCATCTCGGCGAAATCAGCTTGGAGTGCTCGCGTCCCGGCGCCGCAGCCGCGGCTTTATGGGCCACGCAAAAACTTCTCCCGTTGATAAAAGGCGGGGAATTCGCCCAGGGCCTCGAGCGCTGCCGGCAAGCAGCGCTGGCTCTGCACGCAAGACTGTCAGCACACGACGCCTTCGTCCCCGCATTCCCGCCAGAGCTAGACATTGTAGTTTTCGCGCCGCGAGCGTCGACTATCCCGGAAACATCGTCGCTGTCGCGAAAAATCTTCACCGCCGCAGCCGCCCATGGCTTGCATTTAGCGCTGGCGGAACTCCCCGTCGCGTTTTTTCCGGGACTCACTCCCAAATTGCAAATAGATCAAAAAGATCAAAAAGATCACCACACCGTGACCGTTCTCCGCTCCGTCCTCATGAAGCCCGAACATCTCGACTGGGTCGACCGAATCTGGGAGATCATTCAGTCCGCAACCCGCCAATCCTCCCGCACCGCCGCAACTCCGTAGGACAGGCATTCCTGCCTGTCCACGTCAAAGAGCAGCACCGCAGAATCCGTCACCGAAAAAAGTTCGTTAGTCGATGAAGTCGACCTTCGAGACTTTTTCAGCGGCCTCCTAGTCTAGAATTCCCCACCTCTTCATCCGTCTTGGCCCGAGCTTTTACATTTGCATGAATCATGCCGTGGTACTCTTCCCTACCTCGGTCGGAGGTTCACAATGAATCCTAAATTTTCTTGTCTCTGTGTTTCGCTCCTCCTCGCAACTGTAACGAGCGCCCAGCAACCTTCCACTCCAGCCACCCAAGCACCATCCCATTCTGCTGTAAACCAAACCGCCGCTGCCCCAGACAAGATCTGGGCCGATCTGATGGACGGCAACGAGCGATTCGCCACCGGCAAAGCCAAGCCCCGCGCCCTGGTCAGCTTGCGGCAATCTCTCGCAAAGAGTCAGCACCCCAAAGCCATCATTCTGAGTTGCTCCGATAGCCGCGTGCCTCCCGAAATCCTCTTCGACCAGACCCTCGGTGACCTCTTCGTCGTCCGTTCTGCGGGAAACATCGCGGATGCTATCGGGCTGGCCAGCATGGAATACGCCGTCGAGCATCTCGGCAGCACTGTTCTTGTAGTGATGGGCCACACAAAATGCGGCGCCGTTACCGCCGCTTCCTCCGGCGAGAAAATGCCCACCTCAAACCTGCAAGCTTTGGTGGACCAGATCCAACCCGCGGTTGCAAAAGTGAAGGGTTCCTCAAAGCCGGATACCTTGGTCGAGTCAGCCATTCAAGAGAACGTCCACCAGAGCGCGAGGGATGTGCTGGCGCACAGCGAAGTCCTGCGCCACGCAAAAGACGAAGGCAAATTGACCGTCTACGAAGTCGAATACCAGCTGGACACCGGCAAGGTCGTCCGGCTCGATAAAGCCTCCGCCTCCGCCCATTAAGCCGTACTCACGTGTCCCCCTAACCCGTAGCGACCCTTAAACTCGGACTGCTGCGTCCGGTCCCCTCATTGTTCTTGTTCCCCACTCCGTTTTCTCCGTGCCCTCCGTGGTAAATTCCGGAGCCGCGCCTCCGCCAAGCCCGGTCGTGGTGGATACGGCCTTCGCTCTTCCATTCTTGCACTTTTGCACTCTTCTACTCTTCCACCCTTATACTCTTCCACTCCTGTACCCAAACGCCTTCCTCCAACTCCCACGCAATGCACTATTTAGCCTTTCGCCGCAGGAAACACCCCTTTCACAGAAAGCGTTGGAGCCACGCAACCATCTCCGGTAAACTACTATCTACTGTAATCGGGCTTCGGGGGCACTCCTGAAAGCGCGGCCAGGCCGGCCGCGATCCTGCGCAAAGCGACGGTGCTTTGCGGGCTAATTCTGTTTCAAGATTTGGGTAGTGGGTCAATTTGAATTTTTCTGATCGTGGCAATAGGGGTCAAAGTTCAAACTGACCCACTACAAGATTCGCTGAGGGTGAAGAATGCCAGATGTTCTAAAGACATTGCTGTTGAATCCGCCCAGCTTTGAAAACTTTGACGGCGGAGCAAGTTCGCGCTGGCCCGCGACACGTGAGATTGAGTCCTACTGGTACCCGGTGTGGTTGACCTATCCCGCCGGAATGATTCCCGGCAGCCGCCTCGTCGATGCCTCTCCCCATAAGATCAATTGGCAGCAGACCGTCGAGATTTGTAAAGACTACGAGTTTTTGGTTTTGTTCACCTCGACGGTAGGCTTCGAGAGCGATGTGAAGCTCCTCCGCAAGATCAAGGAATCCAACCCGAACCTGAAGGTCGCCTTCGTAGGACCGCATGGACACATTCGGCCCGACGAAACGCTCAATGCCAGCGAGGACATCGACTTCGTGACTCGCGGCGAGTTTGATCACTCCGTGGTCGAATACGCTAAAGGCAAGCCGCTAAACGAGATCCTGGGCATCAGCTACCGCAAGGACGGCCGCATTGTTCACAACACCGAGCGGCCGCAACTCCATACCGCGGAGCTTGACGCTCTTCCGTTCGCCACCGATATCTACAAGCGCGACCTGGAAATCGAACGCTACAACGTCCCCTTCCTGCTGCACCCATTCATTTCCTTCTACACTACCCGCGGCTGCCCTGCTCTGTGCACCTTCTGCATGTGGCCACAAACCATCTCCGGCCACGCTTGGCGCACGCGTTCGACCGAAAACGTCGCCAGAGAAGTGAAGCAAGCCATCGAATACTTCCCGCAGATGAAGGAAATCTTCTTTGACGACGACACCTTCAACATTCGCAAAGACCGCGTCCTCGATCTTTGCGCCAAGTTCAAGCCTCTGAAGTTCCGCTGGTCGTCTACGGCCAGGGTACATAGCGACTACGAAACCCTAAAAAACATGGCTGACGCCGGCGCCCGGCTCTTCATCGTCGGCTTCGAGTCCGGCGACCCTCAAATCCTCAAGAACATCAAGAAGGGCGCCACCGTCGAGATGGCCAGAACCTTCATGAAGAACTGCCGCAAAGTCGGTATTCGCGTTCACGGCGACTTTATCATCGGTTTGCCGGGCGAGACCCGCGAAACCATTCAGAAAACCATCGATTTCGCCAAAGAGCTCGATTGCGAGACCATCCAGGTCTCCCTCGCCCACGCCATGCCTGGCACCGAGCTACACGACTCCATGGCTAACCAAGGCTTCCTCAAAGTCGAAGCTCTCGCCGATTCTGGCGGTCACCAACTCCCGCATATCGAGTACCCGCATCTCTCCAAGGCCGAAATGATGGGCGGCGTCAATCGCTTCTATGACGAGTACTATTTCAGGCCGAAAGTTGTGTGGCGCATCGTCCGTGAAGCGCTATGGGATTCCAACGAGCGGAAGCGCCTCTACCATGAAGCCGTTGACTTCCTCCAGCTCCGTGCCGAGCGTTGGAAATGGGTTCGCCAAGGCGGAGATCTGGACAAACCCATGATCGCCGTCCCGGAGACGCCGTCAGCTTCCGGAAACGATTGAGACAGTTTGCGGAATAAGTCAGTGGCACAGCCACGCTTGGCTGTGAGCTGCAAGTAAGTGCCGCAGATGCAACGCTGGTCGCACCATTGAGATGCTAAGATCGGTCGGAGAGGGACTTTTTCCTCAAACTCTAAACATACAGGGTGATCGCGCGTTGCGGCTTCGGATCAAGACTTTGTTCATGATCCTCGCGATGGTGGTGTGCGCCAACGTCGGGGATTTGATGCTGAAGCGTGGAATGACGCAGATTGGCGCCGTTCCTGTTTCCCTGTCTGGCATGGAGCGCGCTTTCCTTCTTACCATCACCAATCCCACGATTTGGCTCGGCATCCTGTTCCTGACCGGCTTCATGCTCAGCTATATGACCGTTTTGAGTTGGGCCGACTACAGCTACGTCATGCCCGCCGGCGCATTCGGCTATGCTTTGCTCACTTTGCTCGCCGTCGTCTTCCTCCACGAGACGGTCTCCGCGCGGCGCTGGGTCGGCGTAGCGCTCATCTGTGTGGGCGTGCTCCTTGTCGGCCAGACCAAGCCTCGCACCACCGAAGCCATCCGAGAGGTGGCCACTTGATTCCAGTTGCGTTCCTATTAGCCACGCTGATCTGCGCGAGCACGGGCGGTGAAATCGCCATCACGTATGGTATGAAATCCACCGGCGAGCCGGCGCGTCTGCGGCCCAAAGAACTCTTGATCTTTCTCGCTCGGGCTGTGCGCAACGGCTGGTTTTGGCTTGGCGTGCCGCTGCTGGCTCTCTCGTTTTATTCCTTGCTGGTCCTTCTCTCTTGGCAGCCTATCAGCTTCGTCATTCCCGCGTCTGCGCTCAGTTACGTCGTCGGCACACTCGGCGCGAAATACATCCTGCGCGAGCAAGTCAGCGCCGCACGCTGGATCGGCGTCATCATGGTCTGCGCCGGAGTCGCCCTCGTCGCCGCCGGCTAGCGGGGCGGGTACGCGACAGCCTAAGTTACTCCCCCGACTGTCAAAGGATTTGCAAAAACGACCTGCAAAGAGCCCTTTTAGGGGCGTAATGATGCTGAAAACGGGCAATTGTGTGGCATTCTGACAGGGTTGACGCCCGGCTCCGTTAATATAAGTCGTTATTTTGCAACTAGTTAAGCGCCTTGCCGCGGCGAGAGCCGGCCCTGGATTTCGCGAAGAATTGAATGAACGTTCATTCAATTCTACAATTCTGCGGATGCGTTCCACTTCGGGACAGAGATGCGGGCGTTTTCGTCAACGACTAGGATCGCTGAGCGCTCCTTCTATCTTTACCATTCGATGGAGTTCCGTTCGTCGGAGTTGCCTTACAGGATAGGCTAACGGGTTTTTGCGGCTTTGCCTGAATCGCTGCGATTGGTGAACACAAATTTACCGCCGGCCTTCGCCAGCTCATAAACCGGTCCGATCTTGTCGAGATATTCGCGACGTTCTTCCGATCCGGTGACGAAATACACCCGGCTCGATCCCGCCCAAGCGCGGGCAAGCTGCGCGTCATCAATGAATATGGGCGGCGCGTCGGGGAACAACGAGCCATACCACAAACCGTTGATCCGCCCGTTGAAAATCAACATCTGCGCTCCGGTGTAAAAATTCACGGACGAAGCGTTGGCATACTCGCCGTCGCACACGATTTGCTCGCCAGGCTGATATTCCCGCTGGATCGCCGCCGCCAGCGGCTTCGAGCCCAGCACCGGAGCAAACACACCGAGCGCCACATGTGCGCACTCGACGAACGCGCACATCATCAACGCTAGGACCCAATTCGCCGCTCGGGGGAGGCCGCGTCTGCGCAAGACCCAGTTCAAAGCGCTGCCAATCAAAAACGCCAGCGCCGTGCCCATCAAAGGGCCGCGAAATAAACTCATCGCGCTTCCGGTCAGATCCAGAAAATGGCCCAGCGACAGAACGTACGCATCCGGGTTCTTGTTGAGTAAGTCCGCGAGCCCCACACCGGGCGGAGGCGGGTGCGAGATCAGCGCCAGCGTAAACGTGAGCACAGCGATCGCTAGGCCGACACAAAGAAAAACCGTGGCACAGACTCTTCCCGATCGCGCCGCTTCTTGGCCGTAAGCGGAGCGCGATTCCTGCGCGAGCCAATGGCCGAGCAGAAGCGCGATTGCCGGGAGCGCCGGCGCAAGGTAATACTCCTGGCGCGTCGAGAAGCTGAAGAACAAAAGGATCACCGCCGCCCATACAAAAAAGAGCAGCAGCGCCGCTTCGGGCGATCGCCGGCGTTCCGCTGTTCTCAGAAGATGCAGCCTGACCTGGCGCACCGCCTGTGGCAGAAAGGCGCTCCAGGGAAGCAGCCAGACGAGAATCATTCCCCAGAACAACACCAGAGGAAACGTGCCGTAGTCGGCGGGATACCGCTTTCCGAGATAGCGAAGAAAATGTTCGTTGACGAAATAAAACCATAGGAAGCCTTTGGCTTCGCCAGCGGGCGGATTGCGCAGAGCAGCGAGGATGTGCCACGGCGCAGCGATTAAGAGAAAAATCACGCCGCTGGAGAGCAAGCGCATCTTGAGCAAGTGGCGCAAATCGCCCACCAGCAGCAGAAACGCGATGATGATCGCGCTTGGAAAAACGAGTCCGATCAAGCCTTTGGTCAGCACGTTCAGGGCGACCGTCGCAGCCAGACCCCAGCACGACCACAGCGACGGGCGTCCCTCCTGCCACCCGCGCAGAAAAAAATAAAGTCCGAGCGCGATCCACAAGCCGACCAGCAAATCGGGTATCAAGACGCGCGTGAAGAGATAGGGCCCGAACGACGTGATCGCCACAAGTCCGGCCCAGATTCCGGCTTCCTCGGACAAAAAGCTGTGTCCCATCTGCACCAGCACGAACGCCAAGAGTAGAACGCCGAGACCTTGCGCCAAACGCGCGGACCATTCGTGCACACCGAAGACCCGAAAGCTAACCGCCATCGCCCAATAGGGAAGCGGCGCCTTTTCCAGATAACGAATGCCATTTTCGTGCAGGGTGACCCAGTCGTGCAGCGTTAGCATTTCGCGGCCGGCTTCGGCGTGCGCGGAGTCCGCATCGTCAAACAGCGATGGCCGGAACAACCCAGGCCCATAAATGCAAAGCCACAGGAGGAACAGAGCCACAATCGAGAAGGAAAAACGGCGTCCGGCAGGCGGGGTCATTCGCAAAATACAGGCCCGGCGGACGGGGCCAGGACGCGTTTCAGCTTTCTTTTCATGCAGAAATAAAGTGTATCATGCGGTTTAGAATCCTCTGAAAGCCGCGAAAACGCGGATGGCATCGCAAGAATGAACATGAATACGCAGGCAAGAGCTCAGGGACGAGAAGAACCGTGCTGGCAGCACTGCGCCTGATCGTGCTGATACTCGCTGCTGCGCCTCTGGTGTACTACCTTCTATCGCTGTACTGCATCGTCGATTATTTCCGTGAGGTGCGCAGGCGCGCGCCCCGGACTGACACTTGCGCGCCTCCGGTCAGCATTTTGAAACCACTCCGTGGAGTGGATCGCGGCGCTTACCAGAATTTTGCCAGCTACTGCGCGCTGGACTATCCCGAATACGAAATGATCCTCGCTGTAGACGATCCGAACGATCCCGCGGTTGCGGTCGTCGAAAAATTGCAACGTGATTTTCCCCACCGGCAGATTCGCCTGGTAACGCACATTGAGCGTCTCGGCGAAAACAACAAAATCAACAGTTTCTGCCGCCTGGTAAAAGAGGCGAAATACGATGTCCTGGTAATGACCGACAGCGACGTGCGCGTCAACCCCGATTATCTCCGTGAAGTTGTCACGCCGCTCGCCGATCCGGCCGTCGGTGGAGTCACGACGTTTTACCGCTGCATGGGAGGCGGAACTTTTGCCGCCGACCTGGACATGCTCGGAATGTGCATGGACTCGGTCCCCGCTGCGCTCGTTGCGAGTAAGCTGGAAGGAAAAGTCCAATTCGCGTTTGGCTGGACCATGGCGACGACCAAGAAGCACTTGGCGGAAATTGGCGGCTGGGAAGCAATGGTGAATTATCACTCCGATGATTTTGAGTTGGGGAACCGCATCGCTCGGCAGGGATATCGCGTGGAGCTGATGCGTCAGCCGGTGTGGATGGTTTTTCCCGAAGAGACCTTCCAGGATTTTCTGAATCATGAAATGCGCTGGTCCATAGGATTACGAAACGTGCGTCCCGCGGGCTATGTAGGAATATTGTTCACACATGGGCTGCCATGGGCCTTGCTGGCTGCGGTTGTGGCCGGCGCCGCGGGTTGGACTGAAATCGCCGCGTCGTATTTAGCGGCATATCTGATCCTGCGTTTGAGCGTCGCTTGGGCCGCGGGAGTATGGGGGCTGAGCGATAAAGCCATCGCACCAAAGCTTTGGCTTGCGCCTGTTCGGGATGCCATTACCGCTGTCGTGTGGCTCGCTGGATTCTTCTCCGACAAGATCAAGTGGCGAGGCCTGCAGTATCGGGTCAAAAAGGGCCTGCTCTTGCCGGTCGCGGGCGGGAAGAATCCAACTTGATCGTGCGCAAATCAACGGAGCACAAACGAAAATGCACGCACCGCTGATCCATTTGGGGGTACTCATCTATTGGGACGCGCTGATCCAGTTGCGCTCAGTATGGCGACCGGCGCTGCTCGTTTTGGCCGCGGCGCCCCCTGCTTATTACGTCATCGCCACGATCGCTGCCTGGCGCTTTTTCCGGCGGGTTCGCTCCGCCACGCTCCCGGGCTACTCTCCACCGGTCAGCTTGCTGAAGACAGTGCACGGCGTCGATTTCGGTTCCTACGAAAATTTCGCCAGCTTTTGCCGTCAGAACTATCCGGAGTACGAGATTCTTTTTGCCGTAAACGACAAAAGCGATCCCGCGGTCCCGCTGATTCGGCGGATCATCGCCGAGTTTCCAGAGCGCCGCATACGTTTGATCCGCGATGCAAAGCAAGTTGGAGCGAACCGCAAGGTCAACAAATTGATTGCGCTGGCGCGCGAAGCACAGCACGAAATTCTCGTGCTCACCGATGGCGACGTCCGCGTAGACGTAAATTATTTGCGCGAAGTAGTCGCTCCGTTCGCCGATCCCGCAACAGGAGCGGTAACGTCGTTCTACAGGGCCATCGCCGAAAAGAACCTCGGTGCCGAGCTCGAAGCGATCGGCGCGGCCAGTGATTTTTTTGCCGGCGTCTTGGTCGCTGAGTGGATGGAGGGCATGACGTTCGCCCTCGGAGCTTCCATCGTCACCACCAAAGGTTGGCTCGCCAAAATGGGCGGCTTTGAATCGATTACCAATATG
>Ga0070698_100009418_pt1 | contig 10466 bp, 12 predicted proteins | sample KBSK1502metaG_FD_65477 | JGI IMG/M metagenome (GOLD analysis project Ga0070698, IMG submission 65477) | Corn, switchgrass and miscanthus rhizosphere microbial communities from Kellogg Biological Station, Michigan, USA - KBS K1-50-2 metaG | ecosystem: Host-associated > Plants > Roots >... | reverse complement strand
TCGACTTTGGCCTGCTCGCCACCGGCGGGGTGATCGCCGCGCTTCCGCCAGTCGTGATCGCGTTCGCGTTCCAGCGCTACATCGTGGCCGGGCTCGCCTCCGGCGGCGTCAAGGGTTGACCAGACCGATGGCTGCGCCTGGCAGCCCGCTGGCAGATGCCAGCGCGGACGGGCCCGATGCGATGGGCCGCGAGATCGCGCAGGGACCTGGCGCGGTCGAGGCGACCCTGGCCGCGGTCGAGGCGCTGAGCCCGCGGATCGCGAACCTGGTTGTCGATGCGGGACGGATCGTCCTGGTTGGCACGGGGGCCTCGCTGGCGGTGATTCGGATCGCGGCGCCGCTGTGGCGGCGCACCGCACCGCAAAACGTTTCGGTGCTCGTGCGGCAGGCGACGGAGATCGCCTTGGGCGATCTCGATGGCGCGTGGATCGAGGCGACCGATGTCGTAGTTGCCATCTCGCAGTCAGGCTCGAGCCCCGAGACGCTCGCGGCCGCCCGCCTGGCACGCGTAGCCGGCGCACGGGTCCTGGCCGTCACGGCGCACCCGGATTCGGCGCTGGCTTCCACCGCAACCCTTAGCGTGCCGCTGGCGAGCGGCGAGGAGACGGGGGCGGCAACCAAGTCGGCCCTCGCGAGCCTGGCGGCCGTGCTGGGCATCGCCGTGTGCCTGCGCACGGACTCTGCCTCTGTCCTCGGGCTGCGCGCGGACCTCGGGGCTAGAGCAACCTGGACGGAGGCTGTCGAAGCGGCCGAGCTGCTCGCTGGAGCGCGCCACGCCTGGATGCTCGGGTTCGGCGCCGAGGAGGGGATAGCGGCTGCGGCCAATCTCCTCTGGCATGAGAAGGTCATCCGTCCGGCGACGGCCGCGACCCCAAGCGAGTTCCGTCACGGCCTGATCGAGAGCGTCGTGCCGCAGGACGTGGTGCTGCTGATTTCCGCGCTGGACTACGGCGAGAGGACCGCCGGCTACCTCGATCGCCTGCGCGGCGAGCTCAGGACACTCGATGTCCCCGTCCTTGAGCTGCGGGCGAGAGCGCTCGAGCCCGGTCCCGCTGCGCTCGAGCTGCTCTTCAGGGTGCAGCACCTGGCACGCGCAACCGCACTGGCAGCCGGCACGTACCGCGAGCAATTCGCGATCTTGCGCCGCGTGGTGAAGCCCGCTGACAACCTGCTCGGCTGATGCTCGCGGTCATCGCGGGACTCGGCGCCGCCACGGCGTTCGCGGCGTCGACGCTCGCTTCGACCCGCGCGACGCGCCTGATCGGAGCGACCCCCACGGTGGCATGGGTCACGGTCGTGGGGCTCCCCATTGCGGTCGTTGCCGCGCTCGCCGATCGCAGCGGTCTTTCCGCGAGCGCGCTGCCCTGGCTCGCCATCGCCGGCTTCGGCAATGTAGCGGGCCTGATGGTGGCCTATCGCGCTCTACGCATCGGTCCGGTCTCCGTCGTGGCCCCCATCGTCTCCACGGAAGGAGCGATGGCTGCGCTCTTCTCAGTCGCGGCAGGCGGCTCGATCTCCTTTGGCCTGCTGGGCGCACTGGGCCTCGTCGTCGCGGGCGGTGCGCTGACCGCCGCCAGCGCCTCCGATGCCCCTGGCTCCTCGTTCCCGGACGGTCGGTCCACCCGGCTCGCAGCGGTCCTCGCTATCACCGCCGCCGTCCTGTTCGGGGCGAGCCTGTACGCCACCGGCCAGATCGGCCGCAGCCTTCCGCTGGGGTGGGCGGCCCTCGCGCCGCGTGTCACCGGGGCAGCGCTCGTCGCACTGCCGATGGCCATCCGTAGCCGGCTGGTCCTGTCGCGTTCTGCCGCGCCTCTGGTGGTGCTGGCCGGGCTGGCTGAGGTCGTCGGCTTCGTTTGCATCGGTCTGGGCTCTCGATCGGACGTCGCGGTGACGGCGGTCCTCGCCTCGCAGTTCGCCGCAGTCGCCGTGGTTGGGGCCGTCTTCCTCTTTGGCGAGCGCCTCGGCTGGCCGCAGCGGATCGGCATAATCGGTGTCGCCATCGGTACCGCGCTCGTCGCTGCCACGCAGGCCTAAGCTGCCCGGGCGAGAGATGCAAGGCATGCGTCGACCAACGTCTCGGCTGCGGCTTGGCATTATTCGTGCAATTCTGGGTGACGCTCGCTGCCGCGACGCGGCTGTCCCTGCCTGCGAATCGGAGGGCCGATGTTCGAATACGACGCTCGGATCACGCCGCCGATCGCCTGCCTCGCAACGCAGATGGCTCTCCCCGAAGTCCCGTGAGGCGCCTTGTCGCCGTCCTGGTCCTCGCGCTCGCAGCGGTCGCGGTGGTTCTCTTCCTGGTCAGTCGTGGGCGGCCCGTTGCCCTGGGACCTACCGTCAGACCCACCCCCACGCCTATCCCCATTGACCAGGCACTCCTCAACCGCCGAGTCACGTTCCTGTTGCTGGGGACCGACCAGAACGCGGCCCGCGAGCGGAACCATGAGACTCCACTGACGGATTCGATGATCGTGATGAGCATCAACGCCGCTCACACCAAGCTCACCATGATCTCGGTCCCACGCGACACGGTTGACGTGCCGCTTCCAGATGGGAACCTCTGGCGCCAGAAGCTCAACAGCCTCTACTCACAGAAGGGCGTCGACACCCTGCGTGACACCCTCGATGGGTTGCTGGGCGCCAAGATCGACTACGTGATCGTGGTGAACATGGACGACTTCTCGGCGATCGTCGACGCTTTCGGTGGCATCGACCTGACCGTCCCTGAAGCGATCAACGACCCGTCGATCGGCCTGAACATCAAGGCCGGAAAGCAGCACCTCGACGGCAAGACGGCGCAGCTTTACAGCCGCAGCCGCCACACGACCGATGACTTCTCACGCGCGGATCGCCAGCACAGGGTGCTGCTCGCTCTCCTCGCGAAATTCGACGATCCGAAGACCAAGCTCGATCTCGGGTTGCTGCTGAAGGGCCTGCACAGCCTCAAGACCGATATCCCGGCCGACAAGATTCCGACCATGGTGGAGATCGCGCGGCGCTCGCGGAGCGCGAAGGTCACGTCGCAGGTGCTGCAGCCACCGACCTTCTACGAGGTCGTTATCGAATCGGTTCGGGGCTACATCCTGGAGCCGAACCTGCAGGCCATCAAGCGCTACGCGGCGCCGCTCCTGACCGGTTAGCGGATCAGTCGAAGGCTTCCTGGAGGTCGCGGTCACTCTCGCGGCCAGCGGTTGCGGCGGCTGTTTCCCGACGCGCGCTCGTGGCCTGCAGCACGAAGCCGTTGCCATCGGGATCGTCGAAGGTGACCCAGCGTCCCCAGGGTGCCTCCTCGATGGCGGCATCCACCCGCACGCCGCGCTCCAGTAGCGCGGCTTGGTCAGCCTCGAGGTCGTCGGTCTCGATCACCACGCCCCGCATCGAGCCGGCCGGCATCGACTCGAACCAGGTCACCAGCGTCACCGAAGTGTCCCCGCCGCGCGGTCTCACTTGCACCCAGCGCTGGTCGGGACCCATGCCATCGTCGCGCACCAACTCCCAACCGAGGGTGTCCACGTAGAAAGCCTTGGCCCGCTCCGGGTCGCTCACGGGTATCGAGAAGAGCTGGATCGCCTTCATCGCCATGCCCACAACCATAGCGCCGAGCACCAAGGCTGGCTCATCGGTCTGCCGAGATCGGGTCGTACACTTCGGCCGGAATGCGCGACCGAGACGACATTCCCCTGGAGACCAGCGAGGGTCGCGACGGCGGCAGCGGGATGGGTGACCGGCTCGTGGTTGGCCTGGCCGCGCTTGCCCTGCTGGGCGCGGTGCTGATCCTGGTCGGGAAGGGCCTGGGAGGGGACTCCCGCGGCCCATCGGTCAGTGGATCGCCGCGGGAAAGCAGCGGCGCCTCGAGCCTGGCTGACACCACAGCCACACCGAATCCCACGCCCGAGGCGGTAACCGTCGAGTCCCGCCCGCTTCCGTCCCCCGATCCGGAGCGGCCACAATCCTTCTCTGGCTGGATCCGCCTCGAAGCAGACCTGCAGATTTACGAGAACACCTCTACCGCGGCGAATCAGCTAGGTGCCCTTCCAAAGGGCGCGCTGGCCTACGCCGAGGAGCCGCCCGACCAGGGCTCGGACGGGATCTATTGGCTGCAAATCGACATCCCTAATCCATCCGGCTTCATCGCAGCCGGAAAGGGAGGCAAGTTCTTCGTCCACCGCTACCTCCCCACTCCGACCGCGTATGGGGGAAGCGTCGCAGGGCTCGCGGCGAGCCCGAACGGATTCGTCGTCTGGGGCTACACCTCCAGCGGGACGAACAAGCTCGCGGCGCCGTTCCTGGCCGCATCCGCCGATGGACATTCCTGGCGATCGGTCGACCACGGCCCCTTCAGCAACGCCTCGATCCGGTCCGTCACGTTCGGGCCCGCTGGCTGGCTGGCCTTGGGGAGCGCGCAGAGCAACGACACGCAATCGGGCCTCTGGCTCTGGAAGTCGATCGATGGTCGGTCGTGGAGGACCTTGGGTTCGCTCCCCGTCAACGCGACTGACCGCGATGCGAGCCTCCTCGCGTCAGGATCTGGATACCTCCTCCTGCTGGGGGGCTACCGATCGCAGACGCTCGAGGCCTGGCATTCGGCCGATGGCCTGAGCTGGGCGAAGGGCCAGGTGCCGGAGGGAAGTGGCCTGTCAATGCAACACGTCGTCGCGACCCGGTCGGGGTTCTATGCCTGGCCCGATCTATCGGCTAGCAACCCGCCGCCCAGAGCCGGCTACTCGGCGGACGGCCAGAGCTGGATCCAGGTCGACGCTCCGCCGATGACCGGCGAGGGGCGGATCGTTTCGTTCGACGATGGGCTGCTGGCGGTCGATTCGAGCCCGGTCACCGGGGCGCCTCGGGCCTGGCGCGGCAGCTTCGCGAACGGCCGCATCACCTGGACGGCACAGCCCGGCGGCCTGCCTCACACCCTGGGATTCGCGAGCCTGGCGAGCGACGGTGGGACCGCAATGCTCTTCGGCTGGGATCGGTTGACCGATACCCCGAAGGCCTGGTCATTGGGTGGTAGTGGCTGGCAGGAGATTCCACTTCCAGTCGGTGTCTTCGGCGGGCTCGTACCCACGACGACCGTTGGATCGCCGGCGGGGTTCGTGGCGGTGGGGTCCCAGCTGAACCTTCGGGCGGATAACCCGACGCTGTGGGCTGGAACTCCACGAGGCGGCTGGTCGCGAGCGGCATCGCAGGTGATCGCGCCCATCGGCGAGCGAACCGACCTCCGATGTCCCTCCAAGCCGACGGACGCGGTGTCCTTCGCGACGCTGGACGTACCGATCGCGGTGATCTGCTTCGGCGACAGCCCGATGAGCTTTCGCGCCTACTTTGGTCGATGTGACGGCTGCAACGGAGGCGGTGGCGACGTCTACACGCCCGCATGGCTGGCGGACCCCGGCCAGAACCAGATCTTCCTGTCGCCCATCAAGATCTCGGACAACTGGTTCTTTGGCGCCCGCCGCGCGGAATCGCTGGCGGACGATCCGGCCTGGCTCGATCATTGGGTGGAGCTGACCGGTCACTTCGACGATCCGGCATCGGGGACGTGTCACTGGGCGCCTGATCCCCACGGGGCGCAGGCGATCTCCTCAGCCCAGCAGACGATCAACGGCTGCCGCCAGCAGTTCGTGGTGACGCGGGTCCGTGTTGTTACCGGACCCTGACACCCCTCGGCGACGTCGCCTTAGAAATCACGCCTCCCCGCGAAATGGGCCGCCACCTCTGGACGGGTGAGCTGGTAGAGGGCCAGGCGCTGGCCACCAGGTGCGGCAAACGAACATATCGGCCCCTGGGGAATCTCGAAGGTGCCTTCGCGGTGCCATCCGCGCGACTCGAGCTCGTTCAGGGACGAAGGGAGATGGTTGACCCGATAGACGAGCACGGGCCGATCGCCCTCGAGGTGCTCCGCCAGCAGGATGCGCGGCGCACCGTCCGTCAGCTCGACCATCGCGACCCGCGTCCCCATCCCTTCCACGGCGAAGACGAGGCGACCGCCGAGGGTTCCGGTGAAATATTCGATGTCACTCGCTGCGTCCCGACTCGGCATGTACACGAAGTCGAGCTGCTCGAACACGGCGTCAGCTGATCTCGATGCTCTCGTGCCGCCGGCCGTTCTCCTCTTCGCGATGTTCGAGCTTCGCTATCCAGTGGTCCAGGTACGCGCGCGCCGCGAGGAGCTGCTCTCGGCCTGCAGCCCGCATGTGCGTGCGCGCCTCCTCGGGGAAGAGGTTGTGCATCAGTGCCCAGAAGGCTGCCTCCATCGCCGATCCGCGATCGCCGCGCGCGCTTCGGCGCTCGAGTACCTCGAGCCTCCGCTGCAGGTCTTCCGTGTCCGCCGTTTTTCCCCTGTCTGCCACCGCGTTACCTCCTGACTTGCGCCGCCATCCTCTCCGGTGCCGCGAACCGGATCTTGAGCGTGTGATCCTCGAACTGAGCTCCTAGCGCCGCCGCGTCGATCAGCGCGCGGGGCAGCACGAGATTACGCCGCCACTCACCAAGGTCGATCACCAGCTCGTCCGCATGGCGCGAGAGAGAGATCTGGTCCTTGGTCGTGAACGGCAGGTCCACGGACAGCACGTATTCGCCGTCGTTGCGCTGGACCGAGTACGGCCGCCCACGGTAGAAGTGCTGGGCGGGGTCCTGCTTCCCGTACAGCGATTCACCGAACTCGCGCAGAATCGGCAAGCCCACCACCTCGCGGTCCAGGTACGGGGCCTTGAGGACCGGTATAGGCGCAAAGGTGCGCTCCACGATCGGTCCATTCTTCTGCTGGGCCTCGTACCAGCCACGGAAGTAGGCGCCCACCTCGTCCGGAAGGATGCGATTGGCCACCACCAGGTCGGTGGGATAGTCGTACAGGTGGAAGTAGGTGAAAGCCCGTTGGGCCTCCTTGATGACGACCTGCTCCAGGGTGAGCACCACCCGGACCGATGTCTTTTCCGGGTTCGCCAGCAGGGCACGCATGTGCTCGAGCTTGGTGAATAGCTCCTCGCCCGCATCGAAGACGTCCTCTCCGGGCATCGGCAGACCCACCATGCGCTGAACGAGCGGCCCGGTGAGCCGGGTGAGGCGCCTGCCGATCGGCTCCACCTTCTCCATCCACCACTTGACCGCCTCGGGAAGCGAAAGGAGGCGCAGCGTCTCGCCGGTCGGCGCAGCGTCCACCACGATCACGTCGTACAGATCCGAGTCGTGATGGTCGGCGATCCAGAGCAGGCTGCCGACCTCGTCCATGCCGGGAAGCACCGTCATCTCTTCGGCCAGAACGTCGTCCAGGCCGCGCCAGCGGAGCACGCTGGCCGCGTATTCCTGGATGCGCCCCCAGTACCGAGACACGTTGTGGAAGACGTCCGACTCCTGCCCCCACAGGTTCGGACCGATCTGGACCGGCTCGGGTCCCAGGTCCACGCCGAACACGTCCCCCAGGCTGTGCGCGATGTCGGTCGACATCACCATGGTGCGCTGCCCGGTGTTGGCGCAGGCGAGCGCCGTGGCCGCCGCGACGCTGGTCTTCCCCACGCCGCCCTTGCCGGTGTACAGGAGGATGCGGCTCATCGGTCGAGAGTCTGGCGTAATTCCGGTCCCGATGCGCCAGGGGGGCGGTCCTCGCTCAGTGCCAGACCGATACCAGCACTGCGACGATCAACAGGCCCAGCAGGTTGTAGGCGCCGGTGATGACAAACCATGTCAGCGGCGCCTTTTTGTTGGGGTCGAAGACCGCGTCGTTGGCGTTGATCACCAGCGCGTATCCAACGCCGACCACCAACCCCAGCACGACGCCACTCCCGAAGCTGTCGGAGCCGGTCGCAGCCGCGAGCATGGCCGTCGCGATCGAGGCGACGAGGTAGAGGATCGCGGGCAGCGCATACGTGACCGCGTTCATGCCGGGCGCCTCAGTCGCCGGATCCCAACCGATGGCGCGCTGCCATGGCCGGCCGAAGGCCATCGGGGTGAACCACACCGCGCCGATGGCGAAGTAAATGACGGTCCCCACGATGACCGCCAGCCAGTTCAACTGGCCAAGGACGTCGAAGCTCATGGTGCCCTCCGAAGCGTTTCGTCAACCCGCAACTGGCTGTGCAAGGCCTGCAGCCTAGTCCGTCAGAACTGTCCTGGGTACTAGTCCGGGAGCCATTCTTGGGGTCTCGACTCGCACATTCGTGGGGTGCGGGGTGGAGCGGGGTGGAATGTGGTACTTGTCATCTGGTACCCAGCGGCATATTCATGCCGGCATGGCATCTCCGCAGCTGCCGCCGGAGCGCCCATACCTCCCGGTGCACGACACCGTGGCGCTCTCCGGCGTCGTCGAACGGCTCCGCCAGGGGGAGGAGGTTCTCGCGTTCTTCGACGCGGCCGTGACCGGCCGCAACGCGGCGGCCTACGCCGAATGGCTCTCGGCTCGCCTCACCATTGGCGAGCTCCAGCGCCTGCTCCTCCCCGGCTGCGACGAGCGCTGCCAGGAGCGCTTCCACGAGCCCGATGCCTTCGTCGTGCTCGCGGACCTGGCCCTCGATCCGGCACCTCCGCGGCCGGCATCCTGGTGGGAGGACTGGAACGCCGCCATGGAGCGCCGGCACCAGGCCAAGCCCATCTGGTTCGCAGGGGCGCCGGCGATGGGAGCGACCCGCGACGATCAGCGGCTGCCTTCGGGCAGCGAGCTGGTGAGGGTCGCCTCGACCGATCCCTACTGGGTGCACTACGACCACGTGAGTCGCGAGACGCTCTTCCAGGTGGCGAGCGGCCCGCTCGAGGGCGAGCGCCTCGTGGCTGTCACCTTCGGGCATTCGCCGCTGCTTCCCGGTTTCGCCGGCGCGCTCATCGTTCCGGACCATCCGCCGGCGCGCGATCCGGCAGTGGCCGACAGGCTGCTCGCAGCGGGCTGGGCGGCGGTTCGGCGCGGCCTCCCGTACGAGACCTGAGCGGGGATAGGCTCCGCTATGCGGCGTCGACCATCGGCCTGACCTCGCGGATCCAGCGTTCCAGCGTCTCGTCGTCGAATGGGGCGGCCATCTCGGCGATGAAGGTGTGGAAGCCAAGGTCCCGTCGCTCGATCATCATCTGGGCGATCTGCTCCGGTGTCCCGACCCAGAAGCTGTCGTCCTGCTCGGCGTCGCTGATGGGCCACTGGTTGTGCGCCATCTGGCCTTCCCAGACGCGGCGCGCCTCCTCAGGATCGTCGCGGATCACCGGCTTCAGGCCGCATGTCAGCTCGATCTCACCCGGATCGCGACCAACCTCGGCGCAGTGCTGTTCGAGCACGTCGAGCTTGTGCCGGAGCAGCTCGATACTGCCGTCGCCGTTCCACATGTCGGCGTAGCGGGCCACCGTGCGGAGGGTCTTGCGCTCGCCCGCGCCGCCGATCAGGATCGGGATCCGCTTCTGAACAGGAGCCGGCACGAGACGGAGCCGATCGAAGTGGTAATGCCCATCCGGGGCTGAAGTGACCTTGTCGCCGGCGAAGAGCGAGCGGATCGCCGCCACCGATTCGTCAAGCCAGTCGAGGCGTTCGCCGAACCCGTGCCCGAAGTCGATGCCGTACGCAGCGTGTTCCGGCTCGAACCATGCTCCGCCGATGCCGAGCAGCGCCCGACCGGCGCTGGCGTGGTCAAGAGTTGCAGCCATCTTCGCGACCAGTCCCGGGTTGCGGAAGGTGTTGGCGCCCACCAGCAGCCCGAGCCCCACCCTGGTGGTGACCTTCGACCAGGCGGCGAGCGCGACGTACCCCTCGAATATGGGTTGGTACGGATCGCCGTAGATCGCCAGCAGGTGGTCGATCGTCCACAGATGGTCGTACTCCAGCTCGTCGATCCGCCTCGCAGCAGCCTCGTACGATGCCCAATCGGTTGCCTGGCTCCAGAGCCCGATGCCCAGCCGAGTCCTCATGCGGTCCTCCATCTCCACGCCCCATCGTGGCACGCCGGTCGGCGATCGGGCACGAAGATGGCGCGGCTCGCGCCGCGCCATCCCTTCTCTCGGCCCGACTACGAGGCCGAAGAGGACTTGTTCCGATCGCAGACGTGGCCCGGTGCCGGGGATCCGGACGCCGCGGCGCCGTTGCCCGAGGCGCTGGGACTCGGGCTCGCGGCAAGGACACTGCCCACCCCGAGTACCCCCAGCACGAGGACCAGAATGACCCCAGCCAGCAGGGTTCTGACGCCGCGGCGTCGCGAGGGCGGCAGGGGAGGCGGCGCGTTCATCGCGCCAAAGAGCTGCTCCATGAGGCAATCTCCTTCCAATACGAGGCGACTGCGACCAGCCTGGGTTCCGCAGCTGAGAGGTTTCTGAAGCCGATGTCACCGCTCGAGGTGGTCCTCATCCTCGCTGCCGGGACCGCCGCCGGCACGGTGAACACCGTCGTCGGTTCCGGATCGCTCATTACCTTCCCGACCTTGTTGGCGTTCGGGTACCCCGCGCTGGCGGCCAACGTGTCGAATACGGTTGGGCTCTTCCCGGGAACCATCAGCGGCAGC
>Ga0070698_100009417_pt1 | contig 10466 bp, 8 predicted proteins | sample KBSK1502metaG_FD_65477 | JGI IMG/M metagenome (GOLD analysis project Ga0070698, IMG submission 65477) | Corn, switchgrass and miscanthus rhizosphere microbial communities from Kellogg Biological Station, Michigan, USA - KBS K1-50-2 metaG | ecosystem: Host-associated > Plants > Roots >... | reverse complement strand
CCGACCGGTTGGGAGGTGCTCTCCTCGACCTCGGTCTCATACGGCCCCAGCCAGATCCGCCTGTACGTCGCGAATCAGGCGCTGCGGGCCGACTGCCGCGATGCGGCGGTCGAACTGACCTGCCAGTCGCCCCTGGCGAATGGCCTGCAACGGGGCGGCCTGCTCGTCACGTGGGTTGCCAGCACCTGCGTGGCGCGGGGCTGCGACCTGCCCTCCGCGCCGCTCATCCCGGTGGGAAACCGACAGGGTGTGCGGGTGGCGCTGGATTACGGATGTGATGAGACCGGATTCACGGAGCGGTCGGCGTACTACGCCACCGTGACGCCCCAGCGCGTCGACGTCCTGTTCGTGTGCGCGCGGGAGCCGACCGACGCCACTCGCTCGGCCTTCCTTGGCTTCCTGGATGCGATCCGGTGGCGGGTCCCATGAGGCGCGGCCTCTATACTCGCTCGACACCTGAGCGGAGGCGTCGTTGATCGACCCGGCAATCATCTCTCCAGACGCCACCTCGACCCGGCTGCGGCGCGCGTACGGATTCGACGAGGTAGCGCTGGTGCCGGGTGCCATCACCATCGATCCCGCCGAGGTCGACCTCAGCACCGAGGTCGGCGGCCATCGGCTCGAGATCCCGTTCATCGCATCGGCCATGGATGCCGTCGCGGATGCCGATTTCGCAGCGCGAATGAGCCGTCACGGGGGCCTGGCCTTCATCAACCTCGAGGGTCTCTACACTCGCTACGAGGACGCGTCAGCGGTCATCGAGCGGGTCGCGAGCGCGGCCACGAACCAAGGGGCGGCCGAACTCCTCGCCGCCGCCTATGCCGCTCCGGTCCGTGACGAGCTGATCAGCGCGCTCATCACCCGCGTCCGGGCTCAGGGCGGGATCGCCGCCGTGGCCACGACTCCCGGATCGGCATGGCATCACGCCGAGGTCGCGGCAGAGGCGGGCGCCGAGCTGTTCCTGGTGCAGTCGCAGGTGTCCAGCGCACAGCACATCTCGACCGGCGGCCGGGTCCTCTCGCTCGCCGACCTGACCGGGGCGCTGAAGATGCCGGTCCTGGTGGGCAACACGGTGAGCGGCGAGGCCGCCTACCAGCTGATGCACCAGGGCGCCGCCGCGATCCTGGTGGGGGTCGGGCCGGGGGCGGCCTGCACGACACGCGAAGTGCTGGGCATCGGCGTGCCGCAGGTCAGCGCCACCCTCGAGGTCGCCGCGGCACGCGATCGATACGCGGCCGAGACGGGCCGATACGTCCCGGTCATCACCGACGGCGGCATGAAGACCGGGGGCGACATCGCCAAGGCGATCGCCAGCGGAGCCGACGCGGTGATGCTCGGCTCGCCCTTCGCCGGCGCGCTCGAGGCGCCGGGCCGCGGCTACAACTGGGGGATGGCTGCCCCGTCGCCGACGCTGCCGCGGGGCACGCGGATCAAGATCGGCGAACGGCTGCCGCTGGAGCAGATCCTGTTCGGGCCGGCGCACACTACCCACGGGACGCAGAACCTGGTTGGGGCGCTGCGCCAGTCAATGGCCTCCCTGGGGGCGCGCACCATTCGCGAGATGCACCAGGTCGAGATGGTGATCGCGCCCTCGATCGCCACCGAGGGCAAGTCCTGGCAGCTGGCCGCCAAGGAGTAGGCACCCTCAGCTGACGGGCCAGATCACCTCGGTCCGCAGCTCGTTCTCTGGGACATCCTCCGGAGTGTTGATGTAGGACTCCCAGGGACCGATCCCGGCCGTCAGTGCCTGTGACGGGATCCAGGTGCGCAGCCGGTCATAGGCGGCACCAAGCCCTGGATATGCGCCGCGGTGGAGGGTGATCGCGGCCGGGCCGCCGGGGAGCTCTCCCGACCCGACCTCCCCAGGCTCGCACTCTGCCAGCGGCCGCAGATTCGCAACCGGGCCTGCCACGGGGATCCCGAACTCCACGTCGGCGCGTTCGGGCCCGAACTCGTGGTAGCGGGCGTATGGCGGGCCGGCTGGCGTCTCGCCCAGGTCGGCGATCCGATCAGCGACGTTGCCCATGTGCAGTCCGAAGAGTTGGCCGATGTCGGCCTCGTCGAAGGACTGCTGAACACGTGCGGCGACCGTTGGCTGCGGCGCCAGATCGACAACGCGCGGATCATCCATCAGACCCATAGCCTACCGCCCCCGGTAGACTGGGCGCACGAAGTCGGGAGGAACCATTGCCGGACGAGCCATCAAGGCCGGCACGCGGACGGACCGTCCACGGTGAGGCGGCGAACGCGGGCCACCGGGTGCTGGCTCCTGACGACGCCGAGGTGGAGGCGTACCTCGAGCAGGCGCTCCACGCGCCTCCCCCGCAGCGCGCGGAGGAGATCCCGGCCGAACCGGACACGGTCGTCATCCTGGACTTCGGGAGCCAGTTTGCCCAGCTGATCGCCCGGCGTGTGCGCGAGCTGAACGTCTACAGCGAGCTCCTGCCACACGACACGCCCTGGGCCGAGATCGAGCGGCGCCACCCCAAGGCGATCATCCTCTCTGGCGGCCCGTCATCGGTCTACGACGAGGGCGCGCCGCACCCCGATCCGGGCATCTGGGCCGGCGGGATCCCGGTCCTGGGGATCTGCTATGGCCTGCAGCTGATGGCCCATCAGCTGGGCGGCGAGGTGACGCCCAGCAGCCGCCGCGAGTACGGACCCGCGTCCGTGCTGATCACGACCGAGGACGGGCTCTTCCGAGGGCTCGAGCGGACCCAGCCGGTCTGGATGAGTCACGGCGACCGGATCGTCCGACCGCCGACCGGGTTCGTCACCACCGCCGAGACGGAGACCAGCGCCTACGCCGGGCTCGCCGATCCGACGCGGGGCCTGTACGGGATCCAGTTCCACCCCGAGGTGGTCCACACTCCGGCCGGCCGCGAGATCCTCCGCAACTTCGTGGTCGAGATCGCCGGCGCGCGGCAGACCTGGACGCCGGCGAACTTCGTCGAGACTACCGTGGCGGGGATCCGCGAACTTGTCGGGGAGGGCAAGGTGATCTGCGCCCTCTCCGGCGGCGTCGACTCGGCGGTCGCGGCCACCCTCGTGCACCAGGCGATCGGCGACCAGCTGACCTGCATCTACGTCGACCACGGCCTGATGCGGAAGCGCGAGTCGGAGCTGCTGCGCGCGACGTTCGCCGAGAACCTGGGGATGAAGCTGGTGATGGTGGATGCGCGAGACCGATTCCTCCGGCGGCTGGCGGGCGTGGAGGATCCTGAGGAGAAGCGCCGCATCATCGGCGACGAGTTCATCCGGGTCTTCGAGGAGGAGGCGACGAAGCTCGGGCAGATCGACTTCCTGACGCAGGGCACCCTCTATCCAGACGTGATCGAGTCGAAGACCGCGGAGACCAAGACCGCCGCCAAGATCAAGACCCACCACAACGTCGGCGGCCTGCCGGCCGACCTGCGTTTCAGCCTGATCGAGCCGCTCCGATACCTGTTCAAGGACGAGGTGCGCAACGTCGGCGTACAGCTGGGCCTGCCGGAGGCGATGGTGCTGCGCCAGCCGTTCCCCGGTCCGGGACTCGCGATCCGGATCATCGGCGAGGTGACCGCCGAGCGGCTCGAGACCCTGCGGGAAGCCGACTGGATCGTCATCGACGAGATCAAGGGGGCCGGGCTGTATCGGTCCCTGTGGCAGTCGTTCGCCATCCTGACGCCGGTCCGCTCAGTTGGCGTCATGGGCGACTTCCGCACTTACGCCAACGTGGTCGCCATTCGCGCGGTGACCAGCGACGACGGCATGACCGCCGACTGGGCCCGACTGCCCTACGACCTGCTTGCCAAGATCAGCTCGCGGATCGTGAACGAGGTGGCCGGCGTCAACCGCGTCGTGTACGACATCAGCAGCAAGCCGCCGGCCACCATCGAGTGGGAGTGACGCGGAGCTAGTCCGCGTTGGCGCAGAACTCTCCGCCCTCGCCCTGGCCGTTGCCGGGGGTGCCGACCGGAGGCAGCGGCAGGGACTGCGCCGGGTTGTGGGCGATCAGCGCCTCCTTGGCCTGGCCGTTGTTGTTGGACGGGCTCCCCGCCGCTTCCGCAGCGCACACAGTCGAGGGCAGGCCGCCGTGGTGGAAGCCGAGCACCGTGCTGGGCAGGACCAGGGATCCGAGCAGCAGGGCGAGGATGAGCAGACGCTTCATGGGGTCACTCCACTAGGGTCTTGTGCTCGCAGATACGGTCGGGGTTACACACCGCTAGCATGCGGTGCGCATGTCCAACTGGTTCGACAAGCTGCTGGAGGAGCTGCAACGCCGGCAGGCTGAACAGGATGCCCGCCGCGAAGGGCGGCCGATCCCTCCATTCGAGCCGCGGCGCACCGGCGGCAACGGGCATGACCGGGAGGACGAGGAGCCGACGCCGTTTCGGCCGCTCCGCCCGCGAGCCCTCCGCCCGCGAGGAGCCGGCCGGCAGCCCCGCTGGGGACTGATCATCGGCCTGGCGCTCCTGGCCCTCGTCGTGTTCGGCTTCCTGGGCGGCATCGTCAACCTCGTCACCGACCTGATGTGGTACGACGCGCTGGGCCAGACCAGCGTCCTGACCACGCGGCTGTGGGTCCAGGTCGGGCTCTTCGTGGTCGGGTTCGCGCTATTCGCCGTGCCGGCATTGGTGACCATCTGGCTGGCACGCCGGATCGCCCCCCAGGTCCCGATCCGGCGCATCGGGACCCTGGAGCTGCCCGATATCAGCCGCCCGGTGACCTTCGCGCTGATCGGCCTCGTGGCCCTCATGGCGCTCGTCTCAGCGGCCGTCTGGAGCGGCAGCTGGGAGACGGTCCTGCTCTTCCTCAACGGCGGCGACTTCGGCGCCGTCGACCCGAACTTCAAGCGGGAGATCGGCTTCTACGTCTTCGACCTGCCGTTCTGGCGCTTCCTGCAGGGCTGGGGCGTCACCTCGCTGGTCGTGATCATCCTGCTCAGCCTGGGGACCTACGCCGTCGGTGCGCTGCGCTGGCAGCTCCGCCTCACGGCGCCGGTGCGAGCCCACCTGTCGATCCTGGGGGCGCTCCTGCTGGTGGCGATCGCCCTTGGCTACCAGCTCGACATGGCGGATCTCTCGTACTCGACCCGCGGCGTCAACGGGGCGATCCAGGCGGCGACGTACACCGACATGCACGCCCAGGTGCCGGCCTTCGTGATCCTCAGCGTGGTGGCGCTCGCCTCCGCCCTGCTGCTCCTCGCCAACATCTGGTTCCGGACCCTGTGGCTGCTGGGGATCGCCGGCCTGACTTGGATCGGGGCATCGATCCTGGTCGGTGGCGCCTACCCGGCCGCGGTCGAGTCGTTCCAGGTGCAGCCGGCCCAGATCGCGCTCGAGCGCCCGTACATCGTCCAGAACATCGCCGCCACGCGCGCGGCATTCGGCCTTGACGACATCGAGGCCCGGACCTTCACCGGGGAGCAGACGCTGACGCGAGCAACCTTCAACCAGAACGGCGAGACCCTCAACAACATGCGGCTGTGGGACTACCGGCCGCTCCTGACGACCTTCGGCCAGCAGCAGAAGATCGTCCGCTACTACGACTTCCACGACGTCGACATCGACCGCTACCAGGTCGACGGCTCCGAGCGGCAGATCATGCTCAGCGCCCGCGAGCTGGCGATCGCGAACCTTGCCGATGAGGCGAAGAACTGGACGAACGAGCGGCTCTTCTACACCCACGGCTACGGGATCACCGCCGTTCCGGTCAACGCGGTCACGCCGGAAGGGCAGCCCGACTACCTGGTGAGCGGGATCAATCGCACCCAGAGCCTGCCGGTCGACGAGCCGCGCATCTACTTCGGCGAGCTGACCAACAACTACGTCGTGACCGGAACCCACACCGCCGAGTTCGATTACCCCTTGAGCGAGCAGGGCGGGCAGAAGACGACCAGCTGGGCCGGGACGACCGGCGTCTCGCTGGGCAATCCGCTCTCCCGGCTGCTCTTCGCGCTCCGCTTCGCGGACCTCAACCTGTTGATCAGCAGCCAGCTGACGAACGACTCACAGATCCTGTTCCGGCGCGAGATCGGCGAGCGGGTCCGCGAGATCGCTCCGTTCCTTGCCTACGACCGCGACCCGTACATCGTCAGCGCCGACGGCCGCCTGGTCTGGATCTGGGATGCCTACACCCTGACCGACCGCTATCCGAACGCCCAGCCGCTGGTCGACTCCCCGTTCGCTGGCGCGAACTACGTGCGCAACAGCGTCAAGGTCGTGATCGACGCCTACGACGGGACGATCGACTTCTACATCGCCGATGCGAAGGACCCGATCATCGCCGCCTACGCAAAGATCTTCCCCACCCTCTTCAAGCCGCTCTCCGCGATGTCCGACGGGCTGAAGGCCCACCTGCGCTATCCCGAGGACCTGTTCACCGCCCAGAACGATGCCTACCTGCTCTACCACGTGGAAGCCACCGACGACGGCGCGAACACCGTCTTCAGCCGCCAGGACCTGTGGGCCTTCCCGACGCAGCAGGCCGGCGTCGAGGGGGAGACACGGCAGATCGAGCCGTACTACGTGATCATGAAGATCCCGGGTGAGAAGGCCGCGGAGTTCACCCTGATCCAGCCGCTCGTCGCCTCGCAGCGGCAGAACATGGTCGCCTGGGTGGCGGCGCGCATGGACCCTGGCGTCTACGGGCAGCGCATCGCCTTCCGCTTCCCGCCCGACTCGACGACCTTCGGGCCTGCCCAGATCCAGTCCCGGATCAACTCGGACAGTACGGTCAGCGCCCAGTTCACCCTCTGGTCGCGCGCCGGGTCCAGCGTGGTGCGCGGGGACCTCCTGGTGCTGCCGATGGGCGACTCGATCCTCTATGTCGAGCCGATCTTCCTGCAGTCGACCGAGACGTCGATCCCCGAGTTCAAGCGGGTGATCCTCGCCAGCCAGACGCGGATCGCCTTCGCCGACACGGTCGAGCTCGGCCTGCGCCAGCTGCTCGGCGAGGTCGGCGTGCCCCCGCCCGAGGGCGGCGGCGGGCTCCCAAGTGACGTCGCCGGGTTGGTCGCCAGGGCCCAGAGCCTGTATGACGCTGCCCAGACGGCGCTCGCCGCGGGTGACCTCGGGACCTACCAGGCCAGGATCGACGACCTCAAAGCCGTCCTCGCGGCACTCGGCGAACTGGTCGGCGTGCCAGCCCCGTCCCCATCGGCCTCGCCGGGCGGCTGATGCGGGTCCTCGTCCTGGGCGGGGGCGGGCGAGAGCACGCCCTGGCCTGGCGCCTGGCCCGCGACGAGTCGGTCGAGCGGGTCTGGATCGCGCCGGGCAACGGCGGGACGCCGGCGGTCGCCGAGACGGTCCGCGACCTACCGATCCTCGATCCGGCTGCCGTTGCGCGACACGCCGCGCGCGAGCGATACGACCTGGTCGTGATCGGGCCGGAGGCGCCGCTGGCGGCTGGCGTGGCCGACGCGCTGCGGCAGGCATCGGTCCCGACCTTCGGACCATCTCGCCTCGCCGCTCGACTGGAGTCGAGCAAGGCATTCGCCAAGGAGCAGCTGCGACAAGCCGGCGTCCCGACGGGAGCCTCGGCCGTCTTCGACGACCTCGACGCCGCACTCGCCCACCTCCGGGCCAGCGGTGAGCCGCCGGTCGTGAAGGCCGACTGGCTGGCCGCCGGCAAGGGGGTGGTGGTGCCGGACAGCCACGAGGCGGCAGAGACCGCGATCCGTGACCTGCTGGCCGACGCGCCGCCCGGTGCCAGGATCCTGATCGAGGAGCGCCTCGTGGGCAGCGAGGTGTCGGTCTTCGGGCTGGTCAGCGACGAGTCGGTCGTCGCGCTCGGCGCCGCCTGCGACTACAAGCGGCTGCGGGACGGAGACGAAGGCCCGAACACCGGCGGGATGGGGGCGTACGCGCCCGTCCCGTGGTTCGGCCAGGCGCAGATCGAGGACGCCATGGCCACCATCTTCGAGCCGATCGCCTGGCGGTTGGCCCGCGACGGGACCCCGTACCGCGGCGTCCTCTACGCGGGGCTGATGCTCACCGAGGCCGGCCCGATGGTGCTCGAGTTCAACGCCCGCTTCGGCGACCCCGAGGCGCAGGTTATCCTCCCGCTCCTCGAGGGGGACCTGGCCGGGGCGTTGCTGGGGGCGGCGACCGGCGACCGGGGTGCCATGGAGGGGGCGGTGGCGCTGAGCCGTGCCGCGGCGGTCGGGGTGGTCGCGGCGGCGGAGGGCTATCCACAGGATCCGGCGACCGGTCGAGTGGTTGGCGGGGCCGAGCCATCCGGCATCGACGACGGTGGCCCGCTCCTCTGCTTCCACGCCGGGACCCAGCGGTCCGCCACTGGGTCCTACCTGTCGTCGGGCGGGCGCGTGGCCACCTTCGTGGGGATCGGGCCCGACCTGGCAGTGGCGCGCGAGGCAGCCTACCGTGGCATTGCCGGCTGCCAGCTGGAGGGCAGCCAGCACCGGTCGGATATCGCCCTCCGCGAGCTCTAGCCGGCCGGCTTGAGGGCGGCCACGATCTTTTCCTCGAGCTCCAGGATGCGCTCCTCGAGGGATTGGACGTGGTGCAGGATCTCGGTGTTGCCGCCGAGGAGGCGCTCGTTCTGCTTCTCTGCGACATCGGCCTCATCGGCGGCGTGCTCGAGCGTCAGCCGGTCGCGCTGGGCCGCGCGATTGCCGGCGAGCAGGATCAGCGGCGCCGCGTACGCGGCCTGGGTCGAGAAGGCCAGGTTCAGCAGGATGAACGGATACGGATCGAACGGCTTGCTGAGCAGATAGGCGTTGCCGGCCAGCCACAGCGCCACCAGGATCGTCTGCAGGATCAGGAATCGCCAGCTCCCCAGGAACCCGGTGACCCGGTCCGCGATGCGCGCTCCGATCGGCGCGTCGTCCAGGAACTCGATGTTGACCGGGTGACGGTGCGGCGGCCTTGGGGCGGGCCTGCTCGACATGACATTCCTCCAGACTCGTCCGCGCTCGGCCGACGGCCGCTCGCCTGCGGGATATCCTAGGCCCGATGTCCTCCAGCCCCTTGGTCGCCGTCATCTGCGGCTCCCGCTCCGACCTGCCTGCCCTGAAGGGCGGATACGACGTCCTCGACGAGTACGCGATCCCGTGGGAGGCGAGCATCATCAGCGCCCATCGGCAGCCGGCGGCGCTGGCCGCCTACGTGCGCGACGCCGAGGCGCGGGGAGTCCGCCTCTTCATCGGCGCCGCGGGGATGGCCGCGCACCTGCCCGGCGTCCTCGCCTCCCTCACCGCGCGGCCGGTGATCGGCGTGCCGCTCGATGGGGGCGCACTCGGTGGCGCGGACGCGCTCTACAGCGTGGTCCAGATGCCGCCGGGCGTGCCCGTTGCCGCGGTCGCCATCGGCTCGGCGGGTGCCAGGAACGCCGCCCATCTGGCGGCCCGCATCCTCGCGCTCGGCGACCCGGACCTGGCAGCGCGAGTGGACGCCGTGCGCGTGAAGCTGGCAGGCGGGGCCGAGCTGGGCATCGACCCGAGATGATCGACCGCTACGCGCTGCCCGAGCTGCGCGAGCTCTTCTCGGAGCGGCACAAGCTCGAGCTGTGGCTGCGGATCGAGATGCTGGCGGTCGAGGCCAGGCACGCGGCAGGCCAGGTGCCCGATGCGGACTGGGAGCTGATCCGAGCCGGGGTCAGCGACGTGGACCCGGCGCGCGCCAACGAGATCGAGCAGGAGTCGCAGCACGACGTCATCGCCTTTCTTCGTTCCGTCACTGAGCGGCTCGGCCCGGAGGGGCGATGGCTCCACTTTGGCCTGACCAGCTCTGACGTCCTCGACACCGCCACCGCCGTCGTGCTGCGTGACGCGACGCGGTTCGTCGAGGACGAGCTGCGGCAGCTGGCCGACCGGCTGCGCGGCATGGCGGTCGAGCATCGGTCCACCCCGATGGTCGGCCGCAGCCACGGGATCCATGCCGAGCCGATCACCTTCGGGTTCAAGGCCGCCGGCTGGTATGCGGAGGTGCAGCGCGACCAGGCGCGGCTCGCCCGCGCGCGGGAGGGGATCGCGGTCGGCAAGGTCTCTGGCGCGGTCGGCACCCACGCGCACGTCAGCGCGGAGGTGGAGCGATTCGTGTGCCGCTCGCTCGACCTCGCGGTCGACCCGGCCTCGACCCAGGTGGTCAGCCGCGACCGCCATGCGGAGCTGCTCGCGGCGCTGGCCATCCTGGGCGGGACCCTCGAACGGATGGCGGTCGAGGTTCGGCACCTGCAGCGCACCGAGGTGGGCGAGGCGTTCGAGCCGTTCGGCTCGGGCCAGCAGGGAAGCAGCGCCATGCCGCACAAGCGCAACCCGGTCCTCGCCGAGCGGATCACCGGCCTGACACGGCTCCTGCGCGCCGACGCGATGGTCGGATTCGAGAACATGGCCCTCTGGCACGAACGCGACATCAGCCACTCGAGCGCGGAGCGCTTCACCTTCGAACGCGCCCTGGGCGTGGCGGCCTACGCCACGCGTTCGATGACCGGGCTGCTGGGCGGTCTGGAGGTCGATGTGGAGC
>Ga0070698_100009416_pt1 | contig 10466 bp, 6 predicted proteins | sample KBSK1502metaG_FD_65477 | JGI IMG/M metagenome (GOLD analysis project Ga0070698, IMG submission 65477) | Corn, switchgrass and miscanthus rhizosphere microbial communities from Kellogg Biological Station, Michigan, USA - KBS K1-50-2 metaG | ecosystem: Host-associated > Plants > Roots >... | reverse complement strand
TTCAATGCGCGGGCCTGGGTGGCTGGAATATTCGCGACGCCGCGTTTTGGATTTGCTTTCTCAGGAGCGATGGCTGTTTTGATTGCCGCAGTTGTGATTGGTGTTATGTACCTAAGAACGCAGCCGCAGAAGCCCGCAGGAAGCGACAGAGCGAGCACGCCTGGTACGGTCCCGCCGCCGCCGCTCTATAACACAGGTCCAAAATCGATAGTTCAAGATGGCACTCCCGGCTCGTCTGCGGCCCAATTTGATGTAGTTGCGTCAGGGAAGAAAACGCCGAAACGGACCGGCCCTTCGAAGAAGCAAGATGATCCGGGAGTGCTGTATACGGACGTTGCGTATTCCGACCTGGCTGAGCGAGACACCGCCGAACACATCGAGCAGGCTGAGAATCTGCTCCGTTCGATACGCAGCCTGCAAACTGCCGGCGATGACAGCGAGATCGATGTTTCCTACGAGAAGGCCATGTCGCGCCGCTTGCTGAGCCAGAATGAAGTACTGCGCCGGGACGCAGCAGCGGCCGGAAAATTTCCCACGAAGGAATTGCTGGGAGACTTGGAACCGTTCCTGGTCGACATCGCTAATCTGCCGGACAAGGCGACCCCGGACAAATTGCGTGCGATCAAAGACCGCGTACAAAAAACTGAAATCGTCGCGGCTTTGGTCAGCTACTAAGACCCGAACAACTAACAGTCTGAAAACACGAGGCAAACTATGTCTGATATTTACGCCATGAAAAATAGAGCAAGAAACTTCAACGCATTCCCCCGCATTCTCTCGCTTGCGATTCTGGTCGCCTTGACCGTTCTCGCCGGCGGGATGGTTCGTAACAGCTCAGCTCAGGAACCTGCGCCCCGCGTCAAGGTTGAGCCCGCGCCAGTGCCAGCGGTCAAAGTGGCGCCACGCGTCGAGGTGGATCTTTCAAACCTCGACAAGATGGAGCTCATCGACAGGATGGAGCTCATCGACAAGATGGACTTTTCATACCTCGATAAGATGGACTTCTCGTACGTCGACAAGATGGACTTTTCATTCCTCGATGACATGGACTTTTCGTATCTCGATAAGTCTATCGAGAAATCTGTCGAGAAATCTGTCGAGAAAGCGAGCAAGCTTTATGCTCTGGACGATAAGTTGGAACGGTTAGCTCAGCAAGGCCGAGGCTTCGGCATTGGCTCCGGTATTGGTTCAGGCGCCGGTTCCGGGCGCTCGCAGTCTGAGGACGATCCGTGTGAATTCAAGATCGTCGTCCTCGAGACACTGTTCCGAAGTGACGTTCAGCGTGGCATCTCCGCCGCGACCGACTGGCTCAAACCCGGATCGGGGCAAACTGTCCGGTGCAAGCAGGCCGCTCTGACTTTGCTGGCGCGTCACGGCGGAAAGTCGGCTACGCCGACGATTCTGAACGTAGCGCGGAACGAGACCGATCTGAAGCTGCGCACAACGGCGATATCAGTTCTCGGCGCGACCAACGACGACAGTGTAATCGATGCTCTGCGTGAGTTTGCGCTCAACTCGCCGCAGAACGAAATTGTGGAAGCGTCACTCTACGCTTTGAGTCGTCACACCAGCGATCGGGCGATTGCCGTGCTCGGCGAGCTGGCCATGAGTAACCGCCCGCTGCCTTTTCGAAAGGCTGCGATCTCGAGCATTGCCAGCCGGCCCGGTGAGCCGGCCGTCGATGTGCTGTTCAAGATCTACGACGGCGATTCCAATGTTGAGATTCGCAAGTCAGTCCTCTACGCCTTCTCTCGTCGCAAGAGCGAGCGCGCCGGCGCCAAGTTGCTCGAAGTTGCCCGCGGGTCCGATAACGTCGAACTTCGCAAAACCGCGATTAGTGCGATTGCACGACGCAGCGGCGACCAGGCGGTGGACATTCTGCTCGGTCTCTATGATGGCGAGAAGAACGAGGAGATCAGGGATCAGATCATCAACTCGCTTTGCGGCTCAAACGATCCAAGGGTTATCAAGAAGATGATCGAGATCGCCAGGAACCCACAGACGCCGATCGAGCGACGCAAGCGATGCATCGGTTGTCTCAGCCGTAGCAAGGATCCGGAAGTACTTAAGTTCCTTGAAGACCTGCTGAAGTAGACGCTTTCAAAAAGAGGTGAGTAGTGAAGCAACTAGTAAAGATTATCTTTGCTATCGCTCTAGCTGTAGCCATCGACGCCAGTGTCGCGGAGCAAACAAAGAACTTTATCCCGGTTGACGGCGCCAGTCTGAAAGCAAAGATCGATAACGCCGTAACCCAGGGCCGCGCCGGCGCGCAGGGCAGCCGGTTCTGGGTCGGCTATCAGTTCGAAGCGCGGCCGGGTGTGGCCATCGACTTTGAAATAGTCGACAGCGCCGGCGGTGTCTACTTTTCGATGGACGGGACGTCGATGACTTTCGATTCGCGGTACGAGACGCGAGAGCTCGGATTGTTTCTGCTCTTTGACACGCAACGCGAATTGTTCACGCGCGCGGAAGTTTACAACCTGCGCCGCACGCATGAATTCAGCGGTTATCCGGTTTACTGGGCGGGCCGGGCCGGCAATGAAGAAAGTCTGAATTACTTGAAGTCCTTTATCGACTCCGCCGCGCCCGAGATAAATCGTCTGGCCGATCGCGCGACGTTCGCGATTGCCCTGCACGATGACGCGCGGGTCGAGTCTATTCTTACCGACTTGATTCGCAAGCCCGTCTCGGACCCGATCCGTTCGCGCGCCATTTATTGGCTGGGTTACACCCCTGAGAGCCAGTCGAAAAATAATCTGCTCGCTGAAATCGTCCGCAACAATCAGGAAAGCAGCGACGCCCGGCAGCAGGCAATGTCGGCGCTCGGTTTGAGCCGCGCCGCTGCCAGCCTGCCGCTGCTCGAGAATCTTTTCGAGACGATGACCGCGCGTGAATTGAAGCGCCGCGCGCTCAGTGGCATTGCCCGGAACGACAATCGCGAGGGCGCGGCTACTTATTTGATCCGCGTTGCCGAGAGTGAGAAGGAACTCGATCTGCGCAAGAGCGCGATTGCGAGCCTCGGGCGGATCGCCGGCGAGAAGAGCCTGGGTGCTTTGACCAACACGCTTGATTCTGATCCTGAGACTGAAATCCAAAAGCAGGCAGTAATCGCGATTGGCCGTCGCCCAAAAGACGAATCTATTCCAATTTTAATCCGCACGGCGCGCAGCCATCCCAAGATGCAGGTGCGCAAGACTGCGATTCAAGTGCTGGGACAAACTGGCGATGAACGCGCGGTAGTTTTTTTCAAAGAACTGCTCGGGAAGTAAGTGGCACAGACTCTCGGTTTGTGTCTTTGCCCAGGTATCCCCAGACCAGGGTTATTCAAAACTCTGTAGCTACCGAAACAGGGAGGTGACCGATGAGTAGTACGGCAATTTGGCGAGGGGAAGAACTTGCTTCAGCTCTTTCATCAGCGCAAGCCGGCCAGGGTTCGCTTCTTTTGCGCGAGTCGACGCTGGAAAATCGGCTCGATGCGCTCAAGGATGTAGCGCTGGCGCTTCTGGATGCAGTGGACTCACTGCGAAGCTCTCAACCTGGGCGCGATCACAGTCTGAGACTTCAGGATGAAGTGCAGCGGTTCGAAAGTGATCTAATTCGCACGGCTCTGGAAAGGACCGGAGGCAATCAGGCCCGCGCGGCGCGGTTGTTGGGCGTCAAGCACACGACGCTGAATGCAAAGATCAAGCGCTACAGCATTCAATGCGATGGCTATGCAAGCGACGCTAATAAGGATATCGGACGCGACCCGGCTCTCGGTGCTCTCGGTGATCGTGAAATAGCCGCTTGAGTTGGTGTCAGAAGCCCGGCCGTGAGAGGAGAGCCCTGTGGGATAACATGCCCTGCCTAACGGCCAGGCTCGTGACACCCAAAATTCTGGAAGTTTCTCTGAAAAATCCGATGTCAATTTTATGTTGTTCGCGAACAACCCTGAGCCACGCACTCGGCAACATAAGATGCGAAAAAACTCGGGTCTCGATTAACACTTAGCCGTTACCAAACGTCCTGCTGAAACGAAGAGACAGTCCGCCTGGAAGGGTTGAAATCAAAGAGTCTCTTGATTTCAAAAGAAACCTGTCCGTTGCTCTATAACTAGAACGAGTTTCTATGAAAAGCACGTTTCTCTTATTGATTGTCTTCGCGTTGAGTTCGATCGCCGCTTTGGCTCAACCTTCCACGTCCGCATCACCATCGAGCTCTCCGGTATCGGCGCCCGCCGGCAAGCCCGGACTGGTTTTGCCGCCAGAGAAGTCCCAGCCCGTACGCATGCCGCGATTCGACAAGCCGCCGGTGATCGACGGCAAGCTTGACGATGAGATCTGGAAGCAGGCAAAGGTGCTGAAGGATTTTTATCAGGTGCAGCCGGGCGACAACATCGCTCCATCCAAGCCGACCGAGGTGTTGCTCGGTTACGATTCGAAATTTATTTACGTTGCCTTTCATTGCTACGACGAGCCCGATAAAGTCCGCGCCACCATTCCCAAACGCGACAACATCTTCGACGACGATTATGTCGGCATCCTGTTCGATACTTTCAACGATAAGCGCAAAGCCTACGAGTTTGATTTCAATCCGCTCGGCGTGCAGGCCGACGGCATCTGGACCGATGGCCAGAACGAAGATTTCAATCCCGACATCGTGATGGAATCGAAAGGCATGCTCACCAGCGATGGCTGGACGGTGGAAGCGGCGATTCCTTTCAAGTCGCTGCGCTACGTGGCCGGCAAGGACAAGGTATGGGGCGCGCACTTCTGGCGGCGGATCAAACGATTCAATAACGAGCTGAGCATGTGGATGCCACTCAATCGTGATATTTCGAGTTGGTTGTCGCAGGAAGGCCATCTGTCGGGAATGGAGGGCATCTCGACTGAGCGAACGCTGGAATTAATTCCCAGCCTGACCTTGTCCGAAACGGCAAAGCGCAAAGGGACGCTGAGTCAGGCGCAACTAAATGCCGGCATGCTTGATCCGGGCCGGCTGGTCAACGAACCCATCAAATTTGATCCGGGAATCACCGGCAAGTACAGCATCACTCCGAACGTCACGCTCGACTTTGCCGTGAACCCGGATTTCGCCCAGATCGAATCCGATCAACTTGTGGTGCAAGCCAACCAGCGCTTCCCGATTTTCTTTCCTGAGAAGCGTCCATTCTTTCTCGAGGGCATCGATATCTTTCAGACGCAGATCGCCGCGGTACATACGCGGGCGATCATCGATCCGGATCTGGCGGTCAAGCTCACGGGCAAAATCGAACGCAATACTTTTGGCTTGCTGTTGGCGTCGGATAACGGACCGGGAAATTTCAGTCCCGAAGACCGCCTCTCCGCCAATCCGCGGTTCATCGACAAGAATGCCTCGATCGGTATCCTGCGTTTGAAGCGCGATATCGGAAAGAAAGATTCCTTCATTGGACTGCTCGCCACCTATTACCGATTCGTCGATCGATATAACGAGTTGGGCGGCATCGATACGCGACTGCGGGTCGACAAGCAAACAACTTTTACCGCGCAGGCCCTGGTCACGCACACGCGGCGGCCCTTCTTCTATCCGTTCGAAGGCGGAACATTCGATCGAAAAGAAAACGGGTTCATCTATGCGGCCGATTACAACAAGAACGGGCGGCATTTCGGATACGATCTGTCGGCGGTCGGCCGCACCCGCTATTACCGCGCCGACGTCGGTTTCAACCGGCGCACCAACACGAACAATTACAACGGATTCTTCCGCTATAACTCAGAACCAAAGCCCAAGGCCCGCTTGATTTCCTGGCGCGTGTACAACGCCATCGGCGGCAACTTTGACTGGCAGGGGCGCTCGCAAGTCTTCAATGACGAGTCGCAGGTGCAGTTCAGTTTGCGACGTCAGACTTATTTTGGAGTTGGGTTCGATAAAGGTTACGAGCGCGTCTTCGAAGAAGAATTCGGTCCCACGCGCAAGGCCGGCTCAACCTGCGCTTTGACCAACACCTGCACGTTCTTTGGATTCGACAACGAGCGATCGGCTCAGAACAAGGGCGTGTACATGTTCGGCGGTTCCACGCCGATGAAGAAAGTTGACTTTAATTTCTTTGTCAATAGCGGGGCCGGCCGTCTCGATTTTGATTTTGGCGCCGGCCCGCGTTACCCGCGCGTAAGTCCGCCCGCAATAGCCGCGCGCAATGCTGCGGCTGCGGGCTTGTGCAAGGAACCCGTAAAACCTGCGGACCCGCCGCCGCCGGCAGTTTGCAAGGCGCCGCTTGATCCCGGCCCTGGCGCCTCATTCCACTTTGACGGTGGAGTAAATTACCGGCCCTCGACCGCGCTCAACTTAAGTCTGAGCTTTACCAAAGAAAGACTCAGGCGTTCCGACACGGGACTCCTGGCCTTCGATGAAAACATCGTCTCGCTGCGCAGTACTTATCAATTCACGCGCTTCATTTTTGCGCGCGGGCGAATTGATTTTGATTCGCTGGCGTCGAATGTTAAGGCGCAATTCCTTTTTGGCTACACCCCAAATCCGGGCACGGCTTTTTATGTCGGCTACAACGACGATCTGAATCGCAATGGCTTCAATCCTTTCAGCGGCCAGTTAGAGCCGGGCTTCCGGCGTAATGGCCGAACGTTCTTCATCAAGATGTCTTATTTGTTCCGTAAGAGCTTCGGTTGATCCTTTGCGGTCCTAATCAATTAATTCGTCTAGACGAAGGACTTGTCCCACGGGCGGCACAAGTGCCGCCTCTAAACACCACGCGACACATCAAGAGCTTGAACATTTTCGGCTCTGGAAAACGCCAATCATCATGAAGGTCAACACTCAGCCCGAAACAAATCCTTTCGCTGGCGCGTAAAAGTGGAACAACCGGGCGGGCAACTTCGTCTAAGTCGTGTGCACCAAAAAAAGGCGTGCCGGCGACGCACACGGTCTCTTAACAATTCTTGACGCAGGCTTGGCATTTCCTGACGGCGCGCCGACTGCGACCGACCTATAAACGACAAGTAAGATCTGACAGCGGCTGAAAGATCACTATGATGGTGAAGCAACTGCTCTGGCTGGCATGCTTGTTCGGCGCTTTTTATACGCCAGCCGCTGCCCAGGCGACTTCCGCCTCTCCTTCTCCGAACTCCAAAGCAGGCGGCGCATCCGAAAGTGTGAAGCGCGCGGTCATTCCACCCGAGAAGGCCAAACCGATCGTCATACCACGTTTCGATAAGCCGCCCGTAATCGACGGCAAGTTGGACGATGAAGTATGGAAGCGCGCGGTCGTGCTCAAGGATTTCCTGCAAACCAACCCGGGCGACAACATCGCGCCATCAAAACCCACCGAAATGATGATGGGTTATGACTCCAGGTTTTTCTATCTGGCTTTTCATTGCTATGACGAGCCGGACAAAGTGCGCGCCACAGTGGCCAAGCGCGACGAAGTTTTTGGCGAGGACAACGTGCGCGTCTATCTCGACACCTTCAACGATCAGCGCCGGGCATATGTGCTCGGCTGGAATCCACTTGGGGTGCAGGCTGACGGGATCATGACTGAAGGATCGGGTACTGACTTCAGCGTTGACATCGTGATGGAGTCCAAGGGAATGCTCACGACCGACGGCTGGACCCTGGAAGTTGCAATCCCTTTCAAGTCGCTCAGGTATGAAGCCGGCAAAGGCAAGCTTTGGGGATTTCACGTCTGGCGCAACATCGATCGCTTCAACGACGAGATCGATTCATGGATGCCCAACTCGCGAGAAATTTCTTCGCTGCTAAGTCAGGAAGGACACCTCACCGGATTGGAAGACATCTCGACTGAGCGCACGCTGGAAATTATTCCCAGTCTTACGCTTTCCGAAACTGGCAAACGAGTTAACGCGCTCTCGGTGGCCCAACTGGCCGCCGACCCGACGCTGCTGGATCCGGGAAGGATTCTGAACCAGCCGATCAAAGCCGAACTCGGCCTCACCGCGAAGTATGGGTTAACGCCCACGGTCACACTTGATCTGGCAATCAATCCGGACTTCGCACAGGTCGAAGCCGATCAGACGGTGGTGACCGCCAATCAACGCTTTCCGATCTTTTTTGACGAGAAGCGTCCCTTCTTCCTCGAAGGCATCGACATCTTTAAGACCCCGATTCGCGCCGTGCACACGCGGGCCATCGTCGATCCGGACATCGCCGTGAAACTTTCAGGCAAGCGCGGCAAGAACACATTCGGAGTTTTGCTGGCCAGCGACAACGCGCCCGGAAATTTCAGCGAAGAGGAAAGACATTCGAGCGCGCTGCCGGTCATTCAAAGGTTCCTCGACAAGAACGCCTATATCGGGATTCTGCGGTTAAAGCGCGACATCGGAACCGGATCAAACATCGGGATTTTGCTGACCAGCTACAATTTCATCGAGAAACATAATCAGCTTGGTGGTATCGACGGGCGATTCAAGATTAGTAAGCAAAAAACTTTTACCTTCCAGGTGCTGGGCTCACTGTCGCGGCGGTGTTTCTCTCAACCAGCAGCGATTGCGCATGCCCCGAAGATCTCAGAGCCGTGTTTTGATGGGACTCATCCGGATCCGAACGATCCAACCAAGCAGGTCGAGAATTCAAACTTCAAGTACTACCGCACCGGCAAGGGGTTGGCTTACAACTACAGTTACAACCGTGATGGCCGTCACTTCTACTATGGGTTGAACGGCAATGGCCAGTCGCAGGACTATCGCGCCGAGGTTGGATTCACGCGACGGCTTAATACAAACTTCGAAGGCGGATATATGGGTTACAGCTCCGAGCCGAAACCCAAAGCCAGACTCATTCAATGGAACCTGAACGAGAACGGCGGTACCAATTTCAATTGGCAAGGTCTGAGTCAAAATTTTTATCACGAGACCAGCGTCAACCTGAACTTTCAACACAGTACTTACATTGGCGCCGGACTCGGCCTCGGCTACGAGCGGCTGTTTGAGGAGGAGTTTGGTTTGAAACGGACTGCCACTCATGGCGGCGCGTTCTTCGGCGGGCCAGAGCGCTCGACCTACCAGTACAATCCTTACGTGTACGGCGGCTCGAGGCCGAGCAAGAAGTACGCGGTCAACTTCTTTCTCGGCAGCGGCCATAACTCCTTCGATTTTGATTTTGGGGCCGGATCGAAATACCCGCGCGTGAGTCCGGCAGCGCTGGCCGACCCTTCGGCCCCGCAGGATCCTGGACCCGGCACAGAACTCAGCTTCGAATTGAGCGGGGAATACAAGCCGACGAATGAGCTGGCCATGTCGATAAGCTATTCGCGGAGTCAACTAAGACGAAATGATACTCACCTGCTGGCCTTCAAAGATGACATTATTTCGTTCCGGTCCACGTATCAATTCACGCGCTTCATTTTTTTGCGGGCGCGGGTTGACTATGACACGCTGTCGTCAAACGCGCGCGGCCAGTTTCTTTTTGGTTACACGCCCAATCCCGGCACGGCTTTTTATCTTGGCTATAATGACGACCTCACGCGCAACGGCTTCAGTCCCTTCACCGGCCAACTCGAGCCCGGATTTCGCCGCAACGGCCGCACCTTCTTCATCAAAATGTCCTACCTGATTCGGCGCAGCTTTGGGAAGTAGACGGCCCGGTCTGAGCGTCTGAATCAGCAATGAGGTCAGTACCACCTGCGTCAGCGGGTGGGTTATTCATTCGATGCAGGGTATGAACTCGATCTATTGCTTGAGTGTTTGACCCACCCGCTCACGCAGGTGGTACTGACCTCATTACGGTGATAGAGCTTTACCCGCCGACTCCGCAGTTTTGCCCTCAGCGCTGAATCGCCGATAATCAAAAAATGGAAAAGCCTGCGCAGACCGATTACCCAATCCTGGAAATCCTGAAGCGACGCTGGAGCCCGCGCTCTTTCTCGGATCGGAGAATTGAGCGGGAAAAGTTGCTAAGTCTGTTTGAGGCAGCTCGCTGGGCGCCTTCCTCATTTAACGAACAGCCCTGGTGTTTTGTGCTGGCCACAAAAGAGAAACCGGAAGAGCACGCGCGCCTGCTTAGTTGTTTGGCAGAAAAGAATCAGCAGTGGGCCCGCGGGGCGCCGGTGCTGATGGTTTCAGTTGCCAAACTGAACTTTGATCGCACCGGCAAACCGAACCGCCACGCTTTACATGACGTCGGTATGGCAGTCGGCAACATGTTAGTTCAGGCGACGGCGCTGGACTTGTTCGTTCATCAAATGGCCGGCTTCTCTCCGGAGAAAGTCATAGAGCTCTACCAAATCCCAACAGAGTTCGAACCCGTAGCAGCAATAGCGATTGGCTATCCAGGTGAAGTGGACGATCTGCCGGAACAATTTCGAGCGGCCGAGTCAGGGCCTCGATCAAGGAAGCCGATCGAAAGCTTTGTGTTTGAAGGCACTTGGGGACAGCCTGCGCCCTTGGTTGCGAAATAATCGCGCTAATCATTATGCGGGCCAAATGTTTATAGACCCCGAGCCCAATCCGATTCTGAAACGCATTGATGGGCGATAG
>Ga0070698_100009414_pt1 | contig 10468 bp, 10 predicted proteins | sample KBSK1502metaG_FD_65477 | JGI IMG/M metagenome (GOLD analysis project Ga0070698, IMG submission 65477) | Corn, switchgrass and miscanthus rhizosphere microbial communities from Kellogg Biological Station, Michigan, USA - KBS K1-50-2 metaG | ecosystem: Host-associated > Plants > Roots >... | reverse complement strand
CCGAGGGACGAACTCGAACAGGCCGCGGCGAACGCTGCGGAGATGGGTCAGTTCCTGATGGGACTGCTCGCGGGCAAGGCGGGCAAGGCCGCGCGTCCCGGTGATCCGGACCTCATGAGCACGCTCGCGGCCGCGGAGCTGGACAGCGAGCGGCTGAGCGAGATGAACATCCTCATGCTCGCGACCGCCGTGCTCGTCGCAGGCAACGAGACCACGCGCAACCTGCTGTCGGCCATCATGTGGGCGCTGGCGGAGCACCCCGGCCAGATGCGCACGCTGGCGGCCGAACCGGCCCTGGTGAAGCAGACGGTCGAGGAGGTGCTGCGGTGGGTCACCCCGGTGCCCGGCTTCATGCGCAACGCGACGCAGGACACCGAGCTGCGCGGCCAGACGATCAAGCAGGGACAGTACGTCTACCTGCTGTACTTCGCCGCGAACCGGGATGAGGAGTGCTGGACGGACCCTGACACGTTCGACATCACCCGCCCGGCGGAGCCGGCCGTGCTGTCGTTCGGCTTCGGGCAGCACGCCTGCATCGGCGCCGCGCTGGCCCGGATGGAGGCGCGCGTCTTCCTGGAGGAGATGCTTAGCCGCTTCTCCAGCGTGTCCCTGGCCGGCGAGCCGCAGCGCGTTGACTCACCGCTGCAGCACGGCTGGCACTACCTGCCGGTGGTGTTCGAGCGGTGAGCAGCGAGCGTGACGAGGTCGTCCTCAGCCTGTGCCACGTCAGCAAGACCTTCCCGGGTACCAAGGCCCTGGAGGACGTCGGCCTGCAGGTGCGCGTCGGCGAGGTGCACGCGCTCGTCGGCCAGAACGGATCGGGCAAGTCGACCCTCATCAAGATCCTCGCCGGGTTTCACCACCCCGACCACGGCGCCTCCGGCACGATCAAGGGTGCCGAGTTCCGGCTCGGCGACGCCGCGGCGGCCCACGCGGCGGGCCTGCGCTTCGTTCACCAGGACCTCGGGCTGATCGACACGCTCGACTGCGTCGACAACCTGGCGCTGGGCTTCGGTTACGCCACCGGACCCGGCGGGCGGATCCGCTGGCGCAAGCAGCGAGCCGCCGCGCGGCAGGCTCTCAGCCGGATCGCCAGCGGCGACATCAAGGTGACCAAGCCGGTGTCCCACCTGTCGGCGTTCGAGAAGACCGCCCTCGCCATCGTGCGCGCGCTGCAGGACTGGGAGGAGAACGTCTGCCTGCTCGTGCTCGACGAGCCCACGGCGACCATGCCGCGCCCCGAGGTGGACAAGCTCTTCAGCCTCATCCGCCGCGTGTCCGCCGCCGGTACCGGCGTGCTGCTGGTGTCACACCACCTCGACGAGGTGTTCGCGATCGCCGACCGGGTCACCGTCCTGCGGGACGGGCGCAGCGAGGGCACGCATCAGCTCACGGAGCTCACCCGGGCCGGCCTCATCCAGCTGATGACCGGCGGAATCGTCGAGGAGGTGACCCGGTCGTCCCAGGAGCACACCGGCGAGGTGGTCCTGTCCGTCCGAGGTCTCGGCGGGCGCGTGCTGCGCGACTTCGACCTGGACGTCCATCGCGGTGAGGTGGTGGGTATCGCCGGGCTCAACGGCTCCGGCCGGGACGAGGTCTGCGAGCTGGTCTTCGGCGGCCGCCCGCGTTCGGGCACGGTCACGGTGAACGGCAAGCAACTGCCGCCGTCCCGCCCGGACCTCGCCATCGGCCGGGGCCTGGCGCTGGTCCCCGCTGACCGGCACGGCGCCGGCCTCGTCCTCAGCGAGACGGTGCGCGAGAACCTCACCCTCGTCGACCTGAAGCCCTTCTGGCGGGGCTGGCGGCTGAGCGCCGCGCGCGAACGCAGCATCACCCGGCACTGGATCGACAAGCTGAGCATCCGGACCAGCTCGATGGAGGCCGTCGTCGAGTCGCTGTCCGGCGGCAATCAGCAAAAACTGGTCATGGGCAAGTGGCTGCGCACCGACCCGGCCATCCTGCTGCTTGACGAACCGACGCAGGGCGTGGACGTCGGCGCCCAGGCCGAACTGCACCGGCTCATGCGCGCCGCCGCGGACAACAGCGGCAGCGCGGTGGTGCTGTGCTCCTCGGACGAACGCGAGCTTGGTCACGTCTGCGACCGGGTCCTCGTGCTATGTGACGGGACGGTGGCGGCCGAACTCACCGGCGACCAGGTGGCGTCGCAGCGCATCGCGCAGCAGAGCCTCCGCCTACATGCCGTGACCCCCGTCTAGTCCCGACGCCCGTCACTGGGCCACGGCGAAGGCGTAGTGCAGCCGCCCGTCGGGCAGCGACTCCGCCACCACGCGCAAGGGAGTACCCGCAGGCACGGCGGCCGGGTCGGCGGCGCGGGGTACCCGGCCGAGCACGTCCAGGCCCGCCTGCCCGAAGCGGGCGAGCGCGACGACGAAAGGTACCTCGACGACGGCGCCGGGGGTCCGGTGCAGCACCGCGGTTGCCGCCACGGCCGTCCCGCGGGATAGCGGCACCGGATCGGAGCCGGGCGCGCCGCACCACGCGCAGGCGCCGGTCGCGGGGAAGCTGCACCGGCCGCACGCGGAGCAACGGGACGCGGCGAGCCGGATCGGCGCGCCGGGCGCCGCGTCGCGGTCCGCCACCAGGACCAGCTCCGCGGCGAGCCACGCCGCTGTCATGCCGCCGCCAGGATCGTGACCGCCGAGACGTGACCGGCTCCCATCACGTGGGCGAGCCCGGCCCGCGCACCGGAGACCTGCCGGTGCCCGGCCTGGCCGCGCAGCTGCACGACCAGTTCGTGGACCTGGCCGAGCCCGCTCGCGCCCAGCGGCTCGCCCTTCGACAGCAGCCCGCCGGACGGGTTCACCGGGATCCGGCCGCCGATGCGGGTGTCGCCGCTGCGCAGCAGCTTGACCTCGTCCCCCGGGGCGCAGAGCCTGAGGTCGGCGTACGCGATCAGCTCAGACGCCGCATCGGTGTCCTGGCACTCCACGAGGTCCAGGTCGTTCGGCCCCAGTCCGGCCTCCTGGTACGCAGCCGCCGCCGCGGTCAGGGTCGGCGAGGAACGCACCTGGGACAGCCGGGACGGCGCCGGGACGAACCAGTCACCCGGACTGCGGGTGGCCAGCGCGACCGCGCGGACCGTCACGGGCCGCGTGATGCTGCGGCGGCCCGCCTGCCCGGCGCTCATCAGGACGACGGCCGCGGCCCCCTCGTTCGGGGCGCAGAGCATGAGCAGGGTCAGCGGCGGGCAGACCATCTTGCTCTGCAGCACCTGCTCGGCGGTGACCGGTGAGCGGTACATCGCGTTGGGATTGAGCACGCCGTGGCCATGATTCTTGACCGACACCGCGGCCAGATCCTGCACGGTCCCGCCCGTGGCGGCCAGTAGTTCCTGGGCCTGCAAGGCGAAATAGACCGGGGTGACGCCGAGACCGGATGCCTCCTGCCAAGGCTCGAACCCGGCTCCGGCGATGAAGCCGCGCGGCGTCTTCTCGACGCCCAGGCAGAGCACCACCTCGGCCCGGCCGGACTCGATCGCATCCCGGCCGGCCAGCAGGGCGGCCGCGCCGGACGCGCAGGCGGACTCGACGCTGATCACCGGGCGCCCGGTCGCGCCCAGCCGGCCGGCGATGCGCTGGGCCTTGGCCATGCCTTCACCGACGTTGGCGACGATCGTAAGGTCCACGTCGGCGTAGGCGACGCCGGAATCGGCGAGTGCTTCGGTGGCGGCCACCCGGGCGAGTTCCTCGACGCTCAGCGGAAACCGGCCGAAGGGGTGCAGCCCGACGCCGGCGATAATCACGCTCATGAGTTCTCCAGGGGCGAGAACCTGGCAGGCCTGCGCTCCCGGCCGGCGGATATGGCCTCGATGAGGTCGGGGGCGGTGAAGGACTCAATCATGAGCCGAACGGACCGGTCGAACGAGCTCGTCCGATCGCTGTCAGCGTCGACGCGCAGCTGCGCCTTGATCACGGCCAGCGAGCGCGGCGAGCAGCGCTGCGCCAGCTCGCGCGCGTAGCAGGTCGCGTGCTCGAGCAGCGCCTCGGGATCGACCACCGCGGTGACCAGGCCGATCCGCTCGGCCTCGGCCGCGTCGATGGTCCGCCCGGACAACAGCAGGTCGGCGGCGGCCGGACGGCCGATCAGGCGGGGCAGCAGCCAGGCCAGGCCGTACTCGGCGACCAGGCCGAGCCGGGCGAAGGACGTGGTGAAGCGCGCTTGCGACGAGGCGAAGCGCACGTCGGCCGCGGCGATGTACGCGATGCCGACCCCCGCGACCGGACCGTTGATGGCGGCGATCACCGGTTTGCGGATGGCCAGGGCGTCGATCGGGAAGGTGCTCGGGTCCCTCACGAAGTCGGCGAGCGCATCCAGGCCGCCGCCGACGACCGCAAGATCGGCGCCCGAGCAGAAGCCGCGCCCGCGGCCGGTGAGCACGATGGCGCGGACCGCGGGGTCGGCGTCGCAGCAGCGCAGCATGGCTCCGATGCGGGCGGCCATGGCGGGCGTGACGGCGTTGAGCTTGTCCGGTCGGTTCAAGGTGATGGTGGCGACGCCCTCGAGGACATCGAGCTCGACCTCTGCCGCGGCTGCCGCGGCTGCGGAGGCCGTCGCGGTCACGGCGCGTCCGCCGCGGCGGGCAGCCGGAAGGCCTGGCGCGCATTGTCGCGCAGGAAGGCCGGCCATGCCCCGGCCTTCACCGGCAGCGTGGCCAGCTCTCCGGAGAGCCGCTCGTAGCTCAGCATCGGCCAGTAACCCGCCCAGATCACCCGGTCCTGCCCACGCGTGTTGAGCAGGTCGATGATCGGCTTCGGGTAGTACCGCGGCGCGAAGGCCGTGGTCGCGTAGAAGAGGTTCGGCCAGCGCAGCAGCATCTTCACGCAGGTATCGACCCACGGCTCGCCGCCGTGGCGCATGACCACGGTGAGCTCAGGGAAAAACCAGCAGACGTCGTCGAGGTGGATCGGATCCTGCACGGCGGCCGGGACGCGGGGTCCGGGGAAGCCCACGTTGACGAAGACCGCGAGTTCCAGTTCCACGCATGTGGCGTAGATCGGGTAGTACTCGCGGGAGTTGGGCGCGATGAGCGGATAGGTCATGTGCGGCGTCAGCGAAACGCTGCGGACGCCGGGATACCGCCCCGCCAGCCAGCGGAGCCGGCGTACGCCCGCCATGCCCTCGTGCGGGTCCAGCCGGACGGCGAGGAATACCCGGCCGCTGTGTTCGGCTAGTTGCTCGAACACCTCGTCGGGCGCTGAGGCGGGCACGGGCGCCTGGGCCTGGGTGATCTGCCACCGGTCGAGGTTGGCGAGCCAGGCATCCAGGTCGCGTGCGGCGGCGTCGCGGGCCTCCCGGTCCGGATCCTTGCGGAACAGATAGCCGGCCAGGTCCGTCGATGGCCATACCCGCAGGCTCTCCTGGTCGCGCAGCGCCTCTCTGGGCATGGGCACGTCGGCGAGCGCCGGATGGCTCTTGAGCACGACGAACGGGTCGACGATGCCGCCGTCGATCGGCCAGCCGGTCACGACATCACCTCATTCACGCTAACTACATTATAACTGTATGCATAGATTTCCAGCGTGATCGCAATGCTGGACGGCTAATCGTGCAGGCTTAGCGCCTGACGCGGGCAGTTTGCCACCGCGGTCTCGACGGCCTGGCGCTGATCCTCGCCGGGGTTCTCGTCGAGGATGTACATCTGGTCGTCGTCCCGGATCTCGAACACCGCGGGGGCCGCTTCGACGCACCGGCCGTGGCTTTCACACAGGTCGCGGTCGACCACAACCTTCATCGTGCCTCCTGAGTGGGGAATGGTGGCCGGTGCCGGCCCCGCGCGAGCGCCGCCGGCCGGCACCGGATGATCTGGCTAACCGACCAGCCAGAGCTTCTTGAATTCGTTTTGGTAGTCGGCGGGCAGCACGGGGATGCCGGTGCCGCCCGGCACGTTCTTCGGGGTGAGGATGGCGAGCGGATAACCGCCGGTGTCGCTGACGGTGTGCTTGGCCTCCACCGCACACAAGATGCCGTCCATCTCGGTCCAGCCGTTGATCAGCGAGTTCTGGTCGATCCACCAGGCGTTGGTGCCGTTGCGCAGCGCGGCGATCGAGGTGGCGTCGGGGACCTGGCCGAAGATCTTGACGCCGGAGATACCAGCCTGCGTGAAGGCCGGCGCCAGCCCGTCGGCGACGTTGCCGATGATCGCGTAGACGTACTTGGTGCTCGGCGAGGACTGGAGCTTCGAGACCACGGCGCTCGGCAGGGCCGGCGTCCCGATGGTGCTGGATTGCACCTCGTCGTAGCTGACGGTGCAGTCCGGGCAGTGCGATTTCACCGCAGCCTGGAAGGCATCCGTCGCGATCTTGAGGATGGGGAACGGCAGGCTGAAGATCGCGACCGACCCCTTGCAGCCCGAGTCCCGCATGAACATGTAGGCGTTCAGCTCGCCGATCTGTTTGGCGGTGACCGCGCCGTTGGTGTTCGAGGCGTAGCCCGGGTAGCTGATAGCCGCCTCCGGCACGCTCGACAGGCTAACCACGATGCCCGCGGCCTTGGCGTCGGCGAGCGGCCTCTGCAGCGCTGCGACAGGCCAGCCGGACACCGTGATCGCCGTCGGCTTCGCCGAGATGGCCTGCTCGAACTTGGCGTTGAGGTCCTCGACCGTACCGTTGAAGACGATCTTCTTGGCCGTCCAGCCGATCGCCTGCGCGGCGACCGCCTGCTGCTGGTAGCTCTCGTTGTCGGCTGGGATAGCGCCGTTGACCAGCTTGATCACGGTGCCACCGGGAGCGGGCTTCGCGCTGAGCGGCTGGTAGGCGCTCGAGAGGCTCGTGGGCAGCGAGTCCCACGGCTTCAGGTAGTCGTTCGCGGCCGTCACGCAGTTCGACGTGCCGGCGGCGCTGGTGGCCGCCGCGGCGGCGGCGGTACTGGCGGCGGCGCCGCTCGTGCCGCTGCTCGTGCCGCTGCTACATGCCACCAGGGTGGCGGCGACGGCGGCAACTCCGGCGGTGGCGGCGAGAGAGCGGCGGTGAGGACGCCGAGAGCGGCGATGCTCTGGACCGGTCATGGGACGTTTCCTCTCCGAAGGGCCATGGGGCGCGACGCCGATGGCATTCAAGGCGTATGATGCGCATAAATATGCCACAAGGATCGTCACCTGGCTAGAGGCCGACGTGCGGGCCGTCTGTGAGAGACGGAACTGTTACCTGAACATTGCAGAGACCGGTCGACTCGTGATACGGAGTTCACATCAGTCATAACAGTAGGCCTAGATTGCAGCGCCTACGGGCAGGGAGGCCGTCGTGGTAGCTGTCGTCGTCGGGGCTTCGGTGGCCGGTGCTCGCGCGCTGCAGTCCTTGCGCCGTCTGGGGTATCCGGGCCCGATCATCCTGATCGGCGAGGAGACGGCGGCACCCTACGATCGCCCGCCGCTGTCCAAGGCGATGCTCTCCGGACGGATCACCGCGGAGCATATCGCGCTGCTCCGCGAGGCCGATCTTGCCGATCCGAATGTGCAGGTGCGCCTCGGGATACGCGCCGAGCGGGTGCACGCGGAGCGACATGAGATCGAGTTGGCCGGGGGAGAGCGGCTCGGCTACGAGCACCTGATCATCGCCACCGGAGCATCGGCGCGACGGGCGCCGTGGGATCCCGGCCTGCCCGTGCTGCGAACGCTAGACGACGCGCGGCGGCTATCCGGGCTGCTGCGTCCGGGTGCCCGCCTCGTCGTGATCGGTGCCGGCTTCATCGGCTCGGAGGTGGCCGCCACCGTGCGCGGGCTGGGTCTGGACGTCACGCTGGTCGATCCGCTCATCGCGCCGATGGCGCGCATGGTCGGTGACGAACTGGGCGGGCATCTGGCCGGACTGCATACCGCGAACGGCGTACGGGCCAGGTTCGGTGCCGGGGTGGCTGGCGTGCAGCGCCGGAACGGCGGCTACGAGGTGTGCCTGGCCGACGGCGCCGCCATCGCCGCCGATGTCGTTCTCGTCGCCATCGGAGCGCGCCCGAACGACGAATGGGTGGCGCGGTCGGGACGGCCAGTGGCCGACGGGGTGCTGTGCGACTCCTGCAGCCGGGTCGTGGGCTGGCCAGACGTCTACGCGGTGGGCGACGTCGCCCGGTGGACCCATCCGCGCCATGGTCAGCAGGTCCGGATCGAGCACTGGACGAACGCCGTCGAGCAGGCGGAATGCGTCGCCCGCACGGTGGTGAACCCTGATACGCCGCAGCGGTACGCGCCGATCGAATACGTGTGGACCGAGCAGTACGCCCGCAAGATCCAGATCAGCGGACGGCTGGCGGGCTGCCCGGTCGTCATGGCGGGCGGCAGCGGTCCGCGGGTCGGAGTGCTGTACGGCGATGCACACGATCAGCTGGTCGGGGCCGTCACCCTGGACTGGCCGCGGGCGATGCACGCGGCGCGTTCGGTACTTGCCGCGGGCGGGCGGGTCGGAACCGCCCACGACCGCTGGCTCGAGCTGACCGACGGAGCCCGACCCTTGACCACGCTCAAATCTATGCATACGATTCGTCCAAATTTCGAAGGGAGCCCCCCGTGACAGCGCCATTCGCTGGCCGGTCCTGCCTCGTCACCGGGGCCGGATCAGGCATTGGTGCGGCCACCGCCGAACTGCTCGCCGAGCGCGGTGCCCTGATTGCGGTAGTCGGGCTCCCCGCGGATCCCCTGGACGAGACGGTGGCCGCCATCGAGAAGGCGGGCGGCACCGCTCTTGCGATCGCGGCGGACGTGTCCATCGCGGACGCCATGCAGCACGCGGTCGACCGCGCGGTGGCCGAGTTCGGTGCGCTGGATCTGGCGGTGAACGCGGCCGGGATCTCGGGGGACGATGTCCTGCTGCATGAGGAGCCCGTCGAAGACTGGAACCGGGTGCTGGGCGTCAACCTGTTCGGCGTCTTCCACGCGCTGCGCGCTGAGATCGGGGCCATGCTCGCCTCTGGACGGGGCGGAAGCATCGTCAACATCGCATCGGTGCAGGCGACCAACCCGCTCTCCCGGCGGACGGCGTACACGGCGTCGAAGTTCGGTCTCATCGGACTCACCAAAGTGGCGGCCAAGGACTACGCCGAACACGGAATCCGGATCAACGCCCTGTCACCCGGCATCACCGACACCCCGATGATGCGTGCGGGTGGAGCGACGTCCGATGCGATCGCCGCAGCCGTCCCCGTCAAGCGGGTCGCGGCGCCGGTAGAGATAGCCCGCGGCGTGGCCTACCTGCTCTCGGCGGAGGCCGGGTACGTGACGGGCGCGGAACTCGTCGTCGACGGTGGCCTGCTGCTGCGCCCGACGTGACGTGACGGCTCATGACCATGCGGCTTTCCGTGTACGACAGTGAGCAGGTAACGGAGGCGATCCAGTGACAAAGACCGAGTTCTGGCGGTTCGGAGGCACCCCGGTCCCGGCGACCGAGGTCGCGACCATCGCCCGGCGCTTCGAGGCCCAGGGCTGGGACGGCCTCGTCGTCGGCCAGGACATCGGCATCCTGCCGGACTCATATCTCTTTCTCGCCCTCGCCGCCGCCGCGACGACCCGGCTGAAGGTCGGCACCGCGGTCTCCGTCCCACTGCGCCACACGATGGACGTCGCCAACACGATCGCGGTGCTCTATGCGGTCTCCGGCGGCCGGTCGGTGGTCAGCTTCGGGCGCGGGGACGGCGGCTTCGCCCAGATCGGGCGCAAGCCGCTGAGCGTCGCGGCCTTCGAGACCTACGTCCGCCAGGTGCAAAACTACCTGCGCAAAGAGGACGTCGACCTGGACGGCTTCCCGAGCACGATGCGGGCCGTGTACGAGATCGACCCTTCCCTCGACGGCGCCAAGCCGCCGATCGACGTCTCGGCGACCGGGCCGAAGATGATCGACCTCGCCGCGCGGCACGCCGACGGCGTCACGTTCGCGGTAGGTGCCAACCTCGACCGGTTGCGTAGCTGCATCAAGCTCGCGCGCGACGCACGGGCCGCCGCGGGTCTGGATCCCGGCTCCCTGTCCATCGGATGCCACATCCCGGCGGCCGTCGCGACCGGCGGGGTCGGCGTCGCCGAGGCGCGAGACATCATCCGCGGCGCCGTGCTGCGGCATACCCGGTTCTCCGCCTTCGACGGTACGGTGCTGGAGGGGGTCAGCGAGCAGGACCGCGAGGCGGTGCTCCGCTCGTTCGAGATCACCCGTGACCACTCACGCAACATGCCGAAGAAGGCCGACTTCTCCGTTGCGAGCGTGCTGCCCGACGACTTCGTGGACCGGTTCGCGATCGTCGGCGATCCGCAGCAGTGCGCCGATCGCTTCCGCGAGGTCATGAGCCTCGGTGTCGACCGCATCCTCCTGTTGACCCGCGTGCCGACCACCGACCAGGAGGAGGCCAACGCCGCCCGCCTGGCCGACACGGTGCTCTCCCAGCTGGCCTGACCACGCCGGTAAGCGCGTCGCCCGGCTCCCCGGCGTCAGCCCGAAGCCTGACCCGAGGCTGCGAGCCAGCCGGCGCCAAGCAC
>Ga0070698_100009413_pt1 | contig 10470 bp, 9 predicted proteins | sample KBSK1502metaG_FD_65477 | JGI IMG/M metagenome (GOLD analysis project Ga0070698, IMG submission 65477) | Corn, switchgrass and miscanthus rhizosphere microbial communities from Kellogg Biological Station, Michigan, USA - KBS K1-50-2 metaG | ecosystem: Host-associated > Plants > Roots >... | reverse complement strand
CGAGCCGGACCGGCTGGTCCTGCCGTTCGCGATGACGGGCTCGCGGGAGCTGCTGGAGGCCCTGCCGCGGCATGAGACCGCGCACGCCGCGCTGCTCACCGAGATTCTCGACATCATCCACGGCTCGGCGGCGGCGACCAGCGATCGGTCGTCACCGCCGCCCGCGGAGGAACTCAGCCCGGGCGAGCTCAGGGTGCTGCGATACCTCCCGACCAACCTGCAGAGGGTCGAGATCGCCAGCGAACTGTCCGTCTCGCGGAATACCGTCAACACGCAAATTCGCAGCATTTACGCCAAGCTCGGTGTCAGTGATCGCTCCTCGGCCGTCCGGCGCGCCCGCAGCCTGCGGCTGCTGTCGGCGGGCCGCACGCGGTAGCGGTCACCTTGTAAAGGTGAAGCCGGGTCACCTGCCAGCCCTCAACCATGGCGGCATGGACCCCGGACCCGCCCGGTACACGATCCGGATCGACGGACACCTCGGCGCCACGGTGCTGTTGGCGTTCCCGGCCCTGGCGGCGCAGCGGCGCGGCGGGCACACCGTGCTCACCGGGCTGCTGGACCGGTCGGCACTGTACGGCGTGCTGGCCGAGATCGAGGCGCTCGGCCTGAACCTCCTCGAGGTCCGCCAGCACACGCCGCAACGCGAATCACCACCGCCAGGCGACGGCCGCTCACCCTGACCGTCACTACCGTCGGGCACGTCCGGCCAGCACCCAGAAGGTGCCACTCCTCACCATTCAGGGTTCGGATCCGGCGACCCAGAGCTGGCGTGCGAACAGGGCGACAGGGAACTCGACGAGCCATCCGTCCGGCTCGCCGGCCTCGACACCGAACCCACCCAGACCGCAGAGGAGTTACCCAGATGAGCACAACCGCCGCCACCGCCGTTAGGAGCCTCGACGGTTTCCACGCAACACCCACGGCGCAGCGGGCAGACGAGCTTGCGCGAGCATTCTTCGACGCGGTCAACGCCGGCGACGCGGCCCGCGCTGACGCGGTCCTGGCGCGATCGTTCTTGTCTTACGACGTGCACGGCACCCGCAGCCGGACCGGCCTGAGGCGCTACCACTCCGACCTTCGGCGGTCCTTCCCGGACCTTCGCTTCGAAAGGTGCCGCTCCCATGACCGGTGCCCCCGGGGGGCGTGCACCGAGATCCAAGGGAGGTACCCGTGACATCACCAGCCCCCGGCGCAGACAGCGCCCCCGGCCCGCCCGGCTACGCGCCCATCCCCCAGTCAGCGCCGGGCCCGCAATCCGTGACCGGGCGTGCGGCCTCCCCCGGCGTAATGGCCGGCGGCGGCAGCCGCCGCCTCGGCCTGGCTCTGCTGGTCATCGCCACCGCCCAGCTCATGGTCGTGCTCGACGCGACCATCGTCAACGTGGCGCTGCCGCACATCCAGCAGGCGCTCGGCTTCTCCGGCACCGGCCTGGAGTGGGTGGTCAACGCCTACGCGGTCACCTTCGGCGGCCTGCTGCTGCTCGGCGGCCGCGCTGGCGATATCCTCGGCCGGCGGCGCGTGTTCATCTCCGGGCTGCTGCTGTTCTCCGCGGCATCCTTGTTCGGCGGGTTCGCCACCAGCCAGGCGTGGCTGCTGACCGCCAGGGCGGTCCAGGGAGCCGGCGGCGCGGTGATCGCGCCGACCGCGCTGGCCCTGATCACGACCAACTTTCCCCAAGGCCAGGTACGCAACCGAGCGTTCGGCGTCTACTCGGCGATGGCCGGCGCCGGCGGCGCCACGGGCATGCTGCTGGGCGGCATACTGACCACCTACGCGTCCTGGCGGTGGGTGCTGTTCGTCAACGTCCCGATCGGGATCCTGGTGGCGGCCGCGGCACCGCGCGTGCTGGCCGAATCGCCCCGCCGGCCGGGGAAGGTCGACGTGCCCGGCGCGGTCACCGGCACCGGCGGCGTCGCGCTGCTGGTCTACGGCCTGTCCAAGGCGGCCACTGGGCAGGACGGCATATCGCACTGGGGTGACGCCAAGGTACTGGCGTCGCTGGCCGTGTCCGTGGCGCTGCTCGTCTCGTTCGTCCTGATCGAAAGGCGCAGCTCGCGCCCGCTGCTGCCGATGCGGGTCCTGGCCGACCGGAACAGGTCGGGCGCCTACCTCATCATGCTGTGCATCGGCACCGGGCTGTTCGGCCTGTTCTTCTTCCTCACCGTCTTCCTGCAGACCGTCCTGGGCTACAGCGCGATCCGGACGGGCATCGCCTACCTGCCGTTTCCCGTCGGGCTCGTGACCGCCTCCGCGGTGGCCTCGCAACTGGTGCCGCGGGTCGGCCCGCGGCCGCTGATCCTGACCGGCGCCGCCATGGTCGCCGGCGGGATCTTCTGGCTTTCCCGGGTGACCGAGCACGCCAGCTATTTCAGTCATCTGCTCGGCCCGCAGCTCGTCAGCTCATTCGGGCTCGGCCTGGTGTTCGTCCCGCTGGCCCTGGTCGCCCTGTACAGGGTGGCCGAGCAGGACTCCGGCGTCGCCTCCAGCGTGCTCAATGCCGCCCAGCAGGTCGGCGGCGCAATCGGGCTGGCACTGCTCGGCACTGTCGCCTGGACGACCGTCGCGGACAGCGTCCGGACTCAGGTTGCGCGCGCGGCAGCGGTGGCCACGAAGGCGGGCAAGCCATTGCCGAAGCCGGGTACAGCCCCGCCTGCGTCCATCTACGATCACGCCCTGACGGTCGGTTTTTCCCGTGCGTTCGAGGTTGCCGCCGCGCTCGGGCTGCTCGCCGTGCTCATCGCGATCGCCACCATCCGGGTTAGCCGCCAGGACCTGTCCGGTGCCGTGCCCGAGCCGCAAGAGGCGGCACCGCAGCCCGGGACTCTGGAGCAGCAGGAGGACCGAGCCGCCGTCGCCGCGGCGGCCCGTCCTTGCCGGCTCTGCTAGCCGGCACGTCATCAACCACCCGGGCGAACAGCGGGGGATGGATGTTCTGGGACATGGCCTACCGGAAGGAGCGCTGGCCGGTCTGACGCATCCCGGGACGCACGCTGGCGCGGCAGGACGTTACCCCGCCGGCGCGCCGGTGGGCAGCGCGGCCATGAGCTGCTGCCAGGCCGCGTCGCTGCCGGCCGCCAGGCAACCGTCGACCACGGCGTCCGAGCCGAGCGCGCTGACCCGGACGACCGGCCGGACCGGGGCCAGGGCCTGCAGCTGGCCGCTGACCGCGTCGGCGAAGCCAGGCGCCTGGCCGATGCCGCCGCCGAGCACGATCAGCTCGGGATCCACCACCGTGATCACCGCGCAGATCGCTTTCGCGACCAGGCGTGCCTCCTCGGCGACGACCGCCGCGGCGCGCTCGTCACCCCTGGCGGCGGCGTCGAACACCCTGCGCGCGGTCACCGGGCCGCGGATGCCCGCCCGCCGCGCCGCCCGGACGACGCCGGCGGCCGCCGCGGCGGCCTCGAGCGCGCCGCGCTTGCGGGCGTCGCTCTCGTCGGCGCCCGATCCCTCGGACAGCGGCATGAACGCGATCTCCCCGGCGACGCCGTGCACGCCGCGGCGCAGCTGGCCGCCGAGCACCAGGCCCATGCCGATGCCGGTGCCGACGTGCACGAAGGCGAAGTCGTCCACGTTCCGGCCGTGACCCAGCTCGCGCTCGGCGAGAGCCTCGGCGTCCACGTCGTTCTCGATCAGCACCGACTCGCCGAAGGCGGCCCGCAGGCCGACGAGCGCGGCACGGCGGTCCCAGCCGGCCAGCCCTCCGGTCAGCCTCATCGCGTCCTTGTCCGGGTCGTAGACGCCCGGGCTGCCGATGACGGTCTGGGTAATGGCTGACCTGCTGACGCCGGCCTCATCGCACACGACGTCGCCGAGTCGGACAAGCTCGGCTACCCGGCCGCGGACGCTCGTGGCGCGAGCGCGCAGCGTTGACCTGGCCCGGATCTCCCCCGCGAGGTCGGCGAGCGCGCCCCGCACGTACTCGTGCCCGATGTCGAGGCCGAGCACCAGTCCCGCGTCGGGGCGGATCTCATACAGCAGGGCGGACCGGCCGGGCACCCCGGTGCGCTGCCCCGCGGCCCGCACCAGGCCTGCGCGCTCCACGTTGCCCAGCGCCAGCGACACGGTCGGCTTGGACAGCCCCGAAGCCCGGGCCAGCTCGGCGCGCGAGCACGGGCCGAGGCTGCGGATGTGCTCGAGCAGCAACTGCTCGTTGAGGGCACGGATCAGCGGCGGGCGCGCGGCCGATATGCCGCCGCTCGGTCCGCCGCGGCCGACTGCCCCCCTGACGGCCGATGGCGCCGCCGGGCCGGCGCCTGGCAGCTGGGCGACCGCGCTGCCAGACGCGCCGGATGACACTGTCGTCAAGGTCACCTCCCGCTCCATGATCTCGTCTCCTCCGAGGATGACACGCGAGTTCGCCAACTCCCACCCTTGTCTCGTACCTTTAGTTAGGATACTGTACTAACTATCTGCGGGAGGCCGGCACCCTAAGAGGGCGCCGACCAGCGGGATCCTTGCCGGCCAGACATGGTTTGGATACTGTCCTAACTATCTCATCGATGGAGGAACCGGCACAGCATGAGCACCGCGGTCCTGCTCGGGATCGACTTCGGCGGCACGAAGATCGCCGTGGCGGTGTGCGCGCCCACCGGAGAGCGGCTCGCCTCGGCAACGGTCCCCAGCGACGGAGAGCTCGGCGCGCGCGCCAGCTTCAACGCTGGCATCGAGGCGGCCCGCGACGTGCTCGCACGGGCCTCGGCCCGGCAGGAGCTCGCCGCGATCGGAGTGTCCACGTTCGGGGTCCCGCACGACGACCGGGTCGAACTCGCCCCTGCCATCGACGGCTGGGACCAGCTCGCGCTGCGCGAAGAGGTCGGGGCCGCGTTCCCGGGAGTGCCCGTCCGGGTGGCCACCGACGCCAAGGCCGCGGCCTACGCCGAGGCGCGGTGGGGAGCGCTCGCCGGCTGTGACCCGGCCGTGTACCTCAACCTCGGGACTGGCCTGTCCGCGGCCCTGCTGGTAGGGGGAAAGGTGGTCAGCGGCGCTCACGGTGCCGCGGGTGAGATCGGGTATAACCTGCGAATGCGGTCGGACGTGGGCGTCCCGCTCGCGGCCCGCGTGCCATTGGAGGACATGGTCAGCGGGCAGGCGCTGGCCCGCCGCGCCGCCGAACACGCCTCCGGCCGGCACCCTCTCTCGGCTGACGAGGTCTTCCAGGAGAGCCGGGACGACCCGGGTCTGGATCGCCTGGTAGCCGATTTCGCATCAGAACTCGCATTTCATGTGGTGAACCTCGCGATCTGCCTCAACCCGGTGCGGATCGCGGTGGGGGGCGGCATGGTCGGGTCGTGGGATCGTCTGCGGCCGGGCCTGCAGCAGGCCCTCAGCGCGGGCGTCCCCTTCCCGCCGGAACTCGTAGCCGCCAGGTTCCCCTCGGACGCCCCGCTCATCGGTGCGGTAGCGCTCGCCGCGGACGCCATCCAGTCGCACGGAGGCACCGACGGGCGGGCCGTCACTTTCTCTTCCGCCATGCTCAGTGAAGGAATCCACACATGAGACGCCTGACATCCAGACGAATGACCGTCACGACGGTGCTGGCCGCGGTGGGCCTCCTCGCGGCCGCGTGCAGCAGCGGCGGCACCGGGAAAGCCTCCGGTGCCGGCAAGCCACTGATCATCAGCGACGTCACCGGGGCGAACTGGAACTGCCAGTTCAACCCTCTCAACTTCGCGGCCTGGCCGGAGGGCGGGCCGTCGGAGACGGGTCCGATCTACGAGCCCCTGGTGTTCGAAAACCTGCTCACCCAGAAGGTCAGCCCCTGGCTGGCAACGGGCTACCAGTGGACCAACGGGCTGAAGACGCTCACGTTCACGATCCGCAAGGGAGTCAAGTTCAGCGACGGCGTCCCGATGACCCCGGCCGACGTCGCTTTCACGTTCAACCTCATCAACAAGAACCCCGCCCTGGACGGGTGGGGGCTCTGGCAGAACGTCCACGGCCCGCTCACGAGCGTCACCGCGCAGGGCGACACCGTGGTGCTGAACTTCTCCGCCCCCGCGCCGACCTACTTCTACTACGCGGCGGGCCAGGTGCCGATCCTGCCCGAGCACATCTGGAGCAAGCTCCCGCTCAAGACGCTGTCCACCTACTCCGACAAGAACCCCGTCGGCACGGGCGCGTACGTGGTGGGGAGCTGCAGCTCGAGCAATGTCGTCTACAAGGCGAACCCGCACTACTGGCAGCCCGGCAAGCCCGCGGTCAAGACCGTGGAATGGCCGGCCTACCTCAGCAACACCACCGGCAACCAGTGCCTCATCGACGGGCAGTGCCAGTGGGGCGGCCAGTACATCCCCAACATCCAGCAGGCGTACCTGTCCAAGAGCGCGGCGAACCACAACTGGGCACCGTCGATAGTCTCGGTGGCGCTCGTCATCAATCACAACCTGAAGAACTCGCCGCTGGACAACGTCGAGGTCCGGCAGGCCATGGCGCTGGCGATCAACCGGGACCAGGTCGGCGCGGTCGGGGAGACCGGCGCCGAAGCCGGCGCCCACCAGGACGGCATCGCCTTGTCGTACCGGTCCGAGGGGTGGGTGGACACCTCGCTGGCCAGCTCCTACTTCAACGACTACGCCTACAACCCGGCGGAGGCCGTGAAGCTGCTTGACCAGGCTGGCTACAGCAAGATCGTCGGCGGTGTCCGGGAGAACAGCGCGGGCCAGAAGCTGTCGTTCGCGCTGACCAACAACGGCGGCTACTCCGACTGGGTCGCCGACGCCACCGTGATCGCCCAGCAACTGGCGAGGGTGGGCATTCAGATTACGCAGCGTAACCTGAACGACCCGACCACGCCCGAGGTCAACGGGAACTACGAGATCGGGCTCGCCGACCAGACAGGCGGCCCCGGTCCCGAGTACGAGTTCCGTCAGTGGCTGTACGGGCCGGCGATCGGGAGCACCAACTACACCCAGTGGAACGACCCGGCCACGAACCAGCTGTTCAACCAGTACTCCGTGACGAACGACCCGACGGTGCAGCACGCGATCGTCTTCAAGCTGGAGAAGCTCATGCTGTCGCAGGTGCCGTACATCCCCGTCCTCGGAGCCGTCTCCTGGGACCAGTACAGCACCGCTCAATTCACCGGCTGGCCTACCCCGCAGAACCCCTACGCCCAGGGCCAGGTCGCCTATCCCGACTGGGGCTGGGACCTGCTCCACATAAAGCCCGTCTCGTCATAAGGGCTCAGGCCTGTGGTGACAACGGCGTCCCTCGCCGTGCGCCGCTGTCACCACAGGCACAGGCGGCAAGCCACCACCCGGCATAAGAAGATCAAGGCAGTGGGCCGGAATAGCACGCCAGTGCCGTATGAACGGGGGCGGGGATGACAGGCCAAGGACAACCATGAGGTTCATCATCCGCCGCGCGGGGTTCTTCCTGCTCACGCTCTGGGCAGCCCTGTCGCTGAATTTCTTCCTCCCCCGCCTCATGCCGGGCAGCCCGGCCGAGAGGATCATTGCCCACCTGCACGGAGCGGTGAGCCAGTCGGAGGTACGGGCCATCGAGCTCTCCCTGGGCATCAATAACAGCCAGGGCATCTGGCCGCAGTACTTCACCTACCTTGGCCACACCGCCACCGGAAACCTCGGCCTCTCCTACTCCCAGGGCGAGCCCGTCAGCAAGGTCATCGGGGGAGCCCTGCCCTGGACCCTCGGCCTGGTGGGCATCACCACCATCCTGGCGTTCATCCTGGGCACCGCGATCGGAGCGGTCGCCGCGTGGCGGCGGGGCAGCCGGTTCGACAGCGTCATGCCACCACTGTTCGTCTTCACCACCGCCATCCCGTTCTTCTGGGTCGGCATGGTGCTCATCCTGATCTTCAGCGTCCACCTCGGGTGGCTGCCGGCCGGCGGCAACACCGGCCAGCTCGCGGTCCCCTCGTTCTCGCCCAGCTATATCGGCGACGTGCTGGTCCACGCGATCCTGCCTTCGCTGACCCTGCTGATCACCGGCATCGGCGGATGGGTGCTCACAATGCGTAACAACATGGTGACCACGCTCACCGAGGACTACGTCCGGATGGCCCGGGCCAAGGGCCTGTCGTCGTTCCGGGTCATGGCCGACTACGCGGCGCGCAACGCGATCCTGCCGAACCTCACCGGCTTCGCCATGTCACTCGGTTTCGTGGTGAGCGGGGCGATCCTGGTCGAGTACGTCTTCAACTACCAGGGCGTCGGATATTACCTGCTCAATGCCGTGGGGTACGACGACTACCCGCTCATGCAGGGACTGTTCCTCATCATCACCGTGGCGGTGCTGGTCGCGATCTTGCTGTCCGACATCGCCACCGCGATCCTCGACCCGCGCACCAGAACGGCAGGATAGCCATGGCCCTTCCCGTCACCACCGGTCAGGCCGCCGGGCTTCCGGAGCCCGGCGGGCTGACGGCGGCCGGGCCACACCGCCGGACCGCGCTGCGCCGTTTCACCCAGGCCATCCGCACCAACCGCAAGGCCACCATCGGGGTCGCGCTGATGGCGATCTTCATCTTCGTCGCGCTCTTCCCCGGCCTGCTGGCGCACCAGAGCCCCACCGCCTACAGCCCGCACATCACGGCTCCGCCGTCCGCTGCCCACTGGCTGGGCACCGACAACATCGGGGCGGACATCTACGCTCAGGTGATCGACGGCACCCGGAACGTGATGATCCTCGCGATCGCCGTCGGGGCGCTCACCACCGCCGTCGCCATGGTGATCGGCGTGACCGCCGCCTACCTCGGCGGCGTGTGGGACGGCGTGCTGAACCTCGTCACCGACGTGCTGCTGGTCATCCCCATCTTCCCGCTGCTGATCATCATCGCCGGTTATTTCCCGAACGCGGGCAACGACGTGCTGATCGTGGTGCTGTCGTTCACCGGCTGGTCCTATACGGCCCGGCAGCTTCGGTCGCAGGCCCAGTCGCTGAGCAACCGGGACTTCTTGCTGGCCGCACGGGTCCGCGGCGAGCGGCCCTTCTACGTCATCATGGTGGAGATCATCCCCACGATGACCTCACTGCTGCTCGCCAGCTTCCTGAACAACGCGCTCTACGCGGTGCTGGCCGGCTCCGGCCTGCAGTTCATTGGCCTCGGCAAGAGCAACAACGTGAGCTGGGGCACGACGCTGTACTGGGCGAACCAGAACGCCGCCTGGACCACCGGGCGCTATCTGTGGTTCATTGTGCCCGGGCTGTGCATCGCGTTGCTGGGTGTCGCGTTCGCCTTCATCAACTACGCCTTCGACGAGATCGGCAACCCGGCGCTTCGCCCGCTCAGCGCGGCGAAGGTCCGCAAGGCCGCCGAGGCCAGCACCAGGAGGAGGCTTGCCAGTCGTGGCGAACGCGCTCGATGACGACCAGTACCGCGTTACCAGCCCGCAGCATCAGGATCCGATCCTGCAGATCCGGGATCTCTCCGTCGAGTACGTGCTGGAAAGCGGGATCGTCGGCGCGGTCGACAAGGTCAGCTTCGACCTGAACCCCGGGGAGTTCCTCGCGATCGTGGGCGAGTCGGGCTGCGGGAAGTCGACCCTGCTCTTCGGGATCGCCCAGCTGCTGAACCCGCCGGCCGAGATCAGCGGCGGCAGCGTCACGTTCCGGGGCCGCAACCTGGTCAAGCTCAGCGACAAGGACATGGCCGCCGTCCGCTGGAAGGACATGTCGGTGGTCATGCAGAGCGCCATGAACGCGCTCAACCCGGTGATGTCGGTCGGGGCACAGTTCAGGGACGCGATGCGGGCGCACGGCGTGACCTCGCAGGAGGAGATCGCCCAGCGGTCGGCCACGGTGCTGCGGATGGTCGGCATCGACCCGGTGCACCTCAAGAGCTACCCGCACCAGCTCTCCGGCGGCATGCGGCAGCGCTCGATGATCGCGATGGCGATGCTGTTCACCCCCGAGCTGATCATCATGGACGAGCCCACGTCCGCGCTCGACGTCGTGGCGCAGCGCTCGCTGATGGCCCAGATCAAGGACCTGCAGCGGGAGCTCGGGTTCGCGGTGATCTTCGTGACGCACGACATGTCCCTTGTCAGCCACTACTCCAACCGGCTGATGGTCATGTACGCGGGACAGATATCCGAAGTCGGGCCCACGAGGAAGCTCTTCGACTCCCCCCACCATCCGTACACGCTCGGCCTGATGGATGCGTTCCCGTCGATCAGAGGGCCGAGGCTCCCGCTCACCGGCATCCCCGGCAACCCGCCGGACCTGGCCAGGCCCCCGGCGGGTTGCCGGTTCGCCCCCCGGTGCCCCAAGGTGATGCCGCGGTGCGAAACCGATGCCCCTTCCGAGTACCACGTGGAAGGCACCCTCGTCCGGTGCTTCCTGCACGAGGACGCGGGAGGCGCGCGGTGACCGGCGTCCACGCCCAGCCAGGCCCCCGGTCCGCCCCGCCGGGCAGCGAGCCGCTGCTGCGGGTGGAGCGGATGAGCCGGCATTTCAAGATCGGCAATGCCGTCTCCCGGAAGACCCTGCACGCGGTCGACGACGCCA
>Ga0070698_100009412_pt1 | contig 10471 bp, 11 predicted proteins | sample KBSK1502metaG_FD_65477 | JGI IMG/M metagenome (GOLD analysis project Ga0070698, IMG submission 65477) | Corn, switchgrass and miscanthus rhizosphere microbial communities from Kellogg Biological Station, Michigan, USA - KBS K1-50-2 metaG | ecosystem: Host-associated > Plants > Roots >... | reverse complement strand
AACACAGAAACAAGGCGGCGAGTGTGGGAACCATGTGGGCTCGCGAATCACGCATGTTTTGTTCGCGCTTCGGCGTTGAGTAGAAAACCGCGCGTATCGTACCGAACAACCTTCTGTCCTCATAGGTCCTTCGGCGAGCTTGATTGTTGCTGTTTTCATTCTCACCGGGCTTCAGCCCGGTGGAGAGCCTTTGTTTTCTTGGAACCGTTTTAACGGTTTATTGGACGCATTGATTGCGTTTGAACGTCTGACTGCAACCCGAGCGGAGTAAACCGTTGAAACGGTTTCCTAGAGCAAAGCATCGCCTGGGCACCGGGCTGAAGCCCGGTGTGAATGCGAGCGGGTTGGGGTGGGCGCGGGTTTAGCAATACCAATCTTCTCCTCTGTTACTTCTGGCGCCAACTCCATTTGACGTTGGATATCTCCGTCCGTATTATTCGAACGAACGTTCGAACTGCTCCACAATTCCTGAGGTCTGCATGATCAATTTTCAAACGTCACCTGACCGCTACCAACACTGGAAACTCGACATCAACGGCAGCGTGGCTACGCTCTCGATGGACGTCTCCGAAGATCAGACCCTCAACGAAGGTTACAAACTGAAACTCAATTCTTATGACCTTGGCGTGGATATCGAACTGGCGGACGCCATTCAACGTCTGCGCTTCGAACATCCTGAGGTTCGCGCTGTAGTCGTCACCAGTTTGAAGCCACGGATTTTTTGCGCAGGCGCTAATATTTACATGCTCGGTACTTCCTCACATGCGTTCAAAGTCAACTTCTGTAAGTTCACAAACGAAACTCGATGCGCGATTGAGGACGACTCTCGCCACTCAGGTCGTCGATACCTGGCCGCATTAAACGGAACCGCATCTGGAGGCGGTTATGAACTAGCGATTGCCTGCGACGAAATCTATCTGGTCGACGATGGCAACTCAGCAGTTTCACTGCCAGAGGTTCCTTTACTCGGAGTGCTGCCAGGCACCGGTGGCCTGACGCGGCTCGTCGATAAACGAAGAATCAGACGGGATCGCGCAGACGTCTTCTCAACACTTGCAGAAGGATTGAAAGGCAAACGTGCCAAGGAATGGGGATTGATCGACGATACGTTTCCCACCAGCAAGTTTCAGGAGGGCGTCAACGCACGCGTACAAGAAATCCTCGGCGATGAATCGGTAAACGCAACTGGCATCGTTCTAAATCCTTTGACACTCGAGCAGATAGAAGATGTTCGAAATTATAAATACGTCAAAGTCAGACTCTATCGAGATCAAAGATACGCAGATCTCACCATTCGCGGTCCCGAAGCAGATCAACCAAAGACCACGGCAGAAATTCAGCAGCTGGGTGATGCCTACTGGCCCTTGCAAGCTTATCGAGAGCTCGACGACGCACTGCTCCACCTGCGTGTGAACGAGCCACTGATTGGCTTGGTGTGTTTGCGTGCTGAAGCAGACGCCGACGCTGTGCTTTCAATCGATAAAACGTTGGCAGCAAATCATGAACATTGGCTGGTGCGCGAAATACTTCTGAACATGGCCCGCGTTCTTCGTCGACTGGATCTCACTGCGAAGAGTTTCTTTGCGATCGTAGAACCGAATAGTTGCTTCGCAGGAAACTTGCTTGAACTTCTCCTTGCTTCGGATCGCAGTTACATGCTTAACAATCCGGAGGCGCGTGAGACTTCGGTCGCTGTTTCGCACCTAAATGCAGGTGCGTTTCCAATGAGTAATGGCTTGACGAGAATGCAATCGCGTTTTCTTGCTGAACCAAACAAGCTCGAGGAAATCTTTGGGGAGCGGCAAAAGTTTGACGCTGAAGAAGCGGAAGAAGTCGGACTGGTTACGTTTGCACCCGACGAGCTGGATTGGGAAGACGAGATCCGAGTGGCAATTGAGGAACGCACTTCACTTTCTCCGGATGCGTTGACGGGAATGGAAGCGTCTCTACGTTTTGCAGGACCCGAAACGATGGACACAAAGATCTACGGACGATTGACCGCATGGCAAAACTGGATTTTCCAAAGGCCAAACGCGGTGGGAGAACACGGTGCTTTGACAAATTACGGAAAGCCGACGAAGGCGCAGTTTGATTACAAACGGACGTAGAGCTTTGTGTCTGAGAGTTTGTTGATATACCGCGAAGCGGTTACGACCCAAAGCCCAGGGTTGCGCTTCGGCAACCCTGGGGTTGCACGAATCGAGTGATCCAACCGCAACGCGGTTGCGTCCTGGGCGACTAGGAAGTCAATCGTGGGCGCAACCCGTTCCGGGTTGATGAACAACATAGTGACTGGTCCCAGGGTTGAAGCAACCCTGGGCTTTGAGACGTAACCGCTTCGCGGTAGAAAAAAGCGAAAAACTTAAGGCGATTACTCCATGAACCTATACGACCGTATTCCTAACAACGTAAACCTCGCCGAAGACAAGAAACTTCAGCGTGCGCTCGAGAAATGGCTACCCAACTACATCGACTGGTGGCGTGAGATGGGACCTGAGGGATTCCAGGAAAAGGAGGTCTGGCTGCGTACCGCCGTCGATGTCGGTTCGGAAGGTTGGGCGCACTTTGATTACGTGAAAATGCCTGACTATCGTTGGGGCATTTTCCTCGAGCCAGCCCAACCGGAGGCCAAGGTTGGCTTCGGCGATAACTACGGACGCCCAGCATACCAGGAAGTGCCCGGCGAATTTCGCAACGCGTTGAGACGAATCATTGTCACGCAGGGTGACACTGAACCTGCATCAGTAGAACAACAGCGACAACTCGGCAAGACGTGTCCTTCCCTCTACGACCTGCGCAACCTATTTCAGGTAAACGTCGAAGAGGGGCGGCATCTTTGGGCAATGGTTTACCTGCTCCACGGTTACTTCGGACGTGACGGACGCGACGAAGCTGACGCGCTATTAGAGCGACGAAGCGGTAATCCCGATAAGCCGCGAATACTGGAAGCGTTCAACCAACCGTGTGACGATTGGCTCAACTTTTTCGCGTTTACAATGTTTACCGATCGCGATGGGAAGTATCAGTTATCGGCATTGGCTGAATCGGGTTTTGAACCACTAGCTCGCACTTGCAAATTCATGCTGACTGAAGAAGCCCATCACATGTTTGTTGGTGACACTGGTCTTGGTCGAGTGGTCCGACGCACGGCTCAGCTGATGAAAGAAGGCGACGTACTTGAGCTCGGCGGAATTCCACTCGACATTATTCAGAAGTACATCAACTTCTGGTTCAGTTATTCACTGGATTTGTTTGGTGGCGAGATTAGTTCGAACTCGGCTGACTTCTTCGCGGCCGGATTAAAGGGCCGTTACAAAGAACAGGAACAGTACACAGAGCACTCCGCAGCAAATGAAAACTTCACGATGCTTGTCGTTGAAGATGGTCAACTCAAGCCGCGTGAGGTGCCGCTCAGAAATGCGCTGAATGAAGTGTTACGCGGTGAGTATGTGAAGGATTGTGAGAAGGGACTTGCACGTTGGAACAAGGTCTTACACGACGAAGGAATGTCTGAACGGTTGTTTCTACCCAATCCACGGTTCCATCGGCACGTGGGCGAATATGCAGGACATCACTTCGACATCGAGGGCAATCTGATCACTAAAGAAGAGTTTGAACGACGTAGATCTGAGTGGCTTCCCACCCTGGAGGATCGCGAATACGTGCGGAGTCTTATGCATCCGGTTGTTGAACCCGGCAAGATCGCGAACTGGATAGCACCTCCGGCAGCCGGAATCAAAGGCAAGCCGTTTGAGTTTGAGTATGTGAGGCTTTAGGCATTGCGGAATTGCGAGAATGCGAAATTGCGGAATTCTGTGAAGGTGAAGGTAAGTTAATAACCTGGACCATGAGTAGTCGCACAAAAAAGGTGAAATCTGTTTCACACGAAATTCCGCAATCTCGCAATTCCGCATTTTCGCAATTCTCTACACGCTACGATCAAAAGCTCGAATTCATCTTGCGAACCGCGGCGCGCATCTTCGCCGACAAGAGTTATCACTCGACGTCTATGCGCGACATCTCCCGTGCCACCACGGTGAGCCTTGCAGGGCTGTATCACTACTGCAAATCAAAAGAAGAACTGCTTTTCATGATCCAGGACAACTGTTTTGGTCGCGTCGCGGAACGACTCGAAGAGCGGTTGCGTGATGTCACGGATCCGACAATCAAGCTGAAAATCTTTATTGAGAACCATCTTTCGTTTTTTGCTGCCAACATGGCTGAGATGAAGGTGCTCTCGCATGAAGCGCAATCTCTTCAGGGCGACCTTCATGCCCACGTCTCAGGCCGGAAGGAAAAGTACACAAAACTCGCGACACGGATTCTTCGGGAAGTTCACGACGAGCAGCACAGCAATCACCCGATGAATCTTACCGTCGCCACGTACGCTCTCTTCGGCATGATGAATTGGATCTACAACTGGTATGATCCGAAAGGCAAATTGAAGGTCCATGATCTCGCGCAAAACTTGACGCAACTCTTTTTAGATGGGTTTGCGCCGGGGATTGCTTCGGATCTAGCAAGCAGCAGAAGTTTACGAAATCAAAGCGAGAACTTGAGTATTTGGCGAGGGGAGCGATCGTAAAAACCACCACACATGAACTTCTACTCAGACGAAACATACGGTGAGCGTGTAGCGGGCGTTTATGATGATTGGTACACGGACGTTGATCCGCACGCAATTGATCGATTGGTGGAATTAGCTGGTGATGGTCGAGCATTGGAGCTAGGTATCGGCACTGGGCGCATAGCGTTGCCACTCGCAGCCAGGAATGTGAATGTTTCCGGAATCGATGCAGCTCTTTCTATGATGGATCGGCTCAAATCCAAGTCTGGTTCTGATCGTCTGAAAGTGCTCCTCGGTAATTTTGCCGACGTTTCAATTGAAGGTGAGTTTCAACTCGTCTATGTCGTCTTCAATACGTTCTTCGCCCTAGGCTCACAAGACGAGCAAGTGCGATGTTTTCGAAACGTTGCTTCACATCTAACGCCAAACGGTTGCTTTGTAATTGAAGCGTTCGTTCCGAATCTGAGTAGGTTTACCGGTGGTCAGGTAAACTGGGCGACCAAGGTGACCGAGGATCGAGTCGAGCTTGACACAGGGCAACACGATGCAGCTTCCCAACGGGTTATTAGCCAGAAGGTTGTGATCACTGACGGCAACGTGCGCCTCTATCCAGTGCAGATTCGTTACTGCTGGCCATCGGAACTCGACCTCATGGCGCTCTTGGCTGGTTTACGTCTGCGCGAGCGTTGGAGTAACTGGCAGCGCGCACCGTTTGAGTCCGAAAGCGGAAAGCATGTTTCGATTTATGAACGCGTACCTTAGGTTGATGGAATTCTATTGACGATTTCTACCGCGAAGCGGTTACGTCGCAAAGCCCAGGGTTGCTTCAACCCTGGGTCAACAATACGCCGTTGCTATCAACCCGGAACGGGTTGCGTCTGATTGATACGCTGCGAATTCTGCTGACGCAACCGCGTTGCAGTTGAAATCTCAAACCTTACGATCCCCAGGGTAGCCGAAGCGGCAACCCTGGGCTCTGGGCCGCAACCGCTTCGCGGTAAAAGCCGCATTTGAAAAGGGTCGGATACGATGACAAATTCAACAGCAGGAGCGTCTGAGAAAACTGCCCTCATCGAGTATCAAGTTGAGAACAGCGTCGCCGTTCTCACCCTCAGCGATCCGCCGGCAAACACTTACAGTTATGAAATGATGCAGCAACTCGATCGCGCAATCCTGACCGCGCGGATGGACGATGCCGTGCAAGTAATTGTAATTACCGGCAAGGGCGAAAAGTTCTTTTGTGCTGGCGCTGACATTCAAATGCTTGCGAACGTCACACCTACCTTCAAGTATTACTTCTGTCTTCATGCTAACGAAACTCTCAGCCGTTTAGAGCAAACTCCGAAGTTGGTCATCGCTGCAATCAACGGTCATTGCGTTGGCGGCGGTTTAGAAGTCGCGATGGCTGCCGATATTAGATTGGCGCGAAAGGGTGCCGGTAAATTAGGACTGCCGGAAGTTTCCCTTGGTGTGTTGCCGGGAACTGGGGGAACACAACGACTCGCGCGTATTGTGGGTAAGTCGAAGGCGATCGAGCTGATGGTTACCGGTCAGCTATTCGACTTTGAGAGAGGTATGGAGTTAGGAATACTGAATCAGGTTTTCGAAGCAGAAAGCGCCGATCAATTTAGAGATCAGGTCTTGGAATACGCAAAACAATTCACCGCGCCCAACAAAGCCGCTCATGCTGTTGGTAGAATCAAACGCAGTGTACAGACGGGCGCAGAGATTCCGTTCGAATCCGCTTTAGCTCTCGAGCGCGAACTACAGCAGCAGCTCTTCCAATCCGAAGATGCGAAGGAAGGGTTGGACGCCTATGTTGGGAAGAGGAAGGCGGAGTTCAAAGGGAGGTAGGATTGACCAGAGACCCATGCCCTACGAAAACATCCTAGTCTCAGAGGCAGACGGCATCCTGACGATCACTCTGAATCGTCCTGACAAGCTCAATGCTTTCATCGGTCACATGCGTCGTGACCTCGCCGAAGCGCTTGAACATGGCGGAAGTGAGCGCAGCATTCGCGTCGTGGTAATCACCGGTGCCGGTAGAGGCTTTTGTGCAGGTGGCGATGTCGAGTTTATGGCGCAGCTCATGGATCGTCACGATTCCGAGGAGTTCTCACGCATCCTCGGTTCAGGTCGCCGAGTCATTCTCGCCATTCGACAAATGAACAAACCTGTCATCGCAGCAGTAAACGGTGTAGCCGCAGGTGCCGGCTGCAATCTAGCGCTCGCCTGTGATTTCCGGATTGCGTCTACGGCAGCAACGTTTACACAATCGTTTGTGAAGGTGGGCTTGAATCCTGATTGGGGCGGCACCTATTTTCTGCCGCGTCTTGTCACGCCAAACAAAGCATGCGAGTTGTTTTTCCTTGGCGAAACAATCAATGCAACGGAAGCTGCACGACTAAACATCGTCAACCAGGTGGTATCGCCGGAAGACCTTAACAGTACGGTTCAACAACTCGCCGAGCGATTGCGAGCAGCACCCCCAATTGCTATCGCAGCTGCGAAGCAGGCTGTGTACATGAGTGAGGCACAGGACCTCGAAGAAATGTTGCGCTACGAAACCGAAGCTCAACTACGCTGCTTCGAATCAGACGACGGACATGAAGGTGTGCGGGCTTTCCTTGAAAAGCGAGAGCCTCGATTTACTGGACACTGATGGGGTCGGGTGTCAGGGGCAAGCCGGGAACCCTTTAGTGGCGTGTTTCAATGATTCGAGCCCTTTTGTATTAGGATCGCAGGCGTCCTCGCCTGCCGTGTGGCCAACAACAGATCAGCGCTGACTCATGAGCTTCAAAAACAAAGTCGCATTAATCACTGGCGGTGGACGTGGTATTGGACGCGCCATTGCACTTGCTTTCGCTCGTGAAGGTGCGCAAGTTGCCCTTGCAGCGCGAACCTTGGAACAAGTCAAACAAGTTGCCGAGGAAATCGAAAATGAGCTGGGCGTCGGAGCGCTTGCCTTCCATTGCGATGTTTCAGATCCAAGAAATGTAGAACAGATGTTCGCGGATGTGCGCCGCGGCTTCGAGCACGACGTCGACATCATGGTGAACAATGCCGGCATTGCTGAGAGCGCAACACTTGTAAACACCACAGACGAACTGTGGCAGCGACACTTAGCAATCAATCTCTCGGGAACGTTTTACTGCACACGTGCTGCGCTGCCGGCCATGTTGAAAAATGGTTGGGGACGCATCATTAACATTGCTTCCATCGCGGGCAAGACGGGTGCGCCTTACATTGCCGCGTATGCCGCTTCGAAGCACGGCGTCATGGGACTGACGCGTTCAGTCGCTGTTGAGGTTGGCGCCGGCGGCGTTACCGTCAATGCAATCTGTCCGGGTTATGTGGAGACAGAAATGGTCTCGAGGGGTATTGAGCGCATCACCACGCGAACCGGTCGTTCTGCCGACGAGGCGTTAGATTCACTCAAGAAAATGAGTCCCCAGAATCGGCTCGTCACTCCGGAGGAAGTTGCAGCGCTGGCGTTGTTGCTCGCGAGTGATGAAGGACGAGGGATCAATGGGCAGGGACTAAACATCGATGGTGGCACGGTTCTTTGGTAATAGCACTTCATCCATACCTCACAAGAATCTAACAAGTTAGGAAGGGGGCAAGCGGCGCAATCACAAACCTCGGCAACCCCGAACCTAAGCGCGCCCCCGCTGATCCGCAACACACTTCGCAAGGGCAAATCATGATCTTCAAAATTATTCGTTGGTTCTTGAAGCCGAACCAGCGGGGGCGCGCTTAGGTTCGTGAATGCGAAGTTCGTGATCTGCGCTTGCCCCCTTCCCTACCTGTTAATTCTGGGCAGGTCCTTGACTTTCTGTCTTCTCAATGGTCGCTCGCCGTCATGCTTCGAGCCAACTCGTACACCAACCTGATCGGTAAGCCTACGATATTGAAATAGTCACCTTCTATTTCTTCAATGAATAAAGCTGCCTGGCCTTGTATCCCGTAGGCACCTGCCTTCCCTCTCGGCTCGCCGGTCGCTACATACCAATCGATTTCAGCTTCCGACATCTGTGCGAAACGTACTCGCGTTGTTTCTACGTCGACCTTTGTTGCGCCTCCGATTCTAATCAGGGCAACGCCAGTAAACACTTGGTGCCACTTCCCACTGAGTAATCTGAGCATCCGCTTCGCATCTTCATCATCGAGTGGCTGACCAAGTAAGTGTTCACCGACCACAACCGTCGTGTCAGCCCCCAGGACCAATCCAGTTTCACACGTCGATGCTACGGCCTCTGCTTTTTCTCGTGCGAGCCGCTGAACATAGTCGATCGGCGCTTCGCCATTCTTCTGAGTTTCATCGACGCCTGCGGCAACGGCTTCAAAGGGCCAGCTGACAGTCGTCAGGATTTCCGCGCGGCGTGGACTGCTCGACGCGAGAATAAGTTTTTCCTTGAGTGGATATGTGTTCATACGGGTGTACGAAGGTTTAGGAATTCACTTTGTCTTAAAAGTCCGGGAATGTAATTGGACCGGGTCAGTACCACCTCGCGGTAGCGGGTGGGTCAACGATCAGGTTTAAGAAACATTAGCATATCGAGAGCTTCTACTTTTTACCCACCCGCTACCGCGAGGCGGTACTGACCCGGTCCAAGTTAGGTTCTGACCTTAAGGCAAGCCAATTCACACTGATCCGCAAGCTTATTTGGCCTCAATTCGGTTCTTCGCTAAACTGAGTCAACTTGCGTTGATGAGTTTGCTGTTTTCAGTTGCGGATCGCAAACAGTCATTTGCCTATGGATGAACTGATCAAATCGTTGCCGAGAGTCCTTCAGGCCGTCGGTTATTCGACCGAGGTTGCTGAAGCAGCGGCTATGGCTGCGTGGAAGCATGCTGCTGGCGAAGGCCTGCGAAATCACGCCGTGGCAATCAAGCTCGAGGAAAACACGTTGGTGGTCGCGGTGCGTGATGCAATCTGGCAAAAACAATTGGCAACTATGAAAGGTCAATTGCTCTTTCGGGTAAACTCAATCCTGGGCCAGCCACTGTTACATACTATCGAGTTGCGTATCGATCCCAAGGCGGTAGTTATCGCGCCGGCCGAAAAGCTAGAATCGGCTGAAATACTCGACAACGAAGTACCAATGGAACTGTGGTCCGCCGCCAGTGCAATTCGCGATAAAGAACTGCGTCACAAGTTTTTGAAAGCGGCGGTTGGAGCGTTGAAAAGGGGGACTTAGGTCTTGGGCCTTTGGTCTTTGGCTTTTGGCATCGCACCCGAGACAGATGCAACACCTAAGAGCAAAAACCAAAGTCCCAAGACCAAAATCCAAAAACCAAAAACCATCTTATGCCTATCAACGAATCCGACATCGAGAAAGTAGCACAACTCGCGCATCTGGAATTGGCACCTCAAGAGCTGAAGATCTTCGGACCACAAATTACCGAGATCGTGAGTTACGTCGAACAGTTGAATGAGCTCGACACTGCGAACGTCGAGCCTGCTATTGGTGGACTCACGCCCGAAGGTGAAGCAACGGATTCAGCTCGCAACGACGAATTAGCTGCATCGCTGGGTCAGAAGACTGCGTTGGCAGAAGCGCCAGATCCGGCCGAAGGTCATTTCCGAGTTCCGAAGGTGCTGTAGATTCCTTAACCTCTAACCATGTCGCGTCAAACAGTTGAAGCAGCCCTGAACGCTGCAGAAAAACTAAACGAAAGTCTCAACGCCTTTCTGGTGATCGATCGTGAAGGTGCATTGAAGCGTGCTGAGAATTGCTCGGGCCCGCTGGCGGGTATTCCTGTTGCCATTAAAGACAATCTCTGTGTAATCGGGATGCAGACATCTTGCGGTTCCAAAATTCTTGGTGACTATCATCCGCCCTACAACGCGACGGTGATTCAAAGGTTGATAGACGCAGGAGCGGTAATCATCGGCAAGAC
>Ga0070698_100009411_pt1 | contig 10471 bp, 6 predicted proteins | sample KBSK1502metaG_FD_65477 | JGI IMG/M metagenome (GOLD analysis project Ga0070698, IMG submission 65477) | Corn, switchgrass and miscanthus rhizosphere microbial communities from Kellogg Biological Station, Michigan, USA - KBS K1-50-2 metaG | ecosystem: Host-associated > Plants > Roots >... | reverse complement strand
CGAGGGTGAGCGGGTTGCGGACGTCGCGGTCGGCGAACCACTTCGCGAGGACGATGACCATGAACACCTTCGCGAACTCGCTGGGTTGGAACTTGAACCCGGCGATCGTCACCCAGCGTGTCGCCCCGAGGGTCGAGTGGCCGATCACGAGGACGACCGTGAGGAGCGCCAGCGTCCCGACGTAGATCGCCGGGGCGAACGTGCCCAGCCACGAATGGTCGACCAGGGCGACGATGGCCATGACCGAGAAGCCGATGACCGCATACAGGATCCCGCGTAGCAGCTGCTGGCCCACATCGCCCGTGAACGTGCGGTCCTCCATCGTGTTCGAGTAGCCCATGACGAGCCCGTAGCCGACCAGAAGGATCGTCGTGATGAGCAGGATCCAGTCGAGGTCGAGCAGGCGCCGCACGCTCGGCGGCGCGTGCAGCGGCGACGACGCCTGGGGCATCGGGATCGGACGGACGCTCATTTCTTGTCCGCCACGCCGTAGTACTGCTCGAGGATGTGCTGCGTCATCGCGACCGCCGGGTTGAAGCAGACGTCGCAGAGCGACCGGCTCGAGTCGAACGTGAAGATGACCATCGCGATCCGCGCGGTCGGATCCGCGTTGTCCTCCTTGGGCACGAACGAGACGAACCAGTTGTGGAAGCCGAGACGCTGGCGGCCCGCGGAGTCGACGCCCGACGACTCGCCGAACTCGGCCGTGCCGGTCTTGCCCGCGATGGGGAGCTTCGCGTTCGGCATGTACGCGTGCCCGATGGTGACGACGCGCCGCGCGCCCTCGCGGATGAGGCGCAGGTCCTCCTGGCGCATCTCGAGCTTCCGCGCCACCTGGGGCGCCGGCGTCACGACCGTCTTTCCGTCGTACGTGACCTCCTTGAGAAGGTGCGGCTTGTAGACGGTCCCGCCGTTCGCGACCGATGCGTACGCGTTGAGCAGCTGCAACGGCGTGACGGCGACGAAGCCCTGACCGATCGACTCGTGGTACGTGTTGCCGAGCGTCCAGGGCTCGTCGAACTTCGCGAACTTCCAGAGCGGGTCGGGCATGATCCCGCCCGCCTCGCCGGGCAGGTCGATCCCGGTCGGCGCGCCGAAGCCGAGCATGCGCCCGTACTTCGCGATCGCGTCGGGGCCGGCGCCGCGCTGCCCCGTGTACGGGTTGCCGCCACCCAGCGTGTAGAAGTAGATGTCGCTCGAATGCGCGAATCCGTTGAGGAAGTCGAGCGTGCCGTGCACGCGCCAGTCGTAGAAGCGCCAGCCGTCGACGACGAGCACGTTGGACGAGACGTTGACGACCGTGTTGCGGGTCGCCGCGCCGCTGCTGAGCGCCGAGAGCCCGGTCACCATCTTGAAGGTCGACCCCGGCGGGTAGATCTCGCCGATCGCCTTGTTCACCAGCGGGTGCCTGTTGTCGGAGATCCATGCCTTCATCTGCGTGTTGGTGACGCCCTGGATGAAGGCATTGTTGTCGTAGGCGGGGATCGAGACCATCGCGAGGATCTCGCCGTTCTGCGGATCCATCGCGATGCCCACGGCCTGCGTGAATCTGTCCTCCGTGACGCCCTTCTCGAGCTCGGCGTTGAGGAGGCGCTGCAGCTTGTCGTCGATCGTGAGGACGAGGTCGTTGCCCGACCTCGGCGGAACGAGAGCGAGCGTCCGCAGCTCGCGCAGCGAGGCGTCGCGCTCGATCTCGCGCCAGCCGAGCGTCCCCCGCAGGTACTTCTCGTACTGCCACTCGATCCCCGTCTTGCCGATCACGTCCTGGAGCAGGTAGCTGCCGCCCTGGCGCTCCGCGAGCTCCTCCTCGTTGATCGGCCCGGTGTAGCCGAGGATCGGCGCGTAGAGCGGACCCGACGTGTACTGGCGGACGGAGTCCGCGGTGACGCGCACACCGGGATAGAGCTCGGCGCGCTCGACGAGCAGGAGCGCGGTCTCGCGCGGCAGCGGTTTGCTGCTGACCGTCACGGGCTCGTATGGGTTCCGCTCGCGCTGCTGGGCGATCGCCTTCACGATCTCATCGCTTCCCCGCTCCACGAACGGCGCGAGGCGTGAGGCCACCTCGTTCTCGTTCGCGCGCGGCAGGTCGACGGGGATGACGCTGACGGCGAAACCGGGCTGGTTGCGCGCGAGCACGACACCGCTCCGGTCATAGACGATCCCGCGATCGGCGGTGATCGGAACGCGCACGACGCGGTTCTGCTCGGCGAGCTCGCGGTAGTGCGCGCCGTTCACCACCTGCAGATCCCACAGGCGCACGCCGAGAACGACGAACACGCCGACGATCGCGAGCGCGAACGCGGCGAGCCGCCGGGGGTGGACGAAGACGCGGGTGTCCTGCATCAGAAGGCGCTCTCCCTCTCCGTCAGTCTGCGTCCGATCCGCGCGAGCGGATAGGCGGCGAGCGCTAGCGCTCCCGTGTAGATACCGACGCCTGCGGTCTGGACGAGGGTCACGTCCGGCGGTCCGAAGGGCCGCCCGAGGAACGCGAGGAGCCCCAGGTAGATGATCTGCGCCAGCGCCGTCGCCACGCCGATGGCGACGGCGGCCGGGATCACCGGCACAGGCTTCGCCGTCGACCTCTCCCCCAGCCCCACGACCAGCGTCCCCGGCAGTGCCGCGACCGCGAACGCGCCGAGCGGACCCGCGGACAGCATGTCGGTCGCGATCCCGCCGACGAAGGCCCACCAGAGCCCCTCGCCCGCCCCCGCGGCCATGGACCACGAGCCGGCGACCAGGAGCGGCACGCTCGGGAATGCGCCGCCGATGCTCATGGCTCCGACCACTCCTCCCTGGACCAGCGCCGCTATCAGCGGTACGACGACGGCGAGCGCCACGCGCACGACGGCCCGCTAGGCCGGAACGGGCGAGCCGGCTGGCCGGTACGGCCGGCGGATCAGCGCGCCTGCCCGGGAGCAGGTCGCGCCTCAATAGGGCGCGGCCGACCTTCCTCCGCGGTCTCGATCTCCCGCTCCAGCTCGGCCAGCGGATCCTCGTCGCGCAGCTTCGCCAGGACGTACACGAGCACGAGCCGAAGGGTCGCGGCCGTCGGGATCGCGAGGATGATCCCGAGCAGACCGAGCAGCGATCCCCCGGCGAGCATCGAGAAGATCACGACGATCGGATGCAGCTTCACGATCCGGCCGATGACGAGCGGGATGACGAAGTAGTCCTCCGAGTGACGGAGCACCGTGTACATCACCACCACCACGCCCACGTACGCGAGCTGGGACCAGCCGAACGGGTTCGGATGGCCGAGCGCGACGATCGACGCGAGCGCGCCCGCGGTGATCGGCCCGGCGAACGGGATCAGCTCGAGCACCCCGGTGATGAGCCCGAGCAGGATGCTGTACGGCACCTCGAGGATCGAGAGGCCCACGGCCGTCACCGTCGACATGAGCCCCACCAGCAGCAGCTGGCCGCGGATGTACCGGCCGATCAGAACGTTCACCTGATCCGTGATGTGCAGCACGTCGCGGCGCTGCTCGCGCGGGATCAGGCCGCGGATCACCTCGAAGAGGCGCGGGGCGTCACGAAGTACGAAGAAGGTCGCGACGAGCCACAGCAGCAGCTCGAGCGCGAAGCGGCTCACCGCCGTCGCGACGGGCACGACCATGCGCGCCACGTTCTGCGAGACCTCGGCCTGCGGGAGGAACACGAGCGGATCGAGGTCGCTCATCCCGAGGCTCGCGAGCGCCTGTGAGAGCGAGATCTGCGCGTTGCGCAGGAGGCTGGGGACCTCGTGATTCACATCACGCACCTGCGCGATCGCGAGCGGGACGATCAGCCGCAGCACGAGAAGGAGCGACCCGATGACCGCGAGGAACACGAGGAACGCCGCGACCCCGCGGCGCGCCTTGAGCCGCTGCTCGAGGAAAGCGACCGCGGGCAGGAGCACGTAGCCGATGACGAACGCCCACAGGAAGGGCATGACGATCTCGCCCATGTGCCAGACAAGGAAGATCGCGGTGGCCGCGACAACGGCCAGCACGACACGCTTCGTCGTCGTGGTCCACATCCCTCGCACGCCCGCCATGGTCCAAGAGGATATGTGCGCTCGCCGAGTCGACCGGGCCCGAGGCGATACCATAACCGGTTTCAGAGCGACCGAGGGGCATGACCGAAACTGGTATCGCGCGGACCACCGAGCCGAGCATGGTCCTACTAGAACTGATGTTCGAACTAGCGATGGATCGAGGTATACTTGGCTCATCACCATCTCCACGCTTCCACCTTTCCTTGGAGGCGCGGATGATGCGATCACCTGTGCTATTCAGACTCTCGGTTCAGGTGGTCTGAGGCAGCTGGAGAGGGGCCCGTCGAGTCCGCACAAGCTCCGATGGTCGCTTGGCGCCTCCGTTGATATTTCACGTGACGAGGGGGTCATGTGATAAGGCTCGCGGTCACGAACGAAAAGGGCGGCGTCGGAAAGACGACGACCGCGGTGAACCTAGGCTCGGCTTTCGGTCGGCTTCAGCATCGCACCCTGATCATCGACCTGGATCCGCAGATCAATGCCACAAGCGCCCTCGGACTCTCGAAAGACCGCCCGCTGTCGGTCCACGACGTTCTACTGAGGGAGCATCCTGTTGTCTCCGCGGTCGAGTCGACGCCTTATCCGGGATTGAGCATCCTCGCATCCAGCTCCGCGATGGCATCGGCGGAGGTCGAGCTTGCTCCTCTCCTTGGCCGTGAGTTCAGGTTGCGCACATCTTTACTAGCGGTGGAGACGTTCGACCGCGTCCTGATGGACTGCCCACCTTCCCTCGGGTTGCTCACGATCAACGCGCTCGTGGCCGCGGACGCTGTGATCATCCCGGTCCAGTGCGAGTACCTCGCACTCGAGGGCCTTGCACAGCTCATGACGACGATCGAAGCGGTCCGGTCCCGACTCAATCCCTCGTTGTCCGTCCTCGCGATCGTGCTCACGATGGAGGATCGCAGAAATCGCCTCTCGGTCCAGGTCGCCGATGAGGTCACACGGCACTTCCCGAGCCTCGTCGCGAAGACGCGGATCCCTAGATCCGTCCGACTCGCGGAGGCGCCGAGCCACGGGCAGCCGATCGACGTGTATGACGGATCCTCGCGTTCAGCGATCGCATACGCGGAGCTCGCCCGCGAGATCGATCGGCGGATCGCCTCGATGACCCACTTGGCCGCCGCAGGAGCGGCCTCATGAGGACCGGGCTCGGACGAGGACTCGATGTTCTGCTCGGCGGCCCCCAGCCTGGGCCCGTCGCGGATCGTGCCGGCATCGCGGAGATCCCGCTTGAGAAGGTCATGCCGAACCCGCAGCAGCCGCGCCAGGCCTTCGCGGCGAGCGAGCTCGAGGAGCTGGCCGCCTCGATCAGGCGGCATGGCGTGCTGCAGCCGATAGTGGTATCGCGCGCTGCCGACGGCTACCAGTTGGTGGCTGGCCACCGTCGCGTCCTTGCCGCCCGTCTGGCGGGGAGGACCGCGATCCCCGCCGTCATCCGGGACGACGTCACGGACCGGCTTGAGCTCGCGCTCATCGAGAACATCCAGCGGTCGGATCTCAATGCGCTCGAAGAGGCGCGCGCCTTCCGGTCGCTGATGGACATCTACGGATTGACTCAGGAGCAGCTGGGCGAGCGGGTGGGAAAATCCCAAGCGGGCATAGCGAATACGCTGCGAGTGCTGGCGGCGCCGCAGTCTCTGCAAGACGCGCTCGTAGATGGGAAGATCACTGAAGGACATCTCCGGGCGTTGCTTTCTCTGAGGGCGTCGGAGACGGCGACGGCTCTGTCCGAAGTGATCACGCGAAAGCTCTCCGTGCGTCAGGCCGAATCGCTGGCGCGCCGGCTCTCCGGCCGCAAGGCAAAGCGCGACGGGCGACTCGCGCGAGGGGCCGACCCGGAGATCAGGTCAATGACGGCGGACCTCCGGGCCGCACTCGGTACGAAGGTGGAGATCGACAAGCGACGAAAGGGCGGACGGATCACGATCGAGTTCTATTCGAACGACGAGTTCGAGCGGCTCTACGAGCTGCTGACACGGGGAGCGAAGTAGGGGAGTGGCAACGAAGGTGACCGACCGCGGGAAGAAGCCCGAGGGCGACGGGGGCAACGGCCAGACGAGCTACACCGCGAAGGACATCCAGGTCCTCGAAGGGCTCGAGGCTGTCCGCCGGCGCCCGGGCATGTACATCGGCACGACCGACCTGCGCGGCCTCCACCACCTGATCCGCGAGGTCCTCGACAACTCCATCGACGAGGCGATGAACGCCGTCTGCGACCGCATCGACGTGATCATCCACAAGGACCTCCGGGTCACCGTGTTGGACAACGGACGCGGCATCCCGGTCGACAAGCAGGCCCAGACCGGGAAGTCGGCGCTCGAGGTCGTCCACACCGTCCTGCACGCCGGCGGCAAGTTCGGCGGCGCGGGCTACAAGGTGTCGGGCGGGCTTCACGGCGTCGGCGTGTCGGTCGTGAACGCGCTGTCGAAGCACCTCAAGGTCGAGGTGCATCGCGATGGCAAGGTCTACACACAGGAGTACGCGCGGGGGAAGCCGCTCGGCCCCGTGAAGACGGCCAGCCGCAACGAGATGACGCCGCCGGTGCTGTCGTGGAAGCCGCGCGAGCGGCTGACCGGGACGATCACGACCTTCGACCCCGACCCCGATGTGTTCCCCATCATCGAGTGGGACGCATCCATCGTCACGCAGTGGCTGCGCGAGACGGCGTATCTGAACAAGGGTCTGTGGCTCTCGCTCATCGACGAGCGGAACGGCACGGATCAGAGCTTCTATTTCGACGGCGGGATCGTGTCGTTCGTGCGCCACCTCAACAAGGCGCACCAGGTGCTGCACAAGCCCGTCTCGGTCGAGCGCATCTTCAGCGAGAACGGGACGATCGTGGACGTCGCGCTCCAGTACAACGACAGCTTCGCCGAGCGCGTCTACACCTTCGCCAACAACATCAACACGATGGACGGCGGCGCCCACCTCACGGGCTTCCGCACCGCCCTCACGCGCACGCTCAACTTCCACGCGCGCAAGATCGGACTCCTGCGCGAAGCCGACCCGAACCTGACGTCGGAGGACGTGCGCGAAGGCCTCACCGCGGTCATCAGCATCAAGATCAAGGAGCCGCAGTTCGAGGGTCAGACCAAGACGCGGCTGGGCAACGCCGAGGTCCAGGGGCAGGTCGCGACCGCCGTCAACGACGCGCTCGGGCAGTTCCTCGAGGAGAACCCTCCCGACGCGCGGCGGATCATCGAGAAGTGCCTCACCGCGTTCCGCGCGCGCGAGGCGGCGCGCAAGGCGCGCGACCTCGTCCTGCGCAAGGGCGCGCTGGACGGCTTCTCACTGCCTGGCAAGCTCGCCGACTGCCAGGAGCGCGACCCCGAGCGGTCGGAGCTCGTGATCGTCGAGGGCGACTCGGCGGGCGGCACCGCCAAGCAGGGACGTGATCGCCGCTTCCAGGCGATCCTGCCCCTTCGCGGCAAGATCCTGAACGTCGAGAAGAGCCGCGCCGACAAGATGCTCGGCAACGAAGAGATCAAGGCGATCATCACGGCGCTGGGCACCGGGATCGGCGAGCACTTCGACGCGAAGAAGCTTCGGTACGGCAAGACCATCCTCCTCGCCGACGCCGACGTCGACGGCTCGCACATCCGGACCCTGCTCCTGACCCTTCTCTACCGGCACTTCCGTCCGCTCATCGAGGACTCGCGCGTCTACATCGGCCAGCCCCCGCTGTATCGCGTACAGCTCGGCAAGGAGGTCCGCTGGGCCTACTCAGACGCCCAGCGCGACAAGGCGATCAAAGAGGTGAAGTCGCTCGCGAAGCAGAAGCGCGAGACGCGCGCCAAGAAGGGCGAGAAGGCCGAGGCGCCGCCGCCCGAGTCGACCAACAGCGACGAAGGCACCGACGATGGCAAGGGCGGACGCGAGCCGGCCATCGCGCGCTACAAGGGCCTCGGCGAGATGAACGCCGGTCAGCTCTGGGACACGACGCTCAACCCCGACACGCGGACGCTCAAGCTCGTCACCGTCGAGGACGCTGAGAAGGCGGACCTCGTGTTCGACGAGCTCATGGGCTCCGAGGTCGAAGGCCGCAAGAAGTGGATCATGGCGAACGCGACGAAGGCGAGCCTCGACATTTAGATGATCGACCGCGGAGGCAACGAGCGGATCGTCACCGTCGACCTGCAGCACGAGATGCGGCAGGCGTACCTCGACTATGCGATGAGCGTCATCGTCGCGCGCGCCCTACCCGACGTGCGTGACGGGCTCAAGCCCGTCCAGCGCCGGATCCTCTACACGATGTACGAGGAGGGGATCCGCCCCGACCGCGCGTTCCGCAAGTCCGCGAACGTCAACGGGACCGTCATGGCGCGCTACCACCCGCACGGCGAGGCCGCGATCTACGACGCGCTCGTGCGTCTCGCCCAGGACTTCTCGATGCGGTACCCGCTGGTGCAGGGACAGGGCAACTTCGGCTGCTTCACCGGCGACACGAAGGTGGAGCTCACGAATGGCGAGCAGAAGACGTTCCTCGAGCTCATCGAGATGGTGCGCACCGGACAGCGCGGGGACATCTTCACGATCGATCAGCACCGGAACGTGCGGCTCAAGCCGGTGCGCGCGCCGCGGCTCGTGCGCCGCAACGACCCCGTCGTCAAGGTCACGCTCTCCAGCGGCAACGAGGTGGTCTGCACGCCCGACCACCGCTTCATGCTCCGAGATGGCACGTACCGCGAGGCGCAGGCGCTCAAGCCGAAGGAGCAGATCATGCCCTTCGCGCGCTCGGCGATCCCCGAGCGCCTGCACCGCACCGGCGCGTTCCCGGTCCCGGCGAGCCTCCAGGTCCGCGTCGAGAAGGTGGAGCCCGCAGGGCGCGCCGACGTCTACGACCTGACGGTCGACGTCACCCAGAACTTCGCGCTCTCGGCCGGCGTGTTCGTGCACAACTCGATCGACGACGACCCCGCGGCCGCCGCGCGCTACACCGAGGCGCGGCTCGCGACCGTCGCGATGGAGCTGCTCGCCGACATCGAGAAGGACACCGTCGACTGGCGCGCGAACTACGACAGCCGGCACCAGGAGCCGACGGTCCTGCCGGCGCGGCTCCCGAATCTCATCGTCAATGGATCGTCGGGCATCGCCGTCGGCATGGCGACGAACATCCCGCCCCACAACATGCGCGAGATCGTCGAGGCCACCAAGCGGCTGATCGACGATCCGGAGCTGACCATCGACGACCTCTCCGAGACCGTCCTCGGCCCCGACTTCCCGGGCGGTGGCCTCGTCTACCGCTACGAGGAGCAGAAGAACGTTGAGACCGGCAAGGCCGAGAAGGTCGACGCGATCCGCCGCGCCTACGCGACCGGCCGCGGGCGCGTCCTCATGCGCGCGCGTGTGCACAAGGAGGACATCCGCGGCGGCAAGACGGCGCTCATCGTCACCGAGCTCCCGTACGCCGTGAACAAGGCCGCGCTCATCGAGAAGATCGCGGATCTCGTTCAGACCAAGCGGCTCGCGGGGATCTCGGACCTCCGCGACGAGAGCGACCGTGAGGGCATGCGCATCCACATCGAAGTGAAGCGCGACGACGACCCCGACCGGGTGCTCAACTCGCTTTTCAAGCACACGGCGATGCAGTCGGCGTTCAACTTCAACGTGCTCGCGCTCGTCAACGACCAGCCCCGCACCCTCTCGCTCAAGGACATCCTCCAGCACCACATCGACTACCGCCGCGAGGTCATCCGGCGCCGCAGCGCGCACGACCTGGCGAAGGCGAAGGACCGCGCGCACATCCTCGAGGGCTTCAAGATCGCCCTCGACCACATCGACGAGGTGGTCAAGACGATCCGCGCGAGCAAGACCCCCGAGACGGCCCTGGACAGCCTGATCAAGAAGTTCGGTCTGTCCGAGGCGCAGGCCAAGGCCATCCTCGAGATGCAGCTGCGCCGCCTGACCGGCCTCGAGCGCTCGAAGATCGATGAGGAGTACGAGGCGACGATCAAGCTCATCGCCGAGCTCGAGTCGATCCTCGCCAGCCCGCGCAAGATCCTCGCGCTCATCAAGACCGATCTCGACGACCTCGCGTCGACGTACGGCGACGACCGGCGCACCAAGGTCATCGACGACACGGTCCGCGAGCTGACCGACGAGGACCTCGTCGCCGACGAGGACGTCGTCGTCACCGTGTCCAGCCGCAACTACGTGAAGCGCATCCCGCTCTCCACCTACCGCGCGCAGCACCGCGGCGGACGTGGCGTGATCGGCATGCAGACGCGCGAGGAGGACGACGTCGAGCATCTCCTCGTCGCACGCACGCGCGACCGCGTCCTCGTCTTCACCGACCGGGGCCGCGTCTTCGCACTCAAGGCGTTCGAGCTCCCCGACGCGAGCCGCACCGCGAAGGGCACCCCGATCCAGAACATCCTCGAGGCGATGCAGACGGGCGAGCGCGTCTCCGCCCTCGTCGGGTTGCGCGACACG
>Ga0070698_100009410_pt1 | contig 10472 bp, 9 predicted proteins | sample KBSK1502metaG_FD_65477 | JGI IMG/M metagenome (GOLD analysis project Ga0070698, IMG submission 65477) | Corn, switchgrass and miscanthus rhizosphere microbial communities from Kellogg Biological Station, Michigan, USA - KBS K1-50-2 metaG | ecosystem: Host-associated > Plants > Roots >... | reverse complement strand
CATTGCGCCATCACCTCGTCCGCCTCCTCGCCCTCGACCCGCATCACGCTGCCGAGGCTGGTCACCGCGTCGAGGTCGCGCAGGCTCCCCAGAGTCGCCTGCACGTCGCGCTCCTTGGCAAGGTGGGTGACCAGCACGAGCTGGGCCTCGTCGCCACGCCCGCGCTGCAGGACCGAGCGGATCGAGACGCCGTGCTCACCGAAGACCGCGGCCACCTGGGCCAGGACGCCGGGCCGGTCGGCCACGTCCAGCGCCAGGTAGTACTGGGTGTCCACGTCGTCCATGCCACGGACCCCCCGCTGGTACAGGCAGGTGCAGCCGACCCCATGGGCTCCCTGGACGCGGTTGCGGATCACGTCGACCAGGTCGCCGACCACCGCCGAGCCCGTCGGTAGGCTGCCGGCACCCTTGCCGTAGAACATGAGCTGGCCGATCGCGTCGCCCTCGACGAACACCGCGTTGTAGGCCTCGGTCACCGACGCCAGCGGGTGCGAGGAGGGGATCATCGCCGGGTGCACGCGGGCGCTGACCTCGCCGTCGACCAGCTCGGCGATGGCGAGCAGCTTGACCGTGTAGCCCATGCGCGAGGCCGCCCCGATGTCGGTCGCGGTCACGTCGGTGATGCCCTGCCGGTAGACGTCGCCGGCGGTCACGCGCGTGTTGAACGCCAGGCTGGCGAGGATCGCGCACTTGGCGGCCGCGTCGAAGCCCTCCACGTCCGCGCTCGGGTCCGGCTCCGCGTAGCCCAGCTCGATCGCTTCGGCCAAGGCCTCGCCGTAGGCCGCCCCCGTGGTGGCCATCCGCCAGAGCACGTAGTTGGTGGTGCCGTTCACGATCCCGAGGACCCGGCGCAGGCGGTCGCCGGCCAGCGACTCCTTCAATGGGTGGATGATCGGGATCGCCCCGGCCACGCTGGCCTCGAACTTCAGGTCCACCCCGGCCGCGTCGGCCGCGTCGAACAGCTCCGCACCCCGGGCCGCCAGCAGCTCCTTGTTGGCCGTGACCACCGGCTTGCCGAGCCGCAGCGCCTCGAGGATGAGCGTTCGGGCCGGCTCGATCCCGCCCATCACCTCGATCACCACGTCGACCTCCGGGTCGCGCACCACCGCCGCGGCATCGCCGATCAGCCGCGTGACGTCGACCCAGGGGTCCCGCTTCTTGTTGGGATTGCGGACCGCGATCCGCTGGATGTGGGCCGGCACCCCGGCCCGGTCGCGAATCAGCTCGGCGTGCTCCGTGAGGAGCCTGGCCACGCCGGTGCCCACGACTCCACAGCCGAGCATGCCGACCCTGATCGGCTCCACCTGCCGTTCCCCTCCCTCCACGCGCACCCGGACCTGAAGATCCGGGCCGCGGTCGACCGTACCGCGACGACCTCGCACCGACCCCCGTTGGTCTCGCACCGGTCGGCCGACATCTTGCCTGACCCACCCCCCACCCGGCACCTTCCCACCTGAGTGCGCCGCCACGGCGCCCAGCCCGGCTCCCGCGCCCTTCCCGCCTGGGTGCCGCCACGGCGCCACAGCCGGAGGCGTACCGGGCGCTCGAGGCGCTCACCATCCGCGAGGTCTCCCTGTTCCGCGTCCTGATGGGCTTGCGGGCCCTCCCGGCGCGACTGGCCAGGACCCGGAGACGGAGGCGTCCCGCTGACGGCGCTCGGCCCAGCCTGCTCGCCCTGAGCTTCAGGTTCGAGGAGGTCCAAGGCGGCACGCGGATCCTCACCGAGACGAGGGTCGACACCACCGACCCGCTCGCCCACCGTTGCTTCGCCGCCTACTGGCAGTTCATCCGCGTCGGGAGCGCTGCCATCCGGCGCGACCGGCTGCGCGCCATCAAGCGGCGGGCCGAGCGCTCCTCCGCCGCTACCGCGGCTCCCACGCGCTGAAGCCCTGCTTGGCAAGGATGTCCGCAATCAGGTCGAGCAGCGAGATGGGGTCGAATGGCTTGGTCACGTACGCCGCCACGCCCAGCTCCGTTCCCCGCTGGACGTCCGCTTCCTGCGCGCGAGCCGACAGCAGCACGATGGGCACGTGGCAGGAGTCGACACCCGCCTTCAGCCGGCGGCAGACCTCCCAGCCGTCCATCTTGGGCATCATGATGTCCAGGAGGACCAGGTTCGGGTGGAAGAGGTCGAACTGGGCCAACGCCTCTTCGCCGTCTTCGGCGACCTCGACGGCATAACCTTCGAGCTCAAGGTTGACCTTGAGCAATTGTTGTATGACCCGATCGTCGTCGACGACCAAGATGCGGGCATTGGTCATTAAGCAAACAGACGAGAGGCGTTCAGAGGGGACCGGCGTGGCGGAGCATAACACATGCCGCCTGAGCAGGGCTTTCACCACTCCCCGACCAGGCGGAGGGGGATGGTACCATACGCCCCGCACCCCCAGGTCACGAGCATCCAGCCCACGTAGCTCAGGGGATAGAGCGACTGCCTCCGGAGCAGTAGGCCGCAGGTTCGAATCCTGCCGTGGGCACCCTACCGGTTTCCTGTCGCTTTCCTATCGCGTGCTATCCGCGCTGGTCACCGGCACCCGGGGACGGCTGCTCGATTGATCGAGGTCTGCAAGGTGTCGGGGCCCTCTTTCTGCGGCGATGGGTTTCCGGTAGGCGCCGACAGCGCAACACAGTCGGCTCTACTGAGGTCGGTCTCGCCTGAGCGGGTCAGGTTCGCATCACCGGCTGAGCAAGGCCTCAGCTTGGTCTCACCCGTCCGCCGTGAGACTCCGCTCTGCTGGGCAGCTCAGCGGAGGTGAACCTTGACCGTGCGTCGCCTTGTGCCCCTGACCGCGGTGGCCGTCGCGCTGGTCGGGCTGGCGGCCGCCACCGCGCTGGTTGGTCCTCCGGCCCACCGCTCGGCCGCCACGGCGCTGGCATCCCCGGCGACCGGGGTGGCCAGCAGTTGGGTGGCAGGGGAGAACCGGCGGCCGGGCACGACCGGCTGGCGGATCACCCAGCTCGGCGCCCCGCACGCGATCGAGGGGTGGGCCGACCATGTGAGCGCCGCCAGGGGCGACCGGGTAGGGCTTTTCGTATCCACCACCGCGCCCCGGTTTCGGGTCGAGGCCTACCGGATGGGCTGGTATGGCGGGCGCGGCGCGCGTCTGGTGTGGCGCTCGCCCCAACTGCCTGGCCGCCGGCAGCCACCACCGGCTCGCGTTGCTGGCACGAACCTGCTCGTCACCCACTGGCGCCGGTCACTCACCCTCACCGTCGGGCTCGCCTGGCCGCCGGGCGACTACCTGCTCAAGCTCGTCGCAAGCAGTGGGCAGCGGTACGTTCCGCTCACCGTCCGCGACGACGCCAGCCACGCCGGCCTCATGGTGCAGAACGACGTCACCACCTGGCAGGCCTACAACCTCTGGGGCGGCTATGACCTGTACCAGGGGCCGGGCGGGTCGGCGGCCACCCGCTCAAGGGTCGTCTCCTTCGACCGTCCCTACGACCGGTCCGGCCAGGGTGCCGGCGACTTCCTCGGCAACGAATACCCACTGGTCCGCCTGGTCGAGGCGCTCGGCCTGGACGTGAGCTACTGGACCGACATCGACCTGCACCAGCATCCCGAGCGGCTCCTCGCCCACCGGGCACTGGTGTCGCTCGGCCACGACGAGTACTGGTCGACTCGGATGCGCCGGGGTGTCGAGGTCGCCCGTGCCCACGGCGTGAACCTCGCATTCCTGGGGGCCAACGCGGTCTTCCGGCACATCCGCCTGCAGCCCTCCCCGACCGGCCCGGACCGGGAGGAGGTCAACTACAAGCCCTGGTCGGCGCGTGAAGATCCGGCCTGGCGGACCGACCCGGCCGAGGTCACCACCGACTGGCGCGAGCCGCCCCTGAACGATCCGGAGAGCCGGCTGCTCGGCGACCTCTACGAGTGCAACCCGGTCGATGCCGCCGGCGTGGTCGTCGACCCGGCGGCCTGGCTGTTCGCGGGGACGGGGGTGCGGGCCGGCTCGCCGCTGCCCGGGCTGGTCGGGCCGGAGTACGACCGGGTCCAGGTCGGAGCGCCACGGCCCGCCGGGGTCCAGTTGCTGCTGCACTCGCCGGTCCGCTGCCGAGGGCGTGCCAGCTTCGCGGATGCGACCTACTACACCGCCCCGAGCGGGGCCGGCGTGTTCGACACCGGCACCAGCTCCTGGGTCTGCCAGCTCGACGCCGTCTGCGCCGGTAGCCGCCGCTCGCCGTTGACCGCCCGGGTCGTCCGTGCCATCACGGTGAACCTGCTGCGGGTCTTCGCCACCGGCCGGGCCGGCCAGCGCCACCCCTCCAGGTCCAACCTGACCCGCTTCCACATCACCCCGAGCGGCCTGTAGACCTCACGCTGCTCTCACGGTCGGACACCGAGGATGCGCAGGCCATGGCAGCGGCTCCCGCCCACCACCCAGTCCGGCCCGTGGCCGCCGGGCTGGCGGCGCTCGCCCTGCTCGCCGGCTGCAGCCATGGCGTCAAGGCGCCGGCAGCACCCGGAACGACGCCGGGCCAGTCGACCAGCACGACGGCCACACCACCACCCCAGGTGGCGGTGTTCCCGCTCACCGGCCTGCCAGTTGGCAGCGCGACCGTGGCGGCGGCCCGACCGGCGCTGTCGATCAAGGTCGAGAACACCCCGCCAGCCCGCCCCCAAGCCGGCTTGGACGCGGCCGACGTCGTCACCGAGGAACTGGTGGAGGGCGGCATCACCCGCTTCTTCGTCACCTTCCAGTCCCACGACAGCTCGCTGATCGGGCCGGTCCGCTCGGCCCGGCCGGTCGATGCCGCCCTCCTGCGCCAGCTCGGCGGCGGACTGTTCGGCTACGCGGGCGCCGCCCAAGGCGAGATCGCCCCGGTCAAGGCCTACTCCAACGCCGTCCTGCTCAGCCCGGACCAGGCGCCGGGCGCCTACTCGCGGTCGGCCAGCCGGCCCGCCCCCCACAACCTGTACACGTCGACCGCCCGGCTCTACCAGGCCGCGGCCCGGCTCGGCGCCCACCGTGGACCGCCCCCCGCCCTGTTCGGCTTCACAACCCAAGCGCCGACCGGCGCCCGCCCAGTCCGGGCCGTGGCCGTGGCGTTCTCCCCCGACGCCGATTACGTGGCGAGCTGGCGCTGGGACCCAAAGGCGGCCCTCTGGGACCGATACCAAGGCGGCCAGCGGGCCACGCTGGCGGGTGGGGCCGGCGTGACCGCCACCAACGTGGTCGTCATGGGGGTCAAGGTCGGCACGATCCCGGGGCTGGTCGACTCGCTCGGCAACCCGGACCCGAACGTGATCGTGGTCGGCCAGGGGGACTGCTGGGTCTTCCGGGACGGCCGAGTCCTCACAGGGACCTGGCGACGGCCGGCCGTCGGCCAGGTCATGCGGCTCATCGGCCGGGGTGGGCAGACGATCCCGCTCCACCCGGGCCGGACCTGGATCGAGCTGGAGCCGGTCGGTTACACGCCCAGACTGAGCTGAGCCGTTGTCGTCGCGTCCCTGACCACCGGTTCGCCAATCCACCCCACCTCACAGCGGGCGCCCGTGCCCTAGGCAGCGTTACGACCGGACGCTGGTGGAGCGCTGTCGTGCGGTCAGGAACCACACCCCGATCGCGCAGAGCACCGCGACCACGATCGCCGCTGTGGCCCGTCTTACATGGTGGATGGTCGAGCCCGCGATGTGCCCGGGCAGCCAGCTCGGGACGCTGCGGGCAGGGGTCACGAAGTAGAAGACCCCGGCGACCAGCGCCACGAGCCCAACCACTGCCAGCAGGACGACCAGACCTCGGGCGGAGCGGCGCGCGGGAACCGTTGCCATCCTGCCTGCCTCCTTCACCCACATGGAACCAGAACGGCCGTGAGGCTGTGATGAGATGGCAACGGTCCTGCGCCAAGGTGCTCGGCGGCGCCAAGGCCGTGCTGGGTTGGCTCACCCCGATCTCATCCCGCCGCTGGGATGCTGACGGTCCGACGTCGCGCCGTGACGGGCGACGCTACCTCCTCAACGTGGAGGAAGCGCTGTCAGTGGACGACAAGTACCTCATCGTGATCTTGGTGCTCGCCATCCTGTTTGGAGCCAGTCGCCTGCCGATGCTGGGCCGCAACTTCGGCCAAGGGATCCGCGAGTTCAAGAAGGGCATCACCCAGAGCACCCAGGATGAGCCTGCAGCGGCGGCGCCGATGCCGCCAGGCGACGACCGCGGCACCACGAGCTGAAGAGCCGGCCGGGTTGTCGCCGCCGCGTGCCGGGTAGCGCGGGTCGGTGTGGTCGCGGGTCGGGCGTCCAGAACATGCCCAGGTGTCGAGGATCACTGCTCAGGGCTCTCCGCCTCAGGTCAGCCCACCGCCTCCAAGAGGGCCTGGTGGCGGGCGGCGAGCATGGTGACGCCGAGGACCGCCACGGCGATCCCGGCGGCGAGCAGCGGGCCGCCAGCGCCCGACGGCCAGCGCTCGTGGTAGAGCAGGAAGCCAGCGGCGACCGGCCCGACCGACTCGACGGCGGTCATGGCGGCCGTTACCGAGGCGGCGTTGGCCCGCTGGAAGCCGGCCTGCACCAGCCACAGCGCGACCACGCCGAACAAGGCGAGCAGCCACGGCGCCGGGCTCTCCAGCAGCAGGCCGAGCCCGCGCCAGCCGTCGGTGGCCAGGCGGTCGCCGACCTCCTTGGTCCAGATCGCCGTCGCGGCGTACAGGCAACCGGCCGCCGCGCCGAGCGCGACGCCACTGTGGCTACGGCTGGCCAGCAGCGCGGCCGCAGCGGCGACCGCGGCGACGCCGAGCTGTGTCCCGGCGCCCAACGGTGCGTGGGCGGGGGCCACGCCCTCGGCCGCGACCGCGGCAACCGAGCCGCCAACGGCGACCAGGGCGACCGCGGTCAGCTCGGCGCGGCCGAACCGCTCACCGAGCCAGCGCACCCCGAGCAGCACCAGCAGCACGGCTCCGACCGCCATGAGCGGGACCACCAGCTCGATCGGTGCCAGCGCCAGGGCGGCCGCCTGGGTCACCCAGGCCGCGAGGTCGAGCAGCAGCGCCAGCAGCCACAACCGTCGTCTGAGCAGCGCCGGCAGCAGGCGGCGCGCAGGCACTCCCGCGCGGACGGTCTCGTGCTTCTGAACGGCCGCCGTGGCGTTGTAGGCAAGGCCGGACGCAGCAGCCAGCGTCGCACCCAAGACGAGCACACGTCACCTCGGAGGTGAGGAGCGTCCCGCCATGGTAGGGGATGGTCGTTCCAGGGTCCTGCTGCTCACCGCCGACATCGGTGAAGGGCACAACGCCGCGGCGCGCGCGATCGCCGAGCGCATCGGCCAGGCCTGGCCCGGTACCGAGGTTCGCATGCTCGACGTCATCGCCCGGATGGCGCCGGGCATGACCTGGCTGGTGCAGTCCGCCTACCGCGTGACGCTCGACCACGCTCCAGTGGTCTACCAGTGCTTCTACGACGCGCTCTGGCGCCACCGGTGGTTCGCCTGGCTGAGCAAGCGCTTCATCGCCGCCTGGTGCGGCTGGCGGCTGTGGCCTCGGCTGCGCCGCTTCCAGCCGGACGTGGTCGTCTGCACGCACCCGTTCGGGGCCGCCGCCATGGACCAGCTACGGCGCGTGCACCGGCTGGCGGTTCCCACCGCCACCTACGTGACCGACTTCGCACCGCACCCGTTCTGGGTCTTTTCGCAGATCGACGCGCACTTCATCATGCACGACGTGAGCGCGCCCGACGCCCACCGGCTCAGCGCCCGCGGCCTGGTGCGCGTGGCCGCGCCGCCGATCTCCCCGGTGTTCCAGCAACGCGACCAGGGCGCGGCGCGCGACTCTCTCGGCCTGCGCTCGGGTGCTTTCATGGTGTTGGTGACCGGCGGGGCCTGGGGGGTCGGCACCCTCGCTGCAGCGGTTGCCGCCCTGCTCGAGCTGGGTGAGCACATCCAGGTCGTCGCGGTCTGCGGCCGCAACCAGGCACTGCGCCGGCGTCTGGAGGCGCTCGGCGAGCCGCGTTCGCGGCTGGTGCCGCTCGGTTTCGTGGGCATCATGCCCCAGCTGATGGCGGCGGCCGACGTGGTGGTGACCAACGCCGGCGGGGTCACCTCGCTGGAGGCGTTCGCGTCCGCCCGCCCCGTGCTGTTGTTCGACCCGATCGCCGGCCACGGCAGGGCCAATGCCGCCATGATGGAGCAGGCCGGCCTGGCGCTGGTCTGCCACCGTATCCCTGAGCTGAAGTCCACCGTCGCCGAGCTGATCGCCGACCAGAGGCCGCTGGCCCGGATGCGCGCCGCCGAACTGGCGCACCTGGAAGGCAGGGACCTGGGCGACGACCTCGCGCTGCTCGCCGATGCGGAGCCGCTGCCGCTTCCCGCTGGGCGCGGCATGCGCCTGGCGGTCCGCACCCTGATCGCCAGCGCGGTCGTGACAGCGCTTCTGTTCCAGGGCTCCTGGACGGCCGGCACCCGGCTCGCCTCGGCGGCGCGGGGGTCGACCAGGGCGTCCGGCGCGGTGGTGATCGTGGTGGCCGGATCGCTGCCACCCCGGATGCTGCGGGTGGTGGCTGCGGCCGGGACGGACGAGCGCTTTGCCCTCACCTTCTTCGTGGAGGGCGAAGACGTGGCGGCCGACCGGGTCGACCTCGTCCGGCTCGCCCGGCAGGGCTTCGAGGTCGAGGCGGGCACCTGGGAGGCGCAATGCGACAGCACCGTCGAACTCGGCCACACACGGGCGGAGTTCGCCGACACGGTCGGTGCGCTGCGCCGCCAGGTGGGGCTGGAGCCGGTCTACGTGGCCGAGCCGTGCGGCCGCTTCAGCCTGCTCGCCGTCGCCGTCACCAGGGACCTGCACATCCGCCGGGTGGTGTTCGGCCAGCGGTTGACCGTCTCGAAACGGCCCTTCGAGCCGCCGTCGATCGTGCCCGGCCAGATCGTCGAGCTACTCGTCGCCCCGACTGCCTCGCCGGCCGACGCGGCGGGAGCGGTCCACGCGGTCGCCGCCGCGCTCCGCGGGCAGGGCCTGCAGGCGCTGACGCTGGTGCAGATGGACCGGCCAGGCCGCCACCGGCGCCGGACGGCCGCATGAGGCCGCGCTGCGTGACCGCCGCGACCGCCGGAACCGCTGCGGTTGCCGCGGCCAGCTACTGGGGCGTGGCCGCGGCGGTCACGCGGCCGGGGCGGCGGCTCCTCAGCGACCGGCTGGTGCTCTGCTCGGTGCGGACAGCCGCGCCGCTGCTCGCGCTCACCTTCGACGACGGGCCGGACCCCGCCCTCGTCGGGCGCTTCCTGGCGGCGCTCGACAGTTCGCCGTGCACGTTCTTCGTACTCGGTCAGGGCGTGCGCCGCGCGCCTGGGCTGGCGCGGCTGACCGTCGCAACGGGTCACGAGCTGGCCTGCCATGGCGATACCCACCACAGCCTGGCCAGGCTGTCGCCCCGGGCGACTGCTGTGGCGCTGCGCCGCGCCCGTGACACCATCGCGGACGCCTGTGGACACGCACCGCGGTTCTACCGCCCCGCCCACGGCGTATTCAACCTGGCTGGCTGGTGCGCGGCGCCGCGCCTCGGCATGCGCCGGACGCTGTGGAGCGGCTGGGCCAGGGATTGGGAGGAGCGCGCGACGCCAACGCTGATCGCCGCCCGTATCCTGCGCGCCGCCGCACCGGGCGCGATCCTGCTGCTGCACGACGCGGACGGCAGCCCGGGCGCGCCCGAGCGGACGCTGGCGGCGCTACCGCTGATCCTCGAAGGGCTGCGCGGGCGCGGGCTACGGACGGTGACCCTTTCCGAGCTGGTCGCCGCCGGCGACGGATCGGCCGGATAGGGATCGCCGCCGCGGCGACGCCGCCAGAGTGTGACGGTGGCGCCCGTCGGGGCCGAGTTCGAAGGTGTACTGGACGGGTCATGGGGCGATCCTGGGCAGTGCCGCCGCCGGCGGTGGCGTGGCCGGCGGGTCATGTAGGTCGCCTTCTGGGGTGGCGCGGCGCGCGTGGGCGGCGGGTGGCCGGGACGCCAGCCGAAGCAGCGGCTCGATGGTTGTGGTCAGGTGTTGAGAGGCGAAGGTGAGGGCGTAGGGGATCTCGGCGCGGGCACCGTGCCAGGTGTGGGTGGCGCCGGGGACCTCGGTGACCACCGCCGGTTGGGCGCGCTCGCTGAGCAGGCGGGCCAGCAGCCGCGCCTCGGGAAGCTGCGGGTCCTTGGAGCCGGCGGCCAGGAAGACCATGATCGGGTGGCGGATGGTCATGGCGGGGATGTAGTGGCTTGGCGAGTTCGCCAGCCACAGCTTGCGGCTGCCGCCGAGCAGGCTCTGGGTGACCGCGCCGGGGTCGCCGTAGGGCATCATGCTGAGGATCACCGAATAGGTGGCCTGGTGGCGCAGCCCCAGGTTCAGCGCCCCGTAGCCGCCGCTTGACACGCCGCCGATCGCGCGGCCAGAGCGGTCTGGGATGGTGCGGTAGCGGGCGTCGACGGCGGCGACCACCGTGTGGGTGAGATAGGTCTCGACCTGGGGGCCGCCGGCCTGGTTGAGCATCTCGGAGTCGTGCAGCCA
>Ga0070698_100009409_pt1 | contig 10473 bp, 8 predicted proteins | sample KBSK1502metaG_FD_65477 | JGI IMG/M metagenome (GOLD analysis project Ga0070698, IMG submission 65477) | Corn, switchgrass and miscanthus rhizosphere microbial communities from Kellogg Biological Station, Michigan, USA - KBS K1-50-2 metaG | ecosystem: Host-associated > Plants > Roots >... | reverse complement strand
GCGACGAGGTCGTAGTGGAAGCGCTGCAGCCGATCCGGGAGGTCCTCGAGGAGCGTGCCCTCGACGGTGATCTGGCCCCCGAACGCGGTGTTCAGGCGTTCGGCGTCGTAGCCGGCGTCGGCATTCGTGCACTCGGCGAACAGCACCTGGACGCTCTGGCCGGGGCGCTTCCGCTCCGTGGCCGCGGCGAAGGCCGCAGCCGCGACCTCGTCCGGCGTGAAGCCGGCCTGGCCCGCTCGACGCAGCATCTCCGCGACGATGCCGGCGAGGGCCTCGGCGCCGCGCCGCTCCGGCGGGCGGTCGGCGACGTGGGTTCCGGCGCCGTGGCGACTGGTGACGTACCCGGCATCGGCTAATCGTCGATAGACCGCGCGAATCGTGTTGGGGTTCACTCGGAGGGCGGCACCGAGCTCGCGCACCGGCGAGAGCCGGGCTCCGGGCAGGAGCCGCCCCGAATCGATCTGGTAGGCGAGCTGCCAGTAGATCTGGGTCGAGATCGGGACGTCCGAGTCGCGCTCGACATCGAGCTCGCTGCCGCTCGACTGGGCGATCGCGGGGGGTTCGAATGGCTCAGTTGACACAGTACTCTAGTCCAAGTTACGATCCGTTTGGCCTAACGAACTATACCAACCACGCGAAAGGTTCCTCCTGATGGAGCTCATTGTCATCATCGCCGCTCTCGCGGCCATCGTCATTCTCGCGCCGATCTTCGGCGTCGACTCGCGCGAAGGCTCGACCGATCCGCGCTCCCCGGCGCAGCCGGTCGGGATCCGCTAAGAGCCGTCCGCGACAGCGATTGCATTCGTCGTCCAGGCGCGACAGCCGTCAACCGCAAGTACGCAATCAACGCAAACAGCCCGTGGCGCGCAGGCCACGGGCTGTTTGATTCCTGCCCTGGCGGCGGTCAGGCCGCTCGGTAGGAGGAAGCGTTCATCCGCCGCAGCCGCTCGACCCGATCCTCGATCGGCGGGTGCGTCGAGAACAGGCCGCTGACCTGGCGACCCGACAGTGGGTTGACGATGTACAGGGAAGCGAACGCGGGGTTCGCCGCGGGAACGGGCGCCGGCGCAGGCGCGTTTCCGCGTCCAGGCATCCGGCGCGCGAAGCGCTCGCGGAGCCCACCCATCTGCCGGTTCGCCGCATCGAGGCGCTCGAGCGCCTGGGCGAGGCCCTCCGGGTCGCCGGTCAGCGCAGCACCGGAGCTGTCGGCGCCGTACTCGCGGCCGCGCGAGACCGCGAGCTGGATGATCAGCGCCGCAATCGGAGCGAGGATGATCGCCACGAGGGCCCCGATGCCGCCGCCGTTCCGCGTGTCGCGGCCACCGAAGATCATCTGGAACTGGGCCATCTGGGCGAGGAAGCTGATCGCCCCGCCGACCGTCGCGGCGATCGTGCCGACGAGCGTGTCGCGGTTCTTCACGTGGGACAGCTCATGGGCGAGGACGCCAGTGAGCTGGCGGTCGTCCATCAGGTCGAGGATCCCTGTGGTCACGGCGACTGCGGAGTGCTCGGGATCGCGGCCGGTGGCGAACGCGTTCGACTCCGGTCGGTCGATGACGTAGAGGCGGGGCATCGGCAGGCCCGCCCGCGCCGCGAGTGACGAGACGATCGAGCGGACGCGGGGCAGCTCGCCTGGGGCGAGCTCTCGAGCGCCGTTTGCGCGAAGGGCGAGCGAGTCGCTCTTCCAATAGACGAACCCATTCAACGCGATCGCGAGGACGAGGGCCGTGACCATGCCGCTCTGGCCACCGAGGAGGCCTCCGACGGCGACGAGGAGACCCGCGAGCGCCGCGAGGAGCGTGAAGGTTTTGGCGGTATTACTGAATCCGGAAGTCATGTCCTGCATCAAAGGGATAGCGCGCCATCGGCGCGTCCGCAAGTGGGAGGCCGGAACCGCGAGCCCGGGCGGCCCGCGCAGGATCATCGTCGCGCTTGATCGGCCAACGATCCACCGTCCCCGGCGTAAGGAGAGCTAAAGGAATCTTACGGATCTCAGGCGGAGAGCAGGTCGAACTGGAAGCCGACGGCCAGGAGGACGAACGATGCGATCTTCAAGGCCCGCTCATTGTTCGGGTGATCGAGGACTGCCGCGAACACGAGGATCGGGCCACTGACGAACATCGAAACGAGCGCGATGGCGCCAAGGATGACCATGGTTGTCAAAGGCGCAACGAAGATGAATAGCAGCGCGAAGGTAAGCATCAGCCCGAACAGTCCGACGACGACCGCGATCCCAAAGACGATGAGATTCGACGTGAAGCCAGAGAGGTCGAGGCTGGCCAACAAGAACCAACCGACGGCTAGCGTCAGGACGAAGGCCATGAGGATGTTGAGCTTGTCGGCAGCGTAACGCTCGGTCTCAAGGCGATTCTTGAGCTCTTCGGCAGACCCGGAGGGCGCCCGCAGCCAAGCAACAAACGCCTTCGCCCACTCAACGGTCCCGGCGAGGACTTCGCCCGGGGATGCGCGAGAAAACTGCGTGCGGATCGACCTCCCGTAGGCTCGAATCCGGTCGGGCCCAAGAATGTCCGCGAGGATGATCCACGCGGCGACGAATTCCATGATCATTCCGGCTCGGCCCCACCCACTGACGGTCATGCCCCACAGCGTCAAGTCACCGACGTGGCGACCAGCAAGCCAACCACTCCAAGCGTCGAACAGTGTGTCCATGTCCCCCTCCGAGCCGTTCTTCGGCCTGCCGAGGCTACGGCCAAACGGTCTCCGTAGCGTCTTCCAGAGCGGATCAGGCCGGTGCGGGTTGGCCGGCTTCGGCGAGGGCCATGCGGTAGATCGCGGCGCCGTCCAGGCCGCGGGACGGCGAGACGAGCAATTCGAGGTCGGCGACGAGATGGCGCTCGAGCGACGTTCGCGCCAGACCGTCGACGAGCCTCGCGGCCTTTGCGGCGGCCTTCAGGATCTGGCGCGTCTCAGGCCGGATCGGGTCGTCCCAGTACCAGCCGTCGCTCGCGAACATCGCGAGGCGCCAGCGCTGCGCCTCGAGGAGCGTCGCGGCGCGGGTTCGATCCGCCGGCGAGGCGTCCGCGAGCTGGCTCGCGGTGAACTCCTCGACCGACTGCGTCCCGATGACGACGTCTGCATAGGCGTCGCGGAGGGCCCACGGATCCGGCCCGCCCGCCATCGAGGCGAATGTCGTCTCCGTCACGAGATCGACCCGGGCGGCCAGACGCTCCAGGGCGGCGCGGAGCGGCCCTTTCCAGCGGCCGTCGGCCGCGTCCGGGCACTCCGCCGACCAGCGGGCGACGCCGTGGTGGCAGCTCCATGACGTCCGGTCACTGATCCGAACGAGCGGGTGATGCTTGCCGCTTGGTTCGGCGATCGCGTCGGCGAGGGCGACGACGTCAAACTCCCGCCGCTCCGCGGAGGCTTGATCCGGCGCGACGAGGCGCTGCAGGAAGAGGTCGCGGAACTGCTGGTGGTGGCCGTACAGCTCCCCATCCGTCGCGATGACCGCGAGCGGCGGCGGGGCGTCCGCCGCGGCGGCGGCGGCGCTGCTGAGCCGGGGCGTCACCCGCTCCCGGGCGAACCGGTCGGCATCGGCGGTCGCCTCCGGTTCGAACGAGACGGCCGACGATAACGCCGCGTCGTAGAACACGACGACGATCGAGTGGCCGTCGCCGAGATCGACGCGGAACGGGCGGCGCGTGTCGACGATGGGATCCGCGGCCTGCCACGGGGCGAGGATCGTGTACCCGACGCCTTCCTCCGCGGCGATCCGCAGTGTCGCGAGGTCGACCGCGGTCTCGGGGAGCCACAGGCCCGTCGGTCGGCGCCCGAACCGCAACTCGAAGTCGCGCAGTCCCCAGCGGATCTCGGTTCGTCGATCGGCGGCGGATGCGAGCGGCAGGATCGTGTGGTGGTACGGCTGCGCCATCGCGTTGCCCGGCGCAGCGGACGAGGCGAACCGCGCGAGCGTCGGTGCGTCCTCGGTCGCGAGCCAGCCGGCCAGCGTCGGGCCCAGGTCCCACGAGATGTGGTCGAGGTTGCCGCGCGAGGCGTTGGGGCGGTAGCACTCGGCGTCGACCCGGGCATTCCAGTCGTGGAACGGCGCCGCCGATGGCTCCTCCGGGACGCGGCCGGTCCAGGGATCGATCCGCGAGGGCTGGTAGAAGTGGGCGTGGACGGCGAGGCGGCCGCGGGTCACGATGCGGCCGGCGCCTCCGCGGGCACGGCCCCCGCTTCGCCGGCCACGGCACCCGGGTCGGGGGTGATCGTCACGCGTTGCTCGACGTTGAACGACGCCGACTCGCCGGCGGCGAGGCTGATCGGGCGCAGCAGGACGACCGCGCTGCCCTGGTAGACGAGTTCGAACCCGGACTCAGAGTTCGAGACGCTCTCGATCGGAGCGATCCAGGCGTCGGCCGGCCCGTCGAGCGCGGTTTCGACCTCGATGCCGAGCTGGTCGTTGCCCGCGGCCAGGCGGTCGATCCCGCCGACAACCAGGGTGTCGTCGTGCGGGGTCCGACGTCCGGCGATGGCGTGGAACGCCGCCGGGTTGTGGCCGCCGCCGAGCAGCATCAGCGCGAACTCGATCCCGAACAGGGCGTCGAACCGCTCCGGCCCGGCGTTGGTCAGCGAGACGTCGACGGCGAGGCTCGGCCGCAGCCGGTCACCGGCAATCCGAATCGTCTTCCGGATCTCGATCGGGCCCTCCGCGTAGGTCGCCGTCAGGCGATCCGGCGCGATCGTCTCGAGGGCCCACGGGGCCGAAACGGACGCGACCAGATCGATGGCCCTGCCCCGGGCAACGTCGTCGGGGGTCGTCGCAGGAGGGAGCAGCCGGACGAGGGCCGACCGCCGCTCGTACGCGTCGTAGTCGAGCCGCTCCGAAAGGCCTGACTGCTTCGCCGTCACGATGTCATGGATCGAGGCGGGCTCCGCGCCGCCGGTCGGGGGCTCCGTTGCGGCCGTCGCTGCGGCCCGCTCGTGCTCGCGCAGCTTCTCGTGGTAGGCCTCGGGCCGGCGGCGCATCACCGCGGTCAGCGGATGACCGGGGGCTCGCAGGTCCCAGCGCCCGATGCCGGCACCCTCGTCGAGCTTGATCGCCACGATCTGTCCGTCGTCGATGAGGAGCGCCTCGTCGCCGCCGTCGAGGTCGAGATCGACGAGTTGCCCGGAATCTCTGGTGCCCGCCCAGTCCGCGAGGGCCATGTCCTCCGCGAGGATCAGGCGATGAAGCGCGGCGACGCGCAGGTCCGGGAGGTAGATCCCGCCGAACAGGCCGTGCCAGTAGCAGTCGTTCGACTGGCCCGCGTAGAGGTGGTCGCGCGCCGTGTCGCGAGTCGCCCCGGCCGGCATCTCGTCGACGAGCCCGCTGACCCGGAGCATCTGCTTGTGGAGGTCGTTGACCTCGCGGTACTTGATCTGGAAGTTCCGCCAGATCGCGCCCCGCAACCAGCGCGCCTCCGGCCGGCCGGCGGCCGTTGCGTCATGGACCGCCTTGCCAAAGGCGAGGGCCTCGTCCGCGGGCAGCGCCCACTCGCCCATCTCGGCGTACGAGCCGGTCGGGAGGTAGACGCGACCGACGGGACCGTGGCCGTCGAGCCATTCGGACGGCGTCACCGACGTCAGCCAGTCGCGGTTCGCCTCGAGCGCCGCGAAGAACCGCTCGACCCAGCCGCCGGCGCCCCAGCAGTGCTCGAAGGTCGTCGGCCAGCCGCCGAACTTCTCGCCGTCGTCGCCCATCGTCCCCACGCGCTCGCCGCGCTCGGTAGCGTGGTCGCGCAGGTAGCCGATGACGTCGTCGACCTCCGAGAACGGGATCCGGTAGCGGAGGCCCTGCTCGGTGCCGAAGACCGTCAGCACCTTGCCCTGGTCGTCGGTCGTGTACGGGCCCCAGAGCGCTTCCTCGCGGATCGCCGCGGCGCGGAAGTGGGCGTCGTCGAGGACGGTCCAGCGATAGCCGGCATCGATCAGCGACGTCGGCAGGTCCGGCTCCCAGACGCGCTCGGCGAGCCAGGCACCGCGCGGCCGGCGACCGAACAGCTGCTCCAGCTCATCGCCCATCCGGATCAGCTGGCCGACCCGATCGCGCTCAGGCAACGCCGCGAGCACCGGCTCGTACCAGCCGCCACCGACGATCTCGACCTGGCCGCGGGCGACGAGCGCCGCGAGCCGATCGAGGAAGTCCGGGCGCTCGGCGCGGATCCAGGCGAGCAGGGGGCCGGTGTAGTGGAGGGCGAGGCGGACGCCGGGATGGCGCTCGAGGGCCTCGAGCATCGGCAGGTAGGCGTGGTCGTACGTCTCGGCGATCACCCAGCCGAAATTTCCGACGGGCTGGTGGTTATGAAGCGTCAGCGCGAGTGAGATGCGACGGGACAAGACCGGTTCCTCGGTGGGCCGCGAGGGCTGGGTGGGGCCTTGGGCGGGCTCCTCGAACAAAGTGTATTGACGTTGCGATGGCCGTTCTGCTACGGTGCCTAAACCGGTTTGCTAAACCGGTTTGCCGCAACCGTTCCCGGATGATACACAGCCGCGCGGCGGGTGACCACCCGGAGGAGCGAACGGCAGGTTCCATGCCTGAGGAGGCAGCGTGGAGCATCAAGTCGCGCGACGCGTGACGATCGCGGACGTGGCGGAGGCCGCCGGCGTGTCGAAGACGGCCGTGTCGTTCGCGTTCAATAACCCAGGCCGGCTGAATGTCGATACGGCGTCGCGGATCATGGAGATCGCGGCATCGCTCGGCTATCGGCCCGATCCCGTCGCCCGGATGCTCACGCAGCGCCGGACGGGCACGATCGGGCTGGTCACGCCGCAGGCCCTTGCCTCGATCTTCTCGAACCCGTTCTTCGGGATGTTCAGCGCGGGCGTGGCCGGCGTCGCCGAAGAGGCCGGCTACGGCCTCCACTTCATCTCACCGATGCACGGCTCTTTGTCGCGGGCGATCTCGCGGGCGATCGTCGACGGCGTCGTGGCAATCGGGCTCGCCGCGGACCACCCGGAGATCGCCGAGATCCGGCGGGCAGGGCTGCCGATGACGACGGTCGACTCGGACCTGTTCGACGACATCCCGTCGGTCGACGTCGACGACGAGGGTGGCGCCGAAGCGGCCGCGGCGCACCTCGTGGAGCTCGGCCACCGCGACATCCTCGTCATCGGGATCGAGCGAGCGGAGCACGCCCCGAGCGGCGCCGACGACGTCGTCGCCCGCCGGCTGCGCGGCTATCGGACGCAGCTCGCGACGGTTGGCGTCAACGTCGCCGACGAAGACGTCATCGTCAGCCCCGCGACGTTCGCGGGAGGCCTGTCGGCGATCGATCGGGCGTGGGAGGCGGGACGCCGGCCCACCGCGATCCTGGCGATGAGCGACGCGATCGCGATCGGGGCGATCCGGGGGCTGCGCGACCGGGGCCTGTCGATCCCGGCCGACGTGAGCGTCGTCGGCTTCGACGACATCGAGCTTGCCCAGACGACCGATCCGCCACTGACCACCGTCCACCAACCCATCCGCGGCAAGGGAGAAGAGGCGGCTCGCCTACTCCTCGCCGTGCTCGGGGGCCGCGGCGAGCCGCCGGGTCACCGGCGGCTGCCGACGCGGCTCGTCATCCGGGCGTCGGCCGGTCCGACGTCCTCAACGCAAGGGAGGTGAGCGGGGACTGACCGAAGGTCCAGGCACGACGCGGCCCACCGGGCACAGCGTCAACTCGATCGCCCGGCTCCGCCGTCGCGCGGACGACCAGCGGCCGGCCCCGCCGGCCATCCATCAGGTTCATGGAGGAGAAGAACAGACGATGAAGACGAAGTTCCGAGTGCTTGGCGTTCTCGCCAGCCTCACGATCGCGCTTGCCGCGTGCGGCACCGGCGCCACGCCGTCTCCGGCGGCCTCGACCGGGGGCGCACCCTCGGCCGCGGCGTCGAGCGGCCCGGCGACCGAGCCGTCAGCGGCAGCGGCGCTGTCCGGCACGCTGACGCTCTGGCACTCCTACGGCTCCGGCGGCGGTGAGGGCACGGCGTTCAACAAGATCCTCGACAAGGTCAAGGCGGCGAATCCCGACCTGACCGTGAACGTCGTCGAGCAGCCGTTCGCCGACATCTTCACGAAGTGGCGGACTGACACGGCGGCCGGCGGGACCGGCACCGACCTGTTCATCGCCCCGAACGACGACCTCGGCAAGGACGCCCGCGCGGGCTCGATCGCCGAGATCGACTCGCTCCTCAACGGCAATACCGCCCTCGCCAACGTCCTGCCCGTCGCGCTCGACGGCTCCAAGGTCGACGGCAAGTTCTACATGGTCCCCGAGTCCCTCAAGGCCGTTGCCCTGTGGTACGACAAGTCCGCGATCGCGACGCCCCCGACGACCTCCGACGAGCTCCTCGCCGGCGTCAAGGACGGCTCGATCAAGCTCGGCATCAACCAGGGCGTCTACCACCAGTTCGGCTGGACCGGCGCGTTCGGCGGCAAGCTGATGGACGACAGCGGCAAGTGCACCGCCGACGCGGGCGGCTTCGCGGAGGCGTTCGCCTACCTCAAGTCGCTCAAGGACGCGGGCGCCAAGTTCAACACCGACGGCGGCGCGCTCGACACCGACTTCAAGACCGGTGCGATCAACGCGATCATCGACGGCCCGTGGACGACGGCCGACTTCCGGACGGCGCTCGGTGACAAGCTCGCGGTCACGCCGATCCCGGCCGGCCCGAGCGGCAAGGCCGACCCGTTCACCGGAACGGACGGCTGGTACATCAACCCGAACCTCGACGAGGCCCAGACGAAGCTCGCCGTCGACTTCGCCCTGCAGATGGTCTCGCCGGCCAACGAGCAGATCTTCGTCGACGACGGTGGCCACGTCCCCGCCGACTCGACGGTGACGATCTCGAACGACATCACCCAGGGCTTCGCGGATGCGGCAGCTGCCGGTCTGCCTCGCCCGCAGAACGAGCAGTTCGGCAACTGGTGGGGACCGTTCGGCGACGCGCTGAACAAGGTCATCGACACCGGTGCCGATCCGGCCACGGCCATCAAGGATGCCTGCGGCCTGATGAACGAGGCGAGCGGCCTGTAGCCCTCCCCTCGACCTGACCGATCGGGGGCGCCACCGCGGCGCCCCCGCATCGCTCCGGGACTGCGCCGCGACCTTGAACGCGGCCCACTCCCGGGCCGATACTCCACTCGACGTCCTCCGACCGCCACACCGAGGAGACGGAGACTCAGCCGATGGCGACGACCGTAGCCAACCTCCCGAACAGAACATTCGGAACCCGGTTGCGGCGAGGGTCGCAGCCGTACCTCTACCTCGTTCCGGCGTTCATCGTGATGGGCATCATCACGTTCTACCCGCTGCTCTTCCAGGTGTGGATGTCGTTCCACGACTTCACCCTCGAGAACTTCCGGGTCCGGAACCCAGTGCCGGCCGAGTTCATCGGCTTCGACAACTACATCCGGATCGCGACCTCGAAGCTCCAGATCCCGAACTTCGAGTTCCTGCGGCTCGTGTTCTTCAACCTGTGGTGGGCGTTCAGCAACGTCGTCGTCCACGTCGTCATCGGCGTGCTAGTCGCGGTCGTCCTGAACACGCCCGGCCTGATGTTCAAGCGGGTCTACCGGGCGCTGTTCATCCTGCCGGTCGTCATCCCTTCGATCATCGTCGCCGCGGTCTGGCGGAACATGTTCGACTCGGACGCCGGCGCAGTGAATCTCGGCCTGCAGGCGCTCGGCGGCCTCATCGGCATCTCGCCGGACAACCCGGCGTTCCACGTCCAGTGGCTACGGCAGGTCGCCGACCCGATCTCGTTCATCCCGTTGCCGCTCGCCTACTACGCGATGCTCACGGCGAACTCATGGCTCGGCTGGCCGCTGAACTCCGTCGTCGCGACCGGCGCCCTCCAGTCGATCCCCGGCGAGCTGTATGAGGCCGCCGAGATGGACGGCGCGACATCCTGGCAGAAGTTCCGGACCGTCACGATCCCGTTCCTCCGGCCGGCGATGCTGCCGTACGCGATCTACGGCTTCGTGATCACGTTCAACCTCTTCTTCCTGCCGTACTTCATGACGGCCGGCGAGCCGTTCGGGCGAACCGAGATCCTCGTGACCCAGGCGTACCGCCTCGCGAACGACCGCCAGTTGTTTGGGGTCGCCGCCGCGTTCTGCGTCTACCTCTTCTTCCTCCTCCTGGTCGTGACGCTCATCACGAACCGCCTGGCGAAAGCGACGAAGAGCTATGCCGAGTAAGCCGCAGCCGACGGCGGAGGTCGACCGATGACCGTTCGATCCGGGGAGCCGGTCCTGTCGAGCCAGATCTCGTGGTCGCGTTCCCTGCTCAGGAGGGGTCTGGGGGCGGGCAAGTCCAAGTCCGGCAACGAGGAGCGCAAGCTCACCCGGGGCCGCCAGGTGGCCCTCCAGATCGTCTGTCTGCTGATCACCGCGACCGTCCTGTTCCCGATCGTCTGGATCCTGAGCATGTCGCTCGATCCACGGAACCTGTCCCGCCCGGACGGCCTCAACCTGATCCCGCCCGGCGC
>Ga0070698_100009408_pt1 | contig 10473 bp, 10 predicted proteins | sample KBSK1502metaG_FD_65477 | JGI IMG/M metagenome (GOLD analysis project Ga0070698, IMG submission 65477) | Corn, switchgrass and miscanthus rhizosphere microbial communities from Kellogg Biological Station, Michigan, USA - KBS K1-50-2 metaG | ecosystem: Host-associated > Plants > Roots >... | reverse complement strand
GAACTTGTCGGCAATCATTGCATCAGTGCTATCCGTGTGCGGGTTGCAGGTGTCGTAACACCCAATCAGGAGAGTTGGAAGCATATCCAGCAAGTGGCGCAAGAGATTCACCAGCAAACGAGCTTACAAGTGGTAGTAACGCTTGGCTCCTCACCTCAGCCAACACTCGTGTACGTTCCTGGGATCCGCACGGGAGAATCGGGAGCAGCACAGGATATTGCTCCTCTTGGTTGGGTAGAAGAACGCTGGATTCATATTGGTGTAGGTCTGACTTATCTGAATCAACTTGGATCTACACGGTTGCTCTTGTTAGGTGCCGTTTTGGCCGTGTGCCTGGGCTACCTGGCGGTAGCTTTCAGCGCCTTGGTGAGTTCGCAACGCCGGGAGTTTGCGATCCTCAGCGTGCTTGGTTGGCGACCCTGGCAGCCGATACGACTGTTCCTGATCCAGGCTCTGATTTTGGCCATCGGAGGTGGTCTTGTTGGATTAGGCCTGGCGTTGCTAACTGCTCGTTTCCTGGAGGCCACACCGTTGTGGCTTGTTGTTATATGGACTCTTCCTGTCATGCTCGCTTTTGCTTTTATCAGCACACTCTACCCGCTGTGGCAAATCTGGCACATTCGCCCTGCTGAGCTCTTGCGTGCGGGGTCTACTGTGAGTTCTGGTCAGGCCAGGCTGTTGGGGTCACAGATTGGAGGGCTGCTGATGCCAATTGGTACGCTGGTAATACGCAACCTGGGTCGTTCGCGTACACGGACCTTGATTGCCGCTTTGAGCCTCTTCCTGTCTGCCTTGCTGCTGATGGTGATGTTGAATGGGGTGCTTGCGCTCCACCAGGCGCTACAAGGGACATTACTGGGTGATTATGTACTGCTTCAGACGGCAGTTCCCCAGATCGCCGGGTGCGTGATTGCGATTGTCTTGACGTTTCTCAGTGTGGCTGACTTGCTCTTGCTACAGGTGCGAGAGCGCCAGAAAGAGATTGGGCTCTTACAAGCGGTAGGCTGGCGACCATGGGCGATACAACGATTGTTTGTTCAGGAAGGGTTGATGCTAGCGCTGAGTGGTGCGATACCTGGCGTGCTGGTGGCCTGGTGGATAGTGTCCATGCAACACGCGACCCAAGACATTCTTCCCACTCCACTTGTGGCGCTCGGCGCTGTGAGCCTCCTGGTGCTCGTTGCTGCATGCGCAGCCATCCCCGCCTTGCGAGCATTGAGCCGGTTGCAAGTCGCTGACATGCTACGTGCGGAGTAAAGAGGGAATGTATGGAATAAGAGCAAGACACAGGACGATGGGAATTATTTCACGAACCGTGCCATCATGAGAACATCCACGTATTCTCCCGATTCCATCTTTATATCCCGCACCTGCCGCCCTTCTTCCTTGAAGCCGAGCGACCTGTACAGCGTAATCGCGCGAGTATTGGTGGCGAAGACTTGCAGGCACAGCTTCTCAAGTACGGGATGTTGTTCCGCCCAGGCAATTAACGTGCATAGCAAAGCGCGTCCCACGCCCTGGTCTCGCCATGCTCTATTTACGCTCATACCCAACTCGCCATGATGCTTGACACGCTTGCGTTCCTCGCTATGAAAATTCAGCATACCGATAATCCGGCCTTCGTATTCCGCGACGATTACCAGGTTGCCGGGATCATTCCGGTTCGCCTGAAGCCAGGCCGTCTCTTGCTCTTCGGTCATACGAAAATCATCCAGCGTGATCGAGCATGTGCCGGGCATCCTCTGGCCGCGCCGTGCGAATGGTGATCGTTGTGCCGTCTTTTAGCTGGGCCGTTGTGTCTGGAATGGCGGACATGGAAATGCTCCTTTGTAGTTGGCTTCATCTGCATCAACTGTGAGAGAGAACTCGGCACTGCTTCAAGCCGTATTATATCATTAAGGCACGGTTCAACTGCATGTGACAGTTCCTCAGCACCAGCAAAGTCCAGCCTTGTCATCCTGAGCGAAGCGAAGGATCTCCCTGCTAATCGCGACAGACCCTGAGCGAAGCGAAGGGTGACACGGGGTGACTGTTCAAACGGTTAAGGACTCTTCTTCATAAAGCCGGATACTACGCGATGAGCGTCAGTTGGCCAGGTGGACAATGGCGTCTTCTCTTTGCCGCTGGGCGCTAGCGCGAGCAAGCTTCAGGTTCATTTCAGGTAAAGAAGGTATACTTATAGCAAAACGACACTGAGGCAGCAATTGCACTAGACTCTTCTCAAAGTGAGGGTGTAGAGCGAACTGAAACGAAAAGGAGCTCAACATGAGCAAGCTTACTCGCTTCATCAGTCTTCTAGGAATAGCGGTAGTTTTGTTAAGCGCCTGTACAAATCAAGTACCATCGCCCCATCAGACGACGGTGTCCACACCGACTGTCACAGTGTTAGCACCACATTTGTTGAAGTTAGCGGGAACGGTCCCTGCAAGTTGCCCGATTACTCCTGTCTTTACCGGGCCTTCTGGAGGCAGTCCAAACCTGGACTTTCTTCCGTGGATGAAAGCTGAACCAACCTCATCTGGGATCGTGGCCTACCTGTTTTTTGTCCTCCCGGGATTCGCCACGACGCATACATATCGGCCTCTTCATACCGGTGGGGGATATCCCGATGGAAGCACCACCAAGATCCTTTGGTCCATTAACAATCCCAATGCGTCCGTGGCTCTTGAAATCACCGGGAAGAAGCTCTCAGCAGGTCATGAGACGTTTCAACAAACTTTTCCCATGGCATCAAGTCCTCGGGGTGATTACCCATCCATTGTCAATGTCCCTACTCCTGGATGCTGGCAGGTGCAGATCAAAAGCGGCACCGTTGCAGCTACCGTCACTTTTTGGGTCGTTGGAAGCTGAATGCTGAATGGGAAAGAGAGGTACTTCATGTTGTCCAAGATGCATAGCACCCTTTGGTTGAGGCTGCTTTCCTGCTCCCTGATGCTCTTTGTGCTCATGGCGTGCTCCAATAGCACGGTAGCTCCTGCACTATCCCCAACCGTCTCACCAACGCCCAAGTTAGGAGCCTCTGGGTGCTATCCCCCATCGCCTCTGGATAAGTCAAATATCGGGTCTCCAGAGGCCCCAGCGACAACCCCGGCCCAGGACCTGTGGTCTCTGTTCTTGGGCGGCATCCCTGCTGTCAAGGAGTGGGGCAAGATTATCTGGAGAATAGGCGCGAGTTTCCGAGACCCTCCCCATATCGTTGGACTGGGGCCTCATGGCTTGCGTCTCCTCCCCCTCTTTCTGGAGAGGCATACCGGCTCGAATTGGAACCGTCCGGGTGGTGAATGGGGCACGGCGTTCAACTTTCCCGTTGCTGGCTGCTGGGATCTGCACGTCACAGGAGGGACAACCGTGGGAGATGTGTGGATCGTTATTTCGTCTTAATAAACCGATGCCCAGTTCTTCTCCTCGACTTCCCAGTTGGAGCGTCCGGGCCTTTTGATCGCGATATGGCACATAGCCGTATCGCGCGTCGCACCATGCCAGTGCCAGGTGCCCGCCGGGATCGTAACAACATCACCCACCGCGACCAGCAGTTTCTCGGTCTCAGTTGCAACAATGCCCTGGCCCTCGATAATCTGTAAAGTCTGGTCCTGTTCGTGTGTATGAGGTATAGTACGCGCTCCGGCGCTAAAATATACTGCCAGCAATTCGATCTCATTACTCTCATTTGGCCCCACGAGCTGTAAGGTTTTCACCTCGCCGTCGAAATAGCCCTTACGGGCGGAATCCGGCTGCGCCAATGAGCGGTCGATTCGTGTAAGTTTCATAGTTATTCTCCTTGTTTCACTTCTTCTCTCTGTTGCCATTTCCCTGATTCCCGCAGGATCCTCCTTGCTGCCACTGCTACCGGATCGACGCCCAGCCACGCCAGGCAGTCGCGGGTCATGCAGCCCTCGGGTGTGCCAAGCTCGTGGCCACGGTAGAAGCAGGGCATACAGGGCAGGTCCAGCTTCACCACGACTGCTCGCTGCCCAGGTGTGCCGCCTGTGTAGGGTCCCCAGGCATCGGAGTTTGACAGGCCGAAGATAGCGACAGTAGGCGTGCCCACGGCGGTTGCCAGGTGCATCAGCCCGGCGTCGTTGCCAACGAAGAGATCGGCTTCTGCCAGAACTGCTGCGGCGACGCGGATGCTGCCCTTGCCTGCAAAACTGCGAACAGGCATGCCCGATTGCATCATACTCATAATGTGCTGATGTAGTTCGGCTTCCTCTGGGCCGCCCATCAAGAACAACTGGCCGCCTGCATCGTGATAAAGCGTGTCGGCCAGTTGGGCGAAGCGCTCTGGAGCCCATCTGCGCGCGCTGCTGTAGCCGCCGCTGCCGGGATGCATAGCGATGATCGGGCGTTTAATGCAGGCTGCCGGCTCATCCCCGTATACCAGTTGGCGGGCCTGCTGACGTTCCTCAGCGTTGATCGGCACTGTCAAATGTTTATCGCCAGTGGTTGCACCAACGGCTTTTGCCACCGCCAGGCTATATTCGGCTTCGTGCATGGCCCCAAAGCCCTGGTCTTTAACACGAACATTGAGGAACCAGCCATGCCCGTTGTCTAAGCCGGCGCGCCATTTTGCTCCAGTGGCTCGCATTAAAAGCTGGTGCTTCAAGCGACCGAAGAAGAGGGTGAGGTGATGGAGCAGGAGTACGGCGTCGTAGTCACCATCACGCAGGATGTGCCAGAGAGGTCTGAGGCGGAGCAGGTTACGCGGATTTTTGAGCAACTGCTGTGGGTAGTCAAAGAGGTATTTATCGAGCACAATGACGTGGTCGATGACCTCCCAACCATCGAGGAGGCCAGCCGAGGCGGGTGTGACAAGCAGGTCGATATGCGCCCGCGGGTAGGTTTCGCGCAAGGCACACAGGGCGGGCGTGGCTAACAAGAGATCGCCGATTGTTGCCAGCTTTACGACAAGGATATGCGCATCCGGTGGAAGCGTGATTTGTTTTTTATGCATAGATATTAGTATTTTTGTCCTGCTGACCATGAGTAATGCAGGAATTTGCAAAATTCCTTAAAGCCGATACGACGATAGATAGCGATACTCATCTCCGTGGGGGAAAGGATCGCTATACGGTAGCCCTGTTTACGAGCTTCGCGCATCGTATGCAGGGTCATGGCTGCTCCTACCCCCCGGCGCCTTGCCTGGGGGATAGTAGTGATACCATAGATACCTGCTACACCTGCATGAAAGAGCAGAGAGGCAATAGCGACAGGCTCGCCATGCAGCCAGCCGATGTAGTGATGCCAGGGCATACCCCTACCAAATCCCACGTTGGCATAGGTATCATAGTAGACTTGCGCGCCCCCTGCCGATGCGCCGAAACCTTTCATCTCGATGGAGCGCAGTATCTTCAACGTCTCAAGGTCCTCGATTTCTGTGATTGTAAGCTGCTGGTTTACCGGGATGTTCTCGTTCGCTGCCAGGAGGTCAACTGCCATGCCTGTAGTCTGACTTTGGTAGACAAAGCTGTGTGACTCTAGAAAGGTTGCCAGGTTGGCCGGGCGCATGGAGGGTCCAACCGACCAGCCTGGTGCCACGTGGCGTACCTGGAAGTAAGCGAGCATTTCATTGATTTTTGCATCGATATATGCTTTGTCGTCGCTGGCAAAACGCGTGTGCAGTACACTGTTGAAACCGGGAGGCAAGGGCGTCAAAAGCCAGAGCAACTCTGGAGTTTTATGCAGTTCTCCCTGCGGCAGTCCACGGCCAAAACACGCCATCTCTTCAACGAAGCTGGCTATGATAGCCTCCTCTATAGCCGGTGTCGCCAGGTTTTGTAGGATCATTCCGGCACCTTCTTCTCTGCCGCGTGGTGGAGGCCATCCCTCAGTTTATCTTGTACGACCTCGAATACCTGCGCCGGCAGGATGTTTTTCATGCACTGCGTCGTAAAGAAACGACAGTCGGCAGTATCTCTTGCATTGTAGCACGGACTGCACCAGATAGCACTACGCAAGATCGTGGCCGTAGGGCTAACAGGGCCGGATAGGGCCGGGTCGGTGGGGCCGTGTATCGCGATGAGCGGCGTGCCAACGGCTGCCGCTATGTGCATCGGGCCGCTGTCGCCACTGATTACCAGGTCGGCTCGCTGCAGGAGCGCAACAAGCTGGGGCAGGCTCGTCTTGCCAGCCAGGTTGATGGCGTGCTCTTGCATGCGGCGTGTCACGCTCTCGATGAGCGGCAAATCGCCGGAGGCTCCTGTCAGGACTACCTGGGCATCTTGCTCGCGCATCAGTTTATCGATCAGCGTTGCCCAGTAGGGGATGGGCCAGCGCTTGGATTGCCCGTTATTGGAGCTGACGTGGCAGGCAATCAATGGCTTACCCGGCTGTAGACCTTCCTTGAGCAGCAGTTGTTCCAGTTGCTGGCTGGCCTGTGGGTCGACATACAGGCATGGTACGCGGTCCGCCGGAGTGATAGTTGCGCCTGCCGCCTGTGCCAGTTCCAGGCAATAATCCACCTCGTGTTTGTGGTCGTTTGGACTCCAGTGGCGCCCCGGTACACTGTCGGTCATAAAACCAGGGTAACTTTCGCGTCCGAAACCAACGCGCCGTTTCGCGCCGCCCAGGACTGCTAGCAGTCCTGCCCAGTTGCCAAAGACACTGATCGCGATGTCGTAGTGACGTGCGCGCAGGCGACGCAGCAGGGTATAGGCATCTCGCCAGTTTTTGGGCTGGATCAAGGCTTTAGGACGACGCCAGGCGTTCGGGTCGTAGGTGATGATTTCAGCAAGGTCGGGATCGTTATGCACGACTTTAGAGCTTGCGGGCAGGGCCAGCAGGTCGATTTCAGCTTCTGGATAGGTGTGTTTGAGAGCGCGTACAACGGTCATCGAGAGTACGAGATCGCCGATAAGGTCAAGGCGAATCATCAGGATGCGCCGTGGATGGGCGCTCAGCGGCGTCAATGGGGAATGTCTCCTGCCCAGTCTTCCTAGCCAGAGCAGGACTCCAATCAGGCTCATGATGAGATAAATACACTTGCCCAGGATGCTCTTGCTGGTTCTTATGGCTTGCTTGCGCAGCCTTCCTCGCGGACCTGGCGCGAAAGGATAGCCGTAGTCGTCCAGGTTATGTTCATAGCTATATGACATTGGCTTTTTATCAAGTTGTAGTCTCCGATTCGTCACGTTGTTTTTTGTCCTGTATCGGCATCTCGATGTAAAAGTGGAGCGAGTTTGTCGACTGCCTCCAATACCTGCTGCTCGGTTATGAGCCGTACGCACGGGTGATCTGCCAGTTCTTGTGGCGAGAAATCGAGGCGTCCGCAGGGAATGGCCGGGCATGTTGGGCAGCGCTGCCTGGATGCGAGCACGATATGCCGCTCGTGAATGCCCCAGGGGCCAAAAATGTGCGGGTCGGTCGGTCCAAACAACTGCACGGTAGGTGTACCCTGTGCCACTGCCAGGTGGAGCGGCCCGCTATCGACGCTCAGGACAAGCAGCGCTCTGCCCAGCAGCGCTGCCAACTGGCCTACCGTGGCATCCGTTACCAGCACGGCGGGTGATTGCATGCCCCTAGCAATCTCTTCCAACATGGGCTGCTCGTTTTTACTGCCCGTAAGGATAATACGAACTGGAGCGGCAGTTGTCAATGATTCCGTGAGGGTATCTGCACATATAGCCCATCCCCGCGTGCGCCAGAGTTTGACCGCTGCTCCGGTGCCGGGATGGATTACGACGATTGAAGTGGGTTTGTACAGGGCGGGGGCAAGCCCCGCCCCTACTATGATTCCTTTCTGGGCGAGGCGGTCGGTGACCCATTGCTGTTCTGCGGGGGTCGGGATGAACTGGAGGGGATAGCGTTCTGGGGTATATGGTTCGGCGAGTGGCGGGTAGCCTGATGCCTGCAAGGCGGCGCTGGCGAGGCGCAGGCTGGAAATGGTGGCATGTTCGGGCTGCTGCAAGTGCTCAGCGTGGGTCAGGAATGGCTTGCCGGGCTCGAGAGCATAACCTATGCGGCAGGGGATACGTGCCAGGTAGAGCAAGGCCGCGCCCCACCAGAAATCAGGGCGCAGGTTGATAGCAAGATCGTAATGGCCGCGCCGTAATTGCTTTGCGACGCTGAAGAGCAGGATGTACGGGGCCAGTGCTTTTTGCAGGGTCCGCAGGAAACCGGGGAATGGGCAGGCCAGCAGGCGGTCGATGCCGGGATGACGGGCGACTATTTCACTTGACCACGGGCCTACCATCATGGTGATGTGGGCGTTGGGGGCGTTTTGTTTGAGCGCGTCAAAGATGGGCGTTGTCAGCACCAGGTCGCCGAGATGGTCAGGGCGCAGTAGTAGCATACGTGGATTGGTTGAAAAGGTTTTGTTTCTCGACTTTGCTGCTGACCGGGTGCCGGGAGCACCGAGCAGGCGTACTAGCAGTAGGATCAAGGTGCGGAGAAGACGTTTCAAAATGTAGCCTCTTTGGTGCTTCCAGTGCTAGAAATGCCATAACTTAAAATTGAAGTAGCTAGTAGTAAAGTCATCCATTTTCATTGCTACCTGCGTCAACAGGTCTTTCAGAAGAGGGAGCGCAAGGTAGATAAAAACAATGAGCGAGTAAGCTAGATAAGGAAGCTCCCGGGTGGTAATTGATTCATGCGCCACGAAAGGATGCCACAACACGCTGTATTCGAGCGTATAGTGGCACACGAACTCTAAAGCATAGTAATTGGCTGTGCATATGCTCAATCCTTGCTGGTCAAAGAGTGCGCCGTTGATGCCTACCCAGAGCGATAAACAGAATACTGCCGTGGTCAGCACGTTGACAAACAGCGAGCGACTGCGATAATGCAGGCGCAGGGCAAGCGCAAATGAAGCCGGGATAGATGCAAAAAGAAAAAACCTGGGTCCCCAGGACACGCCGCCGTACCATGCCCACCACGGTGAATAGACAAGCACTAAGCCGACCAGGAAGCTGATCCATAGCAGATACATGGAATACAGCTCGAGTTTGAGACTTGCCCTGATTCTGCTTATCAGGCCGCGCACGGGCAACAGCAGTCCTGGCGCGAAGAAGAAAAGGCCCTTGCCAAATGAGAACAGGATGGAAAGCAGGCCGAAGAAAAAAGGATAGCTAAAGCCTGGCTTCCCTGAATAGGGCATGACCGTGTGCGCTGGATTCACATAATTATCGTAGCCGCCGAGAGAAAAGCTTCCACGACGAATCCTGTACTCGAGCAGTATCAACCCGCAGGCGGCGCCAAAGGCCAGGATATAGCGCCAGCGCTTGTCGTCAAGCGCGCGTTTAAGCACGACACATCCAAGAGCAAGGATACTGGCCGGAGTATTGATGACTCCTAGTACGACAGTGCTCCATCCTGCCAGCGACCGTCCGGTCATGAACAGCACGATGCCCACGGCGACAAGGATGGCGGTAAACACTTCTCCGTAGTAGTCTAGCAGGTGATTGGCGAACATGGAAGCGACAATGAGGACGAGGAAAAATGTACGGATTAGCCCACGGTCCATGCGATTTCTCAGCAGGAAATAGAGCACAAGCAGTCCAATCGCGAAGACGAACAGGTTGTAGCGTGAGATCCACCACGCGGGCGTTATAAACAGTTTGCCAAGCAGCCAGAATGGAATTGAAAATGCTGGTCCTACCATGGAGTAGGGCATAGCCGAGAGCTTGCCGTGTTCGAGCAGCAGTGATATCGCCTGAAATCGAATTGTTCCATCTCCAAGGATGTGATGCGGCAACAAGAAACAGATAGCTAGCAGGCCTGCTACAATCAAGCCGGTTTCAAAGGCTGCACGCAGGGTGGTATTTGGGATAAGGGCTGCTCTCTCACCAGTAATGTCCTGGTCAGATTGCGCATCTGGATGATCCTGGTTTTGATCGGGGGTTGTAACATCAGTACTTGCCATTGTTGTTCGCTGTTATCCTCAGACTCATAGGATGGAGAAAGCTGATACGATTTCCGGCCAGACGCTCCGTGTATGGTAGGGGCGACCCTTGCGGTCGCCCTGCAAGCTGATACAATTTCCGGCCAGGCGCGCTCAGGGCTGGGGCAAGCCCAGCCCCTACTATACACGACAGGGCCAGCCGCTCCGTGTATGGTAGGGGCGACCCTTGCGGTCGCCCTGCAAACGGTCGCTCTGCAAATGGTCGCCCCCCTGCAAATGGTCGCCCTGCAAACGGTCGCCCTGCACTGCAAATGGTCGCCCTGCACGCGCTACCCTTATTACAATTACGAATTACCGCTCCCGGTCGTCTCAGGCTTTTTTCTCGGCACCGAGAATGGTATTGATGGTTGTGCCACAGACGGAGCATTGACCCTTCAGAGCGGGTTTACCGTTTTTCATGGTTACCCTCTGGGGGTCTTTCATCTCGCGCTTGGTTTTGCACTTGACGCAATAATACAGATCAGCCATGGTGAAGTTGCCTCCTTACGTCCATTCTAATAAACAGTTACATTCCCCGCCTTGGGGTGTATCGCACGCGACAGATAGACTTCATATCCCTGTGTTCGTAGTTGCTCCTG
>Ga0070698_100009407_pt1 | contig 10474 bp, 11 predicted proteins | sample KBSK1502metaG_FD_65477 | JGI IMG/M metagenome (GOLD analysis project Ga0070698, IMG submission 65477) | Corn, switchgrass and miscanthus rhizosphere microbial communities from Kellogg Biological Station, Michigan, USA - KBS K1-50-2 metaG | ecosystem: Host-associated > Plants > Roots >... | reverse complement strand
GCATACGGCGCCAATATGGATCCGGTGCATATGGCGGAACATTGTCCCGGCGCGAAACGGCTAGGACTCGCGGCGTTGATGGAACGCGAATTCCGGATTGCCGCGGCGGGTTACGGGAACGCGGTGCCCACGCCCGGCGTGGAGCTGCCCGGGGTGCTCTGGGAGCTCACCCCCGACGACGAAGACTCGCTCGACCGGTTCGAGGGAATACCGCAAGGTGTCTATCGCAAGGACTGGGCAATGATTCGCCGACTGGACGGGCCTCCGGTCCCTGCAATGCTCTACCTCCCCAGCGACCCCGCACCGGGTGTCCCGGTTCCAGGCTATCTGGAGCGGATCATCGAGGTCGCCCAGGAGCTGGGGTTTCCAGCCGAGTACGTGCGGCAGCTGCAACACCTCCTGCTTCCCTGACGAGGATTCGCGTGGACCGTCGCGACTTTCTCCAGACTGCGCTGAGCGCCGGCGCCGTTAGCGGCTTCACCCGCCGCCCGAGCGCGGTTCCCTCACCCGGCCTGGCAGGCCCGGCCGCGCCGCCGCAGTTCGAGCTGGAGGAGGCGACCCTGGAGGAGCTCCAGGCCGGTCTGGCCTCAGGGCGCTGGACCGCGCGCAGCCTCGCCGAGCAATATCTCGGGCGTATCGAAGCGGTGGACCGGCGGGGACCTGAGCTCCACTCGGTGATTGAGCTCAATCCCGATGGGCTCGAGCTCGCAGACCGGAGCGATGCCGAACGGAAGGCCAAAGGTCCGCGCGGCCCGCTGCACGGGATCCCGGTCCTGGTGAAGGACAATCTGGACAGCGGAGACCGCATGCAGACGACGGCGGGATCGCTGGCCCTGGCCGGTGCGCCCGCGCCGCGCGATGCCACTGTGGTCGAGCGGCTGCGGCAGGCGGGCGCCGTATTGCTGGGAAAAACCAATCTGAGCGAGTGGGCCAACTACCGCTCCAGCAACTCCACGAGCGGGTGGAGCGGCCGAGGCGGCCTAACCCGCAATCCCTACCTCCTGGATCGCAACGCCTGCGGCTCTTCCTCGGGCTCGGGCGCCGCAGCGGCAGCCAGCCTCGCCGCGGTCACCATCGGTACGGAAACCGACGGATCGATCGTGTGTCCCGCGTCGATCTGCGGCCTGGTCGGGATCAAGCCCACCGTGGGACTGGTGAGCCGTGCCGGCATCATTCCGATCTCGGCGACGCAGGATACCGCAGGACCCATGTGCCGGACCGTGGCCGACGCGGCGGTGGTGTTGCTCGCGATCCAGGGCTTCGACGCGCGGGACCCCGCCACTGCGCCGATGCGGAACCGAGCGACGAGCGACTGGACCAGGGAGCTCACTCCCGATGCCCTGCGCGGTGCCCGACTCGGCGTCGCGCGCAAGAGCTTTGGTTTGCCGAGCAGCGTGGAGCCGGTTCTGAGCGAGGCTATCGCTGCGCTCAAGCAGCTCGGTGCGGTGATCGTGGATCCGGCGGATATCCCGAACGCCGAGAAGCTCGGCGATCCCGAGATCGTCATTCTCGACTACGAGTTCAAAGCGGGGTTGGCAGCCTATTTCGCGACCCGGGGGCCGGACTACCCGATCAAGGGACTGGCGGAGCTGATTCGCTTCAACTCCGAGAATCGCGAGCAGGAGATGCCCTGGTTCGGCCAGGAGATCTTCGAGCGAGCGGCCAAGCGCGGGCCGCTCAGCGAGCCGGTCTACCGAAGGGCCAGGCAGACCTGTCGCCGGCTGTCGCGGGGACTGGGGATCGACGCCGTCATGGCGCGCCACCGGCTGGACGCGCTGGTCGCGATCACGACCGGGCCGTCCTGGCCTACCGATCTCGTCAACGGAGATCGTTACACGGGCGGTAGCTCCTCGCCCGCCGCGGTTGCTGGTTATCCGCACGTCACGGTGCCGGCGGGGACCCTTCACGAGCTGCCGATCGGGCTTTCCTTTTTCGGCCGGGCCTGGAGCGAGGCCCGGCTGATCCGCTACGCCTTCGCGTTCGAGCGCGGAACCAAGCAGCGGCGGCGCCCCCGATTCCTCCCGTCGCTCTGAGCGATCATATTGCGGGATGTTCGCACTCCGAAAAGCACGCTGGTTCTGGCCGGTTTTCGCCACCATCCTACTGGCGGACTGTTCCACCAAGGAGCTGATCGTTTCGGCCCTGACCTCGAATCCGGGCCCCCATCCGGTCATCGGAGACCTGCTGCGGGTCACGCTCGCGTACAATCCTGACGCCGCTCTGAACCTCTCGTTCGGAAGCGCATCCCGGATGGTGTTCGGCGGCGTCGCGCTCATAGCACTGATGGTCCTCTTCCGGCTGTACCAGCGCACCGCTTCCGATGCCTCGCTTCGGGCCGTAGCCCTGGCACTGGTGGCCGGCGGGGCGCTCGGCAATCTGCTGGATCGCATTCGCTCGGCGCGCGGGGTGGTGGACTTCATCGATATCGGGCTGGGCGATGCGCGTTTCTGGACGTTCAACCTCGCAGACCTCGGCGTTTCGGTGGGCGCGGTGCTGCTGGCCCTGGTGTTGTGGCGTGAGGATCGGGCAGGAGAGCCGGCATGAAGGCGACGCTCCCCCTGGTGGCTGCCCTGGCCGCGCTTTCGGCACCGGCGCAGCCAGGCCACATCTCTCGTGCCGGCGTCGCACGCGCCCAGGCGGTGGTGGATTCGGTGTTCCTCGACCGGAAAGCCCTGGAAGGAACCATCGAAGGCGGTGACTGGGCCTCGTACATGATGGCACGGCTCGGGGTCGAGCCGATCCCCGAGAACACGGAAATCCTGATCGCGGTGGACAGTCAGCACATCGTGCTTTCGGGCCGCATTCAGGATTTGCCGCAGGAAGCCCGCGCGATGATCGGCCCCCTCGCGGCGCTGGTCGACTCGAGCACGGTGCTGGCCGCGGAAATCGCGCTGCTCCCCGCATCCCCTGGCCTCAGCCACTTCCGGCTGCAGGCCGTCAGCATCGGCGGGTTTCCCGTGCCTGAGCTCATCCTTCGTTCGATGCTGCTCGATGTCGGCGAGCACTACCCCGCGCTCACCAAGACCGGGCGGGACCTGTACGTCGAGATTCCATCCGACGGGAAAGTCCTGCTGGTGCCGGGTGCGATCCGGATCACGGCGTCGCCGCGCGGCAGCGCGCCGCCGCCCTGACGCGTGGAGCAAGCGATGAGCGATCCCCGCTATCCGGTGGGACCCTTCGTGCTCGAGGGAGCCATCACGCCCGCGCGGCGGGAGGAATGGATCGGCCAGATCGCCGACGCGCCGTTGCAGTTACGCTCCGCGGTACGGGGCCTGAGCGAGGCCCAGTTCGATACGCCCTACCGGGATGGCGGCTGGACCGTACGACAGGTCGTGCACCACGTGCCCGACAGCCACCTCAACGCCTACATCCGCTTCAAGCTGGCGCTCACGGAAGACAATCCGACCATCAAGCCCTACGAGGAAGGGCGCTGGGCGGAGCTGCCCGATACGGTTGCCACCCAGATCGGGGTATCGCTCATGCTGCTCGAGGCGCTGCATCGCCGCTGGGTGATGCTTTTGCGTGCCATGAATGAAGCCGACTGGGCGCGTACCTATTTCCATCCCGAACATCAGAAGGCCTTTCGGCTCGACGGTATTCTGCCGATGTACGCGTGGCACGGCCGGCACCATGTGGCGCACATCACCGCACTGCGAAATCGGCTGGGCTGGCAGTAACCGCTCAGTCCCTTGCGCAGAGCCAGCCCAAGCGCGCTCTGCCGGGATCCGGATTCAGCCTGCGCCCAACCCCCTCCGTCGCAGGACGGGTTCCAGTTTGCCCAATAGGGCTCTCCGCGCTCACTGTCGAGTTTTCGGGGCCTGACCCGCCATCCCCCGCAAGTACTTCGCGGAGAGCAGGAACCGCCATCCCAGTCACCAGAGGCTTCGCCCTGGAAAGCGATGGCTGTCGAATTTTCTGACTGCATAGTGCCAAATACCGCAGTTCATAGACCAGTCATGAACATCCTAAGTGCAATCTGGAGCGGTAAATGCGTCTCCTTTACCAAGATGCAGTCGCTTGATGGACAGCTGCATAGTTCCGGAACAGAGGCGTGAAAGGAAGGAATGTTGCTGGATCGGCTGGAAGATCTATCCGTAGGCACGCACGAGGCACTCGAGCCGCTCCCCCCACGCTGGAGGGAGCTGTTCGAGGGTTTGCGCGAGCAGTTCGGTCGCGTCGTCGAGCAGCGGGACAGTCTTGCCCAGGCGTTGGAGCGCACCTCGAGCGAGCTGCGCGAACAGCTCATGGAGCTCGAAGCCTTGCGTCGCGCGCGCAGCGCCGCCGAATCGGCGAACCTGGTCCGCGGAGAGATCCTGGCGACCGTCAGCAAGACCATGCGGACACCGGCCGACGCCTTGCTCGGCCTCACCCGACTGCTCCGGCTGGGTCCCCTGGTCGCCTCGCAGCGTGCGTATGCGGACGCGTTGCAAGGCGCCGCCGACATCCTGCGGGGAATCCTCAACGACGTTTCTGATTATTCGCGACTGGAGAGCGGGACCCTGCCGCTCGAGCCGCTCGGTTTCGATTTGCGGGTTATGGTGGAAGACCTGGCCGCCGCCCTCAGTGGAGAAGCGCAAGCCAAGGGTGTCGTGCTCCGGCTCGCCTGGCGGCCCGAAACGCCGAGGCGCGTCCTGGGCGATCCGGGACGGCTCCGCCAGGTGCTCACGGCGCTGGTGCGCGACGGGCTGGCACGTCTGGGACAGGGAGAGATTGTGCTCGAGGTAGGCGCGGAACCCGGCGCGGGGCGGGATTCCTCTCAGGGCATCCGCATCTTCGTCGTAGACAGCGGCCCTGCGATCCCTGAAGACCTGGTGGCGACGCTCTTTGAACCGTTCGTGCGGGGTGACGCCTATGCCAACCGGGAGGGGAGGCTCGCGTTGCCGATCGCGCGGCAGCTGGCCCACCTGATGGGCGGGGACCTTGCCGTGGAGAATTCGCCGGAAGGCGGGACGCGCTTTGTGCTCCGGCTTCCCCTGGCGCGGTTAGCGGAACCGCCTGGTTCCGTTCCGGAAGCTTATGGCGACGAACTGCCGCCTACATCGGCGATGCCGGGGACGCTGCTCGTGGTCGACTCGGATCCCAACCAGCGCGCCAGCTGGGCTACCATTGCCGAAGCCGCCGGGTTCCGGGTGACGGGATTTGGCAGCCATGCGGAGGTCGCAATCGAGCTGAGCCGGCTGGCGCGGATTGGCCGACCCGCCGCCATCGTGGTTTTCAGCGATCACGGCGCCGAGGACTACGCGGGAATCGGCCGCGAGATCGTGGCCGATGAATCGCTGGGGAAACCGGCGCTCATCATGCTTCCTGCGGCGGGCAATCCAGGCGATGCGCGGCGCTTGATGGACGCCGGGTTTCGCGCCTACCTCGTCAAGCCCATCGCCCCGGCCGATCTCCGCGAAACTCTCGAGACCTTCCGGCGTACTCCGCGGAGCGCCTGGCACCGGCTGTTCATCACCCGGCACCATCTCGCGGAAGCGCGGCGCGGAAGGGAAGTGCCGGAAGAAGAGCTGGAAGCAAGCCTGGAGCATTTCCTGCAACGGTGAGGCGAACCCTCGTCCTCACTTGCCGAAGGGGTCCTCCAGCGAAGGTGATGTCGGCGTGAAGAGCTCTGCTCCCGTCTCCGTGATGTGCATGTCGTCTTCCAGCCTGACGCCGAATTCCCCGCGAATGTAGATCCCCGGCTCGTCGCTGAATACCATGCCAGGCGCGAGCGGGAGCGTATTACCCCGTACCAGGTAGGGCCACTCGTGCCCGTCCATCCCCATCCCATGTCCCACTCGATGAGTGAAGTACTTGTAGTCGGGCCCGAAGCCGGCATCACTGATGACCTTCCGCGCCGCCGCGTCGACCACCTGGCATTCGACGCCGGGACGCGCGGCGGCAAGCGCCGCCTGCTGAGCCCGCTGCTCGATCGCGAACACCTGCTTCATGCGGTCGCTGGCTTTGCCGAGCACAAAGGTCCGGCTGAGGTCGCTGGAATAGCCCTCGACCTGACAGCCGCCATCGATGAGCAGAATTGCTCCTTCCCGAATGATCTGTGGCGTCGCCGAGCCGTGGGGTAGCGCCGAATAAACTCCCACCTGTACGCCGGCACCGCCGGGAAAGCCGAGTCGCTCATGGGCCTGCGCAACCAGGCGGGCGAAATCGTTCTGGGTCATGCCGTCGCGCAGGGCACGGTAGGCCGCTTCATACGCCTTGAGCGTGACCGTGCTGGCGAGCCGCATCAGCTCGATCTCATGGTCGCTCTTGAGCATACGGCACCCCGCGGTCACCGCCGTTCCGCTGGCGAGGGTCAACGCCGGGAGCGCCGCGGCTGCCCCGTTCGCGAAGACATGGCGTACGGTCTCCTCGATCCCGATTCGCGCGGTCGTCAAGCCGAGCGCGCGAACTCCCTCCGCGAGACACTGATAAGGGCTCGCGTCTTCTTCCCAGCTCAGCACATCAGCGGTGCCCTTGAGCGGTCCGGCATCGATCTGCTCGGTGGCGCGGTCGCGCTCGAATGCCGGGCACACCACGAATGCGCGTCCGCTGACCGGCACCACCAGGGCGAGCATCCGCTCGCTCAGGCCCCAGTCGATGTTGGCGAAATAGCGGAGCGACGTGCCACCCATCAGCAGGAGGGCCGCGAGCTTTTCGGCGGCGAGCAGCTCGCGGGCGCGTGCGAGGCGGCCCTCCCGCTCGACAACACTGATCGGCCGCGCCTGGCTGCGCATCGAGCCGAGCGCGCGGATCGAGGGGGGCAGCGGCTCGCCCTGGCTGAGCTCGGGCTGGACAGCAGGCCGCGCGAGGATGCCGGCGGCGACGGCCGTAGAAGAGGCTCCGAGGAATTCGCGTCGAGTAGGCATGCCTTATAATACCGCGATGCCGTTACGCCGCGTCGCCGTGCTGGGCGGAAGCGACCCCGCCGCGCGCGCCGAGCATTTCGATGCCGCGAGCGAGCTGGGTCGGCTCCTGGTGGAGCAGGGTATCAGCGTCGCCCTCGAGGGCAGCCCGGAAGGGCCGGCCGGCGCCCTGGCCACGTCGCTCGAAGCGGCGAATGGCCGGTTGTTGCGGGTCGCGCGCCACGAACTCGGCCTCCAGGCCGATGGATTTGTCGCGTTGCCCGGGGGTCCGGCGACACTCGAAGAGCTGCTCGACATCTGTCTCGACGCGTCGATTCCCGGGGGAAAGCCCTGCGGGTTGCTCAACACGGCCGACTACTTCACCGAGCTGCTCAAGACCGTGAGTGACGGCGTCGTCGAGCGCTTCGTTCGGGAAACCCAGCGCGGCCGGCTCAGTGTGCAGCGCGATCCCGCCGAACTACTCCGCGCCATAGCGGATTTCCGCCCTCCTGAAACCCGCCGGCAGAGTCTATGAACCTGTTCGAGGTCATCGCCGCGGCATTCGGCATCATCAGCGTCTTCCTGAGCACGCGCCAGAACGTACTGGCCTGGCCCACGTCGCTGATCAACAACGCCATGTATTTTGTGCTCTTCCTGGAGCAAAGGTTGTTCGCCCTGATGGCCCTGCAGGTGTGTTTCGGGGCAATCGCGGTCTACGGGTGGTACAAGTGGCTGTTCGGAGGCGCCGCGAAAAGCGAGCTCAAAGTCTCGCGCATCCCGCTCAAGCTCGCTGCCCTGCTCACGGGGATCGCCGCGGTGGCCACGTTCGCCATCTGGATACTGTTGAGCCACCACACCGACGATGCTTCGCCGCTCATCGACGCATTCTTCTTCGCGGTGAGCCTGGTGGCCCAGTGGATGATGGCGCGGAAATACTTCGAGTGCTGGCCGGTCTGGGTCGGGATCAACTGTATCGCCGTGCCGTTCTTTCTGCTGCAGCATTCCTATCCCACCATGGCGCAATACGCGGTGTTTCTCCTGCTGGCGATCATGGGATGGAGGCAGTGGGGGAAAGAGGTGCGGGGGGTGGCTCGAGATTGAGTCCCTGTTGCGGAAACGTGATCCAGCCCACATCGCGGCGTGACGGACCCGGCCTAGCTTGCCGCGCATGGCGACCAGCAACTACCTGCGCGCGCTCCTCAAGCGCGACCTGAGCGCGATCCGGCGGGCACTCTTCCATCAGCCGCTCCTCACCAAGGCACCGGACTCAAACGAGCCGGTTGCGGTGCCGCCAGACCAGATAGACCGGAATTCCCAGAGCGAGAAGCAGAGCGCCACGAACGGCGTTTCCCGGATTCGAATGGATCGAACCGGCGACGACGTAGAGCGCGGCGAGGAGAAAGAGGGCCAGGGTCCCGGGGTATCCGGGAAGCCGGAATCCTGAGTCGCTTCCCGCGGCGCGGTCCTGCCGGCGGTAGACCAGGAGCGTGGCCGCGGTGGCCCCGAAGAAGATCCAGTCGGCAAAGGTGACGTAGTCGAGCAGCTGCCCGTAGCTGCGGGTTGCGAGCAACAGGCAGGCCCAGACTCCCTGGGCGACGATGGCGATGGCGGGGGTTCGAAAGCGAGGGTGCAGCCGGGCAAAGGACTGAAAAAACAACCCATCCGCCGCCATCGCTTGATAGACTCGCGGGGAGACCATGATGACCAGATCGAGAAAGCCGAAAGTCGAGATCAGGATGCCGACACTGATCAGCCGGCGCCCGCTCGAGCCGAGGATGGCGGTCATGGTGTCGGCCGCCGGGGCGGTGCTGGCGCCGAGTTGCGCCACGCCGAGCACGCGGAGATAGGCGAGGTTGGTGAGCAGATAGACGAACACAACCGCGGCGACACCCAGCACCAGTGCCCGGGGAAGCTTTCGCTCCGGCTCCAGCAGCTCTTCGGCGATGAAATTGGTCTGCTGCCAGCCGCCGTAGGAGAAGAGCACGGGAACGAACGCCGTGGCGAGGGCAATCGCGATGGCGCCGAAACCGTGCGGCGCCGTTGCGACCGGAGGGGCGGCGGGAGCAGCGCCGGCGGGAAGCAGCAGGCCCGCGAGAATCAGAATGGCGAGCGCGGCGAGCTTGAGCACCGTCAGGACGTTGAGCGTCCAGGCGGCCGGCGTTACCCCGACATAGTTCAGCAGCGTCAGCGACGCGATGGCCAGGCCGGCAACGTACGGCAAGGCTGCCGGCGGCAGGCCGAGCAGCGCGCCGGCGTAGCTGGCAAATGTGAAGGCCACCGCCGCGATCGCCCCGGTGGCGACCATGAGCAGCAGTCCCCAGGCATAGAGGAATGCCGGCAGCGGCCCGAACGCGTCGCGCAGATAGGCGTACCCGCCACCCACGCGCGGGACTCGCGCGGCGAGCTCGCCGAAGATGAACGCGCCGAGCAACGCGACTACTCCGCCGGCGATCCAGGCCACCAGCGTCAGGCTGGCGGTGCCCACCCGCGCCGCCACGATGGCCGGGTTCAGGAAGATCCCCGAGCCGATGATCCCGCCGATCACCGCCATGGTGCCGCTGAAGAGTCCCAGCCTGCGGGCGTACGTGATCCCGGTGGTCAATCGTCACCCCTTGCGAGCGGTCAGAGTCAGGGGTCAGGGGAACTGCGCTATAATACTGGCATGGTGCGATTGAGCGGAGTCCTGCTGCTTGCCGGGCTGGCGGGCTGTCTCGAGGCCAACGCCCCGGACCTGGTTACGGGCGACTGGGGCGGCCAGCACCTCGGTTTGATCGCAACCGCCATGGGTGCGGAGCTGGAGTACGACTGCGCCACCGGCAAAATCGCCGAGCCGATCCGGCCGGATGGCGCGGGGCGTTTTTCGGTGACCGGCGAGCATTACCCGGGCCACGGTGGACCGGTTCGGGTAGGCGAGGAGCAAGTGAAGCGACCCGCCCGATACGATGGCGTGGTGCGCGGTGCCACGATGACGCTCACGGTCACCCTGACCGACAGCAACGAAGCGCTGGGCTCCTTCACGCTGGTATACGGGCGCTCTCCCTTCGTCTTCAAGTGTCTCTGATCCCGCTCCATGGGATTCCGCAAATTCATCGATCGCGACAAACGGCAGTGGGAAGTGCGCGACGTTTCGCGGTCGCGCTGGGAGCTCAGTCCCAGCGGCGATAACCCGCTCGAGGCGCGAAGCGTTGAGCCACCGGGATACGAGCAGGACCCCTACGAGCTGAGTCAGGAAGAGCTGCAAAGCCTGCTCGACGCCGGCAGCGCGCAGAGCAAGCGCTCCATCAAGAACCCTTTCGGAGACTGATGCACTTCTTCTCCGGCACGCGGATCGGTCTCCTGCTGGTCCTGGCGCCCGCGGTCACCCTGGCCCAAAAACCCAAAGTCCACAAGCTCCCCGCAACCCCCGAAACGGTGGCCTGGGGCTATTACTCCGCCCTGGCCAAGCCGGCGCTTTCGATCGCGTCGGGCGACATCATCGAGGTGGAGACGCTGCTGACCAATTCCCCCACCCGACTCGAGTCGGCCGGACTTCCCGCGGCCGAGGTCGAGGCCTCGCTCCGCGCCATTTACGACAAGGTGACCGACAAGGGCCCCGGCGGGCACATCCTCACCGGACCCGTATTCGTCGAGGGCGCCGAGCCGGGCGACGTGCT
>Ga0070698_100009406_pt1 | contig 10474 bp, 7 predicted proteins | sample KBSK1502metaG_FD_65477 | JGI IMG/M metagenome (GOLD analysis project Ga0070698, IMG submission 65477) | Corn, switchgrass and miscanthus rhizosphere microbial communities from Kellogg Biological Station, Michigan, USA - KBS K1-50-2 metaG | ecosystem: Host-associated > Plants > Roots >... | reverse complement strand
TAGGTCCCGATCTTTGCATAAACAGCAACAGCTTTCGGGTCGCCAAGCAAAAATCTCGCCGTATCCAGCGCGTGAATACCCATATCTGCCATCGCGCCGCCGCCTGCGAATTGTTTTTGCGTGAACCAGCCTGAGGGTCCCCAATGCGTATGTACACCGATTCCTTTTGTGCGAATGATCTTCCCTAATTTCTGAGATTGTTCTTTCAGCCATAATGCATCTGGATCAAAGCGAAAGCAATGTGCCACCATCAATAACGCGCCTGATTTTTCTGCAACTTCACACATTTGCTGAGCTTCACGCGCATTCATGGACATTGGTTTCTCAACCATCACATGCACACCGGCCTTGAGCGCGGCAATCGTTTGCGGCGCGTGCAAATAATTTGGTGTACTCACCACCAATGCTTCTACACTTCCATCTTTGAGCATGGCTTCCACAGTTTCATATTGACGCGGAATTCCAAACTCCCTGGCAAATGCCGCCATCGAATCAACTTTGTGATTGACGACTGCTGCCAACTCAAGCCGCAAATTCTGCGCCGCCTGCGCGTGGATCTTGTTAATGTAACCCGTCCCTGCAAACGCAATTTTCATGCCTTCTCCTTCAATCGGATGGTCATAATTTGATAGGGTCTTAAATTCAATTGGATCGAATCATTTACTACCCTCAATTTGGATTCGTTCTCTTCAAGCAGATTCGTCTCCCAGGCTGCTTCCACTGCGAATCCCGCGTGGAGTTGGACCTGCCCGCGCATTCTCTGGCTTTCATACAAGCGGACGATAATCCCGTTTCCATCTTCGGCACACTTAATTGTTTCAATGACGACGTTTGGTTTATCAACACTAACAAGGGATAATGGATCTTCAATTACTTTCTTATCCCTTCCACCTTTCGATGGATAAACGATAATCGGGTCATTCAATAAATAGGCTTCGCGCTGTGTCTCTTCGCTCCATGAACCAGAATGCGGATACAAGCTATATTTGAATTGATGTCCTCCAAAATCTGCCATTGGTTCTGGCATGGTGGGGGAGCACAAAAGCGTAATTCGCATGATGTTATTGTGGATGTCATGTCCGTATTTGCAATCATTCAAGAGACTGATGCCATAATCGCCTTCGCTCAAATCCACCCATTTGTGAGCGCAAGTCTCGAAACGCGCCCAGTCCCAGCTGGTGTTGCGATGGGTGGGTCTTTGCACGTTGCCCCATTGGATTTCGTAAGTGGCTTGCGGCGCGAGCACGTCCACAGGGAACGCGACTTTGAGCATGGTGTGACGTTCCTGCCAGTTAATCGAAGTATCGAAATCCAGCCGCGGACTGTTGTGCGCGAGTGAAATGCGTTGCACATATTCGCTATTGAGAAGTTTACGCTTGATCTCCAGTGTTTGGTGGAGCAGACCAAACTCAATCATCTTGATGGATGAGGCAGGTTCGGCCAGCCACATTTTGTCATCATAAAAGATATCCACATCCCACGCGTCCCAGCTCTTGGGGCGATCTTCAAAGGCCTGGAATTGATTGCCAATTGCATCGCGAGCGAGCACTTCACGCCCGGCTTTCTTGTCGAAGGCACGCGTGATGTCACCGTCATCATTGAATTCAACACGTACAAAATCGTTTTCCAACAACGCAGAGCCTGGAACTCGTGACGTTTGGCCTTCGGCTTCGCTCACAGCAGGCTCTCGACTCAACGCAGTAACACTATACGGTGGGAGTTTGCCCGCATCCGCCCAGACGCCCGAGTCTGCTTCTTGAATGGGAACAGATTTCCCGTCCTGGGTGAAGCGCTGAAATGAGTCGCCAGAGATAAAGACCAGGCCTGGTTGTGTAAAAGAAGTCGCGTTGACGAGCAAAACGTCTGTATCCAATTTGTCGGCAAGAGCATTCAGGGCCTCATCACGAAGTTGGGTCACATTCTTTGTGAGTTCGGAATATTGCTGCTGCGACTCTTCGTAAACAGGTCCGATACTTGAGCCAGGGATGATATCGTGAAATTGATTGAGACAAAGTGTACGCCATGCTTCGATAAATTGCGTGGTGGGATACAAGTAACCGATGTGAAGGGACGCCAAAGTTGCGATGAACTCAGCATCATGGAGGAGAAACTCGCACTTGCGATTTGCGCGTTTGTTGCGCGCCTGTGTGGTGTACGTGCCGCGATGATATTCGAGATAGAGTTCACCGTTCCACACGGGCATCATGCGCGATTGAGTTGTAAGTTCAATGGATTCAAAAAATGCTTTCACATTCGATTGTTGGACTTGGGGCAGAGCAGGGAAGTGTTTCATCACCTCGATGTTCTCAAGCATTTCTCGAGTTGGACCACCGCCGCCATCGCCGAAGCCATATGCCATGAGCAAATCTTGGTGCAATTCTTTTTGTTGAAAGTTTCTCCACGTGCCAAGCGCTTCACGCGCGTCAGCCATGGCGTTGTACGTGCTGGCGTAATTGCCAGGGTCGGGCACAGTACTGAAGTGTGTGAGAACGCGCGTGCCATCAATGCCCTGCCACATGAACGTATCGTATGGCAGGCGGTTGTATTGACTCCAGCCGATCTTGATGGTCATGAAATACTTCAAGCCCGCCTGCTTGATAAGTTGTGGAAGCGCCCAGGCATAACCGAATACGTCGGGAAGCCACAACACAGGACTTTCCGCGTCCTTGCCGAAATGCTCGTGGAAGAATGTGCGTCCCAACAGGAATTGACGCGCAAGTGATTCTGCTCCGCTGAGATTGCAATCCGCTTCGACCCACATACCACCAATTGGTTCCCATCGCTCCTGCCTGACCTTTTGCTTGATCTCGTTAAATAAAGCAGGCTGATCCTGACGAATGAATTCGTACAATTGAGGCTGGCTTTGTGTGAAATGATAATCGGGGAATTGCTCCATCAAACGAATTACATTATGAAATGTTCGCTCTGATTTTCTTCTTGTCTGGCCGAGGGTCCATAGCCATGCAACATCAATGTGTGCATGACCTGTGGCATGAATGACCACGTCCATAGGTGCGCCTGCTTTTTCAATTCCAGATTTGAGAATATTTATTGCTGGTTCAACACTTGCATAAAATTTTTCGTCACCGAGTGGGTCGCGAGTATCTAATGTGTTGAATGCATCGTTGAGCGCATTCAAGAGATGATAGCGTGTGGGATTATTCTCATCAAGATTGTTCGCTGTTTCAAGCGCGACGCGCACGCGCACAGTGAAGTCGCGCGTTGGTTGATGGATTTGAACCAGTGTGCATTGCCCCATTTGAGGTTTTGTAGATGACTTTTTCCTGATGGATCCACCGAGTCCTGTCCAACCGTGGAGGGCAAGTACATGCTTTGTTCCATCGCGCCAATCGTCGCGCAAACAAAATTCCTGATGATGACGGTCGCATGTGGCATATGGTTGGCCATCAATATATGCCAACGCTTCAGGGTGGCTGAAATCGCCCGCATCACCGAAAGGCAAATATAACGCGACATGTTGAGAGGCGTCCCAATCATCAGGAATTGTGAAGGATGTTCTCAATACAAAGTCCTGCATCCACGCGCCCCAGTAATCATTGACATTAATCTCTGTCCATTTGGAATCATCCACATCCTCGCCAATCGGCGGTGCGGCAAGTGGACTCTTCAATTCCAGATAGCGAAATGGAGACAAGGATATTTGCTTTATATATACCAGTGGGGCGATCAGATCGAGTCGTTGTTTAATCTTTTCGGGTGTCCAGTGGATGCGATGATACATGGTCCTTTATCCCTTAATTCCCGTAAAGACTATACCTTGCGTGAAAATGCGCTGGGCGAGGAAGTAGAGAATAATTGGCGGCAAAATCATCACTGCGGAGGCCGCCATGATGTAATTGGTATTCACCGCATATAACGCGTTAAAAGTTTGCAGGCCAACAGCCAACGTCCAATGTTCAGGGCTATGCAGATAGATCAGGGGCTCATAAAAGTCATTCCATGCGTAAAGAAAATGGAAAATAGCGACCGCTATCAATGCAGGCCGGCCCTGTGGGAGTATGATAAACATAAGGACTTGCAAAGGCGAAGCGCCGTCAATCTTGGCAGCATCATCAAGCTCGAGCGGAATGGTCATAAAAAATTGCCGCAAGAGAAAAACATCATAAGCATTGGCAAAAAATTGCGGGACGATGAGCGGCAGCAACGTATCAACCCAACCCAGTTTGTTGAACAAAACATAAGTCGGAAGCAGACGTACCTGGCTGGGCAGCATAATGGTTGAGAGGAGCAGGATAAACAACACATTGAGCCATGGCGCGCGGAAACGCGAGAAGCCATAAGCTACCAGCGAACATGAAAACAACATCCCAGCCATGCCCAGGAAAGTGACCAGCAAAGTGTTGACGAGCAATTTGCTGAATTTCATTTGTTTGAGTGCTTCAGGATAATTTTCCCAGTGTATTTCAAGATGTTTTAATGCAGTTTGCTCAGCTATCACCAGTTCATGCGTTTGGTCTGGGAAAGCTGGATCAACGAATACGCCTTTCCCTTCTGGTCGATTCTTGATCAGAGCCATTTCGCGGACTTGGCCATCCAGAGTCACTTGAAAAAGTGGTTCGGCTTGACCGTTGATTTCGACCGTAGTTGCTGCGATTGGGATAAGCGGCGGCGGGCTTTGACGCAACTGGTCACGATCTTTGACTGATGTGGAAAGCAAATACAGAAAAGGGATCATGATGATGGCCGTGCCCGCGGCCAAAACAAGGGTGGTTATGGTTTTGAGGATTAATGTTTCTCCTCTAATTCCCGGGAGCGGATGTAGGAAAGAAGTGGAGCGCATTGGTGATCTTGTAGTCTGACGCATTTTAGCGACCTCTCAACTGGCCTTCGTAGTAAACCCATGCATCTGATGAACGGAAGATAAGCAGGGTAAACCCCAGCACGATGATAAATAATACCCATGCCATGGTGGACGCATACCCCATGTGGAAATATTTGAAAGCATTTTGATAAAGATAGAGATTATAAAAAAGGGTGGAGCGAGCCGGGTTGCCTGAGCCGTTTGTGAGGACATAAACTTCTGTAAAATATTGAAATGTCCCAATAAGACCGAGAATGAGATTATAAAAAATAACAGGTGTGGTCATGGGCAGGGTAACATGTCTGAAACGTTGCCAGGCCGTAGCCCCGTCAACTTTGGCAGCATCATATAAGTCGGTAGGTACGCCTTGTAAACCTGCGAGATAGATAATGATATTGCCTCCCACGCTCCATAAACTCATAATCACCAGGGCAGGTACCGCCCACTGAGGATCAGAAAGCCATCCGGGACCCTTGATGCCGAACTGTGCAAGGAACGGATTGAGTATGCCAAATTTGGGATCGAAGATCCGCGCCCACAGCAAAGCCACTGCCACTCCGGCGATGACAGATGGAAGAAAATATACCGTTCGCCAAATATTGATGCCGCGAATTTTCTGATTGAGCAAAACCGCGATCATATAACTAACAACAAGTCCGAGTGGCAGTGCAATGACAGCGTACTTGAACGTAATACCCAATGAATGCCAGAATAATTGATCATGTACTAAATTGATATAGTTCGTTAAACCGATCCATTTGGGTGGGCTGACAATATCGTATTCAGTGAATGAAAAAAACAAGGAGGCCAGCATTGGGCCGAGGGTGAAAATGACGAACCCGATCGTCCAGGGCGCGATAAAGGCATATGCCCAAAGTGATTCACGGCGGGCCAAACTAAAGCGGGGAGGCTTGATGGAGGATTGCATGAACTTTTCCTATGGATATACCAAAAAGTTGGATATCACAAGCCTTAAGACCTGTGATATCCAACTCTCAGGCGCGCTTATGGATTGGCAGCCCAATACTCATCAAGGATCTGTTGTACTTCTGCATTGGCATCCGTCAATACTTTTGTAGCGTCTTTTTCCTCTCCGGAATACACCAGAGAAAGGCCGTTGTTAAGGGCATCTTCGATCTTGCCCCATTCGGGGATCCATTCTTCATTGTTGGGTTTATCAAGATAATCAATGGATTTGAAGATGACATCATAGTCAATGCCGGGATAATCCGCTTTGAGCTGCTCAAGGAATTTGGCTTCGACCGATTTGCGTGCGGGGATACAGCCATAGATGCGGCAAACATCCACGATGATCTCGGGTGATGTCAGCCACTTCATCACTTCCCATGCTTCTTGCTTGTTCTTGGCATCCTTTGGAATCGTGAAGTTATCAGCATCGATGCGAGCAATGCGCACTCCCTTCGGGTTGTAGGGGAAGGGTGCAATATCTGCTGAGAAAGAAAGGTCGTGAAGCCCTTCCGCCAGGAACCATGTGTGGCTATAGAACATGCCCGTGGTGCCCGGCCCAAAGGGATCTACGCCTGCTGAGTCGCGTCCGGCCTGGACTTCACCACTGCCAATAAAGTGATCCTCCCAAATTCCATCGCTCAGCCACCGCAAACCCTGAATCCATTCCGGAGAATTTGCAACGGCAGTCTTGTAATCAGAGGTTGTGGGACGCCCCACATTTTCAGCGCCCCAATTTGCAAGTGTGCCGCGCAGTGTGTCCCATGAGTCATCGTAGCCATACTGCACAATATTTTCGGGGTCAAAGTCTGGTTCGGTCGCATTTCTGCCGTTGCTGTCGAGCGTGAGCTGCATGGCAACTTCCCGGAGCTTTTCTATATTCCAGGATTTATCTTCGAAATCGTGAGTTGGATAATCAAGACCGGCAGCATCGAACAGATCCTTGTTATAGTAAATGTAGGATGGATACAACCCGAGTGGCAAGCCTGTGTTTTTATCCGGATATTGATTTAGTTCCACCGCGGGACCATAAAAATCACTCAAGTCAAGCTTGTCAGCTTCGATATACGGAGTGATATCTTCCCAAGTGTCGAAGAATTCGGCAACGGTAGAAACGCCGTTGGGTCCTACCAGTTGCGGCGCGTTGCCGCCTGAGAGCATGGCCAGATAACGTGTGGCATATTCTTCATGCGGCACGATCAAAAATTCGATCTCGATATTATCGTGTGTGGAGTTATATTTCTCGGCCAGCGCGTTTTGAGCGTCCACCTGATCGGGGTCGGTACCGGTGCCCATGCCCACGAATATGACGACCTTCACTTTTTCAGCAGGTGCCTGGGTTGCGGCGATGCCACCTCCGCAGGCCGAAAGGATCACTGAAGCCAGCACGAACAGCGCGAATATTTTGAAAAACTTGTTTTTCATTTTCTCCTCCAGAGAGATTGAACGGATTGAATAGGATCTAATGCAACCAATTTCTCTTCTGATTCACCTCCTTGTGGATAAAAGCGATTCGTCTTGAGATCGATCGGATTCACTGGATACTGGCGCGCATCCACACGATTCGCGGATGACGAGCTGGGTGCGCATCAGAGTCAAAGCCTCGGCCGGCTCGCCGTTCATCAAACGTGCCAGCTGGCGGACAGCTTCGCGCCCGACCTCTTCGATCGGAGCATGGACCGTCGTCAGCGCGGGGGAGAGATAACGGGCGAAGGAAACGTCGTCGAAACCCACAACCGCCACATCTCCCGGAATGAGGCGTCCAGCCATTTTTAACGCGCGATAGGCACCCGCGGCCGCGTCATCATCGCCTGCAAAGACCGCGTCGAAGTTGACTCCCTCCCGCAGCATTTGTTGAATGGTAACAAAAGCCTCGTCGTCGTCGAACCCGCCTGATGCGATAAGCGCGGGGTCAAATGGAATGTTATGCGCGGCAAGAGATTCGCGATAACCGCGTTCGCGCCATTGCGAATCTTCATGGCCCATTGGTCCATGCAAAAAAACGATACGCTGGCGGCCATGGGCCTCGATCAAATGATTAATAAGCATGGCGGCACCGTCTTTATTCTCGATGGTGATGACAGGGATATTGAGCAAATCGGGTGGAGTTTGGTGCAGCAGGACAACGGGGAAGTTGAGATGATACAGGCGGGTAAGCTGACGTTCGTGGAGACTGTTTGTGAAAACCAGAAGCCCATCTGTATTGTGTTCGCCCAAGGGACTATTGTGATTTGCGCTCGAGAGCGTGGCATGCATCGAATGGATGAGCAGGTCGTAATTGATCTCGTGCGCTTCTGCTTCGATGCCGCGCAACATAGGTGAGAAAAAAGCGCCGCTGATCTCCGGCAGAATGAGACCAATGGTGTTGGTGCGCTTGCTGGCAAGCACACGCGCCGCAGTGCGCGGCACGAATTGCATCTCATCCATGGCGAGACGCACGCGTTCTGTTTTTTCAGGTTGGACGGGTGTCGTGCCGTTGAGCACGCGGCTCACCGTGGCGATTGAAACGCCAGCGCGTTCAGCGACATCTGCAATTGTGGGTGGGCGGTTTCTGGTTTGCATTGTACACAAATACTCTGAAAGCGCTTTCAGAAAACGTTTTCAGCAGTATACAAAGAATCACTTGGAGAGTCAACAGATTAATGAGCTCATATCTCTTTTGCAATATTGAGAATACTTCTCCGCCCATTTTTTATTCCTTACAAGGAAATAGTCATAGTTGTTGTATGAGGTCAGGCTATTTATTACCATCATGGCCCATGATGTATCCATGGCATCCATGGACAGGGTTCGGAATCTTTTACGGCGGTCGGAGATGGGCTCAGTGTGGGCGAGTTCAAAGCTGAAGGACTAGTTGCCGGCGTCGCGCGTTCTGTCCCCGTCACAGCTACATAACTTAGACGGACGCGTGCCTGGGCAGAGGTGGTGTCATCTCCCACAAAGAGGAAGTTCGGCGATTGGTAGGGATCGGGAAAGCCTTCAAATTTGCTGTAATCGCGTAGTGGGCCAGTGAGTGTGGGCACGCCGTTGGCATTCAGTGTATAGGTATCATTGGTGACGATCAACTGATAATTTATCAGACCAGTCGTCGTGGAGAAGCTGGCACTTTCACCGTGAGTGAATAACCCGCCGGTTGCATCGTCATTCTGCGCCCAGATCTCATTTTGCCAAAAAGCTAATTCGATGCCTCTGGCATCTTCACTTAAAATAATAACACTGAAGCCGGCGCGCTTGTTGTTGGTGTGGGATTCGTTTTCCACCTGTATGCTGAAATCCAATTGAAATCCTGCTGTACGGTCGAGGCTGGGGAAGCCCAGCGTATTCGTCGCATTGGATATCCATCCGGCGTAAGTGCTGTTGCCAGATGTAGTTGTATCGAGCGTTGTGCTCCCGTTCTCATATGTTTGTATTATGTCGCCGGGTGGGAAATCGAAAAAGCTCATCACCTTTGCATCAGGGATTGCGCCTGAAATGGCATCATAAAGGATGAGTGTTTTTTCTCCATTTGTCTGGGTCGCGCTGGCATGTTTCGGGTTCAACGAAAACAGGGCGGTCCCAAGGACCAGGATTAAACAAAGAGTAGAAAAGGCGATTTTTTTATTCATGGATTAAGTCTACCACTGCTCCAAAGGCATTTTGCGCGCAATCATCTGGCGCACATGGCTACCCCAAGTGTAATTATTATGAAATGAGAAGTCCTCTGCCAAGCAGCAGAGGACTTCTCATATGTACTTTTAGGTTGAAAGTGCAGCTTGCTTGCTGGCGCTCTTAACCTTTATATATATCAGGAGGTTAGGGCACGCCGAATCTGAGTTGGGTATCGATGTCGATATTGTTGTACCAGGGGAAGAGATAGGTGGTGGTCAACTGAGACTGAGGCAAACCCATCATCTCGGCAAAACTCGTCCAGGCACTGCCATCGAAGTACGCCACGCGCTCGGAAGCGATGATCGGGACGTTGCCGGAGCTCTGGATCACCACCGGTCCGGCATTCAAACCAGCGTAGCTAATGCGCTGACTGGCGTTGGGTGCCAGATTGTAGGTGCCCTTGACCACTCCGTTGATCGTGACGGTGACGATGGTGGGAGAGGCGCCGACATTGCCGAAGCGCAGCTGGGAATTGTGCAGGACATTGTTATAGACCGGGAAGGAGTAGTGCGTGCCAAGAGAACTGCTGGGCATGCCCATCATCTCCGAGAAATCGCTCCAGGCAGTGCCATTGAAGTACGCCACGCGCATCGAAGCGATGATCGGGACATTGCCGTAGGAGGTTACCTTGACCGGACCCTTGTCCAAGCCGGGATAACTGACCCGCTTGCTCTCGTTGGGGAGCAGTCTGTAAGTATCCATGACCACGCCATTGATGGTGACGGTGACGGTGGTGGGAGAGGAGCCGACATTGCCAAATCTGAGCTGGGAGTTGAGGTCGACGTTGTTGTACCAAGGGAAGACATAGCTTGAGGTCAGTTTGTGGGAAGGCAGACCCATCATCTCGGAGAAGCTGGTCCAGGCACTGCCATCGAAATACGCCACCCGCATGGAAGCGATGATCGGGACATTCCCCGAACTGGTCACCTTGACTGGTCCGTTGTCCAAGCCAACATAGCTGATGCGCTGACTTTGGTTGGGGATCAGGTTGTAGGTGCCTTTGACCACACCGCCCACGGTGACGGTGACAGTGGTGTT
>Ga0070698_100009405_pt1 | contig 10474 bp, 7 predicted proteins | sample KBSK1502metaG_FD_65477 | JGI IMG/M metagenome (GOLD analysis project Ga0070698, IMG submission 65477) | Corn, switchgrass and miscanthus rhizosphere microbial communities from Kellogg Biological Station, Michigan, USA - KBS K1-50-2 metaG | ecosystem: Host-associated > Plants > Roots >... | reverse complement strand
ACGTGGCGGGCATGCTCAAGAACCACCATCTTGCGCAAGCGATCGGCGATGTGGGCTTCGGCGCCTTCCGGCGGCGACTGACCTACAAAGCCGCCTGGTATGGCTGCAAGGTGATCGTGGCGAGCCGTTGGGAGCCGTCCTCGAAGACCTGCTCGGGCTGCGGCTGGGTGGATGAGGAGTTGGCCCTGGGGGAGCGGACGTTTGCATGCCGCAGCCCCCAGGGTCCCTGTGGACTGGTGCTGGACCGCGATCTGAATGCGGCGCTCAACTTAGCAAAACTGGCCGATAGTTCGTCGGACAGTCAAAATGCCTGTGGAGAGGGGAGCGCTGGCGTTGGTCTTACGGCCGGCGTGAAACTGCCCTTGGTGAAGCAGGAATCAAACACCGTTTAGCCTGCGGGAGAAATGGGTCAGTTTTGGAGAACGGTAGCTAGACATGAGCGACGACGAATCGACTGCACCGCGATTAGAGGAGACGTTCGCCCAAAGCTTCGGCGTCCTCGGCGCCCAGCTTGTCGCCATCGACCAACAGCGCGAGAAGCGCTACCGATCCTCTCCCGCATACAAACAAGATCGGAAGGCCGAACGAGCGGGCAACAAGAAGCCGGGCAAGCGTATCGCATACACCGATGAAGAAAAGGCGGCGCTGAAGATCATTGAAGACCGGGCGAAGAAGCTGCGTCAGGTTGAGAGCATTTTGAGCGCTGACCCTGAGCTCATGAAGCTTACTGAGGCATCGATAGATAACCAGGTGAAGGCGGTCCAGCGCCGACAGAGCCGCATTTCAATTGCGGTGGTGATTGTGTCTCTGATCGTCGGCTGGCTCTTATCGGCCATTAGTCCAGCGTCAGTGCTAACACAGCTGGTTGCCCACTAGGCCAGATAAGGCGACCGTCCCGTATGCGCCGTACCACAAGCACCGCCAAGTAGGCTCTCTATGACCCAACCTCGGCGGCGCGAAATGGTGGCCGCCGCGTGGGCCGCTCCTGCGCGTGGCGCGACAAGGCAAAGGAAGTGGCTTACTGCGCTGGCGTGAGAGTGGAAAAAGCTGGTCTACAGCCACACATGGGGATCGTCTTGGAACTTTCCCACAGGAGATACATGGCGGCCACCAAGAGGAGCGCTGCCAGAATGGCCAACAGAAGCTGCTGAGAAGGTGATCGCCTCATGCGGCCAGTCTAGCATAAAGGCGACCCGGCCCGCATGTGAAGCCCCATCGCACCGGGCCAGCCTTAAGTCCATATGGCGACCGCCCGGCGCGTATACCGCCAACATGCCTGGACGCCCTGGAGGTTTACACTTGCTATTTGCTTTACTCCGCCTTGTCTGGCGGCGAACTCTCGCTCGGCTCTAGCCGCAGACAGACTGAATTGATGCAGTAGCGCAATCCGGTCGGCTTGGGGCCATCATCGAATACATGGCCGAGATGAGCGCCACAGTTACTACAATGCACTTCCGTCCTGCGCATGAACATGCTCTTGTCCGTTTGCGTCCCGATGTTCTCACTGACGGCTGGCTCCCAGAAGCTCGGCCATCCCGAACCAGAGTCAAACTGGGTGTCGGAGGCGAAGAGCGGCGCTCCGCAGCAAACGCAGCTATAGACGCCATCCACAGACTTGTGAACGTATTCACCACTGAATGGCCGCTCGGTAGCGTGCTGGCGCGCCACACGATATTGCTCTGGAGTAAGCTGTGCCGCCCACTCCTTATCCGTCTTTACGATAGGCGTTGATGGCTCAGACATTAGATTCGTCCTTTCCTGCGCATGGGCATACCGTCACTGGGGATTATACGGCGCCCCAGGACGCTGTGTCGGATGCACAGCGCATGCCCTGTCACCGGGTATATTTGCAAGACATACAGCGTGTACTAGCGCACGGCGTAAGACAGGCGCCGGCGCTACAATGACGCCCTCTTGTGTCGTACAGCCACGGAGAGCTTCTACCTGGCGTAACGCAGCACGCGCGCTCCCGTTTGGAAGGCGCTCCCCGCAGGTGATCGTTGTCAGCGCTGCTCGGAGCCTTACGATCATTTCCTTCTCGCTGGTTGAATCTCACGTTGTAGCGCATCAACATACGGGCCCTTGTCGTCAAACTAGTTTTACTTGACGGGGGAGTAAGCTTAGGTGTGTGCGGCGTGTAGCAGGTTTGTCGCGTGAGGTCTGCGCATTCGTACGCGTGGGCGCCCCCTACGCAGCTATGAGAGGCGTCGGGAATGCCCTATGGCGTCGCCGCACATGCGCTTGACTTCCACCCCTTCGCCTGGCTACGATTGCTGAGGCGACGGAAAAGCGTTCCACTTCACGGAACAATCGAATTGGCTCCGCCCGCTCGCACCACGCGGCAGGAGGACGGTGACAGAAAGGTCCGCGCGGATGGACGCTCTCCCCCACTTTCCCCAGCATCGGCCAGTAACCCTCGCCTGTCACGGCGTGGTGGCGGCTCCACACTACCTGGCGGCGCAAGCGGGACTTGAGATGCTCAAGGCGGGAGGCAACGCCGTGGACGCGGCCATCGCGGCGAACGCTGTGCTCCAGGTCGTGACGCCCTTCGTCGTCGGGCTGGGTGGCGACCTGTTCCTCCTGCTCCACGACGCGCGTTCGGGCCTGCTCCACGGGCTGAACGCCAGCGGGCGCGCGCCAGCGGCCGCCACCATCGAGCGCTACCATGCGCTCGGCTATAGCGAAATGCCGGACTTTGGTATCCATACCGTGACCGTGCCGGGCTGCGCCCATGGCTGGGGCATGGCGGAGGAGCGTTTTGGGCGGCTCGGCCTCGCGCGCGCGCTCGCCCCTGCTATTCGCTACGCCGAGGAAGGTTTCCCGGTTGGGCCTTCGCTCCACCGCGCGCTCAGTTACATGCTGACCCAGCCACACACACATCGCTCGTTCCTCGAGAATTACCTGCCCACCGGCGACATCCCCCCCATCGGGAGCGTCGCCCGCGCGCCGGCACTCGCCCGCACGCTCGCCGCCATCGCGGAACACGGCCCAGACGTCATCTACCGCGGCGCCATCGCGGAACAGATCGCCGCTTTCTTTGCACGCGAGGGCGGCCTCATCACCGGCGAGGACCTGGCGGCGCATCGTGGCGAGTGGGTGGAGCCGCTCTCGACGCCGTTTGGTGACCTGGAGGTCTACGAGTTGCCCCCCAATACGCAGGGCGTCACCGCGCTGCAGATCCTGGGCATGCTCGACGGCCTGCCACTTGGCGACTCTCCGCTTGATCCCCAGACGATCCACGCTGCGGTCGAGGCGAAGAAGCTGGCGTTCGCCGACCGTGACCGTTACCTCACGGACCCCGCGCACATGCGCGTCGACCCGCGCGACTTGATCGCACCCACATACCTGCGCGAGCGACGCGCGCAGATCAACTCGCGGCGCGCGTCCGCCGCGGCCATCCCGAGCGCCATCGCTGGCGATACTGTCTACATGTGCGCGGCGGACGAAGAGGGCAACGCGGTCTCCCTCATCCAGAGCAACTATCGTGGCTTCGGCAGCGGCTACGTGGTGGACGGCACGGGCATCTCGCTACAGAACCGTGGGTCCTACTTCTCCCTTAATCCCACAGCCGCCAACGCGCTCGCACCCAACAAGCGCACGTTACACACGCTGATTCCGTCGCTGGCGCTGCGGGGCGGTCAGCCTGCGGTCATCTTCGGCGCCATGGGCGGGGATGGCCAGGCGCAGACGCACGCCCAGGTCTACACGGCGCTCGCGCGCTTCAACCTCAACATCCAGGCGGCCGTTGAGCTGCCGCGCTGGGTCCACGGCGTCGACGAGCCAGGCGGGCCGGAGGCGTTGCGCCTCGAAAGTCGCTTCCCACTCGAGACGATCGGCGCGCTACGCGCACTGGGCCATCCCGTGATCGAGATGGGGCCGTGGGAGTCGGCGATGGGGCATGCGCAAGGCATCGTGATTGACGCCGCGCGGGGTGTGCTGCATGGCGGCTCCGATCCACGCGCGGAGGGCGCCGCCGTCGGATGGTGAGTGGCGGACCCCGGCTTGACAGCCGCTTCCTGGCTTAGTATCATACAACCCACCCAGCAAAGTGAAACGTCGTTCCGTAGTACGGAACAGCAGGTCGCGGATTCGTGTGATATTGCGTACCCAAGAGGCGTATAACACTATACAGGGGGCAAGATACAGGGGCCAAGCGCGGGTTCCGCGCGGCTCCCGCTCACCTACAGAGTGAGGGCACGGCGCCATGGCCACAGGATCAACAGTGTTACACCACTCGTCCGACCAACCGGTCGACGGCGCGGTCGAGCGCGCGCTCGCGGTTCTTTGCTGCTTCTCACGCGAGACGCCGATACTGGGCGTCACCGAGATTAGTGAGCGGCTCAACCTGACCAAGAGCACTGTACATCGTCTGCTCCAGGCGCTGGTCGCGCAAGGTCTTGTCGCGCAGGACGTGGCGCGGGGGCAGTACACACTCGGCTACCGTGTGCTCGCGCTGGCGCAGGCCGTGCCGGGTGAGGCCGACCTGCGCCACATCTGCCAGGCGCACATGCGCTGGCTCCTCGACGTGACGCAGGAGACCATCGCCCTCTATGTCGGCGCTGGTGACGTCCGCATCTGCCTGGACGAGTTGGAAAGCCCGCGGATCTTGCGCATGAGCGCCGGCATCGGACGCTGCTTCGCGCTCCCACGCGGGGCCGCTGGCAGGGCGCTCCTGCTCGACGGGCCAGCGGGCGGCGACCTCTGGCGCCGCGTGACGGCCGCGCTCTCGTCGGCCGAGCGCGCTGGACTCCTCGCCGAGTTATGCGAGGCGCGCGAGCGGGGCTATGTCTTGACGATGGGTGAGACGGTCGATGGCGCCGCGTCGCTGGCGGCCCCAATCCGCAGCCCTGATGGCAGCGTCATCGCGGCGCTCAGCGTCGGTGGGCCAGCGTCGCGCTTCACGCCCGACGCAGTGACACAATATAGCGCCGTCCTGCTCGAAGCAGTGGCAAGGATCGCGCGCGACCTCGCGGCGGCCTTTATGCCCCCGGCGTCTCCGGCGGCGTCTGTCGCCCCCAGGCGCAGGGTCGAAAAAGTCGAGAAGTGAGACAACCCCGTTCCATTCAGCGCAACGGCATTGGCAAGGAGGCGACAAAAAGACTGACGGCCCGGGCATGCACGGGTGACGAGCGCCCATTGGCGGCGCAGCGCTGGCGGCGCATCGGACGCGAGTTGGTTCATCGAGCACACAGTTGTCGAGCACCAGATCATCCGCTAGGCATTGGAGGTTCTCGCATGGCGCACTCTTTCCCCTCGTCGCGGTCTCTCTTTCAGTCCCCCAGTTTCATCTCACCGCTCGGCGCGCGCCGAGGCGCGCTCTCGCTGTGGCTGGGTTTGGTCTGCGTGCTGCTGGTCGCGCTTGCAGGTTGCGGCAGCTCGACTGGCGGATCAGGGACGTCCAACACCCCCGTCACCGGCGGCACGCTCTACGTGGGGCTGACCTCCGACGTCGTCACACTCGACCCACTCAAGTCCAGCGCATTGGTGGATCGCCAGGTCATGCTTAACGTCTACGATACGCTGGTGCGTGTGGACGCGCAGAACACAGTGCAGCCGGACCTCGCCACCTCGTGGTCCTACACCAGCCCGACGCAGCTGGTCTTCACGCTGCGTTCCGATGTGAAGTTCCAAGACGACACGCCCTTCAACGCCGACGCCGTCGTCTTCAACATCAACCGCATCCTCAAGGCCGCGTCCTCTCCACGCAAGAGCGAGCTGGCGTCGGTCAAGTCAGTGGAAGCCGTCGATTCCACGCACGTCCAGTTCAACCTCAGCGCCGCGTTCTCGCCACTTCTCGCTACGCTCACCGACCGCGCCGGAATGATCCTCTCGCCGACGGCTGTCCAGGCCTCAGGCGCAGACATCGCCAACAATCCACTGAAGGCTGGCAGCGGTCCCTTCCAATTCAAGACATGGACGAAGGGCGATCATCTGACAATCGAGCGCAACCCGAGCTACTGGCAGAAGGATAGCGCAGGCCGCGCGCTCCCCTACCTGGCTGCGGTGAACTACCGCCCAATCACCGACGGAAACGTGATGGCCACCAACCTCTCGACGGCGACGATCCAGGCGGCCCAGGGCCTCTCGCCGCAGGCGGTGTCGTCGGCCAAGAGCAACCCCAGCCTGATCTACAAGCAGAGCCCTGGCCTGAGCTTCTTCGGCATCATGCTCAACACCAAGCAGGCTCCACTGAATGACGTCCACGTGCGGCGCGCCATCGCCTGGGCGGTCAACCGCGACGAGATCGTCAGCAGTGTGCTGCTCAACAACGGCGTCGTGTCCCAGGGTCCGATTTCGCCGTCGAGCTGGGCCTACAGCGCCAGCATCGCGCCCTACAGCCACGACGTGAGCAAGGCCAAGGCGGAGTTGGCGCAGGCGGCGAATGGTGGCGCGAATGTCTCGTTCACCATGCTCATCGCCAGCGGCGACCCCACCGGCGCGCAGGAGGCGAGCTTCATCCAGTCGGAGCTCAAGGAGGCGGGGATCAATGTCGAAATCAAGCCGGAGACATTCGCGACGCTGTTGACCGACACCGACGCCACCAAGCCCAACTTCCAGGCGGCGACCCTCGGCTGGAGCGGACGCCCCGACCCGGATGGCAATATGTATAGCTGGTTCCACACCGGCGGTGGCAACAACAGCATGCAGTACTCCAACGCGACGGTCGACAGTTTGCTCGAGGACGCGCGGGTCCAGAGCGACCAGGCGAAGCGCACCACCGACTACCAGGATGCTGAGAAAGCGCTCCTGGACGATTCGTCGTACGTTTTCATCAACCATGGCGTGGCGGTGCAGGCGACGACGACCAAGGTGCACAACTTCCTGCTGCTGCCCACGACCATCATGCTCTTCGCGCAGGTGTGGCTCGCATAGGGGTACTGGCCTCAGGGCCGCGCCAGCTGATGTAAGTGAGCGCGACCTCGAGGGTGATTACCGATGGTTACCTTTCTTGCGTCCTGTGGTGTTTCCTGGTAGGGTGTCCGCGTAGGCGGCGGGCGGCTCTGGCCACATGACGAGCGAAAACCAAGCTCGCCAGTCCGTCGCCTAGCTCACCAGTTGCCATCGATGGAAGCCAACTGGCCGGGAGTTCCTCGGACAGTCAAAACGCCTGTGGAGGGGACAGCGCTGGCGAGAGTGGTGCGACTCTCGTGAAACTGTCTCCGATGAAGCAGGAACCAAACGCGAATTATCCTCCGGGACAGAACGGTAAGTTTTGGAGAACGGGAATCCATCCCAGACCTGCGCCGACAGGTCGATAAGGAGTACGTCGCGCGTTACGTGCGTCGCGCCTGGGGCCTTGTGTGGCGTTTCTCCCGCCAATAGCGCAGACGCCATATCAGCTCTAGCCACTGCTGGACGAGTTGGAGCGCAGCTCTTGGAGGTCGCCGACGATGGCGAGGAACGTGTCATACAGCTCGCCGCCGATCTGGGCGGTGATGGTCGCATCCCCCGCTGCGAGGGCGCGCAACCGACGTTTGGCGGCTGGGGTCTCATCAGGGGCGAAGAATTGGTAGAGGCCGTAAAGCGGGCGCGCGCCGCGTCTGCCGAGGACGATGCCTTGCTGCCGGTCCGCAAAGAGCAGCGCCAGCGCTACTACACTGGGATCAGCCACCTCGCCCTGAAGTAGGAGCCGCCGCACCCGCTCGCCGATGGCGCGGAAGGCGGGATGCGCGCGGTCCACCCGGCGCACGTCGACCATCCCGAAGAATGTTGATTGCTTTCCGCTGGCCGCAGGGAGCACGCATCGCCGCCATACCAGCCGCGCGCGCAGGTACGCCAGGTCGCTTGAGAGGCGTCCGATGCTGAGGTAGCGACGGATGTAGGTCTTCGGGCGCGCGCGTTTCCCAATGCGCGCCAGGCCCTTCAACACGGCGTCGAGCATCTCCGCGCCGACGGGCGACGTGTCTACGACGACCATCCTGCCCGCACGCAGTGAGGAGCGTAGGTTGGCTGCGACAATAATGAGCAGGCACAAGGGGAACGACGCGAAGATGTAGGGTGTGACGGGGAGCAGATTCCACCAGACGGTCACTGCCAGTGGGCCAAACATCGCCGCCAGGAAGAGCAGGATCATTGCCAGCGCCCAAACCCGGCCATCGCTCCTGGCGCGTTGCTCTGGCCCCTTTGGACGCTCCATCTGTAACCGGCCACGCGCCGCCAGGTCCATCAGCAGCGCGCCAGCCACCAGGCTGCCACCCTCGCCATACTTGCTGAACACGTCGTCGCTGCGCGTGCCATCGGCGTTGAGCACGCCTCCATAGAGGAGGAGGGTCGTCTCCTCCGCCAGACTCAATTCCTGCGTCATCTGCTTTCCGCTACTGCAGCGAGCGTGCGACACGCGATCAGCCGCTACGGCGCTCTCTTGCGCTCAAGACTAACCAGCGCGTGTTAAGGAAACGTTATGGGCATGCCGGCGCGAGAGCAGCGCCGAGGAGCGCCGTAGTCTAGTTGAAACAAGCTATTGCGACGGTGATGCGCGTCGCACTATTCACAAGCGGGAGCCTGGTATGCAACCCGACACTCAGGCAGGGCAGGATCAAGCGCCGCCACGCGGCAGGCATACCAAGGCTGTGCTTGCGTATGGTCTGGGCTTTGGCTTGTTCGCCGCTTTGGTGTCTGTCACTCTTCTCCTAATAAGCGCCATTCATGAAGCTGATTTTCTCGTTCATGGTCCACGACCTATGAGCGCTCCTGGCGTCGTGGACTTCAGGCCAATCCGACAACACGCTTACTTGTTCGATGTAGAAGCGATCTTGCCACTCGTGGGAATCACCCTGGTTTGTATCTTTGTTGGCGCATTTCTCGCTGCGCGCGCTTCCCATCGCTTCGCCATTGGCATGGGGGCGTCGTTGATAGTATGTATCGTCAGTATTGTGCTGTACGTTAGTGCTAGCGCGCTGACCGCTCAGTTCCTCGTCGGACCAGCGATAGGTGATGACTTCTTGACAGCATGGGCACTGGCGGTAGGTATCGTGGTTGGACTGGCGCTTTTGATACTCACCTGCATTGTCGGCCTCTCAGCTAGCACGCTAGGCGCCTTCGTGCGAAGAACGCTCATGCCAGAAGCGGGTCAGGCATAGACAGCGCGTACTGGCGTCTCATGTCATAATGGAGACGACAACCATCGTATGGCCCACTGCCGCGCCAGCCAGGATCCGCCGACAAGGAGCAAGATTCGCATGGCCAAAACCACCGCGCTTTCCCTCGATGAGGCCGTCAAGCGTTCCCCACGCAAGTGGGTCTATCTCTTCGCTGAGGGCAACGCGACGATGCGCGACCTGCTCGGCGGCAAGGGCGCTGGCGTCGCCGAGATGACCAACGCCGGGCTGCCCGTCCCTCCCGGCTTCACCATCACCACCGAGGCGTGCAATGAGTATTACCACGATGGCAAGCGCCTCCCCGACGGTTTGTGGGACCAGGTGATGGCTGCGCTGCGTGTGATCGAGGAGCAGACCGGCAAACGGCTGGGCGACGCCGAGAATCCGCTGCTCGTCTCGGTGCGCTCCGGCGCCAAGTTCTCCATGCCTGGCATGATGGACACCGTGCTCAACCTGGGTCTGAACGACGAGACGGTCAAGGGCCTGATCGCCAAGAGCGGCGACGAGCGCTTCGCCTACGACTCGTACCGCCGCTTCATCCAGATGTTCTCCAAGATCGTGCTCGACGCCAAAGCCGACGCCTTCGAGCAGAAGATCGAGGAATATAAACACGAGACGGGCGCGAAGACCGACGCCGAGATCCCCGCTGAGGCGCTCAAGCGCATGGTCGGCGACTTCAAGCAGATCGCGCGCGACGCCTCCGGACGCGAGTTTCCCGAGGAGCCGCTGGACCAATTGCGCCTGGCCATCGAGGCCGTCTTCGCCTCGTGGAATAACAAGCGCGCCATCGACTACCGCAACGTCAACAAGATCGCCCACGACCTCGGCACGGCGGTCAACGTGCAGACGATGGTCTTCGGCAACCTCGGCGAGACCAGCGCCACCGGCGTCGCCTTCACGCGCAACCCCTCCACCGGCGAGAAGACGCTCTACGGCGACTACCTGGTGAACGCCCAGGGTGAGGACGTGGTCGCGGGTATCCGCAACACGTCACCGATCAGCCATCTCCAGGACGAGGCGCCCTCCGTCTACGATCAATTCCAGCAGATCGCGACGCGGCTGGAGGGGCACTACCGCGACGTGCAGGACCTCGAGTTCACCATCGAGCAGGGGCGTCTCTACATGCTGCAGACGCGCGCGGCCAAGCGCACCGCCGCCGCCGCCGTCAAGGCCGCCGTGGATATGGTCCGCGAAGGACTGATCACCGAGAAGGAGGCGCTGGGCCGTGTCGAGCCGCAACAGGTCGTGCAGTTGCTCCTGCCGCGCTTCGACGACAAGGATATCGCCCGCGCGAAGGCCGATGGGCGGGAGCTGGCCCGTGGTGTCAACGCCTCGCCGGGCGCCGCGGTGGGCAAGGCGATCTTCGACGCCGACCG
>Ga0070698_100009404_pt1 | contig 10474 bp, 12 predicted proteins | sample KBSK1502metaG_FD_65477 | JGI IMG/M metagenome (GOLD analysis project Ga0070698, IMG submission 65477) | Corn, switchgrass and miscanthus rhizosphere microbial communities from Kellogg Biological Station, Michigan, USA - KBS K1-50-2 metaG | ecosystem: Host-associated > Plants > Roots >... | reverse complement strand
GCACCCCTGGAAGTCCCGCCCGGCCGCTACCAGCCCCGCGACCAGCTCCTCGCGTTCCTCGAAAGCCTCTGACGATTATGCAAACCCAGCCGAGACCACCGCCCCGGCCACCAGCCGCCCGTCCGCCCCATTCCGCATAATCCGGCTCTCCGCATAATGGCCGCCGAAGCCGAGCATGTGCGCCCAGCGGCGCAGCTTCCACCAGTCGCGGTCGCGGCCGAGGGTCCAGCACGCGTGGATGAGCCGTTCAGCATGGCTGCCGGTAGGGCTGGCGTACAGGTCGGCCGTGTCCGGGGTGATCCGGGCCGAGGCGTGGCCGGTGATCTCGGTGCCCTTGGTGGCGTACTTGGCCAGGTAGGACGCGACCATCAGGTCGGTGACGGTGCCGGTGCCGCGCAGGCTGATGATGCGGACGTCGAGCTGGGCGCCCCAGGTGAGCAGCCAGCCGTCCGGCCGGGTCGTGTGGGCCGGGGTGGTGTAGCTGATCCGGTCGGCGACGTGCCGGATGACGTCCTCGAGGTCGGCGACGGTGATGCCGGGCGGCGGGGGCAGCAGGGCGTCCGGGTGGCCGGGGTGGTAGCCGTCGAGGCGGAACAGGGCGTGGAAGTGCGCCACGCCGCGGGCCTGGTATTCGGCGGCCTTGCCGTGCGACAGCCGGATGGGCGGTATGCCGCGGCGGCGTCCGCTTGCGTCGGTGACCCAGATCAGCGGGATGCCGCGGCGGCGGGCGAGCTGGCCGAGGCGGCGCTCGATGGCTTGCTTGGTGCGCCGCCACAGCTCCCCGGCGTGGTGGTTCCACACCACCTGGCCGGGGTGGTCGTAGCAGTCCAGGCACAGCGGCTGCCCCAGCAGCGGGTCGTCGCGGGAGTGCCGGGTCCAGCAGGACTGGGGGCGGCCGTGCTCGCAGGCCACGGCGGTGCCTGCGCGGCGGGCGTGGCACGGCTCGGGCTGGCAGCGGCAGTTCGCTCGGCTGGCGCAGGTGTGGCGGCGGACCGGGCGGGTGTGCACGAGCCCGAACGAGGGGGCGGTGAAGGTGGCGAACACGGCCGGGTGCGCGGCCACGGCGGCGGGGACGCCCTTGCCGCCGGTCAGGCCGGCCCGGATGAGGTGGAAGGCGTCGCGGCGGTAGGTCTCGGCGCAGGCCGGGCAGGACCCGGCCCGGCGGTTGCCGCAGGCTTTGTAGATCACGTTGTCGGGCAGGTCGGTGGTGGCCAGGGTGGACAGCACCTCCCCGGTGGCCGCGCCGACGCGATGGAGGTGACCGGCGAGGCGGATCGGGTGGGCGCAGGCGGCGGCGGGCCAGATCGAGTCGAGCCAGGCGGTGTAGGCGTCCGGGTCCAGCGAGGCGCCGGTGAGCAGGTCCGGGGGGCGCTGAGGCTGGCCGGGGTGTTCGCGGGTGATCAGGTAGCCGTCCTTGGCGCGGATGAACGCGGCGGCGGCCGGGTCGGTCCGCGGCGGGTCGAGCAGGTCCGGGGGCGGGAGGTAGCGGCCGGGGGCGTTCGCCCCCGCATCCGGCGCGGTGCCGGGTGCGGGAGCCAGCGTCGGGCCGGTGATGATCACGGGCAGCTCCCGGCGGCGGTGCCGGTGCTGTCGCGCTCGGGGCCGGTGCCCCAGCGTTGCTGGGCGGCCTGGCGGGTGATGCCGAGCCGCAGGCCGATGTCGGCCCAGGAGTAGCCGATCGCGCGCAGACCGGTGATGGCCTCAGCAGTGGCGCGGTCCAGATCAGCCGACAGCCGGACCATCGAGCCGATGGCCTCGATGTCGCCGCTGGCGACGCGGCGGCTGTACGCGGCTATGACGCGGTGGAGGAACAGGGCGTACTCGTCGTTCTCGGTGACGCGCCGTCGCCGTTTTGCTGTCAACGGCCGGTTGACACCCGGCCGGGGTTTGTGGATGGCCAGTGTCATCGGCCGCCTCCGGGATCGGTGCCGTTGACGGCCGGCTGGGCGCTCGCGGCGTGCAGGAGGCGCCGGGCTTGGTCGGTGTGCTGGCGGGTGTAGGCGACCCGGATGCCGGAGATGGACAGTCCGGCGGCGGCGGCCAGGTCGGTCAGCCGGTAGGGCCGGGGCCGGGTCAGTTCGCGGGCGTAGGCCAGCAGGATGCGGATGTCATGGTCGGCCTGGTCCCGGCGGTTGCGGGCGTCGGCGAGGGCGGCCAGCACCGGGTCGGATGCCTCGGGCGGGTCAGGGTGCATGGTGATCACTCCCACGGGCTGTCGGGTGCGAGGGGCGGGGTAGGGTGAGCGGTGCCCAGTGGCCGGTCCAGGGCCGGGGCACGCACAGCGGGCAGTAGCGGGTGGCGCCGCCGGAGTGCTTGATGGCGCGCTCGTCGGCGCGGCTGCCGGGGCGGGTGCGGGCGAGCTGGAAGCCGATGCCCGCGGCGGTGATGACGGCGATCAGCCGGGCGCCCCGGCCCTGGCGGTGCCGGGCCAGCCGGTCGGCGAGGTTGAGGGTCCAGTGCTGGACCTTCCGACAGTTCGTCTCGGGCTTCGCCGGAGCTAGTCGTCCCTTGTCGCAGGTCAGGTGGCGCGCATGCTGTGACGGCGTGTCGCTGGCAGATCCCTGAAGCCGCACCGGGAATCGGGTATGGTCCTCGGCTATTGCGAGCCGGGTTCGTGATTGCTGAAGCCGAGGTGACGCGTGACGCTGGGCGTGGTCCGGGATCTGCGGTCCCCGCGGTCGCTGGATGGGCCGGACGCGGCGGCGGCCTATCAGGAGCATCTGATGGCCGAGTACGTGCTGGCCCGGCTCGCTCACGGTGTCGCCGACGGCACGATCCGCGGCGAGATCACCGCGGTGGAGCAGTTCTTTGACCATGCGGGCGTGTTCGCCTGGGAGGCCGAGCCGGGGCATGCCGACCGGTTCCTGGGCCAGGCGCAGCGGCACCAGGCACCGCAGACCCGCCGCGGCAAGGCCGGTGCGATCGACTCGTTCTTCCGCTTCCTGGAGGCCCGTTACCGCGGCGAGATCCACGAGCTGACCGGCCGGGTGGTCACCTCCCCGATCGATGAGTGCAACCGGCCCCGCCACTCGGGCGACTTCCAGGTCCGCATCCCGCCGGCGCCTGCCGCGCTGGCGGCGTTCTTCGCCGCCTGGCGTGGCGAGCTGCCGGCGGCGCGCAAGTGGCTGGCCGCCGCCCGGCACTATGCGATGGCCCGGCTGGCCGCCGAGACCGGGCTGCGGCTGCGCGAGCTGTGCGGGCTGCGGCTGGAGGACCTGCACTTCGGCCACGGGCCGCTGGGCAAGATCCACGTCCGGCTGGGCAAGGGCTCGCGCGGGTCGGGACCCAGGGAGCGGCTGGTGCCGATGCTGGGCGATGCCCGGCCGCTGCTGGTCTGGTGGGTGACCGAGGTCCGCGGCCAGTTCCGCGACGAGTGGGAGCTGCCCCGGGCCGTGCTGTTCCCGTCCGAGCGGGGCGGCCCGATCGGCGGGGACACCTTCGCCCGCGCCCTCGCCCAGGCCGCGGCTGCCCATCTGGGCGGGCCGGTCACCAAGCTCACCCCGCACGTGCTGCGGCACGCGTGCGCGTCCCGGCTGTATGCCGAGGGCATCGGCCTGGCCGCGATCCAGCAGCTGCTGGGCCACCGCTGGCTGTCCACCACTGTCCGCTACGTGCACGTCGCCGACGAGGCCATCGAGCACGCCTACCAGCAGGCGGCCGAACGGGCCGCCGCCCGGTTCAGGAAGGCCTGACATGCAATGGAACCTGCGGCTGGCCGCCGCCCACCGCGGCATCTGGCGGTCCTCGGACCTGCGGCGGCTGCTCGCTGAGGCGGGCCTGGAGATCTCGGCCGGGAAGATGTCGCACCTGTGGTCGGGACGGCCGATCTCGATCCGCCTCGACGACCTGGATGTCATCTGCGCGGTGCTCGGCTGCGAGCCCGGTGACCTGCTGGTCCGCGATCCCGCCGCGGCCACCGCGGCCAGCCGGGAGGCGCCGACCGCCGCGGCCGCTTCCCCGGCGATGTCTTCGGGGATCCGGCCCGCGCGGCGGGGTGGCCGGCCGCTGCCGCCGGTATGACCGCCCCTGCCTGGCCGGTGGTCACCTGCACCGCGTGCGGGGCGACCGGGCCCGGCCGGCCCAGGGCCGGGCTGTGCAAGCGCTGCTATGCCCGTGCCCAGCACCCGGTGCAGCCCTGCCAGGGCTGCGGGCAGGCCCGCCGGCACCTGGCCGCGGGATTGTGCGCCCGCTGCTACCGGCTGTCGCGGACCCGGATGATCCTCTGCCCCGGCTGCGGGCAGGAGCGGCCGGTGTATTTCGGCGACCGGTGCGAGCGCTGCAAGCGCCGCGCCGCCGCCCCGGCCGGCGCGTGCGCCGGCTGCGGCAAGCAGGTGGCCCGGCTGTGGGCCGGGCGCTGCCGCACCTGTCACGCCCGGCTGTATGAGACCACCGGCGGCTGCCGTGACTGCGGGGACCTGACCCGGCTGACCAGCGGGTTGTGCAAGGCGTGCCGGCTGTTCCGCTGGGGCCACCCGGCCGGGCTGTGCCCCTGGTGCGGGCGGTGTCAGCCGATCGGCGCGGCCGGTGCCTGCCGGTCCTGCGCCGCGGCCAGCCGGGCCGCGGCCCGCGCCCGCCGGCAGCGCAAGAAGAAAGCCGCCGCCCGGCTACCGCTCAGCCCGGCCGAGCGGCAGCTGCTCGAAACCCTCACCGGTTACGGGCAGGCCCGCGGCTGGAGCGAAGAGACCCAGCGCCGGACCCGGCGTTCGCTGATCGCCGTGCTGGCCAGCGGCCACGACCTCGGCCAGCCGCCCTAGGACACCGCCGCCGTGCGCGGCTTCCTGATCAGCCGCCGGCTGCGGGCGCTGCGCGCAGTGGAGTTCCTCACCGACCAGGGCCTGGCCCGCGACCCCCAGGACGTCCTGGCCGAGTGGATCACGGCCCGGCTGGCCGCGCTGCCGGCGCCGGTCGCGGCCGAGGTGCGTATCTGGGCCGACGCGCTGCAAGGCCGCGGCTCCCGCGCGGGCCACCCGCGCAGTCGCCGCACGATCCAGGGCTACCTGCGCGTCCTGCAGCCCCCGCTGGCCGAGTGGGCGGCACGCTATGCATCGCTGCGCCAGGTCACCACCGAAGATGTCACCGGCCAGTTCGACACGCTGACCGGCGCCACCCGCCACCTGGCCCTGGTGGCGATGCGGTCCCTGTTCGGCACGCTCAAGGCCCGCCGGGTGCTGTTCACCAACCCGGCCGGGCCGGTGACCGGCCGCCGGCCCCAGCCGCCCCCGGTGCTGGCCCTCGACCCCGCCCGGCTGGCAGGCATCCTCAGACGGCTGCGCGAGCCCGCCGAGCTCATTGTCTTGCTGGCCGGAGTGCACGCCCTGCGCCCCAGCCAGATCTGCGCCCTGACCCTGGATGACGCCGACCCCGCCGCCGGGACGCTGACCATCGGCGGCGGCCGTGCCCGGCCGCTGGACCAGCTCACCGCCGGGCACCTGCGCACCTGGCTGCAGGTCCGGCGGGACCGCTGGCCGGCCACCGCCAACCCGCACCTGCTGATCAACCAGTCCACCGCAGGCGGCACCCGGCCCGTCACCCGCAGCTACCTGCAGGCCAGCGTGCGCCGCGCCGGGATCACCGCCCAGGACCTGCGCGCCGACCGGCTCCTGGCCCAGGCCCACGCCAGCGGCGGCGACCCGCTCCAGCTCACCCGCCTGTTCGGGATCAGCGACCCCACCGCCATCCGCTACTGCGCCGAGATCGGCGTGCCCGGCCAGGACCGCGACAATGAGATGGCACAGCATCCCTGGGTTCCGCGTAATTCCGGGGTTCTGGAGGCAGCGGGCGGATAAGTTCGCAGATCAGCGACGGGTAGCCTGGTGGAACGGCTAGAGAATCATAGAGACACAGTTACCGGATAGTGCCTGTTTCTGCCAGGGTTTTCGCTGTAGCTTCTAGAGCGATGTATGTGAAGACGTCGGTCCGGAAGACCAAGAGCGGCGAGGTCCGGTACCTGCAGCTGGCGCACAACGACTGGGACGCGGCCAGGGGCCGGTCGGTGCCGAAGATCGTCTACAGCTTCGGCCGCGAGGACCAGCTCGACAAGGACGCGGTCCGGCGGCTGGTGGCGTCGTTGTCGCGGCTGCTGGAGCCGGGTGACGCGGCCGCGGTGAGCGCGGCGGGGGACCTGGCGTTCGCCGAGTCGCGGCCCTGCGGCGGCGCGTACGTGCTGGACCAGCTGTGGGGCCGGCTGGGCATCGGGACCATCCTCGCCGGGCTGCGGGCACCGGGCCGGGGCCGGCCGCGGGACGCCGCCACGACCGAGCGGGTGCTGTTCGGGCTGGTCGCCAGCCGGGCGCTGGCCCCGTCGTCGAAGCTGGCGGCCGCGGAGTGGATGAGCCGGGACGTGCACATCGACGGGCTCGGCGAGGTCAGCGATGATGCGTGCTACCGGGCGATGGACTGGCTGCACGCCGTGCGTGGCGAGCTGGAGAAGCAGGTATACAACTCGGTCGCAGGCCTGCTCAGCCTCGAGGTGGACCTGCTGTTCTTCGACACCACCTCCACCTACTTCGAGCTGGAGGACGCTGATGAGGAGGTGGCGCGGAACTGGCGCGGCGAGAAGGCCAGGGAGGGCACGGACGCGGACCCGGAGAAGGCGGCGGGGTTCCGCACCCACGGCAAGTCCAAAGACAGCCGGGACGACCTGCCGCAGATCATCATCGGGATGGCGGTCACCCGGGACGGCATCCCGGCCCGGGTCTGGTGCTGGCCGGGGAACACCGCCGACTCGGCGCTGATCCGGCAGGTCAAGGCCGACATGCGGGACTGGGTGCTGGCAAAGGTCATCTGGGTCGCCGACCGCGGGTTCTCCTCCGCGCGGAACCGCCGGGTCCTGCGGCAAGGCGCCGGCGGGTACATCGTCGGGGAGAAGCTCCGCTCGGAGTCCCCGCACGTCAAGGCCGCCCTGTCGAGGCAGGGCCGCTACCAGGCCGTGGCGGGGAACCTGCAGGCCAAGGAAGTCCGCATCGCGGACGCCGATGACCGGTTCATCATCTGCTACAACCCCGGCGCCGCAGTCCGGGACGCAGCGGTCCGCGCGGACCTGATCGCCAAGCTGGAGCAGGCGATCGCCGGGTCGGACAAGCTCACCGCCACCAAGCGCGCCGAGCTGCGCGGCAAGATCTCAGCCATGCCGGGCCTGAACCGGTTCCTGCGCGTCACCCCCGGCGGCCTGCTGCGGGTCGACCGGACCAAGGCCACGGCCGAGGAGAACCTCGACGGCAAGTACCTGCTGCGCTGCGCCGACCCCCAGATGAGCGCCGAGGACGTCGCGCTGGGCTACAAGCAGCTGCTGGAAGTCGAGCGCGGCTGGCGGGCCATGAAATCCACCCTGGACCTGAGACCGGTCTACCACCGGCTCGAAGAACGCATCCGCGCCCACGTCATCCTCTGCTGGCTCGCCCTCCTGCTCATCCGCGTCGCCGAGAACCACACCGGGCAGACCTGGACCGTCATGCGCCGCGAACTCGACCGCATCCACCTCGGCACCTTCACCGGCCCGGCCGGCACGTCCCGGCAGCGCACCGACCTGACCAAGCCCGCCCGCGAGCTGCTCGCCAAGCTCAGCATCGACCCGCCCCGCGCGATCTGCCAGCTCACCCCAGCCAGCGCCTGAACACAGCCCTCCCCCACCAGCCACAGCCCCTAGAGACACGGCATACCGCTAGCACGGCCGCCATCTCCCCAGTTCAGAGCAATATTCACCCGCCCTAGGCGCATCGAATTACGCGGAACGCAGGGCATCCGCTCGGGCGGTGAGGAGCGATGAGGCATCGGCGGCTGACCGCCAGCGAGGTCGAGGCCGCGATACGGCACCTGGCCGGCGGCGCTGCCCCGGCCCGGCTGCTGGAGGAAAAGGACCGCAACCAGGTCTTCGCCGTCGGCGAGCAGGCGATCTTCAAGGCCTACCTGTCCGACGGCCGTGCCAAGCAGGCCCGCAAGATCGCCGCGCTGGAGTTCCTGGCCGGCCGCGGCCTGCCGGTGCCCCGGCTGCTCGGCCACGGCATCGTGCCCAACGGTGACAGCGGCGTGCCGTGGACGCTGGAGAGCCGGGTCATCGCCGGGCACGCCCGGCCCAGCCGCGGCGAACTGGACACCCCCTGGGGCTGGGATCTCCACCGCGCCCTCGGCCGGTGGCTGCCCACCCTGCACGCCTTCGGCGGGTTCCCCAGCTTCGGCACCTGGCAAGCTGACGGGCCGTCGACGCTCGCCGGGCACGTGCTCCCCCGGGCGAGCGCCGTCCGCGCCCAGGCCGCCGGGCTCGACAACGTCCCACCCGCGCTGGTGCGCCGCGCTCTTCAGGAACTGGACCGGCTCGAACCCGCCATCCGCGACGGTGGCCGGCTGCGGCCCCGGCTGCTGCACGGCGACTACGGCACCAGCAACGCCGCGGCCGGCCCGGCCGCCGGCGGCCGCCTGGAGGTGGTGGCCGTGTTCGACTTCGAGTCGGCCGCCCCCGGCGACCCGGTGGAGGACTTCCTGTGGAACGCCGACCACGGCCTGGACTCGCGCATCTTCCGGTCGTTCCTGGCCGGCTACCTCGAACGCGGCCAGCTGGGCCCCGGCGCGCCCGAGCGGTTCGCCTTCTACCAGCTCGAGCACTGCCTGGGCATCCTCGGCTGGGCCTCCCAGCGCTGGCCGGAGTACTTCGCCCAGGCACAGTGGCTCATCGAGCAGGCGGTGGACGGGGCCCGTCTGGAGCTGGCCTGACCAGCCTGCAGCCCACGCCAAACCCGTGAGTTCGGCAAACTCACGGCCGCCGGTCCTGCATCGAACCTTCAGAAATGCTGAACTCTCGGGGTTCCCGGTGTAGTGCCGGGCGTGCCGGTAGGGCCGGGTGAAGTGCAGCAGGTAGACGGTGCCGGTCATGCGGCGGCCCACCGGTCGTGGCAGTCGTTGCAGGCGCCGAGCGAGCGGGGGATGTAGTAGTCCTTTTCCTGGCCGCAGGCCGGGCAGGTGCGCCGGGCCCGCAGCGCCTTGCCGATCGCCACGAGCTGCGCGGGGGTGGCGGTGCGCTTGGGCTTGGCAAGGTCCTCGCGGTAGAGGTAGGCGACCCGGGTGTGCTGGCGGTGCTGCCAGAGGATTTGCGCGGCGAGCTGCTGGCCGCCGGGCCGCAGCCCGCGGGCACGGAGCTGCCGGGTGGTGTACAGGCCGGCCGGTGACCAGTGGTAGGGGTAGGTCGGCAGGCCGTGCCGCTGCCCGTCCGGGTCGTAGAACCGCTCGACGATGCCCTTGCCGGGCAGGCTGTCGAGGTAGGGCACCCGGGCGTGGCCGCTGGTGGCGAAAGTTGTGAGCATGGCGAACAGAACCTTTCGGCAGGAAGAGGGAGGGTTTTGGCGCTTAACTGTCAGGCCGGGCCGGTCCAGGTCCGGCCGCACCAATCACAGGTGAGCGCGTACGCGTTGGTGGTTTCACCGGCAACGCGGGTCTCGCGGATGCTGTCCGGGGCGCCGCAGCCGGGGCACCGGCTGAACTCGGCGTTCACGAAGCCGGTGACGGTGTCGTATCCGTCGCTGCCGATGCAGCCGGCGCAGCGCCAGTACCCGGAGGTTGAGGGGTAGGCGCTCCAGGGGGCGAGGGTGGCGTGGCAGCGTTCGCAGCCGCCGAGCATGTCCACGCCGCAGCGGTGAAAGTCGGCGGCGGGGTAGTCGTCTTTGTCGCCGGCGATTGATTTGACGTAGTCGAAGATGGTGATGGCCACGACGGTCCCCCTTTAGGTTTCGGGCTCGAATTTGCCGTCGCAGGACTGGCAGAGAATGGGGGCCTCGGCGAGGGTGGAGGCGGCGGCGCGGATTTTCCGGCCGCAGGGGCAGGTCGCGGCGAGCAGGTTGGTGCTGCGCCGGGGCGTGCTGCCGGTGGCGGGTTCGTCCAGCCGCCACAGCGTCGTGGCCTCGTCCAGCGCGGCGAGCTGGGTAGCGTAGGCGGCGGCGGTGTGATCGGGGACGGTGGTGGCCGACCAGCCGATCGTCGTGTCGAACTCGACGGTGATGCCGAGTTCCTCGGCGAGGGTCTTGTAGTGCTTGTTGTGGTAGCGGCCCTGCCGGGAGGTGTCCCGGATGTGGCGGGCGGCGGCCAGGGCGTGCGCGGCCTCGTGCAGCAGCGTGCCGAGCACCAATCGGGCGCCGCGGGCGAGCCCTTCGCCGCTGATCATGATTTCCGGGCGGGCGTGCGCGCCGGTGACCCAGGTGTGCGGTTCGTAGTGGCCCCAGCGGCGCTGGCGGCCGTCGGTGCCGCTGGCGATGATGATCACCACGGCGGGTATCTCGGGGTGCCGGGCCCGGATGGTCGCCCAGATGGCCTCCAGGACGCCGAGGACGAGGCTGATGGCGTAGCTGTCCGCCGCGGGCGGGGTGAGGTTGCTGCCGGGGGCGGGCTGGTAGTCCCGGTCGTAGGCTGCGCGGCGGGCCGGGTCGGTCAGCACGTCGCAGGCTTCGGTGATGTCCCGGAACCGCGCGGCGGCGTGCGGGTCGCCGGGGTT
>Ga0070698_100009403_pt1 | contig 10475 bp, 10 predicted proteins | sample KBSK1502metaG_FD_65477 | JGI IMG/M metagenome (GOLD analysis project Ga0070698, IMG submission 65477) | Corn, switchgrass and miscanthus rhizosphere microbial communities from Kellogg Biological Station, Michigan, USA - KBS K1-50-2 metaG | ecosystem: Host-associated > Plants > Roots >... | reverse complement strand
AAGAGCATTTCGCCGATTTTGCAAGCAGCGACTTTTTCTGACAACCTTGCCACCCAATGAGGGAAACGTTGTCGGTCATTTTGATAGCGCACAACGAAGAGCAGGCGATCGGCCCAATGCTCGAAGGACTGCTTGCGACCTACGATCGGGAGATCCTTGAAGTTATTGTGGTGGATGATGCTTCCCGCGACCGGACGGCAGAAATTGTTGAGAATTGGGCGAAGCGAAATCCGAAAGTCCGCTTGATCAAGCGAACTCCTCCATGCGGAGTCGGCCGGGCTTTGAAGACGGCTTTTACCAACATTAGCCCGCGAGCCAAGTACGGGTTGTCGATGGACAGCGATTTTGTCGAAAACATTGATCAGGTCAGGGCGCTGCTGGATTCGATTGAAATAGAGAATTGTGACGGCGTAATCGGTTCCCGGTTCGTGAAAGGCGGCAAAGTAGTTCGCTATCCGTTTCTCAAACGGGTGATGAACCGCTTATTTCATCGCGTGATCAAAATGCTTTTCGGCGTCAGGCAAAACGACCTGACCAACAACTTCAAACTTTACAAAGCCGACATTTTTCGCTCCATGCCTTGGCAAAGCGACAGCTTTGCCATGAACGCGGAAACCGGACTCCTACCCGTACTTTTAGGTTACAACCTGATCGAAGTCCCAGTCGTGTGGGTCGATCGAAATCCGGAGATGGGTCGATCAAAATTCGGCCTCTTCAAAGAGGGGGGCGGCTACATCCGGGTTATTTTCCATGCCGCCCGGGTTTTCCGGTTAAAAAAGAAAGCGTGCGCAAGATCCTAGTCCCCGGCACCCAGTTGAAGCCCAAACGTTTTAGAGTTGTCCATGATTAAGGCAGACGCACGTGACTGGAGTTGGTCGGGAATTGGGCTGTTGCTCCTGGTGAATTTAGTCGCAATCAGCTTTCTTTTCTCGCCCGGAACGGGCGACGTCTCGATTTGGAGCAACTGGATCCGTGAGATTTCAGCTTACGGATTGACCGGCGGATTCGCGCATAGCGGGACTGATTATCCGCCACTCGCGTTCATCCTGCTTGCCGCCGTTTCTCGATGCGCGACGGCATTTGGAATTACCCAATTCGTCGCGCTGAAGTGTTCCCTCTTGCTCTTTCTCTTTGTCACTGCAGCCAGCTTTTACTGGTTCACCCGCAATCTCATTCTCACCGCCGCGCTCGAGTTTGCGCTCACTCTCAACAGCATCGGACTCGCTTACCTCGACATCTATGTTGCACCGTTCCTCGTCGTAGGACTGTTCTTTTTGCAGCGCGGCAATCTGAACCTCGGATTCGTTCTATTCGTCATCAGCTGTTTCACGAAGTGGCAACCGTTAATCATCGCGCCATTCGTTTGTCTTTACCTGCTCGGTATTGCAACTCACCGCGCACCCGAAAATCACCTAATGAAAACGCAGGCGCTGCCCTTCGCGCTTGCAGCGGGCGTTGTCGCGCTTCCGCTCCTGATGATTTTCGGGTGGAAGGTTTTCGATTCTCTCCAGCGCGCGCTGACTTGGCACGCTTTCCTTTCCGCCTACGCGTTAAATCTCGGTTGGCTGCAAACGTGGGCGCTTCATCTCATCCAGCCCGACAACTACGGAGCGCTCCAAAACGGAGAGATCGACATCTTCCTCACGCGTGAACCGATCGTTGTCTGGCCTGACAAGATCTTGTTCTACGTCGGCTACTGCGCAATTCTTTTTGCGTTCGCGCGCCAAACGAAAACTTTCGAGCGCCTCCTCGTTTACTCGATTCTCGGATACGTGGCCTATTTCATTTTCAACACCGGTGTGCACGAAAATCATCTTTTCCTCGTTTGCTGTCTCTCGTGGATGCTGGCTTTCGTGAACACGGATCACCTGCTCCGCTCCATCAACCTTAGCATTGCGGCAAACGCGAACCTCTTTCTCTTCTACGGCACTTACGGCGAGCGATTACAGCGGGTGATTGCAGGATTCGACATCACCGTTTTGTTTGCCATCGCTAATATTTTCCTCTTCTTTGGGCTGCTACTCCACACTGCGAAAACCGACGGCATCGATCTCGGATTCGTTAAAATACAGCCGCGGCATACGCTCAGCGCCTAGTTTTCCACGATTTCATCGGGAAGGTGGTGTGACGATCGCGCCCTTGGTGGGAAATGTGCCGCCAAAGCTTTCCCGGCTTCTTCGATCGCTTCCACCAGTGCGTCACTGAATTTCTCGTTTCGAAAATGCTCTCGCATTCCGTCAACCAGTCGTTGCCAGAGTTGTTCGCCGCATTTTTCATGGATCGCGTTGTCGCCCAGGACCGCAAACTTGTGGGCGCGCGGCGCCACAAAAATGAGCACGGCATTGCGCTCGGGCGTTTTGTGCATTCCGAGCCGATGAAATTTTCTCTGCGCGGCGATAAGAGGATCGACATCCATCTTTCCGCGCTGAATAAAAACGCGAATCTGGCCGGAAGTTTTTGATTCGACGTCCCGGATTGCGGCGACGATCCGATCATCGTCGAGCTTCCTGAGAAATTCTTTGGTTCGCATCGTTACCAGCTCGACCCGGCACCGCCGCCGCCGAAACTTCCTCCTCCGCCGCTAAATCCGCTGAATCCTCCCCCGCCGCCTCCGGAAGACCAACCGCCACCTCCACCGCCAATCGGGAAGAATATCGGACCGCCCCCACGCGATGAATAACCGTGGCCGCTAGTGCGACGCAAGATTCTCGAAAGGACGATCAAGACGGCAACAAAGACGAAAAACGGGATGAACCCGCTTCCCGTGCTCTTCTGTTTGCGTGCTTCAAGCGCTGTTTTCCCCGTTCCCGTATATTCCCCGCGAATTGCTTTGAAGAGCGAATCAATCCCTTCAGCCAGTCCGCCTTCGTAATCATTGTTCCGAAAATGCGGCTTGATTCTGTATTCTGTGATGTCGAATGCTGTGGCATCCGGTACCGCGCCTTCCAATCCATAGCCGACCTGAATAAACATCTTGCGGTCTTGGGTGAAGACGAAGAGCACAACGCCGTTGCGCTGCTCTTTTTGACCAACACCCCATGCTTGCGCGACCCGCTGTGTGTAATCTGCGATTTCCGAATCGCTCTGCATTTTCGGAAACACAACGACCACAACCTGATTCGAAGTTTCGCGCTCGAATTGCGCGAGCTGTTCATTGAAGCGGAGCGCCGCCTCTTTTGAAACCACGCCAGCGTTATCGCTGAAATAGCCTGCCGGTTTTGGCGGAATGACTTCGGCCGCGTAACTGGACATCCCCACCCAAACGAAAAGTGATGTGATGACTAATCGGTGGATCGAGCAGTCTCTTGCTCGATGCCAGAAGTAACGCGCCTTCGGCGTCATATTTAACATCGTCCGACGGAGCGGCCGATCCACCTTACGGAGTCGCACTCGCAGCCGCGGTTGGTGCCGGCGACGCAGCTGGCGCAGGCGAACCGAAATTGAAATTCACCGTCGGCGCTTTCTCGGCGCCTGGTTGGGCGGCGAAAAACGGACGCGGAGCGAATCCAAACATTCCGGCGATCATGTTTGTCGGGAAACTGCGCACCGCAGTGTTGTACTGCTGCACCACAGTATTGAATTTATTCCGCTCAACCGAAATTCGATTCTCGGTGCCCTCGAGTTGTGCCTGGAGGCCCCTGAAATTCTCGGTGGCAGTGAGTTGAGGATAATTTTCCGCAACAACCAGCAATCGCGAGAGCGCGTTGCTCAATTGACCCTGCGCGGCTTGGAATTCTTCGAGTTGCTTAGCATCGGTTGGCGCTTTGCTCGGATCAAGCTGCACCCGGCCGACGCTTGCGCGCGCATTGGTCACTTCGGTCAGAGTGGATTTCTCGAAATTGGCCGCGCCGGCGACCGTATTCACGAGATTTGGAATCAGGTCCGCGCGCCGCTGGTAAACGGTTTGGACCTGCGCCCATTGCGCATCGACGCTCTGCTGCAAACCGACCAGCCGGTTGTAAGTCCCCCAGAAAAACAGTCCAATCACGAAAACGATAAACAAGACGATGACGAGCAATCCGCCGCAACCGATCGCAAATTTGTTCATAAGATCGACAATGTAAGTGTCAGGAACCGTTCAGGAAAGCGCTCGCCAAGTCAAACGTGCTATCGGCCGAGGACGAGTCGCAAGAAATAGGAGTCTGAAAACTTCGCGCTCATTCCCTGGCGGACGATGAGCGCGTTTAGCGATGGGATGATAAACAAGCGCTGATAATTTGAGCCAAGCGCGACAACCATGTCCGGCGGCGCCGCTCTGCAAACGCAGATGCCAGTCCAACGGGCGCGTTGCCATTTCAGGTCCAATTCTTTTTCGAAATCGATCTCGCGAGCGGTCGGCGCTTGCCGATTCAACCAGAAAGTCAGTCCATAAGACGGATTTGCGTTCGAACCGGTAAACGCCTGGCCGAGCAAATTCGCCGGAACAATTTGTTTTCCGTGATAATTGCCGTGTCCCAGCACCAATTCTCCGAACCGGGCCCATTCCCGCGCGCTCAATTCAAATCCGCTGGCCGGGAGCGGATTGCCGCGACCGTCCTTTTTGAATTCGAGACTCGTTAGGCCGAGGGGTGAGAGAACATTCTCTTCGAGATACGAGATTGTCGAGCGTCCATTCAGTTTTCGCCGCAAGATTTCGGCGAAAATTTGGAGATGACTCGGACCGTAGGCGAACACCGATCCAGAAGCCGCGACCAGCGGCAATTGAACTGCCGCGGCATTTCGATCGCGAATTGATTCGCTATGAAGATGCGGCGCCGGCTCGATTCCGTCGGTTTGATTCAACAACTGACGAATGGTGATCTGCGATTTGAGCGGGTCGTTTTTCCATTCGGTGATGGTATCAGCGACGCGATCGTCGAGCTTGATCAAACCGTCGCGCACTGCGCAGAGCGCCGCGATGCCCCAAAAACTTTTCGTGCCGCTGAAAATCTTACAACGTGAATCTGCCGAGTCGCCGTTCGCGTAATGCTGGAAAATGGTCTTGCCGTTTTGGATGACGAGCATGGAAAAGCCGCGGTTGTTTTCGGAATAGTTGGCGGCGCGGGCGCAATTGCCGGGCTGAATGTCGGCGAAAGACGATAGCGATGTTGCAATCGACGCGAGGATCGACAACGCGACAGATTTCACCGTTTGTGTTGTAGCGGCCGCTGTCCTCAGCGGCCATCTCGAAATTCCACTCCGAAAGCTTTCGGGGCAGCTACACCGATTCCGGCGCGGGCTGATCTGTTGTTGCAGCTGCAGGCGGACGCGGGCTTACCGGCAGATGGCGCGTGCGCAATTCCTCGACGTTCGGGAGTTCATCGAGATTGCGCAGGCCAAAATGATCGAGAAAAAACTCCGTTGTTTCGTAAAGCAATGGACGACCCGGAATTTCGGCGCGGCCTGAAATTTTGACGAGGCCGCGTTCCATTAACGTTTGCAAAACGCCCTCGATGGTCACGCCGCGCACTGCTTCGACATCCGCGCGCGTGATCGGTTGGCGGTAAGCGATGATGGCGAGTGTTTCGAGCGCGGGCGAACTCAAGCGCGCCGGTTTCGGGGCCGGGAATAGTCCACGAACCCATCGGGAATATTTTGGATCGCTCGCCAGCTGCCAGCCGTCGGCTTTCTCAATAAGCTGAAAGCCGCGCTCATGTTGAATGTATTCGACTTTTAACTGCTCGATTGCTGTGGCGACTTCGACTGGTCGAATACTCGCGAACTCGTTGGGCGAAAATTCGTCTTCCGCGCCCGCATTGCGAAGGGCATCGGCAATCTCCTTGGTCGAAAGCGGTTTTTGGGCACTGAAGAGAAGTGCTTCGATGACCTGAGCCAGATTCATAGTTTTAATTCGCGCCGATCGCGGTTTGGATTGCGTCGGCGATGCGATTGGCGTGTTTGTCGATCTTATCGAGCTCACGACCCTCGATCAAAAGGCGAATCTTTGATTCCGTGCCGGAGTAACGCAATAGCACGCGGCCTTTGCCGGCCAGTTCTCTTTCCACGTCGTCGCGTAATTTAACAACTTCGCGCAACTCTTCGATCGGCGGTTTCGATTTGACCACAAGATTGCGCAGCGTCTGCGGATATTTATTGAGGCACTTTTTCAATTTGCTCAATGGCTGGCCGGTCGTGTGCATGATCCGCAAAATTTGGAGCGCGCTGATGATCCCGTCGCCGGTCGTTGTGAAATCGCGGAAGATAATGTGACCGCTCTGTTCGCCGCCGAGATTGAGATTTCGCGAAACCATTTCTTCGATCACGTAGCGATCGCCCACTTTGGTGCGAATCACTTTGCCGCCCTTGGCCGCGAGCGTTTCGTCGAGTCCAAAGTTACTCATTACCGTCGCGACCAGCGTGTTGTCGCGAAGTTGATTCGATTTCAAAAGATCGAGCGCGGCGATGGCAAGAATTTCATCGCCGTCAACGATTTCGCCATTTTCGTCGCAGAGCAGAACCCGGTCGGCGTCGCCGTCATGGGTGACGCCGACATCGGCGTCGGCCAATTTCACGATGCGCTGAATTTCGTCGGGATGGGTGCTGCCGCATCCGTCGTTGATGTTCATTCCGTTCGGCTCATTGTGCGCAATCGCGACGTCAGCGCCGAGCTCGCGCAAGATGCACGGCGTCGATTTGTAAGCGGCGCCGTTCGCGGCATCGACCGCAATCCGCAATTCTTCGAGAGACATCTTTCGCGGAAAACTCGCCTTCGCGAATTCGACATAGCGGCCCAAGGCATCATCAATTCGCGCGGCCCGTCCGATTTTACCGGCCGTTGGCCGGATGTTGTCGATTTTGCCGGTGAAAACCAACTGCTCGATCTGCTCTTCGACCTGGTCGTCGAGTTTGTGGCCGTCGTGCCGGAAAAATTTAATACCGTTGTCTTCGTAAGGATTGTGCGAAGCGGAAAGAACGATGCCGGCATCGGCGCGGAGCGAGCGCGTGATATAAGCCACCCCCGGCGTAGGCAACGGACCAATGATGAGAACATCGACTCCGAGCGAAGTGATTCCAGCAACGAGCGCGTTCTCGAGCATGTACCCGGAGAGGCGCGTATCTTTGCCGAGCACAATCTTTGGGCGCGCGCCTTCCGGAAGCGTGCGCGGGTTCAGTTGCGTGAAAACATGCGCGGCGGCGCGGCCAAGTTTCAACGCGGTCTCGGCCGTGACTGGCTCGACGTTGGCAACCCCGCGGACGCCGTCGGTGCCGAAAATCTTGGTCGCCTGTTTCACGGCCTTACTGAAACGCTCCGATGGCGGTTCGTAAACGGGAAAGTGTTGCGGTTCATTGTGCCGGCGGATGTTCACGATCGCGGTCGCTCAAGAAAATGCATTCATTGTTCAGGCCAAGGGCAACTGTGTTCCACTTCAGCGGAAATTTTTCCAACACCTGATTGCGCTGAATCACAAGCGACCAATCGCGGTATTCGCCTTTAACAATATCGCGAAATTTATTATCGGTCCCGCTAATCGGCGTGAGATAAAGACCGTTCACCGGACCACCGAGAGTTTTGTAATCGCTGAGATCCGTCATGATGCGCAGTGTGTCGGGCAACCACAAACTGCGGCGATCGGCGTACCACGCGACCGCCCATGGCATGTCGGTCGCAGTCACTTCGTCCGGTTTCATCCAGTCATTCAACACGCTGATAAGCGGCGGCATATAAGGGGGCCAGCGGACAAGCATTTTCGGCGGCGAAAGCCATGGCGTGGAAAATAGCATTGGCATCGCGCAAAGAAGATAGAGCAGGCTAATGAAACCGGCGCGCGCGAACGGAATGTCGAGCGCGAGCCGATTCCATTGCACCAGCAAGTAAGCGAGACCATAGCAGGTCATCAGCGGAACGAAGATCAAATGAAGTTGGTTTGCGGCGACGCCTTGCTCCTCGTTGATGCCGGACAAGGCCATGCCCAGAACAGCGCCGCTCCACATTGCCAGAATTATCCAGCGAATCGCGGCCGTTTCCGTTTTCCTGAACGCATGCAGCAGCGACACAAAGAAAATGAGCGCGACGACGCTTAGCCCAAAATATTCGAAGAGATGAGAGGTTTGGGAGACGAGGCCGGTAGTGATTTTGTCCCGGAACGCGCCGAGCACAGCCATACTGGAATCGAAGTTCAGTTGGCGCATCCATGCCCACTCGCTGTGACCAACGCCGTTGAAAATCGAATAGATCGCGACGCCGCCGGGATTGCCGGAAACAGCGAGAGTGCGAATCAGCCATGGCAAATAAACGAGCACGCAAACCGCGAGCATAATTAAGGCGGACCATCCGCGGGGCCGGAAGAAGAACGCGGTGAAAATCAGCGCACCCAAGAAGATCCACAAAGTCAGCGCATGCGTCAGCGCGAGAAAACCAAAGGCAAGGCCGGTGGCGGCCAACCATTTCAACGGAGACTCGTCGCGATGTTGGGCTTCGACCGCGCGAACCAGCAGATAAATCGTGCTGTTAAACAAAAGCAGCAACAGCATCTGGGGCAAACCGGAGAGCGAGTATTCCCACATCGCATTGCAGAGCAGAACCAAGCCGGAGGCCAACAACGCCAGACGTTGATCGAACAACCGGCGCGCCGTGAAATACAAGACCGCGACTGATCCGATGAAAAGCAAGATCGACATCGTCGCGATCGCCTTATCACCGGCATAAACAATCGTGCGCGGATTCATTTTCCAATGCGCTTTCACCGGCAGCAGCGCAATGGCATCGATCAGCGGCGGCAGCGGTGCGTTGCAGGTATCGAACCAAATGTTTTGGGCGACGTCTTTGCCGTGGGCCTGCAATTGTCCGACGGCGAGAGGCCGCGCCAATTTCGTGCGCCAACCTTCGCCACTCGCAATCGCGCGTCCGATCTGGGCCTGGTCCATCCCCTGCGAAGTGGAAAGACCGCGGAATTGATACAGATAAAGGATGATGATCGCCGCGATGATGAGCGCAACCGCGCCACGCTTGACCCAGACGACGAGTCCGCCTGCTTCCAGGGCGTGGACTGCGCTTTGAACAAATTCTTCGCTACCCGGCATTTTGTTAGTGTTCGGTCCTCGTGGTAATTTCTTTCTCCGGCTTTGCTGCGTTCAATTCGTTGATCTTGCGATGCAGCGTCCGTCGGCTGATTCCGAGTTTTTTCGCGGCCGCGGTCACGTTCCCATTCGTTGTCGCCAACGCCTGTAAAATGAGTTTGCGTTCCGTTTCGTGAAGGTCGAGCGGGCTCGCTTTTTCGCCGAAAGCCTTGGTTGGCGAAATTCCGCGGGGAAGCGTTGCGCCGGCCGCTTGTCGCAAAGCCGAGGGTAAGTCGCGGAGCGTGATCTTCGGTCCCGTCGCCATTACGACGCCGTGTTCAATCGCCGTCCTCAACTCACGAACATTGCCCGGCCAGTTATAGGTAAGCAACGCGTTCATCGCTTCACCCGTGAGATCGTCAATTTCCTTGTTGTTCGCCTTGGAAAATTGCCGCAAGAACGCCCGCACCAAGAGCGGGATGTCATCTTTGCGCTCGCGCAACGGCGGCATAACGATGCGCACGACGTTGAGTCGAAAATACAAATCGCCGCGGAACTTCCCTTCCTTTACCATTTGCTCAAGATTTTTGTTGGTCGCAGCGATCAATCGCACGTCCGCGCGCAAAGTTTGATTGCCGCCTACGCGTTCGAATGCGCGCTCTTCGCTGATCACGCGCAGCAATTTTACCTGTGTCGTCGGTGGAATTTCAGAGACTTCATCCAAAAAAATCGTTCCGCCGTTCGCTTGCTCGAATCGCCCGATCCTACGTTCGTGCGCGCCGGTGAACGCGCCTTTTTCGTGACCGAACAATTCGCTCTCGAGCAACGTGGGCGAGAGCGCGGCGCAATGAACGGTGACGAATTTCGCTTTATTGCGCCGGCTCAAATTGTGAATTGCGTGCGCCGCCAGTTCCTTTCCCGTGCCGCTTTCACCTTCGATCAAAACATTTGCCGATGAAGGCGCGACTTGGCGAATTGTGTCGAGGACTTCGTGCAGTGTCGGCGAATCTCCGATCATGTTTTCGAGGCCGTAACGCTCGTCGACTTGTTGCCGCAGCGATTGATTTTCCTGCTCGAGTCTGTTGTCGCGCAACGCGCGCGCGATCAGCATTTCCAGTTTATCGAGATTTAGCGGCTTGGTGACAAAATCGTAAGCACCGCGTTTCATCGCGTCGACCGCGGTGTCGACCGAGCCGTAGGCCGTCATCATGATGCAAATTGGCGGCTGCGGCATTTTGAGCGCGCGATCGATCAACTGCATTCCGTCTTCTGTGCCGAGGCGCAGATCGGTCAGGAGAAGATCGATATGTTCACGCTCGAGAACATTGATGGCGCTAGCGATATCGCCGGCGACATAGACATCGTAGTCGTTTTCGAGCAAGCGACGTAGTCCGTCCCGCGTATGTTTTTCGTCATCAACGATAAGGATGATGGGCTGGATAGAGTCCATGAATAAATTTTCGGCAATGACGGGTGCGCCATTTATTCTCACTCAATCA
>Ga0070698_100009402_pt1 | contig 10475 bp, 6 predicted proteins | sample KBSK1502metaG_FD_65477 | JGI IMG/M metagenome (GOLD analysis project Ga0070698, IMG submission 65477) | Corn, switchgrass and miscanthus rhizosphere microbial communities from Kellogg Biological Station, Michigan, USA - KBS K1-50-2 metaG | ecosystem: Host-associated > Plants > Roots >... | reverse complement strand
GGGCGAACGCCGGGTATCCACGACTCGTAGTCGCGTCTCCCCAATCCCCTCGGATTGGGGCTACACCACGGCTGCGCGCAACGTGCCTAGGCGCAGCCGAGTTCAAAGGCCAGCATGAAGAGACCGAGCAAACCCAAAGCGGCGAGCTGGCGCAGCCATCCGCGTTAGCCGGACCCCTGTGCACCGGGTGGACAGATCGGGTCTGCTGCCCTGACCCTGAAGTTGTCGAAGTCGACTACGACCTGCTTGCCGGGGAAGGGAATCCCGTGTCCTGCCGCGTCGTTGTCGTCACTGGCGCCAACGGCTATCGTCGCCAGGCTCCTGCTGCTGCCCGAGGTGAGGGGTTGCCATTTGCCGTTGTGCAGGAAATAGGTGGTGACAACGCCGTTTCGTCGTACGATTCGAAGGGTTCCACTTGCGTCGTCGAGGGCGACGGATGTCGCTGACCCAGTGTAGGAGCCGTACTGCTCTCCCCACTGCGTTGAGCTCCGCCGCCACGATTCCCACCCGATGTTCTGGAAGAAAGACCAAAGGCTGACCAGGATTCCGTTCGCCGTCGGCCACTGCACGAGGGTGAAGTCGACGCGGGCGTCGAAATCGCCGGGGAACTTGCACCGTGTGCCCACATGGCCGCCGAAGTTGTCGTACGGAGGCCCGGGTGTCGTTCCGGGCGGGAAGGTGAACTCGAGGTGGCCGTCCTGCTGGGAGAGGTTCCACCCGGTGCCAAGGTAGACCTGGTACCAGATCGTGCCGTCGATCTGGTTGCCGGAGAAATCGTCAGTGATGGTGACGATCTTCGGCTTCTTCGTCCTCGCGTGCGTGCCGGTCGACGTGGGTCTGCTCTTGGACTTACCACGCACCGGTGGCGCGGCAGCCGAGGCCTTGGCGGGAGCTTTCGTTCGGATTCGCGCTGCTGGCTGTCTCGACTGATGGTGCCCTTGGCGGCCGCTGTGTCGTGGCCGTAGCGTCCTCTTCACAACACGCTGCGGCCCGGACGTCGGTTGGGCGCTCTGCGCCGTTGCAGCGCTGCTAGTCGCAGCTACCGAGGTCGCGTGAGCAGTCCGGTGCGAGCCTGTGCGGTCGACGAGCGCAACAGCGGTGCCGACGCCCGCGCCGAGGACGCCCAACGCGAGGGCTGCGATTACGACGCGCCGGCGTTTCGAACGTGGAGGACGTCGCTCCGACGCCGGCGCAAGGGGCACGGCCGAGGCCGACGCGATCGCTGGGTCCTGGCGGAGGATGGCTTTCTCGAGCTCTTTGAGCGCCGGACTCGGCTCGAGGCCAAGCTCATCGGTCAAGACGCGCCGCGTCTCGCGGTAGACCTCGAGCGCCTCGGCCTGCCGACCGGCGCGGTACAGGGCCAGGATCAGCTGCCAGCGCAGATGCTCACGCAGCGGATGCGCGGCGATCAGCGTCTCGATTTCACCGACGAGTTGTGCGTTGCGCCCCGCCTCGAGGTCGGCGTCGATCCGGCGCTCGAGGGTGGTCACGCGCAGCTCGTCGAGGCGTGCGCTCTCGGTCTCCAGACTTGGCTCGGCCGCCAGATCGGCGAGCGCGGGGCCTCGCCACAGTGCGAGCGCCTCGGAGAGCTTGGCCGAGCGCTCGCGCGCCGGCAGGGGCTCGGCAGCGGCGACCAGCTGCTCGAAGCGACGCAGGTCGATCGAGTCTGGATCGGCTCGCAGGACGTAGCCCCACTCGCGCCGAGCGAGGAGATCGGGGCCGACCGCCTTGCGCAGGCGAGAGACGTGGCTGTGCAGGGCAGCGGTGGCGTTCCGAGGCGGGTGCTCGCCCCACAGCTCGTCAATCAGCCGTTCGGTACGCACGACCTCATTGGGGTGCAGCAACAACAGCGCGAGCACCGCGCGCCGCTTCGAGCCCGCGATCTGGACCGGCGTCTCGCCGTCCAACACCTCCAGCGGGCCGAGGATCCGAAACTCCACCTTAGGCCGACGTTAGCACCGTCCGGAGGCGCCGAAAACCCGCGAACAGGGCCGTGACAAGCCCGTGTCAGGACGGTGCCAGCGACCGCGCTGACACTCAGCGAGTCCACCAGAAAGGAGCAGAGCAATGCATCGTCTACTCGTTCTCGGCGCGCTGCTGCTCGGTCTCGTAATGCCGCTCTCGGCGCAGGCGTCTGGGATCCCGACGACCGGGACGCGGATCGGGCTGCTCGCGCCACCCTCGACCTTTGCGGCCGACACGTCCTTCTACGTTACGCAGGGCTTCACCTGCGAAGCGAGCAAGACGGACTGCCTGAGCGGGCTGACGCACTTCGACCTCTACGTCGACGGGCAGCAGCTGCCATCCGCGACCGACCTGACGTTCGGCGCCGACGGAACGCTGCTCTCGAAGTTCAACCTGACCAACTTCCCCATCGGGCTCAGCGCCGGGACGCACGTCTTTCGGGGCGACTGGTACTACCTCGGTGGGCTCGTGCTCACGCAGACGGTGACGATCGACTTCGTCTGAGCAATGGAATGTCCGAGCGCTGTGTAGCACTACAGGGCGAAGCGCCGGCCCTTGTGCTGTTCCGAACAAACCCCAACCATGTGACTTGGCGTTAGCGGCGTGTTAGCGGCGTCGGCCACAGTCCGAGCAGGTTCCGCTTTGATGAGAACGAAAGGGAGGAGAGACAGCTGATCGGACCGGTTCTCAGGCGAACCGCCGTTCTCGGCTCGATCGTGGGAGCGTTCGCCGCGACCGGCCTTGCCGCGCAGCCGGCGCTGGCATCGCCGGCGGACCAGTCGACCGCGTACCAGCTCGACATCGCTCACGACGGTGACATCGCCGACGCTGCGCTCGCTGCGCCGCTCGCGCAGGCGTGGTCGATCAGCCTGCCCGGCGCGATCTCGTATCCGCTGATTGTGAACGGCATGGTGTTCGTGACGGCCGCCGACAAGAAGCTGTACGCGCTGAACCAGGCGACGGGCAGCACCGTCTGGTCGCACAGCATCGGCGGCACCTACCCCTGGTCGGGGCTCGCCTACGACCGCGGCCAGGTCTTCGTCGTCAACAACAGCGGGCTGCTCACCGCCTTCGACCCGACCATGGGCTCGATCGCCTGGAGCGAGCAGCTTCCGGGGCAGTACTTCTTCTCGTCGGCACCCACGGCCGCAAACGGGATCGTCTACGTCGGCGGTGCCGGTGTAGGCGGAACCGTCTACGCAGTGCGCGAGGGCGACGGTCGCCTTCTGTGGACACAGCCGGTCGAGAACGGAGACCAGAGCTCGCCCGCGGTCGACGCCCAGGCGGTGTTCGTCTCTTACGCCTGCCAGCAAGCGTACGCCTTCGCACGCGCCGCCGGCACGCTCCTATGGCACCACGCGGGCAATTGCGAAGGCGGCGGCGGCAAGACGCCGGTCGTCGCGAGCGGAACCGTGTTCATCCGAGACGGCTTCGGCGACCTCATACTCTCTGCCTCGACTGGAGCAGTGTTGGGCGCCTTCGACGCCGGTCCTGTCCCCGCGGTCGCGAACGACGTTGCGTTCATGCTCAACGGCTCCACGCTGAGCGCGATTGCCGATGCGGGCCAAGGCTCGACCGCGTGGCAGTTCACTGGCGACGGGAATCTCGACACCGCGCCGCTGGTCGTCGGCGGGCTCGTCTTTGTCGGCTCGTCCGGAGGCAATCTGTACGGGCTCGACGCCGCTGCGGGTACGACGAACTGGTCCGCGAACGTCGGCAGTTCCATTCCGGCACCGGACGAGCAGAATGTCTCCCAGCCCCTGACCGGGCTCGGAGCCGCGAACGGCACGCTGATCGTGCCGGTGGGGAACCAGCTGATCGCGTTCCGGACCTCCGGGGCGATCACGACTCCGCCTGTCAACCAGTCGCCGCCGACAATCGACGGCGTAGCGCAGGTAGGCCAGATCATGGCGGCCGACGTCGGCATCTGGTCGGCCCTGCCCAGTGGCTACACGTACCAGTGGGAGCTGTGCGACGGCGCGGGCGCGAACTGCGCCGACATCGGCGGTGCCACCGGCGCCTCGTTCACGCCGCCCTCGGGCGAAATCGGCTCGACCCTACGCGTCAAGGTCGTGGCCAGCAACAGCCACGGCTCGTCCTCGCCGGTGGAATCGGCCGCGTCGGCGGCCGTCATCGAGGCCCCGCCAGTGAACCAGACGCCGCCCACGATCAGCGGCACGGCCCAGCAGGACCAGCTGCTGACCGCCGACCCCGGAACGTGGAGCGGCGACCCGACCGGCTACAGCTACCAATGGCGGCGCTGCGACGCGGGAACACCGTCTTCGTGTTCCGACATCGCAGGCGCGACTAACTCCTCCTACACCGTCGTCGCGGACGACGTCGGTTCCAAGCTCGGCGCGCGAGTGATCGCCACCAACGGAGGCGGCGATTCGGATCCGGCCGATTCCGGGCCGACCGCGACCGTCCTTCCGGCTCCGCCGGTGAACCAGTCGGCGCCGACCGTTTCGGGCTATCTGCAAGAGGGCGAGCTGCTTACCGCCGACCCGGGCGAGTGGAGCAACAACCCCACCGACTACGCCTACCAGTGGTTCACTTGCGACGCGAACGGGATCAGTTGTCCCGATGTCCCCGGGGCGACCGACCAGACCTACCTCGTCCAGGCCCCCGACGTCGGCCGCTACGTGGGCGTGGAGGTGATCGCCAGCAACGCGGGCGGAGATTCGGATCCCGCGGACTCGGATGTGATCGGCCCGGTCCTGCCCGCGCCGCCTGTGAACCTCACGCCGCCGAGGATCAGCAGGACCGCGCAGGCGGGCCAGATGCTGAACGCCACCCCCGGGACGTGGACCGGCAGCCCGACCGCCTTCCACTACCAGTGGTACAGCTGCAACAACAGCCTCGACAGCTGCAACGCGATCCCGGCCGCGACGGGGACCGCGTACCAGGTCAGCGCCGGGGACATCGGCCGGCGGCTGATCGCCGGCGTCATCGCCACAAACACGGGTGGTGACTCCGACGAGGAGCCCTCGAATGCGACCGACCCCGTCGTCCCCGCCGCGCCGAGCAACCAGGTTCCGCCGACGATCTCCGGTAACGCCAAGCAAGGACAGACGCTCGCGGCCGCTCCCGGCACCTGGAGTAGCAGTCCCACGGGTTATGCCTACCAATGGGAGCGGTGCACCGCCGCGGGCACCGGCTGTTCCAGCATCGCGGGGGCCACCTCCGCCACGTACCAGGTGGCAGGCGCCGACGTCGGGAAACGCCTCGTCGTCGAGGTCGTCGCCGTCAACGCGGGCGGTCGCTCCTTGCCGGCGGACTCCAATCCCACTGGCGTCGTGGTAGGGCAGGACTGCCACGTCCCGAATGTTGTTGGGCTGAAGCTCGCTAAGGCGAAGGCCAGGATCCGCGCCCGGCACTGCAGCGTCGGCCGGATCAGGAGGACGAAATCCAGCCTCGCGAAGAAGGGCCGCGTCCTCTCGCAGAGGCCGAAGGCGGGTAGGGTGCTGCCGAACGCAGGCAACGTCAGCCTCACCGTTGGCAGGGGACTTCACTAGGCGGCGCGTGACGCAGCGGACAGCTTAAGGCGATGTGCCTTCCGATGGCGAGTATGACTACACCGCGAACGTGTTCGGCGAGTAAAGCTCAACCTACCTCCCTTTTTGGATCGGAGGATGCAGCCCGGAAGACCGCTTGTTTTCAGCGTTTTGGCGCGAGACAACGTACGCCCTTGGAGCGCCTTATGGCGGGCCTCTCGGTGCGGCCGAGTGTGGTCACGCAGTGTGGCCTTGGCGTTCGTCCAGGGTGGCGCCAAGACCACACTCGACGCCCCCAGGAGCGCTCGTGTCGGCCCGAGTGTAGGGCGAAAGTCCACGCACGAAACAGGCGGCTCTTGTCGTCAGCGCTCGTCGTCTCCACTACTCTCTGGTACATAGATACGGTCGCGCAGTCCGTCGACGATCGTTCCTTCCCGCAGTTCCCCCGTGCGGCCTGTTAGCGACGTGTTAGAGGCGAGTGGGAGCGTGGGGGCGAGATGGTCTCGATAGGAGTCGAGCGATGAGGCCGCTCCTGGTCGCACTCCTGGCGCTTACCCTCGGGGGGGCGAGCGCCGCGGACGATCCTGTCACCGGCGACATCTACGTCGTCTCTTCGACCGGGGGAGCAAGTCTCGCGCTCACGAGCACGCCCGGGGACCAACCCGCGCTCTCCCCGGACGGCCGCACGATTGCCTACGCAGCAAGCGGGGGGCTCTGGTTGATGAAGGCCGACGGGAGCGAGCAGCGACCGCTCGGGACCTCCGCCGGAGAGCGCCCACAATGGGCGCCCGATGGTCGCAGCCTCGTCTACACGGGCGCAAACTTTGACCTCTGCATCCCGCCAGCGCAGAGGTGTGTCGTCGCCGAAGTCTCGCGGGTGAACGCCGACGGGAGCGGTGACCGGAACCTCTTCTACGCGGCCGATCATCCGCTCTGGTCGCCCAACGGCCGCAGGCTCCTCTTCCGTGACTTCGTCGTCGGCGAAGTGGGACAGGCCGTGGGCGCGCTGAAGGTCGCCTGGCCCGACGGCTCCCACGTGCGGACGCTCTTCCGGGGCGAGGCCATCGACGGGGTGCACGCGCTTCCGACATGGTCGCCCGACGGCAAGTGGATCGCCTTCAACATCTGGCGGGGCGAGAACCACGTTCTCTACGTCATGAGGGCGGACGGCTCCCATCTGCGGCGGCTGATAGACGGCACGTACCCCGCCTGGTCGCCGAACGGGAAGCTGATCGCGTTCGAGCGATTTAAAGACCGCTTTTCCCCTTACGGCATCTGGGTCATCTCACCGACGGGAAAGCACGCGCGTCGCATCACCGCCAACGGGGAGTGCCAGAGCTGGTCGCCGCGTGGCAAACGAATCGCCTTTCTGACCGACAGCTCGGGCCTCGGCCCCGCTTCGCGACTTGTGGTCATGCGAGCGGATCGGCACGGCCGGAAGGTGCTCGCCCCGGCGTCCGATTGTTACGCGACCGGCTGGGCAGAGCCATCGCCGCCTGTCTGGTCACGTGACGGCCGTTCGATCTACTTCGTGGGCTAGTCGGGCGCTGCACGCTGAAGGCTGACGGAGCCCGCGCGATTTCCCGGATCCTACGAGAGCGAGAGAAACACCGCATCTCCGCACCTAGCGACTGTGGCCTGACGATCCACGTATCCCGCTTGTGAACAACACCACCGTGAACGAAGCGGCGTCTCGGTGTCTCCCGCTTGTCCCGCAACTCGCGCTCTCGTCGGTGGCGACGGCGCACGTCAGCGGGTTACTCTCGTGCCAGTCGACCTTGGGCAAAGGAGGAGGAGATGGCGCGACTTGAAGTATCCGCCACGATCCACCCGTTAGATGTCAGCTATGTCCTTGTCGCGTTGGAGGATGAGGCCGGTGAGCCTGTCGAGAAGCTCGGCCCAGACGATTTCACCGTCGCACTCTGGGCGTCGGGTGGATTCGCTCCGGGGATGGGCGGCGCCATCCCCGTGGCCGCTGTGGATGACTGGGGCTCTCCGAAGCACGGCCTGTTTTACACGCTCCGGCTAGGCCATGTCATCTACGGTGGAGGCACACCGGACGATCCCTACTCGCCGACCCCTGTCGCGACATTCCATCCGCTGGTGTACACCGTCTCCGTCGATCGTGACGGCGACCACGGGCAAGCAATCGCGTGCGCGTGCTGCTCCCCGGCTGAAGAGTCCTATTGGACAAGGCGACGTTAGGTTGTCCGGGCGTCGGGTCAGCCGCCGTAGGTCCGCCCTTCTGGACTAGGCCCCTCCTCGAAAGCCCTTGACAAAGCCCCTATGGAAAGCCGACTTCGGGGTGTTTCTAACGCGGAATCTCCGAGCCTCGCGGTTGCACGTGGCGACGATCCAGTCAAGGGCCTAAGCCGGATCGGCTTGGGCCCGTCCGACCGTCGCCGAATGCGGCGGAAGGCGACAGGGCGTCGCGTTCTGTTGGAAGGCGACACGGATAGCGCTCGAGCAGTACGGGTGACAGGGCGGTCGTGACCTCCATTGACAGCGACTGCCTCCGCATGAGATCGTTGTGAGGTCGAAGCCCGAAGACCGCAAGGTCAACGGGCTTCGGCATTTTCTGGCTCCAATCGTTGCCCCGGCGACGAGTGCTTCGCCAGTTGTAGGAACGCGCGAAGCCGAACCGGCCTGTCGCGCTTCGGTTCGGCCGCGACAGCAGCACCGGCGCTTCGCGCCGAGGTTCTGCCGCAGAAGGCCGAGCGCTGCCAGTACCGCAGGGGTCAAACGAGCAGGGGCTTGCCCTGACGCTTCCCCGCCGGAGCTGCCCGGCCGTTCTCATGGAGATCGAAGCTGCAGGACAGATCCCGCCGCGAGTGTCTGGACCTGACCGGCCGAACGGTCGGCGCTGCGGAGGTACGGCGCCCACACACCGGCGGTGTTTTTGTCACTCAGCGCTCGGGGGAAGGAACTGTCGCATTTCCGACAGAAGGCGATACGCTTGGTGACAACACCGGCTGCAGTTCGGTAGGCAGCGTGCCTGGGCCCTCATGGTTGGGTCTCAATCTCGCCTCTCCCCGGGATGGCTTCCCGCCACGGGCGGCGACCAGGCCGCGAGCAGCGGCTTCCGTCGTCGAGGTGCGCCCCTTTCCAGGGATTCCCTCTCGGTAGGGCGTAAGTCCAGACCGACAATCGAATCTGCTGGGTAACACCCGATCCCGACTTGGAGGTCTTTTGACGATGCGCAAACTGATCACCCTGCTGCTCACGGCCGGCGCCCTCGCCGTCCCAGCGGCGACGGCCGCTCCGACGCACGGCAAGCCGAGCGGCCCGAAGCCCTGTCACGGCAAGGCCCGGGTCATGGTCGTGCTCAAGGGCACGCTCCCCGACGACCCGGTCGCGGGCGACACCTCGTTCCAGCTGACCGCGCTGCACGCGAACCGCTGGGGCCGCGGCTACAAGCAGGCGACCCAGCCGCTCACGGTCAACGTCGATGCGAACACGCGCTACGTCAAGGACGACCAGCCCGCGAGCCTCGAAGCGCTCGCCCTCAACGATCAGGTGGTCGTCAGGGCGAAGGTAAGCGGCTGTGAGCTGCGCGACGTGACCGATCCAGCATTGCTGCCTGCACTGACGGCGAAGATGGTCGTCGACCAGACGCCGTAGGCTCTTTTCGAACTCGAGCACCGACTGCGGAGGCGCCCGCATTGGGCGCCTCTGCCCTCACGGTAGGGCCCTGCGGCCGTTGTTCGTTGGCGCTCTCGGGCCAACGCCGGGTACCCGCACCGGGGGGTGAGGGTGTACTGCCAGGAGCCGGCCGGGGCACGCTTTCGGTGCAGGTGACCACGGTGATCGTGCCCGAGCAGCCGTTTCGCTGCCCCTGCCCGACCCCGGTCGTAGCGGTTTAGCGACGGATGAGGTGGCCGGGGACGGCTCCGCCGGTCGTGGACGAGCTCGGCGGCCGACCCTGTCCGCTGACGGACGCGCTTGGTGATCGTTCCGCCCCTCTGCTTGGTGACGCTCGTGATGCCGAGCGGCAACGAGTTCGGGTTGGCCGCCAGCGGCGTTTCCGCTGTTAGGGGCATCGGAGCGCGACCTTTGGAGGGCGCTCCGCGTTCCCGCGTGAGCGATACCGGGTGGGAGCGGTCGGAGCTCCGGCGCCGACTCCTCCTCAAACGAGCTCAGCGGAGAGGATCCTTTCACCCCCCGAAGGCTCCCTCCGCTTTGCTCGCGAGCGCGTGGGGTGCACAAACTCGGCCGCGGACTCAATCCCCTTGATTTGCAGGAGGATCGAATAATTGCGCCCACAGGGTCATTCCCAAGGCACGCACGAAACGGCCAGTCACCCGACGGGTCACACGCGGCACGACGACAAACCAGGCTGGCAACCACCCCAGACAGACCAACCCGACGCGTCTTACCGTCACACGAGGGACGGGCGAAGCGCCCGTTCGCGCCAGCTGCAAACTCGACGCGAGTGTGCGTTGACCCTCGCTACTGAGTAGCGCCGAGCTGCTCGTCGGTTAGCGGCTGCGGCGTGGAGACACCCGAACCGTCCAGGGCGACCAATACACGAGCGCGAGGATCGCCCCTGCGACGCCCACGAGCAGCAACAGCAAGCCGATCGTGGGGAGGAAGACAGCGTGAGAATGCACCACCGCGCCTTCAGGGACGCCAAGGGGGGATGGCGGAAATCGGAAGGCCGGCTGCGCTTGGGCAACCGCGACCGACCCACCACTGTGAACGGATACGAGCGCGATGCCGACGAGCGCGACCAGGGCTGACACACCGATTCCGGCGAGCAGACGCGACCGGCGGGGAAGACGATCGACGCGTGCCGGCGGCGGCCCGACGACGCCTCTCTCTGCCGCCCATGACGCGGCGAAGGAGCGCGGATCGAACGCTTCGCTGCCGAGCACTGCCTCCGGCGAGGCGCCTTCGGCCTCGGCCTCGTCGAGGTCGGCCTTCAGGTCGGCCGCCATCTCGTTGGCAACCCGGTCGGGGACGCGCAGCCGTCGCCATTCACGACGGCACTCCTCGACGAAATCGTTCACGCTCACG
>Ga0070698_100009401_pt1 | contig 10475 bp, 7 predicted proteins | sample KBSK1502metaG_FD_65477 | JGI IMG/M metagenome (GOLD analysis project Ga0070698, IMG submission 65477) | Corn, switchgrass and miscanthus rhizosphere microbial communities from Kellogg Biological Station, Michigan, USA - KBS K1-50-2 metaG | ecosystem: Host-associated > Plants > Roots >... | reverse complement strand
GCCGCACTCCAAATCAGTCGAAAGATCGCGCCTCTTGTCCACCTTTTGGGGGAGACGATTACTTCGGTCGTGAGGTAAAATTAAGTCCGACACGCCCAGCTTCCAGAGATATTCAGTTCCGAAAATTCGATGAAACCGTTGAAAATCGGCATCACCGGCGTGCGAGGAATTGTCGGTGAGACCTTTACCCCAGAACTGGCGGTCGATTTTGCCGAAAGTTTTGGAACCTACCTCGACCGCGGACGAATTCTTGTTTGTCGCGATACAAGACCGTCTGGTCCAATGATTCGATCTGCGGTGCTGGCAGGACTCCTGGCGGTAGGTTGTGAAGTTGTCGATCTCGGAATTTGTCCCACACCAAGCATGCAGCTCGCCGTGAAGTCGTTGAGAGCCGACGGCGGCATTGCGATCACGGCCGGTCACAATCCGTGGCAATGGAACGCGCTGAAGTTTGTTCGTGGCGATGGACTCTATCTCAATTCCACTCAGGGAGAAGAGCTGCTCGACATCTTTCATCAGGGCGAGTTTGCGAAGGCGGGTTGGGACACGATCCAGCAAGTAGTCCAGTCAGCCGATGCGATCGAAGAGCACGTCAAAGTGCTGAGTGAGAGTTTTGCTGTCGATGCGATCAGATCCAAAAAACTGACGGTCGCGGTTGATTGCTGTAACGGCGCCTGCTCGTTTCTGAGTCCTAAATGGTTGGCGAGTTTAGGCTGCGAGGTGCTTGCGGTTAACGACAATCCGAACGCGCCCTTCCCGCACTCTCCCGAGCCCAAGCCCGAGACGATGGCCCAGCTCTGCGCGATTGTTAAGGCAGGTCACGCCGCGGTTGGATTTGCTCACGATGCGGACGGCGAGCGTCTCGGAATTGTTACCGACCTCGGTGAGCCACTCTCAGAAGAGATGACGCTCGCGATCGCGGCTGATATTCGTCTGCGGAAGAAGACCGGTGCGGTCGTCACAAACGTTTCCACTTCGAGTGCGATCGACATTATTTCCGCGCGTCATGGTGGCAGCGTGATCCGTGTTCCTGTCGGACAGGCTTACATCTCCGAGGGTTTGATCGAACACAACGGAGTGCTCGGTGGTGAAGGGAGCGGCGGAATCACAGTTCCCGAAGTTCACTTAACGCACGATAGTGCAGCGGCGATCGGATTGATTCTCGAACACATGGCCCAGACTGGTGAGCGCATTTCGGATCTTGTTGTCGGCCTGCCGCGACTGACGACGCTGAAGCACAACGTCACCGTCGCGCCGCATCGGTTGTATTCGGTGTTGCAGGAGTTTCGAGCGGTGATGGAGCAGGAAGGGATCGAAATCGATTCGACTGACGGCATCAAGATTGCGCTGCCTGAAGGTTGGGTTCATGTGCGTGCTTCGAATACGGAGTCGATGATCAGGATCATCGTTGAAGCTCAAGAGCCGGTAGCAGCCCGCGAGCTACTCGACTGGGCCCGCGACCGTATCAGGAGATGACCCTTTTTGGAGTGCGGCGGCCTGGCGCCGCTTTGGTCTCGATCGAGCGACATCGATAACAAAGCGGCGCCAGGCCGCCGCACTCCAAAAAGGCGCCCACGGCGAAGTAGCGTTGTAACTTATGCGAGCGATACCGACTCTAAAGATCAGCATCTCGGGCGTGCGTGGTGTCGTGGGCCAATCGCTCACGCCAAAACTGCTGACGCGCTTCGCGCAGGCGTTCGGCACGCACACGGGCTCGGGAACGATCGTCATCGGTCGCGATCCACGGACCTCGGGCGAGATGGTTAAGCACGCCGTCGTCGCGGGTCTTCTCTCAACTGGAAGCCGCGTGATCGACATCGGCGTGTGCCCGGTGCCGACTGTCCAACTGCAAGTCCGCCAGCGTCGCGCGCAGGGCGGCATAGCGATAACTGCCAGTCACAATCCAGCCGAATGGAATGCCCTGAAGTTCATCGGCTCCAACGGACTCTTTCTCGATTCAGGTCATGCCCGTGAGTTACTCGACATCTATCACCAGGGTGAATACACAAAAGTCGGTGGCGCAGAGCTCCGGACAGTTGAAGCAGTCGAAGGCGCAACGGATCTGCACATCAAGGCAATTCTCGATGCGCTTGGACCATTGCCACAGACGCAAAAGAAACTCCGCGTCGTGCTTGACTCGTGCAACGGCGCCGGATCGATTGTTGGTCCAAAGTTGATCGAAGCACTAGGCGCCGAAGTAATCCCAATCAACGTTACGCCCGATGGATCGTTTCCACGTCCGGCCGAGCCGATTCCTGAAAACCTCGGCGATCTTTGTCGCGCCGTTAAAGAGCACAAAGCGGATGTCGGTTTTGCCCAGGACATGGATGCGGATCGTCTTGCAATTGTTTCAGACCGCGGTGAGCCGATCGGTGAGGACTACACGCTCGTACTCGCGATTCTTCATGTGCTCGGACGCGAGCCAGGGCCAGTAGTCGCAAATCTCTCGACGACTTCCGCGGTCGCCGATATCGCCAAACGATTCGATTGCCCCGTATTTCTGACCAAGATCGGCGAAGTGAATGTCACCGATGCGATGCAACAGCATCACGCCGTGATTGGCGGCGAGGGCAATGGCGGCGTTATTTATCCGCGCATCAACTTCGCCCGCGACAGCCTGGTGGGCATCGCGCTGGTGCTACATCTGCTCGCCGAATCTGGCAAGTCGATCACCGAACTACTCGACGACATTCCGCGCTACACGATCGTGAAGGAAAAGATGACTTGTCCTTCCGATCGAATTCCGGGAGTGCTGCGCATGGTCCGTCACGAGTTCGCCGACTTTCCGTTGGATACGCGCGACGGTGTGAAAGTGATCATGCCTGACGCGTGGTTACTCGTGAGAGGTTCGAACACGGAGCCGATCATTCGCGTGGTGGCTGAGGCGAAGAGTCAAGATCGTGCGAAGGCGATTGTCGGTGATGTGATCGGCAGGCTTGGTTTTTAGCGGTCCATATTTAGACTGTCCAACTGAAAGGATTGTGAATGACGCGAGTTGCGCTTTTGAGCGTTCTTATCATCTCCGCGCACGTAGCGGCTTTCTCCCAACAAGCCGCAAACGCCACACTGAATGGAACGATCAGCGATCCGCTGGGTGCGGTGATCGCCGGCGCGAAGATCACCGCCACTCAAATCGCAACCGGCATCAAACGCGATACGGTTACGAATGATAACGGTCTATACGTTTTCTCGAATATGGCGCCTGGCGACTATGAGTTGAGAATCGAAGTAAAAGGGTTTGCGACCAAACTCTCGAAAGCGGTGCCGCTTAACGTGGGCCAGACTGTCACTTTCAATGCGAGTCTCGATGTTGCCGCGCAAACAGAAACAGTCGATGAGATTTCGTATAACCCGTTACAGATCGATCACACCAATTCAGTGATCGATGGCGTCATTCAGTCGCGCGAAGTTCAGAGTCTGCCGCTTAATGGTCGCAACTTTCTCGAACTGGCTTTGTTGATTCCAGGCAACAGTCCCGCGCCAAATTTCGATCCGACGAAGACAAACACCGTCGTCATTTCATCGGCTGGTCAACTCGGACGCGGTGGAAATGTAACAATCGATGGCGCCGACACTAACGACGACGTTGTCGGCGGTTCGATCCAGAACATCTCACAGGACGCGATTCAGGAGTTTCAGATCGCGACGAATCGTTTCTCGGCACAACTCGGTCGCTCAGGTTCTTCAGTGATCAACGTCATCACCAAAAATGGCACCAACGAGTTTCATGGCTCAGGCTCGTTTTACTTTCGCGACAGCGGCTTGCAGGGTTTGCCGGCGACCTTCGATCGCAGTTTGAGTCAGTCGCCGCCATTCGATCGGGAACAGTACTCGTTTACACTTGGTGGTCCAATCAAGAAAGATCGCGCCTGGGTCTTCGGTTCATTCGAGAATCGGAATCAGGACGGCGTTGTGCTGGTGGGAACAAGAAATCTGGCGACGCGCTCGATCACGCGCGGTTTCGCTGACTCACCACTCGATGATTTCATGACTTCCAATCGCGTCGATTGGGCCTTGAACAACAAGGATCGACTCAACTTCCGTTACTCTTTTCAGAGAGAGAAGGGAATTGCTGCCAGCACTCTGGCTCGTTCCATCGGTTCGGCATCTCAGCGACAGTCGGGTGAGAACAAATCAAACGTCCTGCTGATCAATTACACTCGTCTCATCTCTCCGACCGACGTGAATAGCTTTAACGTTAGCTTCAGCACGTTTCGCAACGACACGTTGCCGGTGACGCCTGGACCACAACTTACTTTTCCCAGCATCCAGGACGGCGCATCATTTCGTGTGCCGCAACAGACGAAACAACGTCGCTTTCAGTTTAGCGACACGTACTCGATGGTTCGCAGCAATCACACGTTCTACATCGGCGGCGAGATTCAGCGCGTGGAGTCGGATCTCGATCTGAAGGTATTTCAAACTGGCCGCATCGAACTGATCGAAGACTTCCCGGACTTCGATCGCAACCTCGATGGCCGTGTTGATGATAATGATCTGTTGTTTGCCGTCACGCTTCGCAGCGGTTTTCCCGATCGCTCGCTGCTGCTCCCCGATACGGACAGCACTTATTTCGCCGGTTTTATTCAGGACGACTGGCGTATAAACCGGCAATTCACGTTGAATCTGGGACTGCGTTACGAGCTCGATACTGACGTTAAAAACGTCAGTCGCGTCGACGAGTTGAATCCACTCATTGTTCCTTTCCTTCGCGGAACGCGAAGCAGAGACAAGAACAACTTTGCGCCGCGCGTCGGTTTCAATTACTCAAACAAAGCCGGGAGCATGAGCGTCCATGGCGGTTACGGCATTTATTACGACCGCGTGACCCTGGAGATCCAGACACTTGAGCGCGGACTCGACGGTCGCGCGCTTCCGGTTGAGGTGCGAGCCGGCAATGTTTTCTTCATTCCGCCGCAATTTTTATTCGATCCCGTCAATGGTGTGTTTCCACCGCCGGCGCCGACACTCGCACATCCGTTCACTGGCTTTGTCCTGCCGGGAGCCGGAGCCGGTGGCATCAACATCATCGACAACGATATGCAGAACCCGATGGTGCACCAGATGAACGTTGGGGTTCAGCGTGAACTTGGTAGCAACCTCGTGCTGCGTGCCGACTATGTGCGAAACATCGGTACGCATTTCATTATCGGTCGCGTGATAGGAACTGTGCCGTTGAATCCGGTCGTCGGTGGACCCGACATCGTGAAGAACCTCGAGTCGAGTGTCAGAACAAAATACGACGGGTTGTTGGTGAGTCTCGAGCGACGTTTTGCGAATAGATTCGAGTTCCGCGCATCGTACACGCTCTCGCGTTCGTCAAACTATGCCAACGACGATCAGATTCCATTCTCAAACGGGCCAATCGACTCTAATGATCTGCGTCGTGAATACGGGCCAACGCCAAACGATCAGCGTCATCGATTTACTTTTTCTGGAGTGTTCCATCTGCCCGCGGATATCCGCGTGTCGCCGATTCTGACGCTCGCTTCGACCGTACCAATCGACATTCTGCTGCCCGACGGCAGTTCGCGAGTTTGTGAGTTGCAGCGAAATGCAGGTGCGCGACAGTTCAAGACGGGAGCTGAGTTGAATGCAGCGCTAATTCAGATCAATGCGGCTGGTGGTTCGTTGTGTCCGAATGCGGATCCGTCGACGGGATTCAAGCCGCGTGTTCTCGTGCCTCTGGTTCGTGACGATCTGAAACTAGGAGACAACTTCTCATCGTTGGATTTGAGAGTGTCGAAAGTGTTCCGGATCGGGGAGCGTTGGACTGTCGAGCCGATTGCCGAAGTGTTCAATCTCTTCAATGTGACGAACGTGCTCGGTGTTTCGAATGTGAATTATTCGGGATTCAGTAATGTGCTGGTTCGCGATAACAACGATCCGAGCAGTTCGGGATTCCTGCGGTCGTCGAGTTTCGGACAGCCGGTGACGACGGCGGGTGGTGTTTTCGGATCGGGTGGACCACGTGCATTCCAATTCGCCGCGCGCGTCACGTTCTAAAACGTTTATCCACAGATTACGCAGATTCAATATAAACATCAGCGTAATCTGTGGATGGCTTTGTTGTGACTGAACTAAAGCGACAGATCGGGCTTTGGACGGCGACTGCACTGGTCGTCGGTGAAGTGATTGCTGTAGGAATCTTTCTAACACCGGCGGGGATGGCGAAAGCGCTCGGTTCGCCGCTGTGGTTGCTCGTCGTATGGCTCACGATGGGCGCGATGGCACTTTGCGGCGCGCTTTGTTATGGCGAACTGTCGGCGAGATATCCCGAAGCGGGCGGCGGTTACGTTTTTCTGCGCGAAGCTTATGGTCCAGCGGTCGCCTTCATGTACGGCTGGATGGCGTTCCTCGTCATGGACCCGGGATTGACTGCCGCGCTTGCCACCGGCCTCGCAACTTACGCCGGTTACATTCTCAAACTCTCAACGGTACAGATCAAAATCCTCGCCGTCGTGACGATCATCCTCGTGGCGTTCATCAACATTCGTGGGGTCAGGTTGGGCGCAGGATTCATTCGCACGATGGCTATTCTCAAAATCGGATTGCTCGGCTTCATTTTTCTCTGGGGAGTTAGTTTTCAACTTGGCGACTGGTCCAACTTTATTCCCTTCGTCGAGCGACGCGCAGGATCACCGCCACTCATCGGTGCGCTCGCGGGTGGAATGATGGGCGCGTTCTTTTCATTTGCAGGCTGGTGGGATCTGGGAAAGCTGGCGGGTGAAGTAAAGGACCCGGAACGAGCGCTGCCGAAAGCATTGACGTTCGGTGTACTCATCGTGATGGCCGTCTACATTCTGACGAGCTTTGCGTTTGTTTACCTGGTACCGTTGGACCATGTTACTTCGGGTGAGACTTTTGCGGCACAGGCCGGTGAGGTGCTGTTCGGACGCGCCGGTGGGCTAATATTCTCGTTGATCGTAGTGGTGTCGGTGCTTGGCAGTGTAACTGCTGTAGTGATGGCGGCGCCGCGCGTCTATTTCGCGATGGCACGCGATGGGCTCTTTGTTCCCGCGGTGGCGGTGGTGCACAAGCGTTACGAAACTCCTGCGCGTGCGATTGCTTTGCAGGCAGTGCTGGCGTCCATACTTGTCGTCGCCGGAAACTTCAACGAGATCGTTTCATACTTTATATTCGTCGTGCTCGTGTTTATTGCGCTCACTGTTTTGGCGCTGTTTAAGTTTCGTCGTGAAGACAAAGGCGGATCTTGGTATCGAACTCCGCTTTACCCGGTAACGCCGATTGTGTTTCTGGTAATGCTCGTCGGCTTACTTTTTTTGCTCGCCGGTGACAAGCCACGTCAGGCTTTTCTCGGCGTCGGAGTCGTCGTATTGGGATTGCCGGTTTACCTGCTTCTGTTTCGCGGAAAGAGTTCAGGAGAGAGAAGGATCACGGAATGACCTGGATCAAAACGGTGACTGTCAATGAGAGTGAAGAGGTGCGCAAGGCAGTTGAGTCTCAGCGTGAGTTGTATCCGATTGAGTACGCAACGCCGGTGCATCCGACACCCGACGGCGAAACCGCCGGCATCGTTGCTTCTCACAGCCTGATCCCCAACGCCCTCTTCCACGCCTTTTCGACGTTTGGAGCGCTGATGTCTCCGGATTTGCCGCTCGACAGGCGACAGCACGAGATGATCACGACGGTGGTGTCGGTCACCAATCGGTGTCATTATTGAATCGAATCTCACGCAGAGTTTCTGCGTCGGGTTACACTAGACAAAGAGTTGGTAGACGCTCTCGAAGACGACTACCGCAAGGCGCCGATCACCGAGCAGGAGAGGGTGATGCTCGATTACGTGGTACAGATAACGCGCGACGCGACGCGCATCTCACCCGCCGATCACGAGCGTCTTCGATCCGTCGGCTTCGACGACAAAGGAATTCTTCAAATCACGTTGATCGCGTCGTGGTTCAACTACATAAACCGCGTCGCCGACGCACTGGGCGTTGGAAGAGAGTAATCCGTGAAAAAATCCGTGCAGATCTGCGCCCTGGTTTTTGTCTTTCTCTTCACACAGGTTGGACACGCTCAGGATGACGACGTAGTCAAAGTCAAATCTAACCTCGTCAACATCGACGTCATCATCAAAGACAAAAAAGGCAAATTCGTCTTTGACCTCAAACCCGAAGACTTCGTCATCACAGAAAACGGCCAGCCTCAGAAGATCGAATTCTTCGACGCTCCACTTTCAAAAACCGAACACACCACGCCCGGTGTAACAGTCGTCGAATCACCGACAGCTCCCACGCCGCCCGCCGCTGCGCCGCGCAACTACATCTCCCTCGTGCTCGACTCGCAAACCACTGACTTAACAAGTTTGACGAAAGTGCGCGAAGGCGCGATCAAGTATGTGCGCGAGCAGATAACAGGCGAGGACGCCGTGGCCATACTCTCAGTCACGAACGGCCTTAAAATGCTTCAGCCGTTCACACAGGACAAAGCAAAGCTGATCGCTTCTCTTGAAAACCTGGGAACAGGCTCCGATTCAAAGGGGTTCGAAAGCAGAGAGATTAATGACAGCATCGCTAATCTCAGAGACGCCTTAAACGGAGCGGCTCCGTCGACTGGGATCACTACTACCGCAGGCGGCTCAGCGGCGGCCCAGGCCATGATTGCGCGAACTGTCTTGGCGCAGTTTATCAGGATGCGCACTGCGTTGAGTTTGCAACAGGCTCGTCCCGTGCTTGCTGCCCTCGCGGCGTTAGCCGAAGGGCTCAGACCAATTCCAGGCAAGAAGACGGTCGTGTTGTTTTCGCAGGGCTTCGTCACGCCGGAAGTTCTCGACTGGCAAGTGCAAAGCACGATCGATATCGCGAATCGTGCCAACGTCGCGATCTACATCATCGATTCCGCCGGACTGAGAGCTGCTGCGCCGGCGTCAGGCTCGCTGGTTCCGTCGACGCCGCTGTCCGGCGCCGCGTCGGTCAATCAGGAGCAACGGATCAGAGGCGTTGGTGGTGAGACTGTTTTTGACAACGTGCGGCAGGAAGGTCAGACGCGAGAGTACGACATCCTTTTTCGTCTTTCCGATGACACGGGCGGCAAGTTTCTCAGAGGCAACAACGACATCGGCCAGGGACTCGAACGGATCAACCAGGAAATCCAGGCGCGATACACACTTGCTTATCGCAGCAGCAATCAAAACTTCGACGGCACGTTTCGTAAAGTAAAGATCGAAGTGCGCCGTCCTGATGTCCAGACCATCTCGCGTTCGGGTTATTACGCGATTCCGCCGGAAGAGATCGTTTTGTTGTCGCCGGCTGACAGGAAGCTCCTCGTTGGGTTCAATGAGGCGCAGGCGAATCCAGGTTTGCCGCTCTTCGTTTCGCTCAGTGCGTTCAGAACTCGTCACGGTCTTTACACTGTGCCGCTCGCGATCGAAATCCCGCCGTCGGCAGTGAAATTCGATCGCAAAGGCGACAAGCAGTCGCTACAGTTGGAGGTGCTCGGAGTTTTGAAAGCGACGCCGGATCGAATGCTTTCAAGATTAGGCGGCAACTTCGATGTGAATCTATCGGCGACTGATTACAACCAGATTCTCAATAACAACATTTTCTACCGCCAGGATCTGCAACTTACGTCGGGCGACTACACAATCGATTTGATCGTGCGTGACAAGCAGTCGGGCAAAATTTCAGCACGCCGTGAACACTTGGAATTGCCTGAAGCCGATGCGGAGTTTGCGACTACGCCCCTGGTGCTGAGTCGTTACGTCGAGCCTGCGAGTCAATTGCCACCGGATCCGGCGGAGTTTCCGGATGTGTTTGTCTACCGGAAACAGCTAGTCCGGCCATCCGCTGCACTTCAGTTCAGGAAGAGCGACAATCTGATCATGTTTATGGCCGTGTACAATCCGGCGAACAGCACCGAGACGGGTAAGCCACTGGTTCGTGTCAGCGTGCGGTTGATGAAAGAGGGGCAACCTGCGTCGAAGGTTTATGATTTTGTGTTAACTGAGATTCAGGACCAGCCAGTGCCTCACCTGACTTTTGCGGAATACTTGCAGCTCGCGAGTCTTGCGCCGGGTCGTTATCAGGCGATGATTGAGACGAAAGACATGGTGACGCGGAAGTCGACGAAACAGGAAGCATCATTCGAGATCGTCCCTTAAAAACAGTCCACAGATTACGCAGATTCTTTATAAACATCCGTGTAATCTGTGGATGGCTTTAGAAATCAATGCATATCACTGAACTCGAAACGCCCGCGGTCGTTGTTGACCTCGACGTGATGGAACGCAATCTGTCGCACGTGGCGGACTACTGTCGTGCACATCATCTCTTACTGCGGCCGCACACAAAGACGCACAAGATCCCCGAGCTGGCCAGACGACAAATTGCGAGCGGTGCAACCGGAATCACAGTTGCAAAAATCGGCGAAGCTGAAGTGATGCTCGACGCCGGAATTGACGACATCCTGATCGCTTATCCGATTGTAGGTACAGAGAAGACCGAGCGGCTCGCGCG